>Ga0193723_1000652_pt1 | contig 13649 bp, 11 predicted proteins | sample H2m2metaG_FD_143042 | JGI IMG/M metagenome (GOLD analysis project Ga0193723, IMG submission 143042) | Soil microbial communities from a riparian zone of the East river system, Colorado, United States - H2m2 | ecosystem: Environmental > Terrestrial > Soil > Riparian zone | place: USA: East River... | reverse complement strand
CGCGGCGCCGTCGTGACCGGCGGGGGACGCGGAATCGGCGCCGCCGTCGCGCGCGCCCTGGCCGAAGCGGGGGCGCAGGTGGTCGTCGCCGCGAGGACGGCCGGTGAGGTCGAGAAGGTCGCCGCCGCGCTGGTCGAGCGCGGGGGACGCGCGCACGCGGTCGTCTGCGACATCACGGACGAGAAGAGCGTCAAGCGCCTGGGAGAGGCGGCCCGCTACCACCTCGGCGCGGTCGACATCCTCGTGAACAACGCTGGGGCCTCGGGCTCGGCGCCGCTCCCCAAGATCACGATCGAGGAGTGGAACCGGATGTTCCTTACGAACGCCACATCGACCTTTCTTTGTACCCGCGAGTTCACGCCCGCGATGGTCGAGCGGCGGTGGGGGCGCGTGGTCAACGTCGCGTCGGTCGCCGGGCTCGAGGGCGCGAAGTACATCGCGCACTACAGCGCCGCGAAGCACGCCGTCGTGGGACTCACGCGCTCGGTCGCGATCGAGCTCGCCTCGACCGGCGTCACCGCGAACGCGGTCTGCCCAGGCTATGTCGATACGCCGATGACCGACCGCACGCTCGCGATCGTCGAATCCCGCGCGGGGCTCTCGCACGACATGGCGCTCGCGGCCGTGCTCGCGACCACGGGTCAGGATCGGCTCATCACCCCGGAAGAGGTGGCGATGTCGGTCCTCGCCCTCTGCATGGAGGACGCTGGCGGCGTGACCGGCCAGACGGTCCTGCTCCGAGGGGGCGTCCGCACCCCGTGACGTTCGAGATCTTCAATCCTCGAGAATTGGGCGAGCCGAGGGGCTGGAACAACGGGCTCCTCGCCCCGAACGGGGGGCGTCTCCTCTTCGTCGCGGGCCAGTCCGGATGGGAGACCGGCGCGCCGGGAGAGGCGCCGGGCTTCGTGGAGCAGTTCGCGCGGGCGCTCGACAAGGTGCTCCTGGTCGTGCGGGACGCGGGAGGCCAGGCGGTCGACGTCGCGCGGGTCACGATCTACGTGACCGATCTCTCGGCCTACCGCGCGAGCACGAAGCCGCTCGGCGAGGCGTGGCGCGCGCGGATGGGGAACCACTATCCCGCCGTCGCGATGCTCGAGGTCAAAGGGCTCGTCGATCGCGGAGCGGTCGTCGAGATCGAGGCCACCGCGGTCCTCACGGGAAGCCGGTAGGGTGCCGCTCTCGCCTCGATCGTTCCTCTACAAGCTGGATGCCCCGACCGGTGTCGCGACGATCACCCTCAATCGCCCCGAGCGACACCGGTCGATGACCTGCGATCTCATCCGAAATATCCGCCGCGTGAGCCGCCCGGTGATCGCGGCGCTCAACGGCACGGTTGCCGGCGCAGGGGCGGTGATCGCGGCCGCCTGCGACATCCGCGTCGCGGCGGAGTCGGCGAAGATCGCCTTCCTCTTCGTGCGCGTAGGGCTTTCGGGCGCCGACATGGGCGCTTCCTGGCTCCTCCCACGACTCGTGGGGCTGGGCCGGGCGACGGAGCTCTTGATGACCGGCGACTTCATCGACGCGAAGCGCGCCTACGAGATCGGGCTCTACCAGCGCGTCGTCGCCCAGGAGCAGGTGTTCCCCGAAGCGGTCGCGCTCGCCGAGAAGCTCGCGCGCGGCCCCTCGCCGGCCCTCGCCGTCACGAAGCGGGCCCTCGACCTCGAGGCCACACTCGGTCTAGATGAAGCGCTTCGCTTCGAGGCCGACGCGCAGGCCGAGCTGATGGAGCACGCCAACTTCCGCGAAGCGTACGAAGCCTTCCGCGCGAAACGGGAGCCGAAGTTCCGCTGATGAAGATCCCCGACCCGCGGCCGATCCGCGCCTTCCTCGAGGACCGGCACGCCGCCTTCGCCGGGGAGGTCGGCGCGTTCGCGTCGAAGGAGCTCGCGCCCCTGCCCCCGCCGGTCGACGACGCCGCGGCGAGGCGGGACGCGCGCGCCATTCTGGGCCGGCTCGGCGCCGGCGGATGGCTCGAGCCGATCCGGCGTCAGGACTGGCGGAGCTGCTCCCTCGTGCGCGAGGCGCTGGCCGCCGCCTCCCCGCTCGCGGACGCGGTGTTCGCGCTGCAGGGGCTCGGCACCGTGCCGATTCTCCTCTCGGACGACGCCCCGATGCGGGACCGGTGGGTCGCGGACGCTGTCGCCGGCCGCGCCATGGCCGCCTTCGCCATGACGGAGCGGGAGGCGGGGTCGGACATCGCGGCGATCGCCACGGTGGCGCGGCGGGACGGCCAGAGCTACGTCCTGAACGGCGCGAAGACCTTCATCTCGAACGCCGGGATCGCGGATTTCTACGTCACGTTCGCGTCCACCGACCCGGCGGCGGGCGGGAAGGGAATCTCCTGCTTCGTCGTGCCCGCCGATTCTCCCGGACTCCGGTTCGTGGGACCCCAGGTCATGTCGGCCCCGCATCCGCTCGGGGACATCGCGTTCGAGGATTGCCGTGTACCCGCCTCGAACCGGCTCGGCGAGGAGGGGCGTGGGTTCGCGCTCGGCCTGAAGACGCTCGATCGCCTGCGGGCGACGGTGGGCGCCGCGGCCTGCGGCATGGCGGCACGGGCGCTGCACGAGGCGCTGGATCACGCGCGGGGCCGCCGGCAATTCGGAAAGCCGCTCGCCGAATTCCAGCTCATCCAGGCGAAGGTGGCCCGGATGGCGATGGATCTCTCGGCCGCCCGCCTGCTCGTCTACCGCGCCGCCTGGGCCGCGGACGGTGGCGCCGAGCGCGTCACGCTGGAAGCCGCGATGGCGAAGGCGTTCGCCACCGAAGCGGCGCAGCGCATCGTCGACGACGCGGTCCAGATCCTGGGCGGCGCCGGCGTCCTGGCGTCGCACCCCGTCGATCGGCTCTATCGCGCCGTCCGCGCGCTTCGGATCTACGAAGGGACGACCGAGATCCAGCACCTCCTCATCGCGGGCCAGATCACGCAGGACCGAGACTCGTGAGGGTCGTGAGCGTTGGCGGCGGACCCGCCGGCCTCTTCTTCGCAATCTTGGTAAAGAAGCTCGATCCGCGGCACGAGGTCGAGGTCTACGAGCGGAACCGCCTCGACGACACCTTCGGCTTCGGCGTCGTCTTCTCGGAAGCCACCGAGGAGGCCCTGGCGCATGGGGATCGGGAGACCGTCTCCGCCATGGCGGCGGCGAGCCACCGCTGGGACGACATCGAGATCCACTACCGCGGCACCACGCTCACGTCCACCGGGCACGGCTTCTCCGGCCTGTCGCGGAAGGCTCTCCTCAAGATCCTGGCGGACCGGTGCCGGGCCCTCGGCGTGCGTCTCTGCTTCGAGCGCGAGATCGTAGACCCGGAAGAGGTGCGCGGCGCAGACCTCGTCCTCGCCGCGGACGGGGCCAACTCCGTCGTGCGGGAGCGCTACCGCGATCAATTCCGGCCGACCGTGGATGTGCGGCCGAACCGGTTCGCGTGGTTCGGCACGACGAAGCCGTTTCCGGCCTTCACCTTCTATTTCAAGCACGACCCCCACGGCCTCTGGCGGGTCCACGCCTACCAGTACGACCGCACGCACTCGACCTTCATCGTCGAGGCCCGCGAGGAGACCTGGCGCGCCGCGGGGATGGAGCGCGCGACCGAGCAGGAAACCATCGCCTTCTGCGAGCGACTCTTCGCGGACGAGCTCCAAGGCCATCGGCTGCTCTCGAATCGCTCGGTCTGGCGGAGCTTCCCGACGATCCGAAACGAGCGGTGGCGTCACGAGAACGTCGTGCTTCTCGGAGACGCCGCCCACACGGCCCACTTCTCGGTCGGCTCCGGAACCAAGCTGGCGATGGAGGATTCCATCGCGCTGGTAGAAGCGATTGGAGCGCATCGGGATCTCCCGGCGGCCCTCGACGCCTATGAGACGGCGAGGCGTCCGGCCGTGGAGAGCCTCCAGCGCGCGGCGCAGGCCAGCCTCCAGTGGTTCGAGGACACCGAGCGCTACATGGAGCTGGATCCGCTCCAGTTCTCGTTCGCTTTGTTGACCCGAAGCCTCCGGGTGACGCATCAAAATTTGAAGGTGCGCGACCCCAAGTTCGTCGCCCGCGTGGACGGCTGGTTCGCGGGAGAGGCGATCCGCCAATCGGGCATGACGCCGGTCGCGCCTTCGACCGCGGCGCCGGACTCCGCGCGGCCAACGCCCGCGCCGGCAGCGGCCGCGCCGCCAACGCCCGCCCCGCCGCCGCTCTTCACCCCGTTCCGGCTGCGGGACCTCGTGCTCCCGAACCGCGTCGTGGTCTCTCCCATGTGCCAGTACTCGGCGGAGGACGGCACCCCGAATGATTGGCACCTCGTGCATCTGGGTTCCCGCGCGATGGGGGGCGCGGGGCTTGTCTTCGCGGAGATGACCAACGTGAGCTCCGAGGGACGGATCTCGCCCGGCTGCACCGGGCTCTACAAGCCGGAGCACGCGGCGGCGTGGGGGCGCATCGTGAAGTTCGTTCACGGGACGACCCCGGCCAAGATCGCGATCCAGCTTGGACACGCCGGGCGGAAGGCGTCGACCCGGCGCTCCTGGGAGGGGGACAACGAGCCGCTCCCCGGGGGAAACTGGCCCATCGTCGCGCCCTCCGCGATCGCCTACTATCCGCACAGCCAGGTACCCAAGGAGATGACGCGCGGCGACATGGACGCCGCGATCGCCGACTATGCCCGCGCGACCCGGCTCGCGATGGAGGCCGGCTTCGACATGCTCGAGATCCACATGGCGCACGGCTACCTCCTCGCAAGCTTCATCTCGCCGCTCACGAACCGGCGAAACGACGCGTACGGAGGCCCGCTCGAGAACCGCATGCGCTTTCCGCTCGAGATCTTCGACGCCGTCCGGGCCGCGTGGCCCAAGGAACGGCCGATGTCGGCGCGCATCTCCGCCGTCGACTGGTACCCTGGCGGCCACGGGCCGGAGGACGCGGTGGGGGTCGCTCGGATGCTGAAGGCGCACGGCTGCGACATCATCGACGTCTCGGCGGGACAGACGGTGCCGGACCAGCGGCCGGTATACGGGCGGCTCTTCCAGACTCCGTTCGCCGACCGGATTCGCCACGAGGTGGGGATCGCGACCATGGCTGTCGGCAATATCTCGTCGTACGCGGACGTGAACACGATTCTCGCGGCGGGCCGCGCCGATCTCTGTCTCCTGGCGCGCGCCCACCTATGGGACCCGTACTGGACGCGCCACGCGGCCCACGAGCTGGGATATCCCCTGCGCTGGCCCGACCCGTACGAGTCGCTCAACACCTACAAGCCGCGATTCACCTGAGGAGCATGCCGATGCCGGTCACCTACTTAAGCTACCTGAAGCTCGACGAGCTCCTCTCGCTCCAACAGCCGATCTCGGACGGACCCGAGCACGACGAGACGCTCTTCATCGTCATCCATCAGGTTTACGAGCTCTGGTTCAAGGAGCTGTTGCACGAGATCGACTATCTCAAGGTTCTTCTGGAGAAGCGCGACACGCCCCGAGCCCTTCATACCCTGAAGCGCGTGCTCACGATCCTGAAGGTGGTGGTCGCCCAGATCGACGTGCTCGAGACCATGACCCCGCTCGAGTTCCTCTCGTTCCGGGAGCGGCTCGAGTCGGGGAGCGGGTTCCAATCGTTCCAATTTCGGGAGCTCGAGTTCGTGCTCGGCATGAAGAACGCCGCCGCCCTCGAGCGTTATCCGAAGGAAAGCGCGGCCCGGCGCCGCTTGGAGGGCCGTCTCGCAGAGCCCACCCTGTGGGACGCGTTCCTCCGCTTCCTCGGAGCGTCGGGATACAAGGTCCCGCCCGCCCTCCTGAAGCGCGACGTGCGCGAGCCCATTCCATCCGACCCCGAGCTGCGGCCCGTCCTCATCGACGTCTACCGGCGCGATTCGACCGTGGCCTCGCTCTGCGAGCGGCTCGTGGACCTCGACGAGGGATTCCAGGAATGGCGCTACCGCCACGTGAAGATGGTCCAGCGCACGATCGGAACGAAGCACGGAACGGGTGGGTCCCATGGGGCGGAGTATCTGATGACCACGCTCAACAAGCCGTTCTTTCCCGACCTCTGGGCGATCCGGACGGATCTCTAGGAGCGCGGCGCATGCCCACCCTCGCGGACCTCGTAAAGAGCCCCAACCCTCTCGCCGCGCACTACTCGCGATTCCGGGTCACGGAGCGCATCCTCCTCACGGGGCATTCGCATCAGGCGTGGCCCGACGTCGCGTTCGAGGGACAGATCGATGCTTGGGTCGAGGCTGCCGAGCAGGTCGACGACAAGTGGTCGCGGGCCGGGGAGAAGGCGAGCCGGGTGAGGCGCGGCTACGCGCGGCTCCTCGGAGCCGCCGAGGGCGAGATCGCTCTCGGGCAGAACACGCACGAGCTCTTAACCCGCTTCCTGTCGGCCCTGCCGCTTCGGGAGCGGCCGCGCCTCGTGACCACCGACGGTGAGTTCCACGCGCTCCGCCGGCAACTCGATCGCCTGGCGGAAGAGGGCGTCATCGAGGTCGTGAAGGTCGCCTCCGCCCCCGCCGACTCCATCGCGGAGCGGCTGCGCGCGGCCGTGAGCTTGAAGACGGCCGCGGTTCTCGCGTCATCCGTGCTGTTCGGGAACGCGCACATCGTGCCCGGCCTCGGCAGCGTGCTCGAAGCCTGCCGCAAGGCGGGCGCCGAGCTGATGGTCGACGCCTACCACCACCTGAACATCGTTCCGTTCTCGTTGGAGGGGGAGGGCCTTCAAGACGCGTTCGTAGTCGGGGGCGGCTACAAGTATTGCCAGCTCGGAGAAGGGAACGCCTACCTGCGCGTTCCGCCGCACGGGGAGAATCTCCGTCCGGTTCTCACGGGCTGGTTCAGCGAGTTCGCGCGGCTCTCGGAGCGCCCGGGCGGCCGGACCCCTTACGGCGCCGGGCCGGCGCGGTGGGCGGGCGCGACGTACGATCCCACGAGCCACTATCGCGCCGCCCGCGTCTTCGATTTCTTCGAGGAGCAGGGGCTGACGCCGGAGCTTCTGCGTGGAGTGAGCCGCCACCAGGTCGGACTCTTGGCCGAGCGCTTCGACTCGCTCGGCCTCGATCCAGGCGTCGTCGACCGGGATCGCTCAGTTCCGCTCGAGAAGATCGGGGGATTTCTCTCGCTCCGGAGTCCGTATGCCCGTGAGCTTTACAAGGGATTGCACGATCGGGGCGTCCTGACCGACTACCGAGGCGACTTGCTCCGGGTGGGGCCCGCGCCCTATATTGCCGACGAGCAGCTCCGGGCGGCTATCGATGCGCTGGGGGACGCGGCTCGAATGGAATCAACCAAAGGAGGATCAAGGTGAAATGGACTTCCCGCATCCTCATCCTCGCCATCCTGTTCGCGGCAATGTTCGGCTGCCAGAAGGGGCAGAAGGCCGCGGCCTCGAAGGAGGGGCAATCGAGCACGAGCGCGAAGGTCAAGAACGCCAGCGCCAAGCCCGCAGGGAAGACCGCGACATCCAAGAAGGTGAGCGCGAAATCGGCGTCCTCGAGCACGAAGTCCTCAAGCACGAAGACCTCGAGCGCGAAGGCCGAGACCTCGCATGAGAAAGCCTCAAACCTCCACTTCATGCATCCGGGCGTCCTCACCATGTCCGACAACGGCAGGTCGTTCGACGTCAGGCAAGGCGAGGTGATCGTCGTGAAGCTGGATTCCAATCACTCGTCCGGATTCAGCTGGGCGCTGGGCGAGGATATCGGCGCCGTGGTGAAGCAGGATGGAAAGTCCGTCTACGCTCGCAACACGAGCAAGTCCGGGAAGATCCTGAGCGGCGGCAACGAGACGTGGCGCTTCCGCACGGTCGGGACGGGACGGGAAACCGTGAAGCTCGAGTACCGGCGCTCGTGGGAGCGGAACTTCCCCGATCGCACGTTTCGCTTCAGCCTGACGGTGCGATAGAGCCAGGTCTCGGCTGAGACCTCAGTGCGCGGGAGCGCCGCGGAGGGACGCGATCCCGGCGAGGATCGCCTGCCGCTCCGGGTGGTCCGGCGCGCGGCGTAGGGCCTCCTCCCAGTAGCCGATCGCCTCCTGGTTGCGGCCCAGCTTCTGCGCCGCCACGCCCAGCTGGACGAATACGTCGGGCATCGTGAATTGGCTACCCGAGAGGATGGGAAGCTCGCCCGCGGCGATCCGCTTGAAGAGCTGCATCGCCTCCGTGGGGTTTCCGCCCTGCACCAGCGCTCTCCCCAGGAAGAACGCTGATTTGGCCTCGTGCGGCGACTCGCTCTCGGCAAGTCGGAACCACTCCGCTGCCTTCGCATAGCGCCCCTTGTTGAGCTCGATGGTGCCGATGGCGAAGTGGGCATCCGTCGCGGGCTGGCCGGTCTGGCGGTATTTCTCGATCGCGCGCTGGAACGTCGCCTGCGAGGCCTCCTCGTTTCCCATTCGACTCTCCGCGGCGCCGATCCAGAGGGTCGCCATCGGCGCGATCCACGACCGGCCGTCCGAGATCGGCTGGAGGCGCCGTATCGCCTCCGTGAGCCGCCCCGCCTCGATGTCCTTCTGCGCCAAGGCCAGCTCCTTCTCCTCGGTGGAGCCGCCGCCGGACCGGCTCAGCATCGCGGAAATGCGTCCGGCCTCGGCCTCCTTGCCCTCGGCCTCATAGGCCCGCGTGAGGCTTACGATCGGGCCGGTGACCGCGGTGGGGAGGGTCGTCACCAGACCCAGTTCGCCCGACGTCACCGGTCCCGATCCGCCCAGGTGGAGCGCCTTCCGTACGACGTCGCTCCACAATTCAACGCGGCTCGTCCAGAGGGAGGTCCGCGTGACGGTCAGGTACGAATAGAGCCCGATCGCGAGCGCCGCCGCCACGGCGATCGCGTTCCGTAGCGGCCGAGAGGCGGCTCTCGCGCCTGCCCCGCGCAGCCTCCCGTAGAGGGGCGCCGCGACCGCGACGAGGGCCAACGAGGATCCGATCGTGGGGAACAGGAGATAGCGGTCGGCCATCCAGATCCGCAGCGTGAAAAACAAATTCATCACGGTTCCAAGAGGGAGCAGGAAGAGCGCGATCCCGAACGCGGCGGCGGGAATCCGCCGGCGCAGGTAGAAGAAGCCCGCGGTAAGCAGAAGCGCCGCGATGATCCCCGCGAGGGCGATCGGGCCGATGGGCTGCCCCGCGATCGTGTAGAACGCCGAGAGCTGGATCGGAAGGAGCGAGCGGCCGACGTAGAGCGCCAGGATCTTCGCCAGCAGGGCGACGCGTCGTTCCCCGGTCATCGCCGTCTGGATGAGCGCGCTGTCCCGGTCCTGGGCGTGAATCGTCAGCAAGATCGTCGCGATGGTCAGCGCGAGGAACGGCAGCTTGTCCAGGATCCGACGGCGGGTGAGGCCGTCGGTAAAGCAGAGGTCGTAGGCCAGGAACGTCGCCGGGAGGACGACCGCGTAGCCCTTCGAGAGCATCGCGGCAGCCGTGAGGACGAAGGTGACCGCGTACGGCCCCAGACGAAATTCCGAAGCGGCGGCGTAGCGGGCGTACGAGTAGAGCGCCCACGCGTAGAAGAGCAGGCAGACAACGTCCTTCCGCGAGGCCAGCCAGGCGACCGACTCCACGTGGATCGTGTGGGTCGCGAAGAGCGCCGCCGCCACGAAGGCGCCGGCGCGCCATTCCAAGATCCGCGAGAAGAGGAAATAGAGGCCCAGGACTCCGCCCAGGTAAAAGGCGAGCTGGGTGAGATGAAAGCCGGGCACCCACGTGCCCCATATCGCGCGATCGATCGCGAAGGTCAGGGTCGTGAGCGGGTGGAAGTTCGCGAAGAACGGCTCGGTCAAGATGCGCCAGATATTTCCCCACGAGAGATGCTCCACGCGGGCGTCCCGGAAGAAATAGACGTAGTCGTCCGAGTCATGGATAGGGACCGCGAACGATCGCGCGTAGACCAGAGCGGTCAGGACGGCGAGAGCCGCCGGGCCGAACCAGGGAAATCGGAAGGGACCGTGGCGCGGGGTGCCGGGCTTCCCCTTGGGGGCCGGCTTGGGGGTCGACTCGGCGGCGACGCGCTTTCGGGGCGGGTGGGACATCCCCTCAGATTCTTCAGTCCGGGAGCGGTGGAGTCAAGGCGTTTTGGCCGGAACGGACTGGCGTTGACAGGCTTGGGCGGTGGGCGGCTCCTTTCGTATACTTTGGTGTAGCGATTACCATCCCACCCCTCGTTGAGGATCCGAGACCGTGCCAGTAAAGTTCCGAGACTACTACGAGGTGCTCGGCGTGCCGCGCACGGCAAAGCCCGAGGAGATCAAGCGCGCCTATCGGAAGCTTGCGCGGAAGCACCATCCCGACCTTCAGCCTCCGGCCCAACGCGCCAAGGCCGCCGACCACTTCAAGGAAATCAACGAAGCCCACGAGGTACTGAGCGATCCGGAGAAGCGCGCCAAATATGACGCCCTCGGAGAGAACTGGAAGAGCGGGATGGATTTCGCGCAGGAGCCGAGCCCCGGGCGGAGCGCACCTGGATCCGGCGGGCCGGCCGAGTGGGAGGATTTCGGCCAGTTCAGCGACTTCTTCAATTCCATTTTCGGCGGCTCCGCGGGACGCGCGGGAGGCGCGGGACGCGGCGGCGTTCGGTTTACGACGCCGGGGCGCGATGTCGAGGCGGAGCTGCCGCTGACGCTGGATGAGATGCTCCGCGGCGGCAAGCGCCGCATCACGCTGAACGGCGACCGCAGCCTCGACGTGGACATCCCACTCGGAGTGCGCGAGGGAACCGTGCTCCGCCTGGCGGGCCAGGGCGAGCCGGGTGTAGGGGGCGGCCCGGCGGGGGATCTCTTCCTTCGCGTGCGCCCGGTGCCGGACGCGCGCTACCGGGTCGCCGGCGACGATATCGAGATGGATCTTCCGCTCTGGCCGTGGCAGGCGCTGCTCGGCACGGAGGTCAGGATCGAGACGCCAGAAGGGCCGGTGAATCTCAAAGTGCCCCCTGGAACCCAGAGCGGCCGGCGCCTGCGCCTGCGCGGGCGAGGACTGCCGCGAAAGGGCAGCGCCCGCGGCGACTTTTACGCGGTCCCCACGATCGTGATCCCGGAGAATCCGAGCGCTGCGGAGCGGGAGGCGTACGAGGCCTTGAAGCGCGAGGCGTCTGCGCCCGCCGATCGGCCGGCCCGTGGGTGACCTCGGGCGCGGCGCTGCGCGGATTGCAGGATGCACGCTCCGCCCGGTAGCGCGCGCGTAACACCATCCACGCAGAATGATCGAAGTGGGTTGAAATTCGGGAGTCCCTGGCTCGATCGAGCCAAAATCGCCGCCTCACACTAGATCTTCGACGCCTCCCCGCTCCAACCGGCAAAACACTTCCCAATACCATGCGGCCGAACGGGTAGCACTGCCGATACCTTAGCCAGTCACCGTGATTCGGGGTGTGTGGCGAGTGCGTCCGGCGCTCGTAAGTCCCTTTGCAAGATCGCCACTAACGGGATGGCACATGCCTTGCTGCTCCTCATGGGGACGCAATAGGGAACAGAAGTTAGGTCGATTTGAGCCACCTGCCGGTGCAAACGCACGGTCGTGTGCGGCGCCCCGGCTAGTCAGTTTCCACGGAGGCACGGTGTCGGAACGCAACAGTCGAGGCTTCTCGCTCGTCGAGCTGGTGGTCGTGGTCACGATCATGGGGATCATGTTCGCGATCGGCGTTCCTTCCTATCTCACCTACCGGCGGTCCCAGGAACTGAGGGGCGCGGCGTCGAACATCGCGAGCCAGATCCGGCTCGCGCGGGCGACCGCGATCATGACCGGCCGGACACAGCGCTTTCATCTCTACGAGAACTTCAACGGCTACGACTACCACGTGCACGACGACACCGGCCCGATCAAGTCGGGCTGGACCCTCCCCAAAGGCATTACCTACGCCTGGGGGTCCGCCCTCGTGAGCGTGGACTTGGACAAAGACGGCCGCGCGTCGGCCCCGCTCGATATCGAGCTCGTCCGCGAGGATGGGCAGCGCGACACCCTCTTCGTCCAGAAGTCGGGCATGGTGTTCATGCGATGAGACAGGAACGGCGGACTCTCTCGATGAAGAGGAACCCCGAACAGGGCGTGACGCTCTTGGAGACCCTCGTGGCGATGACCGTGCTGGCCATCGGCATCGTCGCGGTCGCGAAGGTGTTCCCGTCGATTACCGGGAGCCAGATCGAGGCGAAGATGCTTACGACCGGTACCTACTATTCGCGTGAGAAGGTAGAGGAGCTGATGGCGCTCCCCTGGACCGACGCGGCGTTGAGCGACGGCCGCCACCCCGGGGGCACGGCGACGGAGAACATGGGTTCGAGCAATCAGTGGCATCGCTACTACAACGTCACCACGTTGGTGGGGGCGTTGAGCGATTTGAAACGTGTCACCGTGACCGTCACGTGGCAAATGCAGGGAAGCGACACCACGACGACAACTACCTATTTCAGGAGATGAATATGACCGCGCCGACCCCGTCCCTGCGCCCTCGGGGAGTTCCAGGACCGAAAGACCGAGGCTTCACGCTGACCGAAACCCTCGTGACGATCATCATCCTCGCGATCGTCACGGGTGCGCTCATCACGATCATCATGGGGGCAATGCGCAGCAAGACGACTACGACGAACGAAATCGAATCCGCCCAGGTTGCGACGGCGGCGATGGATTGGATCGCGGACGACCTGCGGAGCGCCGGCTACGAGGCCGACCTGGCCTACCCATCCGCGCCTCAGCCCGGGATCGCGTACATCGACAGCACGCAGGTGCTCATCTGCTCGAACAAGGACCCGTATCCGGACACGACCCAAGTGAAGCGCGGGGAGCCGCAAGCCTACCAGCCCTCCGGTAACCCTCGCCCCGGGCCGCTCAACGGAACAAGCTGGGAGCCCCCCGTCAAATATAGGACCGGCGCCGAGGTCACGCGGTACACGCTCGACGTCAATGACGACGGGGTGATCAACGCGGCCGACCTCGCCATGACGATCTCATCCGACGCCAGGCGCACCAAGAATCCGAACGACTACGTTCTGGTACGGCAGGTGTACGGCGATTCGACCGGCGGTGTCCTGGGCAACAACGGTGGGTCTCCCGAGAAGCTCGCGATGGTCCGCGCTCCGGGCGCCGGCGTGCCCGCCATTTTCACCGTCTACTTCAAGGGCAGCGCCACGCCCTGGGATTGGGCCGGCGGCCCGGTTCCGTCGACGCGGCTCGGAGAGATCGACCGCGTTCTCGTGCAGGTCACGACGGAGAGCCCCGAGCCGAATCAGCAGCAGTACTACGCGCGGACGACGCTTCGTACCCAAGTTCAAGTGGGCCGTAACAAGCCGTCGTTCCTCGTGAACACCTACGCCGTGGACGGTTATGTCTATTGGGACAAGAACAAGGATCACGTGAAGAACGGGACCGACGTGGGAATCGACAACGTGGCGGTCCGCCTGGGTCAGGTCTATAGCACGGTCACGAACGCGTCCGGCTACTTCTTGCTGCGCGCACCCGCCGGTACGTACTCGCTGAAACACACCCCCGCCTCGGCCTTCGGGAACTTCAATGTTCCCGACAGCTTCGTGGTCACGATCGGGCCGGCTGTCACGCGCTCATTCGCAGACACCGCTCTGGCCGGCGGCTATGTGGTCAGCAAGGTGTTCAAGGACCTGAACAGCAACCAAGTCAAGGATGGTGCCGAGGTCGGCCTTTCCGGGCTCGAGGTCACCGTGAGCGGAGGCAGCCCGGTGGCGG
>Ga0193723_1000651_pt1 | contig 13654 bp, 17 predicted proteins | sample H2m2metaG_FD_143042 | JGI IMG/M metagenome (GOLD analysis project Ga0193723, IMG submission 143042) | Soil microbial communities from a riparian zone of the East river system, Colorado, United States - H2m2 | ecosystem: Environmental > Terrestrial > Soil > Riparian zone | place: USA: East River... | reverse complement strand
AGTGCCGGGATGCTGCTCGGGGCGCCGCCCCCTCGCATGGGCACCCAGTCCACCAGTTTCCTCTGGCAGGAGCTTCCCAACCTTCGCCAGCACCCGGCGGTGTGGCGCTTTGCCTGGTACCCGACCGCCATTCCCGGCGCGACCACCGTACGCATATACGTGGGGCCCTGGGGCCGGATCGTCTCGACCGAGCCGGGCGACCTGGCTGACAAGTTGGTGGCCTTTCACCGCACCGGCTACTGAGCACCGCCGGCAAAATCAGCCATGAGCACGACAAAGGTTGCTCTCGCTTGGAGCGGCGGCAAAGATAGTGCCCTGACGCTCGCGGCCTTACACGCAGAGCCTACCGTTGAAGTCGTCGCGCTGGTCACCACAATTACCCGCGACTTCGATCGGATCAGCATGCATGGGGTCCGCCGGACCGTGCTGGAGGCCCAGGTTCGGGCCATTGGACTGCCGCTCATTGAGTCGATCATCCCCGCAGCTGCGAGCAACGCGGCCTACGAGGAGGCATTCGCGACTGCGCTTGCTGACCTCCACCGGCAGTGGCCGGATGTCCAACGCCTGGCCTTCGGAGACCTCTTCCTCTCCGACGTGCGCGCCTACCGTGAACGCCTCTTGGCCCGGCTCGGCTGGACACCAGTCTTTCCACTCTGGGGACAGGATACGGCCAGGCTTGCGCGGGATTTCGTCGCCACCGGGTATCGTGCCGTTCTGACCTGCGTCGACACGACCCAGCTTGGCGCCGAGTTCGCGGGGCGGGAATTCGATTCCGCGTTGCTGGGCCAGCTACCGAGCGGGGTGGATCCGTGTGGCGAGCGGGGTGAGTTTCACACCTGTGTGTACGACGGCCCGATCTTTCGACAGCCGCTTGTTCTCCGGACCGGAGAACGACTGCGGCGCGACGGTCGCTTCGAATATTGCGACGTGATGCTGGGTGAGGAGCCGCTCGGCCAATCGATGGAGCCGGTCAAGAGTGGTACCCGGGGAGAAGCATGACAAAACTCTTTGGCTTCATCGGTGCCACCGCGGGGAGCGCGCTGGGCTGGTGGGCCGGCGCACCGGTCGGCACGATGACCGCCTTCATGCTCAGCACGGTCGGAACCGGCGTGGGGATGTATCTCGGGCGGAAGCTCGGCGACCACTACGCTGCCTGAGGCGCTGCCCGATGCCTCCAGCGCATTAGCGTCCCAGAAACAGGGTTGCCTGCCAGCCAGTCACCCGCACCTTCTTCCCAGTGCGTCTTCCCTCGATGGACTCGATCATCAAGGTCCCACGGCGTCCGGGTATAGCCGCATCGAGCCGGAGACGTTCCTCCGGCACCTCATACCGCCGTACATCCGAGCTCTCCGCAAGCGTGCTACTGAGCCGCCCCACGTCGAACGTGAGCGAGTCGCGGCCGACCTGGACAAGGGCGGTGCCAGATACGGTGTCGAACCGGACCCGCACCGAGTCTGCTCCCGCGAGGGTGAACGTCGTATCCCGCGCCGAGACGCTTAGCATCCACTCGTACCCGCCGATCTGGCGCGCGGGTCCCTTCCGCGCATGCAGATAGATGTACCCCTCCGGCGAGGCTGAGTATTCCGAGACGTATCGCATCCCGGCCACGGCGAGGATTTGACTCGCCACCGAATCGCGCCGGTCCCTGCGGATTGGGAGCGAATCCCATTGGATCTTGGGCAGCTCGCCGGGGACGGCCGCAGCGATCTCTCGGCGCGCGCCATGGTCCAGCAGAAACCGTAACGCGGCGCTGGCTTCGCGGCCATCCCGCTGGCTCGCAGCGGCCGGCTCGGCCGGGCGGGTCGCGACCAGTCGTGCCAGGCGCCGGCCCTGGCTGGCGACGGCCAGGCTGGTGACGCTCAGTGGCCCATAGAGCGTGAGTAGGAGCAGCGCCGCGAGAGTCACCGGGATCCGCCGGATGCCTGCGTCCCGCCGAATCGTATAGCTCACCGCAATGACCAGAAGCCAGAAGCCAAGTAGCACGCCGAGGAGGCGGGGCTCAGTGAGCCCGTAAGGAAGAATTCGCTTCCAGAACGCTACCAGGAGCATGGCGGCCGCCGGAATGAGCCCGATGAAGAGCCACCGAGTGTAGGTACGGATCCAGGCTTCTTCCGCTTCGTCGCGAAGGGGGTGAACCAGGAGGAAGCCCAGCAGGCCGGCGACCGCCACGCTGGTGACGAGCCAGCCGATCCAGCCCGAAGGCCACTCGCCCCCGCCCACGATCTTGACCAGATACGCGAGCAGCATCAGGAGATAGATGAAGACCAGCGGGGTCAGAATGTATTGCGCGAACACTTTGAGAACTCGGGGATAGCTGGTATCACCGGCAAGCTCACGGAGGCCACGCGGCACCGCGGCCAGAAAGATTCCTGTGTTGATGACGAAGACCACGACCAGGTACAGGCGGGCGTAGAGCTCGGATGGCACATCGACGCCGAACAGCTTGTCCAGGGCCACAAGGGCGATGACCAGCCCAAAGTAGAGCACGAAGGAGAAGACCGCGGCGCGTAGGAACCCGAGGAAGAGCCGGCGATTGTACTGCCAGAACGCGTTCGTCTCGGCCAGGCCGAGGAAAGGGAGGGTCGCCACGAGGAGGTGAAGGCCGGCGCTGAGCTGGAAATAGCGGATCGCCTCGTGTTTCTGGTCCGGGCCGGGCCAGACCAGATAGAAGAGCACGAGGAGGGCAACGCCCACGGCATTCAGCCCCGCTTTCCGCGCGGAAGACCACCCGCGTTCTTCAGCAAAGAGCGTCAGCGCAACCGTAAGAGCGAGTCCCAGGGCAGCGACTGCGGCAATGCGGAGCCACTCGTCCTTGCTGCCGGAGTGGGTGGTGCCGATGATGGCAGCGATGGCTGCCAGGGCGCCCGCCGCCATGGTCCAGGGGAAGCGAAAGACTACCTCCCTGGCGCGCTCGGCCAGAGTCACGAACGATGGGAACCGCATTGCAGCTCCATGGGTTGGACGGGGGGTCGAGAGCAATCTGGGGTGGACTGTTACGCTGGGGAAGGGGCCGGCACCGAGCGGAAGGGCTCACGGGTGACTAAGTTGCAGTATACCCGTGAAGCCCGTCGAACACTGGCGCCCTTGAATGGCTCCGCGGTCTACCTTCAAGGAGGCTCCCTGGTGCCTAAGCGCAACTACGGCTTCGAGAAACGGCAGAAGGAATTGAACAAACAGCGGAAGCAGGAAGAGAAGCGGCAGCGCAAACAGGAGCGGGCCGAGGCCCCTGCCGAGAATGTGACGGTCGAAGAGGGTACATCCCCCCATCCACCTCTGGAGGAGTGACCTCCCGAACTCAACGCCGACCGGTAGTTTCCCTCGCTAGTGAGAAAGAAGGTCTCCACCATGCAATCTCATGTCGCTCTCATCGAGCGGTCGAACCGAAAGGATCTGAAGCAGATCGAGGTCCACTTGACTGTGACCGAGGCGGGCGCTGGGCGACAGTCCTGGAGCGGCAACTTCACCTCCCGCACCACGGATGGGATTCTCCCTAACGAGCGACTCACGTTCACCCTCGACAACGGGCAGAAGGGACCGGCCAGGGTCAACGAGACCGCCTTCGACAGCCGGGTGCCTGAGTCGACGGTGATTCACTTCAAGGGAACCGGCCCGCTGGTGTGAGTCCGTAGCACTCCGGCACGGCGTGCAAGCGGAACCATGATCGCCCGCTGTCCGAGCCTCTGCCGGCGAGGGCAATGAAGCCCGCAGCCGGCCTCAAGTGAGCTCGGACTCCGTCCCACCCACCTAGCCAATTTCCGCATTCGGCGGCCGCTCGCGCCGGCTCCTCGATGACGCCCACCTCGAGCTGATTACCTCGTGGTCGGATGCAATTCTCGTGGTATCTTTCTCCGTATTATTCGACACCTCGCGCGGCAGTGAGTAAGGAGGCAGGCGATGAGCACGCTGGCGATCCCCCGACCCGCGTCCGATGAGGCCGCCCCGTACTATCAGCGCTACATCACCGAAGTCAGGGGCGAGAACATCGCCGAGCAGCTGGCCAGCCAACTGACCGAGGTCGAAGGACTGTTGGCCTCAATCGATGACCAGGCAGCGCTGGCACGGTACGCGCCGGGCAAGTGGAGCATCAAGGAGGTGCTGGGTCACCTCTCCGACACGGAGCGCATCTTTGGCTATCGTCTCCTGCGGATCTGCCGGGGGGATCGGACGCCGCTCCCGGGCTTCGATGAGAACGCATATGTCCCGGCCGGCCAGTTCGACGCCCGACCACTCCGCTCCCTGGTGGACGAGTTCAGGGCCGTACGGCAGGGCACCTTGACCCTGGTGCAGGGTATCCCGCCGGAGCGCTGGGCTGAGCGGGGCGAGGCGAGCGGCAAAGCGGTCAGCGCACGGGCTCTGGCATATATCCTGGTCGGCCACGTGACCCATCACTTCGGCGTGCTGCGCGAGCGGTACGGGGTGGGCCAACCAAAGGTTCATGGCTGATGCGGCTAGCGAGTCTGCCGGCGAGCCTGGACTCATTCTCCACGGCCCGTCTCGATGCGGAGCGGCTGACGGAGGACCACTGGGACGATCTCCGGCGCATGGATCAGGATGAGTGGTTCATGGCGGAGCTGGGAGGGGTGCGGGACGAGGCCGGGACGCGGGCCTATCTGGAGCGCAACCTGGCTCATTGGGCAGCGCGCGGTTTCGGGTTGTGGATGCTCCGAGACCGCGACACCGGCGCGGTGATCGGACGCGCCTTGTTACGGCATCTGGCGGTGGATGGTGTTGACGAGGTCGAGACCGGCTATGGGTTCCTGCCTGATCTATGGGGTCGCGGCCTCGCAACCGAGATCGCGCGAGCCTGTGTACACATCGGCCGAGAGCGGCTCGGCCTGGAGTCGGTCGTCGGCATCACCCTGCCCACCAACGCCGCCTCACAGCGGGTAATGCGCAAGGCGGGCCTCCACTACGAGCGCGACATCGTCCACGCCGGTTTGCCCCACCTGCTCTTCCGGACCGGCTAGTCCTACAGCTTCGCCTTCAGCCGGGGAGGGAGCGGTGGAACGGCAGCGTGGAGTGACCCTGAGGTTTCTTGCCGAGCCGGGCGACGTCAATTTCGGCGGCAAGGTGCACGGGGGCGCGGTGATGAAGTGGATCGACCAGGCGGGGTACACCTGTGCGGCCGGCTGGACCGGCACCTATTGCGTAACGGTGTATCTGGGCGGGCTCCACTTCCTCGGACCGATTTACGTCGGCGAGCTGGTCGAGCTTCATGCGCTGGTCATCCGTACCGGTCGCACCAGCCTGGACGTGTCGCTGGATGTCTATGCCAGCGACCCGAAGAGCCGGGAGCGGCGGCGCACGGGACACTGTGTCATCGTGTTCGTCGCGCTGAACCCGGCCGGGCGGCCCAGCGCGGTACCTCCCTGGCAGCCGGTTGACGAGGTGGACCTGGCCCTCGAATCCTACGCGAAGCGGCTCGGTGAGCTGCGCCAACAGATGGACACCGAAATGGAGCGGCGCCTCGGCATCCTGGCCCGGCAGGACGGCTGACGGCCGGTGAAGCCTACGCGTGGACCTCCGACGGCTCGTCTACCAGCGCGCCGCGAAGCTTCTCGCGCAGCTCGGGCGAGGCCGTGTGGCCGTGCTCCTCGACGGCGTGGCGCACCGCGAGGGTGAGAACCTCCTCCTCGGTGCCACTGATGGTGATGCTGCAGTTGCGCTCGCTGGGGATCCGGCGGCAGTCGATCATCTTGCGGGAAGCGTCTGGCATGGAGACCTCGGGGTTGTCGGGTGATCGAGTATTATGGCCGGGCCCTGCTAGCGCAAGGCTCGCGGCCCATCGCTCAGACACTCCGGTCTAGGCGCCCGTGAACCGGTACTCCCGCCGTCAGCTGTTCCTGGCCAAATGCGCTGTCGTCGCGCTGGTTGCACTCATCGCGGGTCCGCCGCTCGCCGACGATCCGAGTGAGACTCCGATCACCATCATTGTCGTTCTGGCCTTGGCCGGCGCCTCGATCGGAGTGTACGAGGCCCTGTCTCACGGCCTTGCCATCATGCTGGGCCGCTCCTGGCGAGACACACCGGTACCTCCCGCGGAGCCTCTTGCGGCATCCATTGTCTCCTCGACATTCGGCGGCGGTCTCCGCCGACGGGACGTCGTCACCGCGCTCGCGGCGTACCTTGGCGCCCAGGTGCTGGTCTGGTCCATCGTCGGCGTCATGGCGGCAGCGAGGGCCGCGAAAGGAGAAAGCCATGGCGATCTCATCCAGGCGCTGACGGGACTGGTTCCCGTGGCCTTGCCCGGAAGTCTCGTGGCGGGCGGGATCGCCTTGCTGCTCGTGCTCAGGAAGTGGAGGAAGCGGCTCGGCGGCCCGGCACTGGGAGGAGTGCTCGGGCTCTCCTGGGCCAGGCCTCGACAGGTCGTCAACGGCGCTCTGGGCGGAGCCGCGCTTGCCTTGTTTGTTCTTCCGCTGATGACGCTGATAGTTGACCGCCCCGGGCCGCCCGATCTCATCACCCAGCTCGCGGGCTCCTCGAACTCCGCCCTTTGGGCCTGGGTGATTTCCGCGGTGCTGCTGGCTCCTCCCATCGAAGAGCTCATGTTCAGGGGCGTCCTGCTCGGTGCCCTCGCCAACACCTGGAACATCCGCGCAGGCGCACTCATCTCCGGCACTACCTTCTGGCTGATGCACGGTCCGGAGTTCGTGCACTGGCAGGCAGCCGTGGCCATCGGCCTGCTGACCATACTCGCCACCTGGCTACGAGTGCGGAGTCGCTCCCTGAGTCCTTCGATTGCGGCTCATTTCGGCTATAACCTGGTGCTGGCCATGGTGATCTCGCGCGCAATGATCTCCCGGCCGGCGGGGACCAGGTGGGCTCGAGATCATCACCTTCCGAAGACGGTATGGATCGCATGCTCCATTGCCAACTCGGCTTCGAGGCTCTGATGGTCGCGATAGATTGTCGCCACGGCCAGGGTGCGGCCCCCCCGCTTGAAGCGAACGGCGCAGTCCCTCGCCGCGATGCTCCCATCCACCTCGATGGAATCCCAGCGCTCCGCATGCCCCACGTAGTTGATGGGGACGTCGTAGTGCTGGCTCCAGAAGAATGGGACCGCATTGAAACTCTGGTCCTGGTCGAGGATGCTTCGGGCCGCCGCCTGACCCTGGCGCTGAGCCACCACCCAGTGCTCGACCCGAATGGTCTCGCCGGTGTGCGAGTCAGGCCAGCGAGCGATGTCCCCCGCCGCGTAGATTCCCGGTGCGCTGGTCTGGAGCCGCTCGTCGACCAGCACCCCACGGTCGATCGTCAGGCCAGCACGCTCCGCCAAATCCAGGTTGGGCCGGACGCCGATCCCTGCCACCACGAAGTCCGGTTCCACCCGCTCCCCGTTCTCTAGCCTCACCGCGCCGCCTGCTATCTCTCGGGCCTTCTGTTGGAGATGGAACACGACGCCATTCTCCTCGTGCAGCTTCTGAATGAAGCCGCCCAGCTCGGCCCCCATGACCCGTTCCAAGGGCAGGGTGTCCGGCGCCACGACATGGACCTCCAGCTTGCGCGCTCGCAGGGAGGCGGCCACCTCGAGGCCGATGAAGCTGGCACCGAGGATCACGGCGCATTTGGCGTTCGCTGCGGCCGCGACGATCGCCTTGCTGTCGGCGAAGGTGCGCAGGTAGAGAACCGGAGGAGTACCCCGCTCCATCTCGGCGGGAAGGCGCACCGGCGTTGCCCCGGTGGCGAGAATCAGCGCGCCATACTCCCGGGTCTGGCCGTCGTCGAGCCGAATTCGGCGCGCCTTGGGCTCGATGGCCATTACCCGGCGATCGTGAACGATGCTGATGCCCCGCTCTTGATAGAACTCCGGGGGATGCAGCGGAATCCAATCCTCCGACGCGGTGCCGGCGAGATAGTCCTTGGAGAGATTGGGACGGTCGTAAGGGGCGTCTGGATCTGGGTCATAGAGCGTGAGGCTGCCCTCATATCCCTCCCGACGCAGAGTCTCGGCGGCGCTGTCGCCCGCCGCACCCGCGCCGACGATGACCACCGAATCGGGTCCGCGGCGGCTTCGCGAGGCCACCCGTTCGGGCTCCCGGACCTTGCCGACGACATAGACCTTGTCGCCACGCTGCTCTACCCGCCAGCAGGACAGATCGTTGAGTGCGGGAGGGCGGAGAGCCTGGCCCGTCCGGAGGCTGAAGCAGGCATGGTGCCACGGGCAGTGCACAGTGTCACCGACCAGAATCCCTTCTGGAAGGGGGCCACTATAATGGCTGCAGACCGCTCCTACCGCGAACCATTCGCCGCCGGACCGGGCCAGGAGGACTGGCTTCCCGGAGGCGTGCCCGGCCAGCATGCCACCTTCGGGGACCTGTACAATCGGAACACCGGCCGTGAGATCGGGACCGGAGACAGTTGGTTCGTCGCTCATAGGTCGGGGAGGGTCGCTTTCCGTCCCTGATTCTGCTGCCGCAGCCACTGGTAGAGCGGCTCGAAGTACTCGACCATGGCTTTCCCGTCGAGCTCACGGCCGGTGGTCTCACGGAGGGTCTCACGCCACGGCCGGCTCGCGCCGGGCGCCATCAGCCGGCGGAGAAAGTCGCCCACTTCCCGGTGACCATAGTAGTCGGTGTCGTGGGGATCCTGGTGCAGGATCTGCCGGGCAATATGGTCGTGCAGCTGAAAGAGCAGCGCGTAGGAGAGCGCGTAGTCGTAGTACTGCGCCGGATCGTCGTTGATGTGCGTCTTGGTCAGCGCGTCGGCCCAGCGCTCATCCCGCGGTGCCGGGGGCACGATACCCTGGTACTTCCGGGCGAGCTCCCACCATTTGGCATTGAACTGATCGGGCGGCAGCTTCTCGGCGTAGAGCGCATGCTCGAACCGGGCCATGGTGCCGGCGGCAAACGGGATGAAGACCACGTAGTTCAGTGCCTCCTGCAGCAGGTGCCCCATGCTATCCACCGGCGCCTTCGGCGCCACCAGGCCGCGCCCGGCGAGGAACCGCCGCTGCAGCGCGGCCAGGCCGATCATCGAGCCGATCCCCTCGTGATAGGCGCGGTTGGCGCCCCCCCGCAATACCATCGGCACTTCAGGCCGGCTGTAGCTCAGGTAGTAGTAGATGTGCCCCAGCTCGTGATGCACCGTCTCGTACCAATCGCGGTTCGGCTCGACGCTCATGAGAGACCGCACGTCGTGATCGAGATCGAGATGCCAGGCCGATGCATGGGTGTTCTTCTTGTACGGAGCATCCGCTGCCAGCGGGTAGAGCGACGACTTGCTCCAGAACGTCGCCGGCAACGAGTCGAAGCCGAGACTGCGGTAGAACTCCACGCCCTGGCGCACCACCCACTCGGCCGACTTGTCCTTCAGCGCACCGTCCACGTCGAGCCCTTTTACCTCCACCAGCGAGCCCCAGTCCTGCCCCCATCGGTTAGGCAACCAGTGCGCCGGCAACTCGTCGGGTACCGGCACTCCGTACCGCTTGGCCAGCTCGTAGCGAGCCCAGGTGTGGAGCTCGCGGTAGAGCGGCCGCAGATCCCGGATGAGCCCATCGTTGAGCCGGAGCATGTCGTCCGTGCTCATCCCGTACTCGGATACCTGGTAGTTGAAGTAGTCGGGATAACCGAGGGTCTGGACGACCTGGTTACGCAGATCCCGGAGGCGAACGAGTCCAGGCTTGAGGGTGGGCCCGATCTCCTTCGATGCCTGCCACACGGCCAGCCGCTCGGGGAGCTTCGTCCCCGTGCGGAGCGCGTCATCGATCTGGTTTGCGGTGACCGGCTTCCCCCGCACCTTGAACTGGAAGCCATACAGCTTCTCGGTCTGTTCCGTCTCGGCAGCAATCCGCCGCGACACCACGTCCGCGGCCGTCTGCGGCTTTTCGGCGGCCAGGTAGAGCATTACCTCGAGCTGGCGCGCCTGCAGCGGAGTGAGGCGGTCGCGGTGCTCCAGGTAACCCTTGATTCTGGTAATGTTCTCCGCGCTACCCACGAAATGGGCCAGCTGTTCGTTGGCGCGCCGGGTCCGGAGCGCGTTGGACGAGTCACCCTCGACGATGTGGGTGTTCGACTCCCACTCGGCCAGGGCGCTGGCATAGCTCAGCCGTTGATACTCTTTGCCGTAACCGGCGAGGTAGTTCTCGAGCTCCGCATTCCGAGGCACTCGCTCGGCACCGGCGCGGCAGGCGATCGCGAGGACGACGAGCAGCAGAGCAGGACGTGCAACTGGCATGGGTCGAACGTGCACGGACGGGAGGCGAGTGTCAATTCAGCGACGGCTATTGGCTATGGGTTACCCCGCTGCGACTTCCGGCAGCCCGCCAAACCGCCGCTCCCGTGAGGCAAAGTCCTGAATCGCCGCCCGAAGGGCGTCGGGCCCGAACTCGGGCCACATGAGACCGGTGAAGTAGAGCTCGGCATATGCCGCCTCCCAGAGCAGGAAGTCGCTCAGGCGGCGCTCCCCACCGGTTCGGATCAGGAGATCGAGCTCAGGCACCGGCGAGCTGTGGTCCACGATGGCCACGAGCCGGCCGAACGACTCACGGGAGAGGGGACTCTGCCGGAGACACTGGGCCGCCCGGAGGATGGCATCACGGCCGGAGTAGTCGATAGCGATCCGGAGCCGCAACCGGGTGCCCCCGCTGGTGGCGACCTCCGCCGCCTCAATCGCTCGCAGCAGCGACAGTCCCAGCCGGTCGCGCCGCCCGATGATCTCGAGACGGACGCCGTTGCTGACGCACCGCGCCGTTTCCGAGCGGATGTACTGCCGGAACAGGCGCATCAGCCAGGCGACTTCCATGGGGGGCCGCCGCCAGTTGTCGGAGGAGAAGGCGAATAGAGACAGAATCGCCACGCCGGCCTCGGGCGCCGCTTCGACGACGCGGCGCACCGCCTCGGCTCCCGCCTGGTGTCCGGCTCCCCGGGAGAGCTCCTGCCGGGCTGCCCAGCGCCCGTTTCCGTCCATGATGATCCCCACATGGAGACCGTCAGGGGCCGAGGCAGGCGAAGGTCTTTGCGTCATAAAGTGAATCCCCAAAAAAAGAGAGCTGTCAGCGATCCCGCGTGCTGTGGATCAGCGCCTCCATGTGGTCCAGATAGCGTTCCAGCGCGCGGCGCCCCACCGAGCTCAACCGGTACTCGGTCCGCGGCATCCGCCCCGCGAACGACTTGGTGCACACGATGTAGTTGGCCTCTTCCAGCTTCCGGGCGTGGACGCTGAGATTGCCATCGGTCGTATCGAGCAAACGCTTGAGCTCGTTGAAGCTCAGGCTGTGGTTCACGGCGAGTGCGCTGACGATCGCGAGCCGCATGCGTTCGTGAATCAGCCGATCGAGCTCCAGCGGACCGTGCCCCGCCCCGTCGCCCTTGATGCCCTGGAGCCGTTGCGGCCGCTTGCCTCCGTCATGGCCCGTCGCGGCCAGGTTGGATTTAGCCACCGTACCTCCCTGCGATGATCAGGCCGAAGATGATATGGAGTCCACCGAATCCCACCGCCATCAGCCACTCGCCCCAGCCGGGGGGAGCCAGGAGCGCGATGGCACCGAGCGCCATGAAGCAGAGCCCCATGAGGGGAACGACCCGGACGGAGAAGGCCCCGCCCGTCACGACGCCGGTCCCGTACAAGAGGAGCCAGGTGCCCGGGAGTGCGGTGTACAGGCCAGCCCGAACCAGAACCAGGGTGAGGAGACCGCCCACCGCGAGCGGGGGCACGTAGCTCAGGACGAAGCGACGGCCCGAATACGAGAGGACCGATGTCCCTCCCCGCCTGGCCTTGAGCGCCATGGCCCAACCCCCAATGGCCAGAGCGAGTACCGAGGCCGAGAGCCACACCGCCAGCCATTCCGAGGGCGGCCGGTCATTGGCCAGCGCTGTAGCGGCCAGCGCGGTGACCCCCATGGCAACCCCGCCCCACCCTGGCACCGCCGTGAAGGCGGTGGCCCGTTCCATTGTGGAGCGGATGAAGGACAGGTTGTCCATTGCCCGGGCGTGCAGCGCAGGTTCGGGCCCTGCCTCAGGCTTGGGACGGAGCGTGGTCATGGTCTCAGTGTAACGCCCAAGGACAGTTTCATCAAGTGCTTTGCGATGTAAAGTTAGGTCGACTGCACCGCCACCGCCGTTCCATAGCACAGCACCTCGCTCACCCCCTGCATCAGCTCGGTGGCATCATACCGGATCCCCACTACGGCGTTCGCCCCCAACTCCTCCGCGTGATTGACCATCATCTCGAAGGCCTCGGCGCGGGTCTTCTCACACAACTCGGTGAACAGGGTGATGTTGCCGCCCAGCAGAGTCTGCAGGGAGCCTCCGATGGTCCCGAAGATGGAGCGCGACCGCACGGTGATCCCCCGGACCACACCGAGGTTCTGAACGACGCTGTACCCGTCGAGGGTGAACGCGGTGGTCGTCATCGAGTGATCCATGGGTCAGGCTGCCTTCAAGTCGGATGTGCAGTGCGGACAGCGCGTGGCCGCGACCGGGATTGCCATCCGGCAGTAAGGACAATCCTTCGTGCTGGGCGCCGCGGCGGCATCCTGCGGCTTGAGCCGGTTCGCCATGCGGACGATGAGGAATACGGCAAAGGCCACGATGATGAAGGTGACCACATTGTTGATGAAGCTCCCGTAGTTGATCGTCACCGCACCCGCGGCCTGCGCGTCCGCCAGTGTGGGATATGGGGGCGGTGCCTTCAGGCCCGACTTCAGCATCAGAAAAAGGTTAGAAAAGTCTACGTTGCCGAGCGCGAGGCCGATCGGTGGCATGATGACGTCGTCGACCAGCGACTTGACGATGGTGCCGAAGGCCCCGCCGATGATGATGCCGACAGCCAGATCGAGCACATTGCCGCGCATCACGAACGCCTTGAACTCTTTCAGCATTGAGCCCTTCCCGGGAGAGGTTGGAGAGGATATACCGAAGATGGTCAGCCTGCGAAAGGTCGTAGTCCCCTGAAAAACACTTTGAGTATTCGCCGTAGCATAGGCGTGAGCTTCCTTCGCCTCCACGCGTCCGCCGCCTTCCGGAACACCTCGGCCTGGGTGGGGTACGGATGAATCGTCGCCCCAATCCGGCCGAGACCCAGTCCTGAAGTCATTGCGACGGTAATCTCGCTGATCATCTCTCCCGCGTGCTCAGCGACGAGCGTGGCGCCGAGGATCCGGTCGGTTCCCTTTTTCAAGTGAAGCCGCAGCAAGCCGTCGGTCTCGCCATCCAGGACTGCACGATCGACCTGGTGCATGGGGATCGTGAGGGTGTCCACCTGGAGGCCTGCTGTGCGCGCGTCCTTTTCGTACATGCCGACATGCGCCACCTCCGGACTGGTGTACGTCGTCCACGGGATAATGAGCCGGCTGGCCCTGGCTCGCCCATAGAAGAGCGCGTTCTGCACCACGATGCGGGCCAGCGCGTCCGCCGTGTGGGTGAACCGAAAGCGGGAGCAGATGTCGCCGGCGGCGTAGACTCGGCGGTTCCTGGTCCGGAGCCGATCGTTCACCCGCACACCCTCCCGGTCGTAGCCGATACCCGCAGCCTCCAGGTTGAGTCCCTGGACATTGGGAACTCGGTCCGTCGCGACGAGGATCTCATCACCTTGCACCGGCTCCTCACCATTCGTGCCATGTAGAACGATCCGCTTTTCTCCGCCACTCCGCTCCACCCGACTTATGGACGCCCCGAGCCGGAGGACCACCCCATCGCGCTCCATGGCACGCTCGACC
>Ga0193723_1000650_pt1 | contig 13679 bp, 15 predicted proteins | sample H2m2metaG_FD_143042 | JGI IMG/M metagenome (GOLD analysis project Ga0193723, IMG submission 143042) | Soil microbial communities from a riparian zone of the East river system, Colorado, United States - H2m2 | ecosystem: Environmental > Terrestrial > Soil > Riparian zone | place: USA: East River... | reverse complement strand
CGCCGTGGGATGCCCGCAACCGAGCGAAGCGAGTACGGCGCCTTCCGGGAGCCCGCTGGTTTCCGCCGCATCGTAGAGGTTCTCGCTGACGGGATCACACCCACACGCACCAGTGGGACCGCAGCTGCCCTTTTCACCACCCAGTACTTTGAGCGCGGCTTCGGCGTACTTCTCTTTGACCGTCTCTTTGATGTCTTGACTCATGCGTGGCCTTCCGGTTCACGAAGTGAATTCAGTCACAACAGGCGACAGCGCAGCTGCCGGCATGTTTGCCGGGCTTTACGGATTTCGTGTAGGCAGCGATCTGGTCCAGCGTCTCGCGCTCGAGACCGTAAAACATCCACCGCCCCTCGCGCCGATCGTTGATCAACCCCGCGTCCTTGAGCACCTTCAAATGGAACGACAGCCGCGACTGCGCGACCGCGAGCACCTGCTCGAGCTCGCACACGCACCGTTCCTTGTGCGACAGCATTTCGACGATTTGGACGCGGGTCTCATCCGACAACGCGTGAAACCAGCTGGCGACTTGGGCGGGGGCAGGCCGGGCGGCAGTAGCCATGCCACAACATATCAACTATTATTGATGCGTCAAGCCTCGGCGGAACAGGCGGACGAATGCCTCCGGCGGCAGACGTTCCGCTCGAATCGTCGGATCGAACCCCAGCGCTGCCAGATCCACACCTGGCACCACATTCTTGAGCTGCTTGCGACGCTTACTGAAGCACGCGGTCACGAACGCGCGCAGCGGCGCAACTTCGACGTCCATGACCAGCGGCTGAGCGAGCGGTGTGAGTCGAATCAGCGCACTGCGCACCTTGGGAGGCGGCCGGAACGCGCCCGGCGCCACGGTGAAGAGCTTCTCCACTCGTGCGACCACCTGCACGCCGACCGAGAGCGCCCCATAGGTCTTCCCACCCGGCGGCGCTGCCATGCGATCCGCGACCTCGTCCTGCACGAGAAAGACGATGCGCTCGGGAAGCGGCGGCGTGAGGGCCTTGTCGATCAACGGTGACGTGATGTAATACGGGATGTTGCCGACGATCTTGCCGACGTGCGGCCAGGCGACCTGCAGCGCGTCTCCTTCAATCACCTGCAGATTGGCGAGCTTGAGAGTGGCCGCCAGCCTGCCGTCCTTCTCGATCGCGATCACCTGCAACCCGCGGGCCAGCAACTCCTGCGTCAGCGTCCCTTGCCCCGGGCCAATTTCCAGCACCTGCTCTCCCGGCACAGGATCCAGGGCATCCACAATCCTCCGCAGAATCGCGGGATCGTTGAGAAAATGCTGGCCGAGTCGTCTCAGACTTTGAGCAGCACGAGTGTGCGATCGTCGTTGGCGGGCGCGCCGCCGGTGAAGGCGGCGATGTCGGTGAAGACGGCTTCGAGAATGTGACGTGCGGGCCGGCTGCGCAGGTTGACGACGTGGCTCAGCACGCGCTGCTCGCCGAAGCGCTCGCCGTTCGGGCCCCCCCCCCCGCCCGCTCCCCGTGCATCGGCCAGCCCGTCGGTGAACAGACACAGCACCGCCTTGCCGCGCTCGAAGGGCAGGCTGCGCTCCTCGCCGCCCGCGCCCAGGCCGAGCGGCGGCCGGGTGGCTTCGAGCCGTGTGACCGCACCGGCGTCGGTGGACACCAGAAATGCGTGCGGGTGTCCGGCGTTGGCGTACGTGAGCGTGCCGTTCGCCGGATCCACGACGGCGTAGCACAGCGTGAGAAACATCTCCGTCTCTTCGAGCTCCTCCGCGAGCGACATCTCGAGCCGCCGCAGCGCCTCGTGGGGCGACTCCGCGGTTTCGGCGTGGATACCGGAAGCGGCCATCGCCAGCGCCATGATGAGCGCCGCGCCGAACCCGTGGCTCGAGACGTCGCCGATCATCACACCGACACGCTCACCATGCAGGCTCAGCAGGTTGTAGAAGTCGCCGCCCACCGACTCGGCCGGGCGGCACCGCGCCGCCACGTCGGCCTTGGTCGCCACTACCGCGGGGGACGGGAGCAGCTTGAGCTGCAGGTCGTGCGCGAGCTCCAGCTCGCGGCGCACCCGCTGCTGGCCGAGGTCGCGCTCGACCAGGCGCGCATTCTCGATCGCCGCCCCGATCTGGTTCGCGATGGCCGCGACGAGCTTGCGGTCGCCGGCGGTGAACGCGTCTTCTCCCGTCCGGTCGGTCAGATTGATGACGCCGATGGGCGTGGGCACGCGGCCTGGCGAGGCGTACACCACCGGCACCGAGAGAAACGCATGGCCCTTGTATCCGCGCTCGATCGGGTTCGGCGGCTTGTGGGCGCGCGGGTCGGCGGGGTCGTAGCTGATGATGCGCATTTCGCGAAACACCCGCGCGGCGATCGACTTGGGATCGTCGACTTCGATCGGGTCCATCTTGCCCAGCTCCACACCGCGGGCGGCGACGAGCCGCAGGACATGCGCCTGCGGGTCGTGCACCAGCAGCGTCGCGCGGCGCGCGCGAACGACGGCCGACACTTCCCGCAGGATCCTGCTCGCCGCTTCATCCAGCCGGATCGTGTGCCCGAGGATCTCGCTGATCGTGTAGATCAAGTCGATTTCCTCGTACCGGCCCGACAGCTCTGCCGCGACCTGACTGGTTTCTACTTCCGCCTGCATCACCGCGCCGACGACCTCGGCCAGCTGCACGGCTCCCTGCCCGTTCCCTGTCCCCGTCACCTCGAGCCAGGCGTCGGCGATGTCGGGGATGGGCTGGAACCAGGCACCGCCGCCGTTGGGCGGATGCTCACCCGGAGTCTTGGCACGCCACAGACGCAGAGTTGTCCCAGAAAGTGCCGCGAGAACCGGCAACAGACGCTCGAGCCGTGTCACCCCGCCCGCAGCGTCAGGCAGATGCCGTTGCCTTTCTCGTTGAACGCCACGTCATCCACCAGGTGGCGGATGACGAATAGCCCGCGCCCGTACTCGCGCTCGAGGTTGTCAGGGTGGGTGGGATCGGGGAGCCGGCTCGGGTCGAAGCCGTTGCCGTCGTCCACGACGTGGATTCGGACGACGCCGTGCCCCAGCTCGACGCTGATGCTGACGACGCGTGCGGGATCCTCGCCCGTGCCATAGCGAATCGCGTTGCCGAGGGCTTCGGCGAGGGCGGTGCGGAGGTTGAAGCTGATGCGGCGGGGCGAGAGGGTCCCCGGCGGAAGGTGACTGGCGACCAGCTCGACGGCGTCCCCGACCATCCCGAGATCGCTCGGGACGTCGAGCTTCATCGCATCGCGCGTGACGTGAAGTTGTAGGCTCACGTCAAAACGCCGCCAACGCCTCCTCGGCGGTCTTGGTGATCGCAAACAGCGTGTCGAGCTTGGTGAGCTCGAACAGCGTCTGGAGATCGGCGTTGAGACCGGCGAGCCGCAGCTCCCCACTCTGCTCACGGATTTTCTTGGAGAGCGAAACCAGCACGCCGAGACCCGACGAGTCGATGTACCCGGTTTTGGAGAAATCGATAATAAACTTGCGGGACCCTTCCTCGAGCGCGTCGAGGACCTTCTGCTTCAGCTCCTGGCGGTTCCCGACGATGAGCTGGCCTTCCACTCCCACGATCACGACGCCGCTCTTGTCCTTCTTCAGGGTGAACCGCATCCGGATTACCCCTTCCGCGTTTGGAGAATGGCGATCGCCGCCGTGTTCACAATATCATCGGCGGTGGCACCGCGCGACAGGTCCGCGATCGGTTTCGCCAGTCCCTGCAGGATCGGGCCGAGCGCGGTCCAGCCGCCCAGCCGCTGCACCAGCTTGTAGCCAATGTTCCCGGCATCGAGATCGGGGAAGACGAGCACGTTGGCCCGCCCACGGGCGGCCGAGCCCTTCGCCTTTCGCTCGGCGACCTCCGCCACCAACGCGGCGTCCGCCTGCAGCTCGCCGTCGAACACGAAGTCCGGCGCCGGCTGGCGCCCGCGCAGCTGCGTAATCGCGGCTTGCACGCGCTCGACGCGCGGGCCCGCGGCGCTGCCGCGCGTGCTATAAGAAAGAAAGGCGACGACGGGCTCATCGCCCACGATGCGGCGCCGGTCCCGCGCCGAGGCGATCGCGATGTCGGCGAGCTGCACCGACGTCGGGTCCGGCACCACCGCGCAGTCGGCGAACGTCAGCACGCGATCGTCTTTGACCATGTAGAAGGCCCCCGACACCGTCGCGATGCTCGGCGCCATGCCGACGGCCCAGAGCGCGGCATGAATCGTATCGGCGCTCGGATAGACCGCCCCGCCCACCATCACGTCGGCAGCGCCGATGCCGACCAGGCAGGCGCCGCGCGTCAGCGGGTGCTCGAGCGCCTCCGCGGCTGCGGCGTCGGTGGGAAACCGATCGGGGCGGCGGGAGCGCAGATGCCGCGCAAGAAACGGGGCGCGCGAGTCCGGGAAGCGGCGCAGCACCTCCACCGTAGCCAGCCCCATCGTTTCGACCCGTGCCGCCGCTTCCTGCACGCGCGGGTCGTCGCCTTCGGGGAAGACGACGCGCGCGCGCGTTTCTTTCGCCCGCTGGTAGACGCTGTCCAGGAAACTCATTTGCCGAACTTGCGCTTCAGCGCCTGCTGGACCGTGGGATCGACCAGCTGCGAGACGTCGCCGCCGAAGCGCGCGACTTCGCGCACCAGACTGGAGCTTACGAAGGTCAGATCGAAGGCCGGCACGAGAAACACGGTCTCGATCTTGGGCGCGAGGTTGCGATTCATCAACGCCATCTGGAATTCATATTCGAAGTCCGACACGGCACGCAGTCCCCTGATGATCACCGATGCCCCGACCTTCTTGGCGAACTCGGCGAGCAGCCCGTCGAACGATTGCACCTCGAGCCGCTTGTCGGGCACCGCCTGCCGGATCAGCGCGAGCCGCTCCTCGAGCGCAAACAGCGGCTGCTTCGCGACGTTCACGGCAACGGCCACGATCAGCTGATCGACGAACTCCAAAGACCGATGAATCAGGTCTTCGTGCCCCTTCGTGATCGGATCGAACGAGCCGGGATAGACCGCAATGCGCTTCATGGCGCGTACACGAACGTGATCGCGGTGTCGCCGTAGCGGCGGGTGTCGTCACCCGGCAGCACGCGGTCGGCGGAATGCTCTATGGAGAAGGCGCGGGCGAACGGCGTCGCCCGAAACAGCGTCACGAGCCGTTCGGCCTCGTCAGTCGCGTACGGTGGATCGGCGAACGCCATGTCGTACTGTGCGGGTTGGAGCCGCTCGGCGAAGCGCAGCGCATCACTCCGGTGAATCGTCACGCGGTCCCCCACGTTGAGGGTCGTTGCGTTGTCCCGAATCGCAGCCAGTGATGCCTTGCTGTTTTCAACAAAGTCGACTGACACCGCGCCCCGCGATAACGCTTCGAATCCCAGGGCGCCGGACCCGGCGAACAGATCGAGCACCCGGGCGTCCGGGATCGACTGCTGCAGGATGCTGAACCACGCCTCTTTCACGCGGTCACCTGTCGGTCGAACGGTGCGCCCGGCGGGTGCTTTGAGGCGGCGGCCCTTGAACTCACCCGCGATGATGCGGAGCAAGACTCGCCACGCGCGCCTGAATCGACGTCCTTCCCTGCCAGTCGTCCCGCTCCAGCCTGAATGCCACGTCGAGCGGATTGGTCAGCCAGTCCTGCGGTACCTCATCGGCCCAACGGAACCCGATCGCGGGCAGCAGGCCGGAGCCATCGTCCAGCGTGAACCGCAGGTGATTCGTCCCGACGCGCCGCGCGCCGACCGCGCGCGCGTTGCGCACGCCGAACACCGGCGCCGGATTGCCTGCCCCGCACGGCTCCAGGTGCCGAATCAGCCGTTCCAGATCCTGGTTCACCTCGGCGAGCGGCAGCTCGAGGTCCACGCGCTGGCTCGGCGCCAGGTCGGCGGGGGTGAGAAGCTCGCCCGCCACGCCGAGGAACGCAACGCGGAACGCCTCGAACTTGTCGCGCCGGACGGTCAGGCCCGCCGCCATCATGTGGCCGCCGTATTTCTCGAGGTGCGCGCCGACTCTGTGCAGCGCGCCGTGCAGGTCGAACCCCGGAATGCTGCGCCCCGAGCCGCGGCCGAACTCTCCAGCGGCGTCCCACCCGACGAGGAATGTCGGCCGGCCGTAGCGCTCCACGAGACGCGAGGCGACGATGCCGATGACGCCGGGATGCCACGTCTCGTTGCCGAGCACGATCGCGGCGTCGCTCGGAGTCAGCGTCTTATCGACCAGCTCGATCGCCTCGTCGAGAATCACCTGATCCATCGCCTGGCGACGGGCATTGATCGTCTCGAGCTCGCGCGCCAGCTTCGCCGCTTCGTCCTTGTCTTCGGTGAGGAGCAGTCGCAGCCCGTCGTTGGCGTCACCGATCCGGCCCGCGGCGTTGAGACGAGGCGCCAGGATGAATCCGACGTGCGCGCCGCGCAGCGGCTTGCCGCCGAGGCCCGCCGTCTCGATCAAGGCGCGCAGGCCGACCCAGCGGGAGTCGGCCAGCTTCTTCAGCCCATAGCGCACCAGGATCCGGTTCTCACCCACCAGCGGGACGACGTCGGCGATCGTCGCGAGGCCCACGTAGTCGAGAAAGTGCAGCGGGAGATTGGCGGACAGACCCAGCGCGCTCACCAGCGCCTGCGCCAGTTTGAACGCGACGCCCGTGCCGCAGAGGTTCTTGTCCGTCGATCGACAATCGGGCCGCCGCGGATCGAGCACCGCGTTCGCGGGCGGCAGCTCGTCGCCGGGTAAGTGGTGGTCGGTGACGATGACATCGATCCCCGCCGCACGGGCGGCAGCGACGGCGGCGACCGCCGTGATGCCGCAATCGCATGTGACGATCAGGCCGGCGCCGATACGCTGCGCTTCCGCGACACCCGCGGGCCCGAAGTCATAGCCGTCACGGATGCGATGGGGGACGAACGGATGCACCGTGGCGCCCGCGCTCCGCAGAATGCGGGTGAGCATGGCGGTGGCGCATTGGCCGTCCACGTCGTAATCGCCGTGCACCAGGATCGGCCGCTTGTCCCGAACGGCGCGCGCCAGCAGGTCCACCGCGACCGCCATGTCGGCGAACGCGTGCGGGTCGGAGAGGCGCTCGAGGTCGGGCCGGAGAAATGCTTTCGCCGTATCGGGCGCCGCGAGCCCGCGCTGCACCAGAATGGCGGCGAGCGCTTCGGGAATGCGGAGCTCCGCTGCCAGCACACGGGTGGCATCCGGGTCCGCCGGTTCAGTGACGATCCAGCGCGGGGGGGAGGAAATCATTCCTTGGCGTACAATAACACACCGCAGGCTTCGCAACCTTCGATCGTTGCGCCGCGCTGAATCAGCGCCTTGCGCTGCGTCGGGACCGCCGTGAAGCAGTTGCCGCACGAGCTGCCGTGCAGCGGAAAGATCGCGAGCGGCGCCTTGCCACGCCGGATGCGATCGTAGCGCGCCAGCAGCGCGGGATTCACCGCCTTACTCGCACGCCCGCGCTCGAGCGTCGCAGACTCGCGCTCGGCGGCAAGCTCCTGCCGCTTCCCGGCGATCGCTTCGCGCTGCGCCGTCTGCGCGTCGCGCACGTTCTGGAGCGCGTTTTCGGCCTCGGCCGTTTTCCGTTCCGCTTCGCCGACCGCGTCGCCCGAGCGCATGAACTCCGCTTCCTCTTTGGCGAGCACCGTGCGGGCGAGATCGAGCTCGGCCATCAGCGTGGATGCTTCCTTGGCGCCGCGCACCCACTCGAGCTTCTGGCGTCGCTGGTCCTGCATCGTCCGATAACTTTGGATCTTCCCTTCCAGCCCGTCCCGCCGGTCGAGCGCCGCCTGGATCCCCGCGCGCGCCTGCTCGACCACGCGCTCGGCCGCCGCGATCAGCTCGTCCAGCGTGCGGAGCTCTGGCTCGAGCGCCTTCAGCCGCGCGTCGCAGCTCGTGACCGCGACGTCCTTATCCTGTAAGACCAACAACGCTTCAAGATCCGGGTGCACCCTTCCTCCTTGCGGACTGAATGATTCCATAGGTGGGTCGCTTGGCATTACGCTCAGCGGCGAGGCGGACTTTTTCATGCGCGAGGGTCGCTTTCTCAGCATCGCTCGCAAACGGCAGCGCGCGATTGATGCGCTCGATTTCCCGATCCAGACGCCGGGCTTCAAGCTGGTTCACGGCACGCTCGAATAGCGCATCCGGTTGCTCGGTACCGAGCCCTTCCGCTTGCAATGATTCATAGCCGCGCGCGGCGGTTTCATCGAGCCGGTCGGGTGCATCGTCGGCGAGCGCTTCGAAAATCGACCGGTACACGGGGAATTCGATCTCGTCGCTATCGATTGCTTCTACCACGCGCGCACGCCACGGCTCGCCGGCCATCATCAGTAAGAGAAGAGATTTCTCCGCATTTGAAGGAAGGGCGGCAACGGGCGGCAACGGGCGGTAAGGGGGTGCAGGCTCTTGCTTGGGATCAACTTCCCTCTGCAGAACGTCCTTGCGTACGCCCGTCACTTCGGCAACGCGCGATATGTACAAATCTCTTGTAATCGGATCCGTAGCCGCCCTGATCGTTGGCAGGAGTCTGTCCAGCGCTCTCCTTCTTCCAGGCAGACTCCCAAAGAAGCCTTTGCGCTCGAGGATCTGAATCTTCCGCTCGAGCACATCGACGGAGTCCTTGAGCGCTTCCTCGAGCGCCGCCACGCCTTTGTGCTGCACGAGCGTGTCGGGGTCTTCGCCCGCGGGGAGCGTGGCGACGCTGACGCGCAGCTTGTGACGCAACAGCACATCGCCGGCGCGGAATGTGGCGCGCAGGCCGGGGTCGTCGGAGTCGTACAGCAGAATCACATGCGGCGTGTGCCGCTGCAGCAGCGCCGCCTGGTCGTCGGTGAGGCCGGTGCCCAATGGGGCGATGACTTCCTCGAGACCGGCCAGCGTGAGCCGCAACACGTCGAACTGTCCTTCGACCAGGATCGCCCGCTCGGCTTTGCGCATCCCGTGCTTGGCGAGGTGGAGGTTGTACAGCAGCTGTCCCTTGTGAAAGATCGGCGTCTCGGGGGAGTTCAGGTATTTGGGCTCACCTTCACCCAGAATCCTTCCACTAAACGCTACCACTCGCGAACGCAGGTCATGTATGGGAAACAGCAGCCGGCCTCTGAATCTCGGGACCTTTGAGCCATCATCCCGTTTAACCACGAGGCCCGCCTCGAGCAACACTTCCTCCCGCAAACCCAATCCTTTCATTGCATCGAGGAACCCCGTACCCCGAGGCCCGAATCCCAAGCCCCCAACCTGCGCCTGCTCCATGTTGATATGGCGCGACTCGAGGTATTTCCGCGCCGCCTCGGCGTCCGGACTCTCGCGCAACTGGCGCGCGAACCAGTCTGCCGCGGTCGCCACGGCGGCGTACAGCGGCTCGCGCGGGTCGGGGGCCGTCGGGCCGCTGCGCTCGGGGATCGTGATCCCGACGCGCCGCGCGACTTCGCGCACCGCCGTCGGATAATCCATGCCCAGCTTCTTCATGAAGAAGGTGTAGACATCGCCCGCCTCGTGGCAGACGAAGCAGTAGAACATCCCTTTTCTCGGGATCACCGCGAAGTTGCGATGCGTGCCGCCGTGAAAGGGACAGCGGCCCCGATAGTCGCCGCCCGTGCGCTTCAGCTCGACGCTCTCGCCGATGATTCCCACGAGGTCTGCGGCCTCGCGCACCTGTTCGATCACGTCATCGGGAATCACGCGAACTCCACCACCGTCACACCCTGACCGCCCTGATTGGACGGCGCGAATACATAGCGCTTGACTCTGGGGTCGCGTTTCAGTGTCTGCTGGACGAAGTCGCGCACCGCGCCGGTGCCTTTGCCGTGAATCACGCGGAGATACGGGAGATCGCCGAGAATCGCGTCGTCGATGGCGCGCAGCAGCAGCGGCTCGGCTTCCTCGATGGTGAGTCCACGCAGCGAGACTTCGCTGTGGGCCGTCGTCGTAGTTCTTGCTGGTGTGGTCACCGACGGCACATTCTTGCGCCGCCTCAGCTCCTCCAGATTCACCCACCCCGTCTTCTCTTCCCCGACTGTTCCGTCCGTCTTCTCGATCGCCTCCTCCAGCATGCGGCGCGCTTCTTTTGCCGTCGCCTCGGTCACCGCCGCGCGCGCCTGGCCGAGTGCGGCCTCCACGGTCTTGCGAGCCTCGAGCAGATACGCCCGGGCGCGATCGCGCGCGTCTTTGTCGAGCGCCTTCTCCCGCAGGTGAAGCTCGGTTTCGAGGTCCTGGAGGTTCTGGAGGTTCTGCCGTTCCTGGTCCAGTTGCGCCGCGCGTGTTTCGAGCTCGGCGGCGCGCGTCTCGATCTCCCGCCCGCGAGCCTCTACGGATGCGAGCAACCGATCGAGGGTCCGCTCCGCGTCCGGCACGGCTCGTTCGGCCTCGGCCAGCACCTCGTTCGCGATTCCCAGCCGGCGGGCAATCGCCAGACCGTACGAGCGTCCCGGTACGCCCTTGAGCAGCCGATACGTCGGCGTCAGCGTCTCGGCGTCGAACTGCAGCGACGCGTTGACGATGCCGACGGTCTCGGCGGCGAGCTGCTTCAGGGCGCCCAGGTGCGTCGTCGCGAGTGTGATCGCGCGGCGGCGCGTGAGGGTCTTGAGCGTCGCCGCGGCCAGTGCCCCGCCCTCGGCGGGATCGGTGCCGCTGCCGATTTCGTCGAGCAACACGAGTGAGCCGGAACCCGCGCCGTCCAGAATCTCACGCAACACGGCGACGTGCGCCGAAAAGGTCGAGAGGCTCGCCGCGATCGACTGGCGGTCGCCGATATCCGCGAAGACTTCCTTGAAGACCGGCAAGGACGAATGCGGGCCGATGGGTGGGACGATGCCGCTCTGGGCCATCAGTGTCAGCAAACCGACCGCCTTGATCAGCACGGTCTTGCCACCGGTGTTGGGGCCGGAGACCAGGATCGTGAATTCGTCGGCGTGCAGCTCGAGGTCGAAGGAAACCGGATGGTCGAGGAGCGGGTGCCGTCCAGCTTTGATTTTGACGTGTCCACCAATCTCCGGCACAAACCCGTTGACCTCCACCGCGTACCTGGCCCGCGCGCACAGATCGTCGAAGGCGATGCACATCTCCCACGCCGCCGCGATCGTCGCGGCATGCGGACGGAGCAGGTCGGTCAGCTCGCGCAGCACGCGCAGCACTTCCCGCAGCTCGGCGGACTCCGCGGCACGCAGCTCGTTGCCCAGCTCGATAATTTCGGGCGGCTCGACGAACACCGTGTTGCGCGTCGCCGACTCGTCGTGGACGATGCCGCCCACGCGCGCCCGCGCCGTAGTGCGGATCGGAATCACGTAGCGCCCGCCGCGCACCGTGACGGCCGCATCGGGCGCGCGCTCGGTCTGATCCAGCGATCCCAGGATGGCGCCCAGTCTGTCCATCACGTGCTTGCGGGCCTCGCGCACATGCTGGCGCGCGCGGGCGAGATCCTTGGACGCGCTGTCCAGCACATGACCGTCGGGGGCGACGGAGCGACCGAGCGTGCTCTCGAGCTCTTTCGGCGGTGGATCGACACGAAGTACGCCCGTGCGGTGTGCGTGGTGCGTGGTGCTGAGGCGTTTGAGATCCGCCGCGACTACTCGCATCGCGGCGAGCGTAACCGTCAGCTCGGCGAGCGCTTGCGCTTCGAGCGCGCTGCCCGGCACTTCCAGCAGCTCGAGCGATTTCGTGATATCGGGAACGGGCTCGGCCCGGATCGAGTCGTCCGTGATCAGCAGCGCCGCCAGCTCGGCGACCTGGGCGAGGCCCTCGCGGATGGACGCTGCATCGGTGTCGGGGAGGCGAGCTGCGATGCGTGCCGCACCCAGCGGCCCGGCGGCATGCGTTGCGACGCGCGCCAGGGCCTGGGGAAATTCGAGGGTTTCTAAGACTTGGCTAATCCGGCCAGCTCCTCGCGTACGATCTGATTCACGAGCTTGCCGTCGGCACGGCCTTTGAATTGCGGCATGACGGCACCCATCACCTTCCCCATGTCTTTTGCCCCCGCGGCGATCGCCGCCTGTACGGCGGCGCGAATCTCCTCGGGTGGAATGCTCGCAGGCAGGAACTGCTCCAAGGCCGTGATCTCAGCGCGCTCTGTAGCCGCCGCCTCGGTCCGGCCCACCTTCTCATAGACCTCGACCGATTCGCGGCGTTTCTTGATGCCGCGACGCAGCACGTCCGCCGTCTCCTCATCGGAGGGCGGATGCTTGAGCTCGAGTTCTCGGTTTTTAACGTCGGAGAGGATCGTGGAGAGGAGAAGAGTGCGCGCCTGGTCGCGTTGCTTTCGTGCTTCGTTCATCGCGGCGCGCAGCCGGTCCGCTAAGCTCTGGTCTGCCATTTACGCGTAGCGCGGCCTGCGATTCTTGCGGCGCGCCGCGTTCATTTTTCGCTTCTTTCTCTCACTGGGCTTTTCGTAGTGACGATGCTTGCGCAGGTCGGCCAGAATTCCTGCTTTTTCGCATTTCTTTTTAAAGCGCTTGAGCGCACGCTCAAAGCTCTCGTCATCGTGAATGATGACTTCCGGCATTCAGACTCCGTTTTTCTAAGTGGTTAGAGACACATGAAGTTAGCGGAGAGATCGGAGTGGGGCAACCTCTTTCTAGCCCGGAGGCCACTGCATTGGCCGGCCGCCGAGAACATGAAGATGGAGGTGAAACACCGTCTGGCCACCATCGGGATTGGTGTTCAGCACGACGCGATACCCCTTCGTGGCGATTCCAGACTCCTGCGCGACATCGCGGGCAAATGCCATCAGTTTCCCGAGTACGCCCGGGTCTTTCGCGTCGTTGAGCGTGCCGACGTGCGTCGTCGGGATGACGAGGACATGGGTGGGTGCCTGCGCATTGAGGTCTTTGAAGGCCAGCATGCCGTCGCCGCGCTTCACCACCGTGGCCGGAATCTCGCCGGCGGCAATCTTGCAAAAGATGCAACCGGAGCTCACAGCTGCCCCAGGGCGCGGCGAATCGTGTCCCAAAACTTGCCGCTTTCCTTCTCCGGCGGGGCGTCTTCAATCTCGCTCAGCGACTCGAGCACCTTGCGCTGCTCCGCGTTCAGCTTGGTCGGCGTCCAGACGTGAATGCGGACGTGCAGGTCGCCGTGCCCGCCCTCGCCCAGGCGCGGCAGCCCCTTGGCGCGGACCCGATAGGCCATGCCCGTCTGCGTTCCCGGCTCGACCCGCAGCGTCGTCTGGCCGAACGGCGTCGGCACGTGTACTTCGGCGCCCAGTGCGGCCTGCGTGAAGGTGATGCCGAGGTCGTAGACCAGGTCGTCGCCGTGGCGCTCGAAGCGGGGATCATCCTTGATGTCAAGCACGGCGATCAGGTCGCCGCGCGGGCCGTTGCGCGCTCCCGGGACGCCCTGGCCGCGCAGCGTCAGGTAATGATGGTCGGCGACGCCGGCCGGCACATCGATCTGAATCGTCTTCTCACCCTTCACGCGCCCGTCGCCGCTGCAGCGATGGCACGGGCTGGGGACGACCGTGCCCTCGCCACCGCACGTCGGACAGGGTGAGACGCCGAGGAATTGTCCGAACAGCGACTGGACCTGGCGCCGCACTTCTCCCGTGCCGCCGCAGGTGCCGCAGCGCACGGGCTGCGTTCCCGGCTTCGCGCCGCTGCCGGCGCATTCGGGACAGGACTCGAGGCTTTTGATGCGCACCGTCTTGGTCGTGCCGCTGGCGACTTCGGCCAGTGTGAGCTTCAGGCCGACCTTGATGTCGGGTCCGCGGCGCCGATCGCGCCCGCCCCCTCCCTGCTGCCCG
>Ga0193723_1000649_pt1 | contig 13688 bp, 9 predicted proteins | sample H2m2metaG_FD_143042 | JGI IMG/M metagenome (GOLD analysis project Ga0193723, IMG submission 143042) | Soil microbial communities from a riparian zone of the East river system, Colorado, United States - H2m2 | ecosystem: Environmental > Terrestrial > Soil > Riparian zone | place: USA: East River... | reverse complement strand
CATGCTGGGGACCGGGCTGCTGGCCTTGGGTCATGAGGTGCACGTCGTATCCGTCATCGACGACACAACGATGGCGGAGCCGTTTCGTGCCTCCCTGTCCGAGGCCGGCGTTCACATCCACCAGATCGTCGTGTCCCCCCGAGCGTATGCCCGAGAACGTGCCGCGATCGCCGCGTTATGCCGTCGCCTGGGGCCCGATGCCGTCCATACGCACGGTTATCGGCCCGACGTGATCGACGCAGGGGTCGTGCGACGCTGCGGCATCCCCTTGGTCACGACGGTACACGGCTTCACCGGCGGCGCCTGGAGGAATCGGCTCTATGAATACCTCCAGCGGCGCGCGTTCCGTCGCTTCGACGCCGTCGTCGCGGTCTCCAGGCCGCTCGGTGACCGCCTGGCACGTGCGGGGGTACGACCGTCGCGCATTCACACGCTTCCGAACGCGTGGCGGCGAGTCGTGCCGGCGCTCCACCGCGATGCCGCGCGCCGCGCGCTGGGCATTCCGCGTGAGGACTTTGTCGTCGGATGGGTCGGCCGGCTCAGCGGCGAGAAAGGTCCGGACGTGCTGCTCGACGCCTTGCCGCACCTCAACGACGTGCCGCTCGAAGTCTCCGTCATCGGCGCCGGAATCGAGGAGACCGCACTGCGGGCGCGCGCCGTCGAGCGCCGCATCGCCGATCGAATGCGGTGGCACGGCGTCATCCCGGACGCTGAACGTGTGTTCACCGCGTTCGATGTCTGCGTGCTGAGCTCACGCACCGAGGGTACGCCGGTGGTGCTGTTCGAGGCGATGGCTGCGGGAGTCCCCGTCGTCGCGACCGCGGTCGGTGGAGTTCCCGATGTTGTATCGCCGGAGGAGGCGGTGCTGGTCCGCTCTGAAGACCCGGCCGCGTTGGCGGCGGGGATTCGCGATGTCTACGTGCATCCCGCAGCGGCGGCCCGGCGCGCTCGCGCCGCGCGCTTCCGCCTCGAACGCGACTTCGGGGTTGCCCCCTGGCTCGATCGCTACGTGAGCATCTACCGGCTCGTCAGCCGAGGCGCGTCGGCACCGGCTGCTGCATGATGGGCCTCCCCGCGTTCGTTCTCGCGCTCGCGGTTGGCTTCTGCCTGTACACCTATCTCGGGTATCCGGCCGTCGTGAAACTGCTGAGCCTGCGCCGGCGGGGAAGGGCCGCTGGGCAGCGCGGCACGGCCTCGCAACTGCCGCGGATCAGCATCGTGCTGCCCGTCTACAATGAAGCAGCGGTTATCGCCGCAACGCTCGAGCGAATCCTGGCGATCGACTATCCGGCCGAGCGCCGGAAGATCCTCGTCGTCTCGGACGCGTCCACCGACGGCACCGATGAGATCGTCGGCCGATTTGCGGACCGCGGCATCGAGTTGCTGCGGTTGCCGCAGCGGCAAGGCAAGACGGCGGCCGAGAACGCGGCCCGGCCGCTGCTGACGGGCGAGATTATCGTGAATACGGACGCGTCGGTGCGCATCGATCCCGGCGCGATCCGGGCACTGGTTGCGGCTTTCGACGATGATTCCGTCGGTGTGGCGTCGGCGCGTGACGTGAGCGTCGCAAATGTCGCGGCGCCAGTCAACGGCGGCGAGGGCGCGTACGTCGGCTACGAGATGTGGATCCGCGATCTCGAGACCGCGGTCGACGGCATAGTGGGTGCCTCCGGCTGTCTCTACGCGATCCGCGCCGAGTTGCATATGCGACCGCTCCCGGAGGACCTGAGCCGCGATTTTGGCGCGGCGTTGACGGCCCGCGAGCAGGGATTCCGAGCGGTGTCGGTGCCCGAAGCAATCTGTTACGTGCCGCGCGGTCGCTCGCTCCACCAGGAGTACCGGCGGAAGGTCCGAACCATCACGCGCGGTCTGGCGACGCTCGCGCACAAACGCGCCCTGCTGAATCCAGTCCGGCACGGTGCGTTTGCCTGGATGCTCTTCAGCCACAAGGTGTGTCGCTGGCTCGTGCCGTGGGCGCTGGTTGCGGCGCTTGTCGCAATCGGAGGTCTGGCGCTGAGCGTCGAATGGGCCCGGGTGTTGCTCGCCGCGGCCGGAGGCGCGATCGGGCTGGCCGCCGCGGGATGGCTGTGGCCCGATCCGGGATCGGTACCACGCCCCCTCGCGCTTCCAGCCTATGTGGTGTTTGGGAATGTCGCCGTGCTGCACGCCTGGCTACGGTTGCTCACCGGCCGGGCCGCACCGATCTGGGAGCCTACGCGCCGCGACGCGCTGTCGTCGGGTTAACGTCCCGAACCGTTCGTACCGGGTTTTCCGCCATTCCCGTTGCTCCGGTGGGTCGCCACATAGCGGGCAATGTCGGCGAGCGTCCCCAGATTGCTCTCGGTGATGTCGTCATCCGCCACGACGACGCCGAATTCGCTGTGCAGGAAGGCGATCAGCTCCATCACGCCCATGGAGTCGATGACCCCTCGCTGCAGCAGGTGGTCCTGGTCACCCAGTGTGAAGCCGGGGCGCATATACAGGAAGGTCTCGTTCACGTACGCGCGCGTGCGCGCCAGGATCACTGCCTGGTCCATAGCTGATTGCGCCTCCGTTGAGTTCACGATCCGCTCACTGCCGCGACGCGGTGTTCGACCGGCGCCGGACGCGTCGAGGTCCGCGCCGCATGACTGATGAATTGTCGGTGCCATAACTGTGTAGAGAGAATCGCGACGAGCGCCTGGTTCTCCCGGAATCCCATCGGGGTCCCGGTCCGGCACCGTCGCACCAGTCCCGCCACCGCTGCCGGCTCGAAGAGTCCGGACCGGGCGAGGCTGCTCTCGTCCAAGACGTCGCGCACATAATCAGCGGGCTCCGGCGTGAAGAATGCCGGGATGTCGGGCGCGCGGTACGGCTGCTTGGGTCGTTGCTGCACGGCCGGCGGAACCACGTCGCCCGCCCAGCGCCGCAGAATGGCCTTTTCTCGCAAGCCCCGGAGCTTGCTCCCCGTCGGCAGGCGTGCCGCGAATTCAAACATCCGATGATCCAGAAATGGGTACCGGGCCTCGACGCCATGTGCGAGCGACATGCGATCGCCCTGCGTGCTCAGGAGGTACGGGGACAGCAACGTGACCATCTCGAGGTACGCGGCCCGGTTGAGTGGCGACCAGGTCGCGAAGCTGGCAGGCAAACTCGCCCGCAGCTCGTCGAGTGGATCGCTTCCGGCAAGCGTGGCCCGCAGGTCGCGCGAGTAGAAGTCCTTGATTCGCGCGGTGAGGTGAAAACGCGGCAAATGCGAAAAGAGCGGATCGTTCGGCGCCCCGGCATCGAGAAACGAGCGCCGCCAGAACTCGCCGCGACGCCCGCGCGGATCCAGATAGGGATACAGCCGATCGAACAAGCGGGGTCGCACGGTCGACTGGGGCTGGCGGAGACAAAACAGCCGCAGCGCCGTCTCCTTGAAGAGATCGTAGCCCAGGAACAGCTCGTCCGATCCCTCACCCGTCAGCACGACCTTGATGTCGTGCTCGCGCGCGAGCCGCGCGAGCAGGTACATCGGGGCGGGAGCGGTTCGCACCAGCGGCGTCTCCGCGTGGCGGATGACTTCGGGAAAGACGGACGCCACATCATTGGTCCCGATTCCCTGGACGCTATGACGGCTCTGCAGCTGCCGAGCGACGAGCTGCTGAAACGCTCGCTCGTCGAGCTGCGGGTCGTCGAAGGTGACGGAGAACGTCCGGAGCGAGAACGGTGAGCCGCGGGCCGCGAGCGCACAGGTGATTGACGAATCGAGACCGCCGCTCAAGTACCCGCCGACCGGAACGTCGGAACGCAGGCGCAGCGCGACACTGCTCTCGAGAAGGCCACCGAGTGTCGGGAGTGCATCGGGCGCTTCCTCGCGGGCCTCGGGAAACCCAAGCTCGTAGTAGCGGCTATGGCGCAGCGTCCCATCGCGCCAGATCGCGAAGCAGCCCGGTTCGAGGGCATGGACGTTCCGAAACACGGTCCGAGGCGGGCGCGCGGCCCAGAAGGTAAATACCTGATCGAGGCCCACCGGATCGAGCTCGGCGCCGACTTCCCCGCCGGCGAACAGGGCCTTGGCTTCGGAGGCGAACCACAAATCGCCCCCCGCAAGACTGTAGAACAGCGGGCGCACACCGAACCGATCGCGTGCCAGGAACATCGTTCCCGTTCGGGCGTCGTAGATCGCGAACGCGAACTGCCCGTTCAGGCGCTCGAGCATCGCCGTGCCCCATTGCTCGTAGGCATGGACGAGCACTTCGGTGTCGCAGCGCGTGCGGAAGCGATGGCCGGCCGCGAGCAGCTCGTCGCGCAGCTCGAGATAGTTGTAGACCTCGCCGTTGTACACGATCAGCACGGATCCGTCTTCGTTGCCGAGTGGCTGAGCGCCGCCCGCGACGTCGATGATGCTGAGGCGCACATGCGTCAGACCGACGCGAGCATCGGCGTAACGTCCGGAACCGTCCGGGCCGCGATGCCGCAGTGCCGTGGCCATGCGATCGAGCACTTCGACTGCCACGCCCCGGGGCTCCCGGCGCGCCACCCCAGCGAGCCCGCACATTAGGCCGGCTCCCGCTCGAGGACGGGGGGGGGCTCTACGAGCAGCGGCGGCAGGTGGAGGTAGCGGGTGGCCGCCCGCTTCTGGTCAATGTCGCGCAGCGCGCGAGCGGCCTCCTCCGGCGTCCGTCCGAGCTCCGCGCCGACGGCGGCAGGATCGAGGCCGAGGGTGTGGGCGAACAGCACCAGATCGAGCGTCGCGGTGGGCAGGGCGAAATAGAACTCCTCCTGCGTCTGCGGGAGCGAGTACGTGTCGGTCGTCGGCGTACGCGAACGGATCTCCTCGGGGACACCGAGGAACTCGGCGAGCTCGTAGACCTGCGTCTTGTACAGGTGCGCGATCGGTTTCACGTCGGCGAGGCCATCACCGCCTTTGACGAAGAACCCTTGATCGTACTCCAGCCGGTTGGGTGTGCCGACCACCGCATAGTGCAACCGATCGGCGTGGTAGTACTCGAGCATCGTGCGAACGCGCTGCTTGAAGTTTGTCGCGGCGACGATCTCCCGATACTCGGCCGGCGGCAAGCGCACCTGGCCGACTTCCCCCCCCGGAGCTTCGACGGCCAGGTACGACACGTTCAAGCGGTCGGACTCCAGCCGGCCGCCGGCCAGCACGACCTTGAACCGCCAGTCGTCCTGAAACTCGGGTACCACTCGGCGGATCGCCTCGTTGCGCCGTCGGTAGCAGCCGACGGTGGCGAGCGTCTGCGTGATGTCCTCGATGGCGTAGGGAATACCCAGCGCCTCCGCCCAGCGACCGGCGATCCCGAGACTCTCTGGATCGGAGTCTGCTTCGGGCATGAGCAGCCCGAACACATGCCCGGGACCTACGGCCCGGACGGCGAGCGCGGCGCACACGGAGCTGTCGATGCCGCCGCTCATGCCGACCACGAGTCCGCGCCGGTTCAACGCCTCGCCGAGCTGCTGACGGAGCGCGGCCGCGATGCGTTCGGTTTCTTCGGCGGGGTTGAGGTGTAGATCGTTCGCCAGGGTCACGCTGGTCTTCGCCTCGTGGTCGTGGTAGTGGCTCACGCGGGGCCCTTGTTATGCAAGGATGGCGCCGCAGAACTGGCGCATCGGACCTGCCACCGCGTGCCCCAGGTGCTGCGTGCACGCAACACAAAGTGTCGACACCGGCTCGCCGTGCGGGTTGGTACAGGTGATGCTATTGGAACCGGCACATCCGGCGGAGTGACCTTGATACCCAACATAGCCAGCCTGCTTTGGAACACGGCCGCTGCTCGGGCCGGCCAACCTGCTGTACTGGAGGGGGGGGCCGCGACCGATTACGCGACGCTCCAGGGTCGCGCCGCCGCAATCGCCATGGCGCTGACGGCGTCCGGCGTCCGTGCATACGACCGCGTCGGGATTTTCCTCGATGGTGGTGCGGAGGCGATCGCCGCGTTCTTCGGTGTCGCGGCGGCTGGCGGGATTGCCGTCGTCATCAACGAATCGCTGCGCCCGCGCCAGGTGGAGCACACGTTGGAAGCGTCGGACGCGACCGCGCTGATCACGTCCGAGGACCTCCTGTCCCGGCAACCCCGCCGGCTCGAGACACGTAGCCGCATCCTCTTGGCTCGCGAATTCCCGAATACCGCAGCCGTGAGTTTCACGCCGGTGCCGCGGCTCGGCATGGACCCGGCCCAGATCGTCTACACATCGGGGTCGACGGGCCTGCCGAAAGGGGTGACGGTCACGCACGCCAATCTTCTCGCCGCGGCGGAAACGGTGATCGGGTACCTCGGCATCACCGCGACCGATCGCATCGCCAGCGTGCTGCCGTTCAGCTTCGTCTACGGCATGAGTCAGGTGCTTTGCGCCGTTGGCAGTGGTGCCGCACTCGCCGTGGAGCGCTCCCCGCTCGCGGCGCAGCTCGTCGCCGCGTTGCGCGCACAGCAGGTGAGCGTGCTGGCGGCGGTGCCGCCGTTGTGGCAACAGCTCCTGAACGTGCCCTCGTTTCGCGACGAACCCCTGACCAGCCTGCGCATCGCCACCAATGCGGGTGGCCACTTGCCCGTGCCGGTCGTGCGTGCGGTGCGCAAGGCGCAGCCACAGGCCCGGCTCTTCCTGATGTACGGTTTGACCGAGGTGCTTCGGAGTACGTTCTTGCCGCCCGAAGCAGTCGACCGGAGGCCGGATTCGATGGGCCAGGCGATCCCCGGCGCGGAGGTGCTGGTGCTGCGCGACGATCTCACGCCCTGCGAGCCCGGAGAAGTAGGCGAGCTGGTGCATCGCGGTCCGACAGTCGCGCTGGGCTACTGGAACGATCCGGAGGAAACTGCGCGTGTGTTTCGTCCAAACCCGCTGCGCGCGGCAGGTGCTCCGGACACGGAGCGCGTCGTGTTCTCGGGAGATCTCGTGCGGCGGGACGCCGAGGGGTGGTTGTACTTCGTGGGACGCTCGCAGCGGATGATCAAGACGCTCGGCTATCGCATCAGTCCCGACGAGATCGCGACGGTGTTTTACGCCTCGGGAGAAGTGGCGGAGTGCGTTATCACCTCGGAACCAGATGAAGCGCGCGGGGAACGCATTGTCGCGTTCGTCGTGCTCGCCGGTGGGGGGGGCGGGTCGCTCGAGCGGCTACGCCGCTACATCGGCGTGGAGCTGCCACGGCACATGCAGCCGGCGCGCTATGAGGTGCGGGACGCGTTGCCGCGGCTTCCCAGCGGCAAACACGACATCGCCGCGCTCCGTGGAGAGCAGAGACTGGCGCGTTGCGCTCCTACCACTCGCCCTCCAGACGACTGAGGAACGCCTCGCCACTGAGGATGGCGTCCAGCACGTCAGGTTGTCTGGAATGGACCAGCATCCACGGGCCGTGACTCAAGGCGCAGCCCGTCGATGACAGTGGTCCCACAAAGCCAGGGTCGAAGCGTCCTGTGAGCACGACGGAGCCTTGGCTCCAGGCATCGGCGAGCAAGATTTGCAGTACGGCCTCGGCGGAACGCTGGCTCGCAGCCATTTGCACAACGTTGCTCTCTCCGCCCCGTTCGAGAAAATAGAGAAACCACCCGACGACCTCACGCTGCGCATTGCGGACGAGCCGTTTGCGCAGGGGCTTCGGATGACTCGCATCCGACATGACCTCGAGCAACCACTTCAGGGATCGAGCGTCGTAGTCGGGGCGCAACGGGCGCTCGCGGCACACGGTGGGAAGGGATGTGACGAGAGTTTCCGGATCGAGGTTCTCCGACGTGTGGCCCGCGGCCGGACCAGGGAACCAGCGCAGCGCATGGCGTGCCGCGACCCTGTCCGCAATGTCGGCGAGCGGCCTGACGGCAAAGGCGAGAGACTTGAGCAGGCGTCGTCTGCTGATTCGGGACACGAGATGCCGGGCCGGACGCAGCGCACGACTCCAATACAGGCTACCAAGCAGCACGGTCCTTCCGCCGAGTCCCTCCCACAGCCGCCGCGCGGGGTCGTTTGCCAAGTCGGCCATCACCAGATCCAGCGGTCTGTCGAAAACGTTCCTGAGCATGCGCACGGCGGCACCGTTGATGCCTGCGCGGCGTGCCACCATGAACTTGGTGCACACGGCGGCGCGGAGCGTGCGCCCCCTGATCGACAAGCGTCTGGGCTGGACTCCGAGGAATCCGAGGATATCACCGCCGCTGCCCCGGTAGACCAACGAGCCTACCTCCTCGTCGGGAAGCGGACTCCCGAAAAACGCAGTGTCGAAATACGACTCCAGGTCGCTGGTTCCACTGCGTTCCGTGGCGGGGAAAACCTCCTTGTACAAGGCGACGACCTCCGGGATGTCGTCTCGTCGGAATGCCCGAATTGCGTCCATGGCGCGGCTTCGCGGCGCTGCTATTACTGGAGGCCCTTCTGCGCGCTCGTTCATTGGTCTGCACCAGCGGACAGAGGACGCAAGGCCCGCTTGAAAGCGACCAGGAGAGGGAAATGTGCCTTGAGAAAAGGTTTGACCCGCCACCGTACGAGATGTACCAGCCGCAAGACCAGCTGGCGATTGAACACAACGACCCGCCGGTGGATTCGGATTGTTCGTGACCAGTGGCGCTTGTAGTCTTCGTCGGTTCCCATGAAGTCGTATTGGCGCACGCCGTCGTCGGCAGCGTGTTCCAAGACCGCGGCCTGCAAGACGAGTCCGGGTGAGAGGGCTGCGAATTGCGGCCGGTAGCCCAGCTTGAGGTTATAGAGAACGCGCTCGTGCAGCAGGTTGTACTCGAAGGAAATCGGCTTGCCGTCCAGCTCAAGGATGGCCAGCTGCAGCCAGTTTCTCGCGGCCGCGAGCTCACCGTAGAATTGGCGCAGGCAGGCGGTAGAGGCGATGGACGTTCCCGCGGCGTGTTGCCAGGTCTGGGTGGCGATGTCGAACGCGTCGCTCAGATCCGGATCCATGAGGAATCGCACGCGCAGCGAGGCGCCCAGTTGCCTCGCCTTACGCAGTTTGCGATCGAGAGTCTTGCGGAAGGCTGGACTCAGGCCGTCTTTCAGGCCCGCCCATGTTGCCGGCAGTCGGAGGTACGGGGACCGGAGGCTGTCCTCGATCCCGAACGCCTGCGAGCGGTCAGCCAGAATCCTGAGGAACGCTTGGGTGACTGGACTATTCTCATCGATGGGCTCGATCTGCAACAAGTCCCAAGGCGGGGCCGAGGTCAGCAGGTGATCCAGGATGGCTTCCAGCGCTGCATGCGGCGCGTGACCAACGATGAAGTTGGCACGATTCGAATACTCGTTTGCCATGAATGTGACGATGGAGCGCCTGGCCCCGACCATGTGTTGCTTCGTGTAAGCAAGGGGAGCAACGGCTACGAGTTCATCGTCCTGCCACGCCGTAATGACGTACATCGATGCGCCCGAACCAAACGCTCGCCACCAGGCCGTGATCCACTCATGCGTCAGGAACGGGGTGTTCTCCGCGGCCTTCGCGAGCAGCGCATTCCAAGGACCTCGCAACTGGGCCAGTTGTTCCGCCGACGCGCACACCTGAATTCGCATTGCCCAGAGCATCTGCACACTTGGTGCCAGCCCATGGGTAGAGCGGCCGCTTAGGCGGCCGGCTGCGGCTGTACCGTCGGATCGGACTCGTCGGCGGAGTCTCGGTCCACCACCCATGCGGCATTCGGACTGCGCTGCAGGCCGTGCCGCTCCATCAAGCGATACAGGGTCGTGCGATCGACTCCGGCGATCCGCGCAGCCTTCGACATGTTCCCGTTCGCACGGTTGAGGAGCCAGGTCAAGTACTGCGTCTCGAACTGCGCGATCACGCGTTCGCGAGCGTCGTGATAACTCTCCTCGAGCATCGTCGAGACGAGTGATGCGGACTTCGTGCTGACGGTCGACCGCGCGTCGGCGGTCAGCGGCAGGTCCTCCGGCCGGATGACCGCCCCGGGCTCGGTGAGCACCGCGACGTGCTCGATCACGTTCTGCAGCTCGCGCACGTTCCCCCGCCAGACATGGCTGCACAGCGTCCGGATCGCTCCCTCGGACAGCGTGGGCGATGCCTCGCTCTTCCTGCGATGCCGCACCCAGTACGTCGACAAGAAGTACTCCGCGAGGAGCGGGATGTCTTCAGGCCGTTCGCGGAGCGGGGGCACGTGGATCGGCACCACGCGCAGGCGGTAGTAGAGGTCTTCCCGCATGCCGCCGGTCTGGACAGCGGCCTCTGGATCACCGTTCGTCGCCGCGATGAACCGGACGTTCACCACCGCGTCCGTCGTTTCGCTGCCGACACGCCGCACGACGCCGTCCTGGATGACGCGCAGCAGCTTCGCCTGAATCGGCTTCGACATCTCGACCAGCTCGTCGAGAAACAGCGTCCCGCCGTTGGCCGTCTCGAGCAGGCCGGGTTTGTCGCGCACGGCGCCGGTGAACGCACCTTTGCGGTGGCCGAACATCTCGGATTCGAGGAGCGGCTCGGGCAACGCGGCGCAATTGATGGGGACAAATGGCCGGCTGGAGCGCCGGCTGTGCTGATGAATGAACTGGGCGATGAGCTCCTTGCCTGAGCCGCTCTCGCCCGTGATGAAGACCGAGGCGTCGGTCGGCGCCACGCGCCCGGCAAGCTCGATGACTCTGCGGAAGGCTGCGGATGTTCCGAGCAGCGTGGCCTTACTGCTCGTATCCTGGGCCCGCTCCGGATCCGCTTGCTGCTCGCGTGTCTCCTGGCCGACGAGCACTGTGTGGGCTGCTCGGCCGATCATGATCTGCAGGTGCTGCGCCGCGAACGGCTTCGGCAGGTAATTCCAGGCACCGAGACGCAGCGCCTCGATACTCGACTCGACGCTGGGATTGCCCGTCATCACGATGACGATCGTATCCGGGTTGGTGGCCAGGGCCGCTTGCAACAATGTCAGGCCGTCGACCTGAGACATGTACAGATCCACAAGCGCAATGTCGAAGGGCCGGCGCTTGACCAAGTCCAGGGCGTCGTTGCCCCGGGCACACACGGTCACATCGTAGCCTTCATTGCGGAGCAGGACGGCGCACGTTTCACGCAGCGTGTGTTCGTCGTCCACGACCAGCGTGCGGATCTTTGCCTTGGCTTCCGAGTCGATCGACAGTAGCGCGTTGACGCTACCCGCGTCGGAGCCGTTTCCGCCGTGATGCGAGCCTATCGGTGTCGACATGTTTTCCCCTCTCGCCGACACCCTAAGCAGGGATCGGGCCACGCTGTCGCGATGTCGCAGCAGGGTCGCGACGGCGCATCAAGAAGACCATGGACATGCGGATTGGCATTAGTACGCCGGTGGGCTGCAGAGTTCCATCTCCTTGTGGGCGGCGTCGTTGCGCGCATGCCGATAGTGTTGCGGCGACGCAACATAGCTCGTACCGAGCAAGAGTTGGGGAGGTCTGGGGAAAGTCGGGGACAGCGTTGTGGGGAACCGACGTGTCGCGTGTTACCAGCCGCCTCGCCGGCCCAGCATCACCGCGGGCGTGAGCAGCATGATCTTCAAATCCTCCAGCGCCGACCGGTGACGGATGTACTCGAGATCGTAGTTCAGTTTCTCCCGCACATCGTCGATGCTGCTGTCGTACGCCCGGTTGATCTGGGCCCATCCGGTGATTCCTGGCAGGACCTGCTGGCGCCGCGGGTATTCTTTGATCTGCTGGCGCAGGGCCGCAAAAATTGTGGGTTGCTCGGGGCGCGGGCCCACGACGTTCATATCGCCGCGCAGCACGTTCCAGAGCTGGGGCAGCTCGTCGAGCCGGAACTTGCGCAGCACGCTACCGACGGCGGTCACGCGCGGATCGTCCGGACGTGCCCACACTTCGGGAGCCGCTCCGCCGGTCGAGCGCATTGTGCGGAACTTATACATCGTGAACGTCTGGCCACCATCATCGGCGTGGCGGCGGGCGTTGCCCCCCGCATTGCCGAGCGCTCGACGGTCGAGTCCGACGCGCCGCTGCGTGAACAGTACCGGGCCAGACGACGTCAGCTTTATCAGCACGGCGATCGCCGCCATCACGGGCAGCGTCAATACCAACGCGACTGACGCAATCACGACGTTGACGGCCCGCCGCGCCCCGTCGCGCATCCGTGGTGTGAGCGTCGCGGTCCAACTGAGCTGTGGAATCTGAGACGTCGTCATGCCGACGTGATTCGCAAAGCCCGTGCCGAGTTGGAGTTGCGGCTTTTGCGCGACATGGCCGGCGCGCCGCGGTGTTGGACGCGCGCCACGCTGACCTGCTCACTCTGCTTTGGACATGCCCGGTATAGGTCTTGCTCGTGTGATGGCCTAATGAATCCAAGGCCTCTTCCAGCGATCCGCGCTCAAGTCGCGCCGCCACTCTTGCGCCGAGCCAGTCCGCCACATATGCCGGCCATTCCCGAAGAAGACCGGGGCCCCGACTGGCGCCGCATTACGAGCGCGCTGCTCCGTTTCAAATGGGTCGTGGCCCTCATGGTGACTCTAGGTCTAAGCGCGGCCGTGGCAGCCACGCGCGTGCTGCGTCCGATTTACCGGGCACAGGCCAACGTCTGGATTGACGTGCCCGACCGGCGCGGCGAAAGCCCGTCCGACGCGCGCGGGCCGATTCGCCAGGGCGCGTTGCTCGACGCCGATGCGTGGGTGGAGTTGCTGCGGTCCTACATCGTGCTGGACCAGGTCGTGAAAGATCTGGGGCTCTATGTCAACGTGAAACGCCCGAGCGATCGGGCGAGCTTCGACGACTTCCGGGTGAATGACACGTTCACCCCTGGGGACTACCGCCTGACGGTCGGTGCCGATGGCCGGCAGTACACTCTGGCCTCGGCGACGGGCGCCGAGTTGGAGCAGGGAACGGTTGGTGACTCGGTCGGTAAGCGGTTGGGATTCCGGTGGCTCCCGGCGCCTGGGAGTCTCACGCCCGGCCGCACCGTCGAGTTCTCGGTGGTGCCGCCGCGCGACGCCGCTCTGGGCCTCGGCGAACAGCTCGACGTTCGGATGGACCTGAACGGCAACTTCCTGGCGTTGGAGCTGCGGGGTACGAACCCGGTGGTGATTTCCCGCATCCTGAACGCCGTGGCCCAGCGCTATGTCGAGGTGGCGGCGCAGCTGAAGCGCGAAAAGCTCACCGAGCTGACCAAGATCCTCGAAGACCAGTTGACGACGGCGCAACGGAATCTCGACTCTTCAGAAACCGCGCTGCAACGGTTCCGCACGCGCACCATTACGCTTCCCTCTGAACAGCAGACCGGTCGGAGCGGGGCGGCGGAGACCCCTGACCCGGTCCGTGCGACCTTCTTCGAGATGGCGGCGGAGCGCGATCAGCTGCGCCGCGATCGCGACGCCATCGAGCGCTTGTTGGCGCAAGGTGTGGGTGGAGACTCCGGCCTGCCGGCGAACGCATTGTTCGCGATCCAGTCAGTGCAACATGCACCGGAGTTATCGGCGGCCCTCAAGGAGTTGAGCGTCAAGCAGGCGGAGCTCCGCACCTACCGCTATCACTACAACGAGGCCTATCCACCGCTGCAACGTCTGGTTCGCGAGATCGCAGAGCTGCAGGGTCAGACGATTCCGACGCTCGCGCGCGCGCTGGCGGTGCAGCTCGGGACGCGGGAGACGGAGCTGGGGAGGCAGACGGATGCCTCGTCCCTGGACCTGCGCCAGATTCCGGGGCGGGCCATGGAAGAAGTCCGGCTGAGTCGCAACGCGCAGCTGAAGGAGCAGACGTACACCGCGCTGCAGCAGCGCTTCGATCAGGCCCGGCTCGCCGCTGAGTCC
>Ga0193723_1000648_pt1 | contig 13690 bp, 10 predicted proteins | sample H2m2metaG_FD_143042 | JGI IMG/M metagenome (GOLD analysis project Ga0193723, IMG submission 143042) | Soil microbial communities from a riparian zone of the East river system, Colorado, United States - H2m2 | ecosystem: Environmental > Terrestrial > Soil > Riparian zone | place: USA: East River... | reverse complement strand
CCGCGGCGAACGCATACGCCGATGCGGGCCGTCGCTCCCAGACGGACAACGAGCGGGGACGCGCGATGCTCGCGCAAGCGCGCAGCCTTCTCCGCGCGGGCCAGACGGCCAAGGCCTCGGACGTGTACCACGCCATCTTGAATCTGCCGAGCGTCGAGCAGCAGATCTTGGACTCGGCGAACGTCCACTTGGGCGAGCTCTCCGCGACACAACAAACTCCGTAGCGGAGCCGGCCCTTGCCGGATCCGACCCGCCTCGCGCTGGTGTGGCACATGCACCAGCCGAGCTACCGGGACGCGGGGACCGGGACGTTCCTGCTTCCGTGGGCCCGGCTTCATGCCACCAAGGACTACCGCGACATGGTGGCCCTGCTCCGGGGCTACCCGCGGGTCCACGCCACGTTCAACCTCACGCCTGTCCTTCTCGATCAGCTCGAAGCGATCGGGGCAGGGGAGCCTGACCGCTACCTCGCCCTGGCGCGCCGCCCCGCGAAGGAGCTGAGCGAGGACGACCGCCGGTTCCTCCGCGAGCGTTTCTTCGATCTGAATCACGAGCGCATGCTCGAGGTGCACGAAGCATATCGGGACCTCCACCGCCGCGTGGGCGACCCGTGGGAAGCCCAGGATTTCCTGGACCTCCAGGTCTGGTTCCACCTCGCCTGGATCGATCCCTCCTACCGCGACGAAGAGCCGATCCGGTCCCTCCTCCGGAAGGGAAGGGGATTCACCGAATCGGAAAAGAATGCGCTCCTCGATTGGGGGATCGCCTGCGCGCGCGACGTCGCGGGCGAATATCGCGGGGTCGCGGCCACAGGCCAGATCGAGCTCTCCACGTCGGCCCATCACCATCCGATTCTCCCGCTCCTGATTGACAGCGACAGCCCCAAGGAGGTGGAGCCGTCCATGCGGCTCCCGTCGCCGGCGTTTCGCGCTCCCGAGGACGCCGCCGAGCAGGTGCGTCGGGCGCGTGCCTCCCACGAGCGACGGTTTGGATCGGCTCCCCGCGGAACGTGGCCCCCGGAGGGCGCCGTCAGCGACGCGGCGCTCGCCGTGCTCGCGGGGGCCGGCTTCGCGTGGGCGGCTTCGGACGAGGCGGTTCTCTCGGCCGCGCTTCAGAAGCGAGACGGGGAGCGACGGGACTGGCCCGCCGCGCTCTATCGACCGTACCGGGTCGAGACCGGCGCCGGTCCGATCGGGATGGTCTTTCGGGATCGCGCGCTGTCCGACCTGATCGGCTTTGCGTACGCGCGCTGGGATCCCGCGCAGGCCGCGGAAGACTTTCTGCGCCGCGTGCGGGAAGCGGGTCGTTCGGTACCGCCCCGGTCGTCGCCGGTCGTGACGGTGATTCTCGACGGCGAGAACTGCTGGGAGTTCTACCCGGACGACGGCCGCCCGTTTCTCTCGGCGCTCTACGAACGACTCCAGAATGATCCCGACATCGAGGCGGTCACGGTGTCCGAAGCGCTCGAGCGAGTGCCCGCCACGGAGCGGCTCGAGCGCGTGCCGGTCGGCTCTTGGATTCGCGCCGATCTCGGGATCTGGGTCGGACACCCGGAAAAGAACCGAGCGTGGGAAGAGCTCGGCGCCGCTCGCGGCGCGGTTGCCACGGCCATGAAATCGAATCGAGAAGCGGCCGAGCGCGCGCTCGACGAGCTCTACGCGGCGGAAGGGAGCGATTGGTTCTGGTGGTACGGCGACGACCATCCCAGCGCTCATCGGGACGAGCTGGACCGGCTCTTTCGCGCGAGGTTGATCGGCGCGTATCGGTCCCTCGGCCTGGATGCACCTTCCTCACTCCAAACCAGCCTCCGCGAGGCGGCGCCGGGCGGGAAGTCGGCGGCGGTGATTTATCGGCCGGAGGGGGCCGCGGGAACAGCGCACCGGGTGTCGGGGGCCGTGCGCGCGATCCGCTACGACACCGATGGGAAAGCGATCCGGATTCAGGTCGAGCTGGCGCGGAAGGCAAGCGAAGAGTCGGGCGCGTCCGTCGCGATCGTGCTCGCGGGCTCGCCCGAGCGGGAGGCGCGGGCTCCTCTGGGCAAGGCGGGGGAGGGGCCGGTCGAATGGACGGAGGCGGGCCCGCCCGGCGGCGCACCGGAGCCTGGTACGTACACGGTGGGGGAGGCGGTCGAGATTCGGATTCCAGCTCCCCGGCTCGGCTCGGAGGTGAGCGATCGCGTCCGATTTCGTGTCGTGCTGAGAGGCGGCGGGGAACCCGAGGAGGTCGCGCCCCTCACGGGATGGTTTGAGGTCTAGGCCGTCCTGATTGCGTCCAGAGTCGCCATGGCGCGATATACTGCCACAGTGGCCACGGCGCCGCCTCCTCGCACTGTCTTGGGACCCCGGATCGGAAGTGACGGCGCTGGCGGTGTCCTTGACGCGTTCGGTGGGGCGTGCTATTCGTGCGCCGTGTCGACGGACCCGTCCCCTGAAGCAATTTCCAGCGAGGAGATCGAACGCGGCCGCCTCCTCGCCGCGGTGGCGTACCTGCCCGGGCTCTGCTTTATCGGGCTCATCGGCGCGCCCGAGAACCGTTACGTCGGCTTTCACGCCCGCCAGGGTTTCCTCCTCTTCCTCCTCGAAGTCATCGCCTGCGTCGCGCTCGCGATCTACGACGCGTCCCTGGGCCGCATTCCGCTCCTCGGATTTCTGATCGGCGCGCTGGCTCGGTTCATTCTCGGCTTCGGCTTTCTCGCGGCGACCATCTACGGGGTCGTCAAAGGCGCGACCGGCGAGATGGCGCGGATCCCGTACCTGGGCGACGCAATCGGAAAGGTCCCGTTCTAATGACGACCCCGGGCGAAAAGCGGTTCTGGCTCCTCCGGCGGCTCTCCAAGGTGTTCCTGGTGATCGCGTGGATCGTGCTGGCCCTCGTCGTCGTGGTCACCCCGGTCGCGGCCGTCCGGGCCATTCTCCAAGGCAACCACGAGGAGCTGGTCTTCTGGCTCAGCTACGCGGGATCGGGTCTCCTGATCTTCGTGAACCTGCTCTGGGTGGCCCAGTCGATTCAGGCAATCCTGGCGATCGAGGAGAACACGAGGCATACCGGGTACGTCCTCGAGAAGCTGACCACGTTGGCCCAACAGATACGGGACCGGCTGCCGCTGGAATCGGGGGCCGGATCAGAGGAAGGCTCGGGGCGAGGCGGCGCGGACGATCGGCCGGGCGCTGGGGGCGTCTGACCGGGTATTTGTCGTATAATAACTATTATGTCAACTTGCCCGGAACTGATAGCTCAGGCTTGGAGCCTTTGAGCTGGGCAAGTTGACATTAATAGTATCTTGGTGGGCTGCCCTGCTTTGTGGAACAGCTAGGGGCGTTCGGGTCGCACTAGTACGGGCTACTTCACCACGATGTTCACGAGGCGGCCTGGGACGTGGATCACCTGAGCCACTACCTTGCCTTCGGTGAACTTCCTTACCTTGGCGTCCTCTAGGGCGGTCTTCTTGATGGCCTCCGTGGGAGCCCCTACGGGGACTTCGACCTCGGACCGGACCTTCCCGTTGACCTGCACCGCCAGGCGCTCCAGATCGCGCGCTAGGGCCTCCTGGGAGGTCGCGGGCCATGGTGCCTTGAAGATCGACTCGGCGTGTCCTAGGCGCTCCCAGGCGCCCTCCGCCGTATGTGGGGCTAGTGGGGCCAGGAGCCTGGTCCCCAGATCCACGGCCTCGGCGACCTCGGGGGCCAGCATGTCACCCCCGGTGGCCTGGTAGTCCTGGACCGCGTTCACTAGCTGCATGAGGCCGCTGACCGCCGTGTTGAGGTGAAGCCGGTCCATGTCGTCCAGAACCTGGGTCGCCACCTCGTGGACCCGGCGGCGTAGGTCGCGGGCGGGACCGGCGGTGGCCCAGGCCCCGGCGACCCGGGCGGTCGCGGGACGTCTTGCGGCGGCCTTATCCTCGGTGGCCCCCAGGAATTGGTCGACCATCTTCCAGTACCGCGTAAGGAAGCGGTACGCCCCCTCGACACCTCGGTCGTTCCACTCGGCGTCCTTCTCGGGTGGGCCGATGAAGAGCGTGTAAAGTCGCACCGTGTCGGCCCCATACCGCTCGATCAGGGCGTCCGGGGCGACCACGTTTCCCTTGGACTTCGACATCTTGTGCCCGGCCTTGGTGATCATCCCCTGCGTGAAGAGGCGCTCGAACGGCTCGGCGAAGGAGACCATCCCGATGTCCCGGAGGACCTTCACGATGAACCGCGAGTAAAGCAGGTGGAGGATGGCGTGCTCGACTCCCCCGATGTACTGGTTGACCGGGAGCCACCGATTCACTGCATCCGATGAAAACGGACCATCTTCCATCTTTGGATTCAGAAATCGCAGGAAGTACCAGCTCGAGTCGACGAACGTGTCCATGGTGTCGGTCTCGCGCCGGGCCGGACCGCCGCATTTCGGGCACTTCGCTGCCAGGAACTTCTCGTTCGAAAGCAGGGGCGACTCCCCGGTCGGCTTGAAGTCCACCTGGTCGGGCAGGAGTACCGGAAGCTCGGACTCAGGAACCGGTTGTACGCCGCACTTCGCGCAGTACACCACCGGGATCGGGGGTCCCCAGTACCGCTGCCGGGAGATCAGCCAATCGCGGAGCCGGTAGTTCACGTTGGCCGCCCCGACCTTCTTCTCAACCAGGGCCCGGATCACCGCGCGCTTCCCCTCCTCGCTCGACACCCCATCGTGGGGGCCCGAGTTCACGAGGTTGCCTTCCCCTTCGTACGCGCTCTTCCCGTCGAAACCGCCGCCGGTCTCGGGCCGGATGACCTCGACGATCGGTAGGTCGTACCTGCGCGCGAACTCGAAGTCGCGTTGATCGTGCGCGGGGACGGCCATGATCGCGCCGGTGCCGTAGCCCATCAGGACGTAGTTCGCGACCCAGACAGGGATCGGCTTCCCTGTGAGAGGGTGGACGGCCGCGAGTCCCGTCGCGAAGCCTTCCTTCTCCGTCTCCACGGCGAATCGGTTCTCGACCCGCTGGCGGCGCAGGCGCTCGACGAACGCGGCAGCCTCACCGGGCAGCTGGCCCCCGTCGTGGAGCTTCTTGACGAGCGGGTGCTCCGCGGCGAGCACTACGAACGTCGCCCCGTAGAGCGTGTCGGGCCGCGTGGTGAAGACCTCGATCGGCTCCTTCGAGCCGCTCACCTCGAAGCGAATCGAGGCGCCCTCGCTCCGGCCGATCCAGTTCGCCTGCATCACGCGGACCTTCTCGGGCCAGTGCGTCAGCCCTTCCAGATCCCGGAGCAGCGCCTCGGCGTAGGCTGTGATCTTGAAGAACCATTGCTCCAGCTCGCGCGTCTCGACCTGTGAGCCGCACCGCTCGCATCGCCCGTCGACCACCTGCTCGTTGGCCAGGACGGTCCGATCGGTGGGACACCAATTCACGGAGCTCTTCGCCCGATATGCGAGCCCGCGCTTGTAGAGCTGGAGGAAGATCCACTGCGTCCAGCGGTAGTAGTCGGGCAGGTAGGACGCGATCTCGCGGTTCCAGTCGTACACCAGGCCCCACGAGATCAGCTGCTCCTTCATGCGGGCGATGTTTCGCTTGGTCCAGATCGCGGGGGGGATGTTATTGGCGATCGCCGCATTCTCGGCCGGCAGCCCGAACGCGTCCCACCCCATCGGCGAGAGAACGTCGTATCCCTGCATGGTCTTCAGCCGCACGACGACGTCGCCCAGGATGTAGTTTCTCCCGTGGCCGACGTGGAGATCTCCGGAGGGATACGGGAACATGTTGAGGCTGTAGAAGGGCCGCTTTGCCGACATCGGGTCGCGAATCTCGAACAGGCCCTCGTCGCGCCAGCGCGCGCGCGCGCGCCGCTCCATATCGCGGAACGGGTACGCGGTCCGGTCGTGCTCTTCGACGGGGGTCGGCGACGAGGCCGGGGTCTTCTCGCGCGCGTCAGACATGGTCGGCATCCGTGAGTCCGTGCTCCACGTAGTCCCGAATCTCCATGTCCCGAATCTCTCCGCGCTTCAGCGCGCGGTCCGCCTGGTACACGACGTGGAGCGCCCTCCGGGCCTCCGCGGGCCGAAGCGCCGGCCCACCACCGGTACCGCCCTTCCGGTAGCTCCCGTAGGAGGGTTGAGGGTCGAGCGCTGCCAGGGCGCGCTCGGCGATCGCCCAGAGGCAGCTAGTTCCCCCGACGCCCTCCGCATCCAGGGTCGCCGCCTCGGCGCGCGCGCGGGCCGCGTCTCCCGAAAGGACGGCCGTGGCCCACCGCTCCGCGGATGCTCCGCTGCGCGCGCCCGCGAGGACGCTGAGGGCCGAGGCCGGCACGCTGCCGTCCGCCGCCGCGTGGAGCCGGAGCTTCTCCATCTCGCGGCTCAGCGCGAGAAGATTCGGGGCGGGGGCCGCGATTGCCTCGGCGGCGCCCGCTGGGAGGTGAAGCGATGCCTCTCGAGCCAGCTCCCCCACCCAGCGGCGTGTCTCCGCGGGTCCCGCTTCGCATGCGACCACCGCCGCCTTCTCGGCCAGGGATTGCAAGAGCTTCAGCTCCGAGATCTCGCGGGTCGTTGTGACGAGGACGCGCACGCCCTCCCCGCTCCCGTCGACCCAGGCCAGAAGCGCCTCTTCGGTCGCCCGATCGATCTTCGATCCCTCGCGGATCCAAATTCGCCGTGCATCGCTGAAGAGCGAGATCGAGGTGAGGGTCGCGGCCAGCTCCTCCGCGGAGAGATCGTCCCCTTCCAGGCGGGAGAGATCGGCCCCTTCGTCGGCGGCCCCGGCGCGGAACGCGGCGACCACGCGGTCTCTCAGGAAGTCATCGCTCCCCGCCGCCAGTGTGAGGGGAGGGAGTCCCGAAGCTGGACCTGCCAGAAGCCGCTCGGCCTGCGGGACGTCGAGCCGGGCTCCTCGCCCGATCACCATGATGCCGCCCCGCGCGTGAATGATGCCGCCCCGCGCGTCACCATCCTTGGACGGTCCGGCTGACGATCTGGTCCGCGAGCTTCTGGATGACGTCCCTCCGGCCGTCGACCTCCGTCTTGGCGGGCTCGGAGCCCACGGGCACGACGCTGTAGGTGGTACGGACGGTCAACGCATCCTCCTTCCAGATCTCGCGGTTCTTCACCTGGTCGTGAAGGCTCACCTTCACGGCAAGTAGTATTTCATACTGGGTCGCGACCTCCTGAGACGTATAAGCATAAACGCGATTCCGGTAGGAGAGAACGGTGCCGCGCAGGACCGTATCGGCGTCGCGCTCGCGTTCGGAGGTAAGGCGTCGGTCGGCTTGGAAGGAGTTGATCAGGGCCTGGGTGATGTCGTCGGCGAGGCCATGCTCCACCGTGTTGTTCGCGAGGGTCGGGATCGCGATCGTGTGGATGTACGAAGGGAGGACGCTCGAGACGGTGTAGCCGCAGCCGGGCAGGCAGGCGACGAGGACCGCGAGGAGCGCGCCCAGCCAGCGGCAGCTAGCCGAGGTCGCTCGTCGTGGCATCGTTGAAACCGTAGAGCTTCATCCGGTAGCGAAGCTTGTCGCGCTTCATCTGGAGGAGCGCCGCCGTCCGGCTCTGATTCCCCTGCGTCCAGTGAAACGCGCGCTCGATGGCCTGACGCTCGACCTCGCCCAAGGCGCTCTCGAGATCGATCCCCTCTTCGGGGAAACGCCCCGACTCGATCACCTCGCGGAGACTCTCCAGACGGGAGCCGGGTCGGGCCGTCGGCACGGCGATCGCCGCGTTCAGGTGCTGGGCGAGGATTCGATCCCCCTGGTTCAGGAGGACGATCCGCTCGAAGAGATTGCGAAGCTCGCGGATGTTCCCCGGCCACGGATAGGCGATGAGGATCCGGTCGGCTTCGGGATCGATCGATTGAAAGCTCTTATTGAAGGCACGATTGAACTGGCTCAGAAAATGGTTCGCGAGCGGGAGGATGTCCTCGCGGCGCTCCCGAAGCGCGGGCACGCGGATCGGCACGACCTTGAGCCGGTAGTAGAGATCTTCGCGGAAGCGCTGCTCTCGAACCATCGTGGCCAGATCCTGGTTCGTCGCCGAGATGACGCGAACGGTCACGGTGATGTCCTTCGTTCCGCCGACGCGCTTGAAGGTCATCCGCTCGAGGACGCGAAGCAGCTTCACCTGGATCGTGGGGCTCATCTCGCCCACTTCGTCGAGGAAGAGCGTGCCGCCGTTCGCGAGCTCGAGCAGGCCCTGCTTCTGCTGGCGCGCATCGGTGAACGCGCCCTTCTCGTGCCCGAAGAGCTCCGATTCGAGGAGCTCGCGGGGGATCGCGGCGCAGTTCACCTCGAGCATGGGCCGGTCCCGCCGCGCGGAGAGATCGTGGATCCAGTGCGCGATCAGCTCCTTCCCCGTGCCGCTCTCGCCCTCGATCAGAACGCTCGTCGAATCGCTGCCCGCCACCTGGTCGACGATGTCGTAGACCTTCTTCATCGCGGCGCTCTCGCCGCGGACGAAATCCTTGGAGAACTTCTCGATCCGCTCCTTGCGGTGGTGGCGTACCTCCCGCCCGAGCTGCTGGGAGGAGAGCTCGCGCTCGAGGACGAGGAGTAGCTCGTCCCGGATGGGCTTCCCCTTGGTGAGGTAATCGCGGGCTCCCAATCGCATCGCCTGGACGGCCGTCTCGTGGTCGGGCTCTCCGGTGAGCATGACCACGATCGAGTCGGGCCACTGCTCCCGGATTCGCTGGAGCAGCTCGATCCCGGTCATGTCGGGGAGCCGGATGTCGAGGAGGATCAGCTCCGCGGGCTCGCGCTCGAGCGCTCGAATGGCGGCCTGGCCGGTCTCGGCCGTCGTGACCTGGAACCCCTCTGCTTCCAGATCGCGCGGCAGGAAATACCGGATCGTCTCGTCGTCATCGATCAGCAGGATGGAAGCCTTGGCCATCGTCCGGAATCCTCAGGCGGGGTTCATGGGGAGCAAGATCTGGAACCGCGTTCCCTCGCCGGGCCGGCTATGCACCTCGAGCGAGCCGCGATGCCGCTGAACGATAGCATGCGCGACGAAGAGGCCGAGCCCTGTTCCTTTGGGGCGCGTCGTGTAGAACGGATCGAAGATCCGCGGCAGGTGCTCGGGCGCGATTCCCGCCCCCGTATCTTCCACCTCGATCACGTGGCCGTTCCCTTCGGTGCGCGCCCGGATCGCCACCCGGCCGCCCGCAGCGGTGGCTTGAACGGCGTTCTGGATCAAGTTGAGCAGGACCTGCTGGAGCTGATCGGCGTCCGCCGTGACCGTGGGCCATGTATCGGCATGCTCGAGCTCGATCGTGACCCCCGCCTCCTCCGGAGCCGGCTTGAGGCCGCGGAGCACCCTGCCCGCCACCTCCGCGAGCGTTACCGCCCCGAGCTTCAGATCCCGGGGCCTGCTCGCGGTGAAGAGATCTTGGATGATCGTGTTGAGCCGTACGACCTCGCGCAGAATGAAGGACACGCTTTCGTTCCGCTCGTCGCCCTCCGGGAACCCGCGGCTCAAGTACTGCACTCCGGTCGCGATGCCGGTCAGCGGGTTCCTGATCTCGTGGGCCACGCTCGACGCGAACCGGCCGAGCGCGGCGAGGCGGTCGAGCTGGCGGATCCGCTCCTCCATGCCCTTGATGCTCGAGACGTCGACCAGGGTGGCGACCGCGCCGCGGACCGTGCCCTCGGCGTCGCGGAGCGGGGCCGTGGAAACCTCGACCGGAGACGACGTCCCGTCCGGTCGCGAGACCTGATGCTCCCTTCCCTCCTCGGTCCCCTGCTCGAGGCTTCGGATCAAGGCGTCGTGCCACGACCGTCCCCGGAGCGCGGGCGTCGTGGGCTGGGCCTGGACCTCATCGCGAGAGAGCCCGATGATCGCCGCCGCGGCGCGATTCCATGCCAGAACGTGCTCCCGGGCATCGATGGCGACCACGCCGAGCGGAAGGTTCTCGATTACCTCGTCGCGGAAACGCGCCTCGAAATCGAGGGCCTCCTTGAGACCGAGACTGACCAGGATCGCTCCGAGTGACGGAACGACCGCCTCGAGCGGGGCGATCCGGTCGGGAGCGTCGGGGCCTTCAACCCCGAGAAGACCGACGACGTGCCGAAATTCACAACGGCCGCAGGCCCTGTGCCCCCCGGCCATTTCCTCGAGCGGCGCCCCCGAGAGCGCGCAGAGCGCGCCCGTGGAGATCGTCCCGGGGCACGGTGGAAGCTGATCCGTGAACCGGTCGGGGGCGAGCTCCCCGCGGATCGGGATCGGATGCCACGGTCCCCCGCCCCGAGATCCGGTCGGGCCGACCCAGAGCGGGGAGCTTCCCCGCCCCAGCGCGACCCATTCGAGCCAGTCCGGCTGGAGCCATTGCGCGTGGACCCGCTCGGGACGCACGTCGACGATCGCAGGATCTCCCGGCACGTAGAGGGTGAACGCGGGCGGGTTCCCGTCGACAACGCCAAGCCAGAGGCGCGGCTCATCGAGCGCGCGCGCGAGGTAATTGACGAGGATCCGGTACGACTGCCCCGGCTCCGCGCCGAGCGCCGCGAAGGCCATGAGCTCGCCGAGGCCCTTGAGCTGCACGCGGGTCGCGAGCTCGCGCCGGAAGTTGCCTTCGAGGTCGCGAAGGAGAAGCTCGACCAACGCCTCGAGGGAGAGCGGGTCGGGGCCGTCCGGAGCGCCGGGCTCAAGCCCCGAGAGCGGGGGCAGCCCGCAGAGGAGACGGATCTCCTCGGCGCGGCGCCAGAGGCGCTCGTACGCGGCGCGCTGGGTCTGGGTCGGGCGTGTGGGCGTTCTCACGGGCTGGGGGGCCGGGCCCGGCGGGAGCGTCGCCCGAACAAATGCGGGAGGCTCCCTCTGCGGGTGTTGACCCGCGCGCACGCTAGCATCCGGCGCGGACGGGGGTCAAGCAAAAGGCCCGCCGAGGGGGCGGGCCTTCAGGAAGCCGAGTGAATGGCTCGTGCGGGCTCTCTAGTGCGCGCCCTCGCCGCGAGCGACGACCTTCAACGTGGCCACCATGATCTTGAGGTCGAGGATAAGCCGGCGGTGCTGGACGTAATAGAGATCGTACTGGAGCTTCCGGTTCACGGTCTCGATCGAGGAGTCATACCTCGATTTCACCTGCGCGAGGCCGGTGATTCCAGGTAGCGCCTGGTAGCGCTTCGGGTACTCCGGCAGCGATTCGACCAACGAGTGGATGAACACGGCGCGCTCCGGCCTCGGCCCGACGAGGCTCGTCTCGTCCAGGCGGGTCTTGCGCAAGAATCGGCCCACGCGCGTCACCCGCGAATCCTTCGCTGCTGCCCAGATCGGTCCGGTGTGCCGCTCGGCGTCGACCACCATGCTGCGCAGTTTGTAGATCGTGAATGGCCTGCCGAAGCCGTCGGCTCTGCGCCGTTCGGTCCCGGTGGGCGGGCCGCCGTTTCGGGACCGGCGCCGATTCACTCCTATGCGCTCCTGCGTATAGAAAATAGGCCCCCGGCTGTCGAGGATGATGAGCGTGCCGATGATCGCGAGGACCGGCACCAAGATCACCATACCGAGGCCTGCCACGATCACGTCGAAGCTTCGTTTGAGTAAACGGTGAGGCGGTTCCGAGCGGTCTTCGGAGCGCTTGCGCCTGGCAATCAACTCCGATGGAAGGATCATCATGCTCAACGCCGTCACATCCTATTCGTTGCGCCGGTGGCCTTGCTCTTGTGGCCTTAAGATCGCAACCGTCTGAAGGACGGGCGAGAGCTTGGGCGCAACCCCTCACGTGCACCGGCACCGATCGGGGCTGGGTGGTGGAGATGACGGTGAGACTTCGCGGCGCCAATGCGGCAATACCGCGCCTTCGCAGGCCCCCCACCAACGAACGAAGTCTACCAAAGCAGGCAGCGGGTTTCAAGGGCGATGGTATCTTCCATTGACTATTCGTGTTACAGCCATGAAACGAGAAGGCGAGGGGGCCATCTCCCCTCGCCTTCCGTCAACTGTGCGACATGAAGCGTCGCTCTTTGTTTACTACTTCTGAGCCAGGTCTACGACGGCCCGGAAGGACATGCGTTGGAGCGAGGCCGCCATTTCGTCGGCCTTCCCCTTCGAATTCATTCGCGTCAGCGTGATCGAGTAGCCGCCCCGCCTCGCATCCCTCTCTATGCGCGCATCCTTTGTCCTGAAGCCGAGAAGATCGAGCGCTTTGATTTCGGCCTGCGCGGTCTCCTTCGAGGAGAACCCGGGCAGCACGATCACGAAGTCCGAGAACGCCGCGGTGTGGGCCGCCGCCGGAGGGGCCGAGGCCGCCGGAGAGATCGGGCTGGGTGTCGGCGTCGCGAGTGCCACCGTCTTCGGCGTTACTTCCGTCGCCTTGACCGGCTTTGGCTCGACCGGCTTGGGTACGACCGCGGCGATCACCGGAGGTCCGGTTGGTGCCGGCGGCGCGGGCTTCTTCTCTTCAGGCTTCTTCTTCGGCTTGGGCTCCTTTTCGGTCGCGCCGCTTCCGAAGCTGTATCCGAACGAAAGCCGGTGCACGTCCGCGAATTGATTGTCCGGCGTCATCGCGTAGTCGATGTTCATCTGGCGGAAGTTGATTCCAAGGCCGTACGACATCCCGTTCCCGGGGTCGTCCCCTGCTCCGATCTCACGGCGATAGCCGAGACGAAGCGAGATGTTCGGGTGCGCCCTGAGCTCGGCGCCGACCCTCACGTCCTTGTAGTAGTCGCTCGGCATGTTGTAGTCCGTCGCGAGGAGCACGCGTCCTTCCGCGACGGAGCGGCTCAGGCCGAGCCGGAGCTGATGCGGGAGTGGGTACGAGGTCGAGCCGTCGAACGAGAGGCTCGGTCCGATGTTCTGCTCCACGACGCCGAACGAGGTGCCACGCCACGTGGCCATGGCGCCGAGATCGACGGCCGGTCCCATCGCGGAGACCGAGGCGAGGTTTTGGCGGATCGCCTTGACGTTCGCTCCGACCGAGATCCCTCGCGCCAGGTTTCGCGCGAGGCCAATCGTGAAGGCCATGTCGTAGACCTTGAAGTCACCGGTAGGATTTCCGAAGGCATCGGTGCCGTTGATGCTGGGCAGATGGAAATAAGCGAGGCTCACCGATCCGACGCCGAGCTTGGGGCTGAGTGGCCGCGCGTAGCCGAGCCACTCGTACTTGAGGTCCTGAAGCCACGCGGCGTGCATGGCGCCCACCTGCTGTTGCTCGAGCGACGCGAGGGCGGCCGGGTTCCAGTACTGAGCCATGATGCCGGCCGCGGACCCCACCTGCGCGCCACCCATTCCGCTGGGGCGGCCCCCAATTTCGAATTGCAAAAAGCTGCCCGAGTTGCCGCCGACGGAGACGTCTGAGTACGCTGGGCGTACGCCCAGGTACAAGGTTGAGGCGAAGAGGCTAAGGGCGAGGAGGCCCGTGGAGAGCCGGCGCCTCGCTCCCAAAACCCCTGGGAGTGGCCTGCGCATGATGTTTTCCCCCTGGATGCGGTCCCGTTCCCGTAGTCCTCCCCGGCGCGATGTAGGACATTCGCGGGCGGACGTAGGCGTGTTTGAGCAGGTACCGTGCCGGAGCGGAATCTCATTCCGCACGCTCGAACAGTGGGAAATCCGTGCAGTGGCAATCGTCTGGCGAGGAATTCTGATCGCGGGCAGATCGCATCATTCATCGGACGATCTTGGCCAGCAAAATGCGAACGCCGAATGGCAGGAAGAGACCGAGGGGCTGGTGCTGCTGCGGGCGCTAGAAGCGAACGCTAACGGCTACGCCTGCCGCGCTTGGACTCAGAATCGGAGCGATGGAGGACGTCTTCGATGCGGGCGC
>Ga0193723_1000647_pt1 | contig 13690 bp, 13 predicted proteins | sample H2m2metaG_FD_143042 | JGI IMG/M metagenome (GOLD analysis project Ga0193723, IMG submission 143042) | Soil microbial communities from a riparian zone of the East river system, Colorado, United States - H2m2 | ecosystem: Environmental > Terrestrial > Soil > Riparian zone | place: USA: East River... | reverse complement strand
AACAGGTCTTGTTGTTGCTTTCCTGCGCAGCCTAACGAGAATTAGACTGACCTGTAATAAAACATTTAGACATCATTCCTCGCTGTCTAACCGCGCGCCTTGATCTTGTTCCAATAGATTAGGCAGGTCTGCCTAATAATATTATTGCAGCATAAACGGGGGCTGTCGGTGTCTCCCTACGTCCCGCGGGGTTCTGCAGCCGCCCCGGACGCCGGCTGCCGCACCCGCCGAGCAATCGCCACGCCGACCAGGCAGAGCGCGCCGCCGAGCAGCGCGATCGCGCCCGGTGCTTCGCCCAGCACCAGCCAGCTGATCACGATCGTGAGGGGCGGCACGAGGTAGGCAGTCGCCGCAAGGCCGCCCGCCGATCCGCGCGCCAGCGCGTAGGCCCACGTCGTAAAAGCGATCGACGTCGAAAAGACCCCTAGGAAGAGCAGCCAGGCGATGCCCCCGGCGGGTGCGACGCGCCATTCCCGCAGCAGCTGTGGCGCGTACGGGAGGCAGACCAGCGCACCGACGACGCAGCACGTCCAGGTCGCCTGCAATGCCGTGATCCGGTTCAACACCGGCTTCTCCGCAACCATCCCGATGGCCGACGCAAGCGCCGCGAGCAGGCAGAGGATGACGCCCGTGAGCGACGCATTGCGCGACGACGTCGCGAGTCCGATCACCACCACGCCCGCGAACGCCAGCGTCCCGCCGAGCAACAGGTTCGGCGTGGTGCGCTCGTTCAGGAATGCCGCCGCAAGCGCGATGATGAAAACCGGGGCGATGAGCACCAGCATCGATGCCGTCCCCGCATCGACCAGCCGCTCGGCTTCGTTGAGGACGACCTGGTAGACGCCGAACCAGAGGAGACCTGCGACGACGAGGAGCGCGAGCTCACGTCGCGTCGGTCGGATCGTGGGACGACAGAGCACCACGGCGCCGAGCAGCATGCTCCCAATCGCGAGCCGGCCCAGTGCGAGCGGACCGGGTGAAAACGACCGGCCCGCCGCGCGAATCCCGACGAACGCCGCCGCCCACAGGACGACGGCAACGAGGGCCGCGACGAGGGGCAGCCGATTCTTCATGCGCAGTATGATAACTGCGCACGCGCATTATCGGATCAGCGTGCGGAAGCCGTCGCGCCGATTGAGATCAGCGCGCCATCGCGACCCACCGACTGTACCCCGACCACCGTGACGATCGGCGCGTTCGCACTGAGATACGTGGCACCCGCCGTGCGGATCGTCTCGAGATCTACGGGCCGATAGTTGACGACGTAAATCGTGAGCGTCGTGACGTCGCGCATCGACGCCCCCGCGCTTTGCAGTACGGCGCGAAGATTCGTGAACGCGCGCTCGGCCTGCGCGCGCAGATCGGAGCCGACCAGCGCCCCGCTGCTGTCCACGCCGAGCTGGCCCGTGACATAGACGACTCGTCCGACCCGCACCGAGGCCGAGCCCAGCGCCGGCGCCGGCACGCCGGGCGGTGTGGCAAGGGCCGTCTTGATCTCGGGCGCGCCCGCTCCGGGGCTGGCGAACTCTCCGCGGAAGCCTGCTTCGTCCCAGCGGCGCTGATTCTCACGGCGCTTCTTTTCGGCGGCCTCGTCCTGATCATCGCGCCACTTCTTGTAGGCCTTCATCTGGTCGCCGTTCAGGAACCGGCGCAGATCGCCCTCGAACCGGTCCTGCCGGTCTTTCAGGTTCTTGCCCAGGTCTTGCACGTGCTCGGCGTAGAACATCGCCGCCGCGCGATCGCCGTCGTCGAGCCGCTCATTCATTTTCGCGATCGCCGTGTTCGCGCTGTCACGCTGCTGACGCGTCGCGACCATGAACGAGTCGTACGCTTGCTTGTACCGCGTGGATTGATCGGCGGAGAGTTTGAGCATCTCGCGCGCCAGCGCCGTATCGAGCGGCCCCGCCAGCTCGACGCCGGGCAGCTTCGGCGCGGGCGGTCCGTAGCGGCCGCCCTGACTCATGCCGCGACCGTAACCCTGTCCGAACGCAACCGCGGGCACCAGAAGCAATGTTGCGGCGAGGAACGCGAATGACGACGAGTACTTCATGAGGCTTCTCCTGAGAGGATAACGGGATGATACACGAGACCCAGTGGTTCGTCGCACGGTCAGCACTTCTTGGCGAGGATACGCTGGCGTTCCCCCTCAGTGACCATGTCGCGTGCGACGACGTCACGCACGATGCGGGCAACGAACACATAGCCGCGCGCCTCGGCGACGAGCCAGCGCCGCCATTCGAGCTCATCGAGTGCGGCGTGCAACGCCTCACCCTTCAGATCCGTGGCGCAGCCGATTCGCGATGCCGCGACGCGCTCGCCGAGAATTGCCGCGGCGACGAGCGCGTGTTGGGCCGACTTCGTCAGACAGCGAAAACTGACACGGATGGCCGAGACGATCGTGTCGGGCAGGTCGCCGGGGAAGGTGGAGTCGAGCGTCCGCAACGGGTGGGGCCAGGCTCCATTCGTGGCTTCGACATCGAGACCCTGCGCCATGGCGTGAACGATCTCGACCGCGAGGAGCGGCAGCCCACCGGAATCGGCCGCGATGCGCCGCGTCAGACGATCCAGGGCATCGCCCTTGTATGACGGTAGCGCCCACTGGATCAGCTGCCGGATCGCCCCGTCGTCCAACTTGGCCAGCGAAATCGCGGCACCCGTCAGATCTCGTCCGATGCGCGCCCGGAACTCCGCAAGCTTCGGTGGCGAGGGCTCCGGTGTTGTCGCGAGGACAATCAGCAAGGGCGCGCGCGCAAGGTCGCGGGCGAGTTGTTCGATGATTGTGTACGAAGTCGGATCGATCCACTGCGCGTCGTCGAAGATCAACAGATGTGGGTGCTCGGCGGTCGTCACGCGGAGCACTTCGCTGATCGCGGCGTCGAGAGCCCACGCGCTCCCTGCCGGACTCCGTGGCGGAAACCGTTCCGCCCACTCGCCGGCCTGGGCGGCGAGTGCCGCCAGCGCGCCAGGATTCGCGCCCGCGACACCGGGCGCATCCACCAACCCGCCGTGCGCGAGTCCCAGGATCGCACTGGCGGGATGCTCGACGTCGGCTGGAACGGCGCGCGTACCGATCACGATCCCGCCACCGACCAGGGCGCGCGTCGCGAGCTCCTCCAGGAAGCGCGTCTTGCCCCCACCGGATTCGGCTTCGACCACGAGGAGCGCCAGCCGTCCATCGCGCGCGTGACGCCACTGTGTGAGCGCGGTCGCCAGCTCGCGGTCTCTGCCGAGCAGTGGCGCGCGCCGCCACGCCACGCTCCGCTCCGGCGCTAGCGCCTCTTTCGGCAGGTGCCACGTGCGCGCGCTGCGGAGCCGCTCGACCATCGTCTGTGTTTCGGGCTCGATGTTCACACCGCCGTCCCGGCGCGCGTCCTGCTCAAATTTCTCCAACGCCTGCATCGCGCCCGTCCGGTCGCCGACGTTGGCCAGGCGGCGCATCCACGCGCGGAGCGCGCGCTGCGAGCGCGGGTCAAGCTGGCGGGCCTTGGTGATCGGATCGCCGGCGCCGAGCTCGTCGCCGGCATCCAGGCGCTCCTCGGCATGGGACAGGAGCGCGTCCATCGAGAGTCCGTCCCAAAACGAACGCTCGACCGTCAGCCAGTCCTCGAATCCGGCCGCATCGGGCACCTTGAAGCCATCGAGGAAGTGGCCGTTGATCAGGGGCGTGGCATGCGTCCAGTCGCGCTGCTGCACGAGTGTCTCGAGCTGGTCCGCGTCGAGCTCCACTGCGCCGGCGAGCAGCTGCACCACGTCACCCGTGGTCGTCAGACTCTCACCGACGTACTGGCGTACGACACGGATGGCCTCGCGCACCGATTGGCGCGCGGCGTCGTCATCCTTGTCCGGCCAGAGCAGGCCAATCAACTGCTCGCGCGTGCAGCGGCGCTTGGGCGCTCGGGCGAGGTAGAGGAGCAGCGCGATGTTTTTCTTCCAGCGCAGCTGGGAGGGTGCTTCCGCGCCGTTCAGCGTGACGTCGAGCGTTCCCAGCGTCTGGAAGCGAATCATCGTGCGGCCTTCGCCGCGCAGCTCAGCTCGACGGCACGACTCCGCGCGGTGTCGGCGCGTGCTCCGTACGGGGCCGGTGCGCCAGACCACTGCCGCACCACCGCGGCGTAGGCTTCACATGCCCAGCCGCGTTCGGCGCGCCCGGCGCGCCCGGTGCGATCGAGCAACCGCGCGAGACGCCAGCGCGCGAGCGTCCCGAACGCCCAATCGACGTCCGCCGCCTGGGGGAGGCCTGTCGGCAGACCGACAACGTCCAAATGCTCGTGCCAGACCAGCTCATCCCTCGCGCCGGCGATGTCGCCGATCCGCTCGCGCCAGGCGGCTCGCTGAAAGTGCACGACGGCCCTGAAAAACGGATCGCCCGATCGTGCGACGGAGTCAACGTTGAATGAATCGAGCTGCTTGAGCGCGGCGCGTAGCTGGCCCAGAGCCGCGAGCGAATCGGCCGTTCGCAGGACCCTCGCTTCCTGGGGCAGGCCCGGGCGCAACTGCCAGCGATGCTCGAGCAGCGCGCTCAGCCATGCGGCGCGATCGCGCAGCTTGGCATCCTTGCTCTGGGACCACGGGTGGAGGTCCGTGAGAGCGTCCGACGTCGCGACGCTTCCAGTGTCGAGCAGGGCCAGCGCTCCCTGCAACTCCGCGTTAAACAGATCGAGCTCTGCGTCGGACGACACATCCGCGGCCATACCCGAGAGTCTCCGCGCATCCTCCAGCCGGCCGAGCGCGAGCGAGCCCATTGCCTCGGCGATGAGCGCGGAGCGGCGCACGTCGTGTTGCTGATTCTTTTCCAGGATCTGCGCTAATGCGATGGCGCCGCGAGGCACGTCGAACGTCGGGAGCATACGCGGCCCTGCGCCCAGGATGGGACTGCTCTCGGCTTCTGGTAGACTCGCGATCACCACAGTGACGGGTTGTGCCTCGCTGGGCGGGAAGAAGCGCCATTCGAACCCGAGGTGGAGCAGCGCCCGGAGCACTGCGGAGAAGGGGTCGGGCAGGCCGCTATGGGCTCGCAGCGAATCGAGTGCACTCGCTGCGCTCGCCGAGTCTCCTTCGGCTGTCGCGACCCACGCGAGGTGCTCCCATGCCGGTCCGAAGTCTGGTCGCAGACGGGCGGCTCGTTCGAACGCGGGAATCGCCTCGGAGCGGCGGTGGCCCACGAGCGGGCCACGATGAAACAGCTCGTCGCCCAGCTGAAACCATCCCAGGAAAAACTGCGGGTCGCGATCGGTCACCGCGCGCAGCGTGTCGAGTCGTGCGTTCAGGGGCAACTGGGCGCTGCGAATCAGGCTGGCGTACGAACGCGGCAGCGAATCAGCATGCGCGAGATACTGACGCACGCGCTCGGGGTCTGGCTCGATACTGAGCCAGCGCTCGACTTCGGTCATGCGCCACAGGCAGATCCAGCAGGTGGGGTCGGTCGCGACGGCCTTTTTGTAGGCGTCATACGCCGCCTTCCACTCTGTCCGGGCGACCAGCTGCTCCGCCTCCATGAACTGCGCGAGTCCCTCCGTTGTGCGGGGCAGAGCGCGTCGCGGCAGCGGAAGGCTCCGATCCGCCCAGACGCCGAGCACGATCTGATAACTGATGGAGTCGCTGAGCGTGGACCAACGGTCGAGTGGAACGCGGAATTCTGCGGCCGGAAACGTCCCTGAGAGGCGTACTCCGACGTCGCCGTCCGTCACGGTCACGCGCGCGCGCACGACGAACGCTGCCGAGTCGACGAAGGTGACATGGTCGCGCAGGTCGGAGCGGACCAGCCGAGCCAGTGAATCGGCCACAGCGCTTTGGGCGGCCGGCCCGACGTAGTCGATTGCAAAGGACATTCTCGGATGGCTCGGACCGGCGGGCGGCGGTCCAGGATGCCCGAAGATGCGGAGCGTAACGAGAGCCGCGCCAATGACGGTCGCTGGTCCTCCGATTGCCTCGATCAACCTCCGGAGATCTGGACCCTGGGTTTGCTCCAATGCTTTCCGAAATGACCTCGCGTCGGGCCAGCGGTCCGTGGGGTTTTGTGCGGTTGCTTTCCGCAGCACACCCGCGACATCGTGCTGAATGCCGCTCCAGTCGACGCGCTCGCCCTGCTCGTGGAACCCGCGCCCGGATACCGCCTCGTACAGGATCACCCCAGTGGAGTAGATGTCGGTCCGCGGCGTGACCGGTCTTCCCGCGACCTACTCGGGTGCCATGTATTCCGCAGTGCCGTCGCGGTTGTGTGGATCGCTTTCGTCATCCGAGGGCGGTCGTGCGATGCCGAAGTCGCCCAGTATGGCGCGATCCGACAGCACAAATACGTTGCTGGGCTTGATGTCACGGTGCACAAAACCCATGCGATGCATGACCTGGAGGCCGTTCAGTAGGTCTGTGCCGATCCGCACGACTTCATCCGCGGGAATGCACCCTGCTTCGAGACGGCGCTCCAGCGTAGGACCGTTGATCAACTCCATGATGTAGTACTGCAGGCCTTCATTGTCGCGGGTGTCGTAGATAACGATGATGTTGCGGTGCCGTACATCGGCGAGCGTCAGCGCCTCGCGGAGGAACCCGTCGGCGCCATCGGCTGTGAAGAGCGCGGGCTTGAGAACCTTGATCGCGACGCCCCGGTTCAACCGTTCCTGGTGCGCGCGGAAGACGACGCCCATTCCCCCCTCGCCGATCCGGTGCTCCACGCGATAGTCGGGCGCCACCGCCCGTTGCAGGCGTTCTTTGAGCGGATCGAACTGGGGATCGGTCGTCGGTACCTCCGGGGCTTGAACATACGGGTACGCCCGGATTGCGCGAACGACCGTGGGAACTACTTGAGTCGCGGGAGCTTGGGAGGTTTCGGCCCGTGCCGGACGGCGCCCCGCACGGGTACGTACTCGAGCGGCGTCCCGGTTCGCGCGCACCGCAAGAGCAACCCGCCGCGGCTCATGTCGCCGCGGCCGGCGAACGTGGCGGGAAAGAGCAGGCGATCACCAAAGACTTCCAGGAGCGGACCGACGTACTTGTCCGTCGCGACGCTGCCCAGCAACACGACGCGGTCGTCAGCCGCCAGTCCGCGGTGCAGCGCGGTCGCGTCCCGAACGAGGGGCTCGCGAAACGCGGGTTCGGCTTCGTCCACCGGGACCGTCGCCATCTGCCGCAGATCGCCAACCTTGATGAGCACATCGGCCGGGAGGAGGCCACGCCCCGGGGTGATCACGAACGGCCGCCCAAACCGCGCGGCGTACGCGAGCTTCCCGCGGAAATACAGGCTGCTCATGAACGTGAACACTTCACCGAGCGGGGCGCCGCCGTTGGCGAGGCGCGCGGTCAGCGGGCTCGTCTGACTGTTGAGCAACAGCTGCGCGCGGGTGCCGGCGCAGCTTGCGGGGGACAGCAGGAACACCGTCAGCACGCTACCGCTCCATGTACCGCCGCAGGAAAAACATTGCCGCGCCAAAGATCACAATTATCAGGATGAACCAGATGATGCGGGGCATTCTGTCATCCTCCTGAATAAGTATCCGCGCGAAAAAATATTGCCTCCCGAAACCCGGTTTCACATATTAACGCCATGTTCGGGCTCGGCGGCGGTCTCTTCACCTTCGCGGCGCTCTTCTACTTCGCCGCGGAATACGAGCACCTGACTGGGTGGAAATGGGCCCTGGCAAGCATCGCGGTCACGATAACCGTCAATCAGTTGTTCCCGGCGTCGTTCATCTTCATCCTGCCCGCCCAGTTTGGCCTGTTCCTCGTAATGTGGTGGGCGCACCTCAAGAATAAGGCCCAGCGCGACGTCGAGCGCGATCAGCGGCAAAAGGATGCCATGCGCGAGCGCCAGCAGCGGGTCAGTCGCGCCAGGGAAGAGACCGCCGCGAACACCGATTGGAATGCGCAGGAGCGGGAGCGGGAAGCCGCCGCTGAGGCCGCGGCGAAGGAGCGCCAGGAACGGGTGCGACTGGCGCGAGAACAGCGCGAGCGGGAGGAGCGCGATATGGGGAAGGGAACGGGAACCTAGATCAGATTCGTCCCTGGCCCAGCGTCCAGGCCGTCGAGATGCCGAGTCCCAACCACAGCAGGTCCAGCAGTCGGAACGTCCCCCAAAACAGCGCCCAGAATCCCAGGGTCGACAAGAATTGGTCGAAGTGTACGTGTACGAGGCGCGCGCGCTCCGCAAATGAGGACGCCTTCGCGGCGGTCATCGCCTCGTCGATCATCTGCTCCCGCAATTCGCGGCCGGGACCGAAGAACGTCGTATCGGCGGCGAGGTCGGGACGCGCGTCGATCGTCTTCTGCAATTCCGGCGAAAAAGATTTGTGCTGCATCTTTTCGACGAGGAATATCATGGTCAGCGATCCAGGGGTGTTGGCGAGCTCCTGGCGCAAGATCGGCTGCAACGCGACGACGATGAGCACCACCTTCGCGAAGAACACCGTGAGCAGGGTCAGCACCGCCGCGAGCGCGCCGGTCGCCTTGGTGGGCGGTTTGGCGGTTTTTGCGATCGTGATTCCCAGCAGTCCGCCGACGCCCCAGGCCGCGACGCCGACAGGGTGGTGCGTCACGTAGACCAGGCCTACCCACGCGACGATGATCCCGATGCCCGCAAGCACGCCGGCCAGCAGCGACGATCCTTCCGCGCGCTGCGGCGCCGCCTTGCCGTAGACCCGGACCGGGCTCATGTCGTGAGCAGCACGGGGGCGTGGTCGCTCGTGCCGACATCGGCCTGCACGATGCAGCTCGAGGCTCGTTCCGCGACCCCAGGGGAGGCGAGCACGTAGTCGAGCCGCCAGCCGATGTTGCGGGCGCGCAGATTCCGCCACGGCGCCCACCACGTAAACAGATTCGGATTGTCGGGGTCGAACGTGCGACTCATATCCACCAGATGCGTGCCGAGCAGCGTTTCGAACAGAGCCCGCTCCTCGGGACGCTGGCCAACGGCGTTCGCCTTCCGCTCCTTGGGATGCACGTCCATCTCGCTGCGCGCGATGTTCATGTCACCGCATAAAATCAGCCGTCTGCCATCTGCCGTCAGCCTCAGCGACCACGCAATCAAGCTTTTGATGAACGCGAGCTTCGCCGGGTAGTCCTTGCCGCCGTTGGGCACATAGATCGATGCGATGACCAGGTCGCCATGCTCCACCTGCACGATCCGGGATTCCATGTCGAACGGCGGATGACTGAACACCGGATCCACCGCGAAGAGGTCTTTGCGGACGTGTAACGAGACGCCCGAATAGCCTTTTAGGGTGTGCCAGTACGCGTGATAGTCCTTCAGCTTGGTCTCGGCGGGAATCTGGGCCGCGGTGGCCTTCAGCTCCTGCAGGCAGACGACGTCGGGTCGGTCCCGCTGCAGCCACTCGGCCAGCTGCGCCGCGCGGGCGCGAATGCCGTTGACGTTCCAGGTGGCGATTTTCACACCCCAACGATAAGGCCTTGACGGCCGCGCGGGATGTGTCATATATTACCGGCAGGTTATGAAACCACCTAGTTATACTCTCGACGCCACGTTCGCCGCCCTGGCCGATCCCACCCGCCGGGCCATCCTGGCGCGCCTCGCGACCGGCGAGGCGTCGGTCGCGGAGCTGGCCGAGCCGTTCGACATGAGTCAGCCCGCCATCTCGAAGCACCTGAAGGTGCTGGAGCGCGCCGGGTTGATCTCGCGCGGTCGGGAAGCGCAACGGCGCCCGCGGCGTCTGGAACCGCGGCCGCTCGCCGACGCGACCGAGTGGATCGAGCGGTACCGCAAGATCTGGGAGGGGAATTACAAGCGGCTCGACGCCGTGCTCCAGGAGCTGAAAGCCAAGCAGAAGAAAGCCGTGGATGCGCTGCTCGAGGACGTGAAACCCAAGCCCAGGAAGAGGAAGCTCAAATGACCAAGACAGCCTTGAAGGTGACGACCCCGACCGACCGCGAATTGGTGATGACGCGGGTGTTCGATGCGCCGCGGGGTATGGTGTTCGACACGCTCACCAAGCCTGAACTGGTCAAGCGCTGGTTGCTGGGTCCCACTGGTTGGACGATGCCGGTGTGCGAGATCGATCTCCGCGTCGGCGGCAAATACCGCTACGTTTGGGGAAATGCCGACGGCCGAAAAATGGGCATGGGCGGAACGTTCCAGGAAATCGTTCGGCCGTCACGCATGGTCGCCACGGAGTCATACGACGATCACTGGACCGGTGGCGAGACGCTTGTGACCACGGAGCTTGTCGAGACACGCAACAAGACGACGCTCACTATGACGGTTCGCTACGCGTCGCGCGAGGCAAGAGACGCGGCCGTCAACATGGGTGCGACGAAGGGTGTGGAAGCAAGTTATGACCGGCTGGATGACCTGTTGAAAGAGGAGACACGCTGATGGCTACGCAAAAGATCACCCCGTTCCTCTGGTTCGATAATCAGGCCGAAGAGGCCGCGCAGTTCTACACATCCATCTTCAAGAATTCCAAGATTCTCAATGTGAGCCGCTACGGCGACGCGGGACCGGGTCCCAAAGGCGCCGTGATGGTCGTGAACTTTCAGCTCGAGGGCCAGCAGTTCACGGCCTTGAACGGCGGCCCGTTGTTCAAGTTCAGCGAGGCCTTCTCGTTCGTGGTGAACTGTGAGACGCAAAAGGAGATCGATGAGTACTGGAACAGGCTCACATCCGGCGGGGGAAAAGAGAGCCAGTGCGGCTGGCTCAAGGACAAGTTCGGATTCTCCTGGCAGATCGTCCCGACGGCGCTGGGGACGCTGATGAGTGGCGATCCCCAGAAGGCGAATCGCGTCATGCAGGCACTGCTCCAGATGAAAAAGCTCGACATCGCGACGCTGGAGGAGGCCGCCGCCGGCAACGTCCCCGTCAGCCGTTGATGGTCCGCATCCCGCCTTCGGGGTAACGCGCGCCCGCGGCGGTACCCACGTCTTCGATCTGCGCAAGCTCGGCGCCCGACAACGTCACGTTGAGGGCGCCGACGTTTTCTTCGACGTATTGGCGGCGCTTGGTGCCGGGAATCGGGACGATATCGTCACCTTTGGCGACCAGCCACGCGAGCGCGAGCTGACCAGGCGTGCACCGTTTCTGGCGGGCGAGTACTTCGACGCGCCGGACCAGATCGACATTCTTCTGGAAATTGTCGCCCTGAAAGCGCGGATGGTTCTTGCGCCAATCGCCCTCGGCGATGTCTTCCGGACGCGTGATCCGGCCGGTGAGGAATCCGCGGCCGAGGGGACTGTAGGCGACGAAGCCGATCCCCAGGTCACGGACCGTGGGCAGGATCTCTTCCTCCACGTCGCGGCTCCACAAGGAGTACTCCGTCTGCAGCGCGGTGATGGGATGAACCGCGTGCGCCCGCCGCACCGTCTGCGCTGATGCTTCGGACAGTCCCAGGAACCGCACCTTCCCCGCTCGTACCAGATCCGCCATTGCGCCGACGGTCTCCTCGATCGGTACCGCACGATCGACGCGGTGCTGATAGTACAGGTCGATGTGATCGACGCCGAGGCGTCCCAGCGAGGCATCGCACGCGGCCTTTACGTACTCGGGCCGGCTGTTCTGGCCGATGAACTTGCCGTCGGGAGCCCGCACGCTGCCGAACTTCGTCGCCAGGATGACGCCCTTGCGTTTACCCTTGATCGCCTTCCCGACGAGGACTTCGTTGGTGAAGGGGCCGTAGACGTCAGCCGTGTCGAGGAAATTGATGCCTAGATCCAGGGCCCGGTGAATCGTCGCGATGGACTCTGCGTCATCCCGGCTCCCGTAGAAGTCCGACATTCCCATGCATCCGAGGCCCAACGCGGATACGCGAAGGCCCTGGCTGCCCAGCCTGTGCTGTTTCATGACCCCTCCGAATTCCGGTGTTGTGGCGTGGCTGCAATATGACGTGTAGGGCGCCCCGAGTGACGCGACGGGGGTCTGGCTTGGTATCCTTTTCGAAAGGGACCCTTCTCCGTCGAGGTATCTATGGCGCCCTCCGGCCTCCGGGCCGTTTGTCTCGTCGTTTCACTCGTTTGTGTCGTCAGTCCCGCGCGTGCGCAGTTGATCCCGATCAAGACCGTCCCCATCGCTCAGGGCGATCAATTTCAGCTCTTCCCGGCGAACAATCTCGGCATGGGAAGCGTCTCGATCGCACTCGCGGATTCGCTCGCCGATCCGTTTTCGAATCCGGCGATGGGCACGCGACTCACCAGTTCGCGGTTCTTCGGTTCACCGGCCCTCTACAGTGTCTCGCGGAACGCCGGCGGCGGCCGATCGTTGCCGCTGGCGGTTCTGGCGCGACGGAACCTCTGGTACGGCGGGCTCGCGCTTGCCTTGCAACGCGTGGACCCCAGCCGTCCACCGCAGCCCGAGGGCCTCTTCGTTGCCACGCCAAACTCTTTCAATGCCCTCGTCGCTCCCGATCCGATCCCCGGACCGGACACGCGAGCGCATGGCAACGAGTACGCATTCGCGATGTTCGGTCGCGATTTGCCGGGCTCCAAGATCTCGATCGGCGCGAGCGCGTTTTGGACCGGACTCCATGCCCTCGATGGCGTCGATCTGCTCTACGCCGGCAGCCAGCGCGTCGCGCAAGACGGCCACGCGCTGGATCTGCGGCTCGGCGCTGTGAAAGCGTGGCCGGGAGAAAGAGGCGACCGGTTCCTCGAGGCGCTCGTTCTCCGCAACGACTTTGCCGCGACACATACCGTCACCTACGCGGACCAGTTCTGGGATCCAGGCCTCCAGCAATTTGGCCAGCGCGCCCGTATCGAGCACAACGTCGACCAGACTCAGACCTGGGGACTGCACCTCAAATACACAGCTCCGTTGACGGCAGCAGGTTGGCGGATCGGCTGGATCGGGACCCTGAATCGGTCGTCGCATCCCAAGATTCCCAACTACGAGCTGGCAAACGTCCCGGCGATTCCGCGTGATCCTGGCTACACCACGGCGTTCGATCTCGGTGTCGGGTTGTCGAAAACCCGCGGCCGTGCCTCGTTCGGGGCCGATGTCGTCTTCGAGCCGATCCGCAGCTACACGTGGGCCGCGGCCGAAGCGCCCATAGGTACCGCCTCGGGCGACACCCTTGCCGCGGGCGCGAAAACGATCGAGAACCATTTCCGTTTTGCGAACGCGCTGCTGCGCCTCGGCGTCGGACATGACTTCGAGGTCAGCGGTGAGAAAAAACTGGTCGGTCTGCAGCTCGGCCTCATGCTGCACTCCATCCACTACACCCTGAACCAGCAGGACAACGTGCAGGATCTCCAGCGGCGGCTCACCACCGGCTGGATGGAATGGACTCCCACGTGGGGCCTGAGCCTGCGCTTCCCGGAATTCGAGATTCGCTACGCCGGCCGTACCACGCACGGTGCCGGTCGCCCGGGATCGACCTTCGGCCCGGTAGTGTGGGCCGGTCGTGACGCGGCCCTGGCGGGTGGAACGATCCTGGCAGCGCCGAACGGACCACTCAACCTGACGAACGTCAACACCACGACGCATCAGATCTCGCTGTCATTGCCGTTGCGCTGAGCACAGAGGAGGCTACCGATGACCAGACACGTCAGAACGCTGTGCATCCTCGCCGTCCTCGGGCTCATCGCATGCGATGAGTCCTCATCAATCGGGGGCGGACCCGAGTCGCTCGATGCGCAGCTGCGCCGTCAATTCACACAGTGGAACATCGTCCCGATCGGCGAGGCGCCACACCAAGACCCCGCCAGGGTCGCGCTGGGCCAGGCACTGATGTTCGACAAGATCCTCAGCGGGACC
>Ga0193723_1000646_pt1 | contig 13696 bp, 15 predicted proteins | sample H2m2metaG_FD_143042 | JGI IMG/M metagenome (GOLD analysis project Ga0193723, IMG submission 143042) | Soil microbial communities from a riparian zone of the East river system, Colorado, United States - H2m2 | ecosystem: Environmental > Terrestrial > Soil > Riparian zone | place: USA: East River... | reverse complement strand
ACAATTGGACCGAGGTGCTCCCCCGATCAGGTATCGTCCGAATCTCCCCCGAACGGGGAATTGCCCCGCGCTCCACAAAGCGGTTTCTTCGAGCATCTTCGGTGGGGAGAAAAGTCCGATGGGTGGGGCCGAACGTTCGAGCGATGCCAATGGATCGATCCGTGTCCTCGTGGCTGATGATCACCCCGTGGTTCGGACCGGGCTTACGGCTGTGCTGGTGCAACAGCCCGATCTGCAGCTCGTGGCAGAGGCGGAGAATGGGGAGCGCGCGGTGGCCCTGTACCGGGAACATCGTCCGGATGTTTGTCTGATGGACCTGCGAATGCCGGTGATGGATGGGGTCGAGGCTATTCGGACTATCACGACCGAGTTCCCCAGCGCGCGCATCCTCGCCCTCACAACGTATGAGGGGGACGCCGACATTCGACGGGCGCTCGAGGCGGGCGCCCGGGGCTATCTCCTCAAGGACATGCTCCTCACCGATGTGATCCGGGCGGTTCGCGCCGTGCACCGCGGCGAGCGGGTGATTCCTAACGCCGTCGCCGCCCGGCTCGCCGAGTTTCCGGAGCGCAGCGACCTCACCGAGCGGGAGCTCGAGATCCTACAGCTGGTTGCCAGGGGCTTGAGCAACAAGCAGGCGGCCCGTGCCATCGGGCGAACCGACGAGACCGTCAAGATTCATCTCAAGAATGTCTTCACCAAGTTGGGCGTGGCAGACCGGACCGAAGCGGTCACCGTGGCGCTCACCCGCGGGCTGATCCACATCGACTGATCTCAGCAGTAACCCCGAGTTCCGACATCACTCCCCCGAACGGGGAATTCAAAGACTCCCCGACCGGGGATGGCTCCGCGCTGTCCGATGCCGCAACGTTCTAACACAGCAAGTCGTCTGACTTCTTGAGCGACAGGAGTTCTCGATGACGAGCGACGCAGGCGTTTTGTTTTGGCAACCGGCACCTGATGTGACCACAGAGCTGGTGTGCGCACACCTGGAGGCGCGAGAGGTTCCGCTCCATGTCCACGAGGAATGGCAATTCGGAGTGCTGGATACCCCGTCGAAACTTTCGCTGGGTGCATTTCGGCGGTTTCCCGCTCACGCGGACGACGTCACGATCGTCCACCCGTACGAGGTGCACGGCGAGGGAGGCGAACTAGGCGCGCGCCCGAGATGGCGCATGCTCTATGTCATGCCGGCGATGGTCAGCCGGCTACATGGCGGCGAAGTTCCGCGCTTTCGCCGGCCGGTCATCAGCGATCCGGCGGCCGCCGCTGAGCTGCGCGATCTGTTGCGCCACAGCCGTGACGGCACTGTCGCCGGCCCCGAATTCCTGAGGCTGGTCACCCATTGGTTGGAGCAGTTCCTGCTCCGCCACGCTGAGGACGCCGTCGCGCCGCGGCGCGTGCAAGCGGTCGAGCGGGCCCGCGCGTACCTCCAGGATCGGCCAACACAGTCGGTCACCTTGCCGGAGGTCGGGGCCGTCGCGGGTGTCACCGTCTCCTACTTGGTGCGCTCGTTCTCCCGGGCGGTCGGCCTCCCTCCCGGGAGTTATCATGCGCAGGTGCGCCTCGCCCACGCGCGGCGGCTGTTGGCCGAGGGGAAGTCAGCGACCTGGGTGGCGTACGAGTGCGGTTTCGCGGATCAGTCGCACCTGAGCCGACGGTTCAAGGAGTGCCACGGCGTCACCCCGGGCGCGTTCCAGGAACAGTACCGGGCCCAGCGGCTCCCCCTCGACGCGCTGGACTCAACCGCAGCGTGAGGTGCTGCTGGCGCAGAAAATGCAAAATCGGTCCTCGGTCACGCCGCAACTCAGCAGGACGCCCTGATCAGGAGCCGGCTCCGAGGTCGCAACATCATGACTGGCTTAACCTTCCCGTGGATCTTCATAGGCCTGGCGGCCGCGGTGGACGTGGTAGGACTGTTCTACCTGTGGCGCCGACGCAATTCTAGGACAGGAACCAACCGAACGGCCGTTCGGAGTGGGGCCCGGCCATTACGGATTCCACTGGCTGAGAGACGCCGAGGAGAGCGGCGCGGGAACGGGGTCCGGCTTGGTGTCAACGGCGTCGCTTGAAATCGGCTTGACGGAGGTGGCCTAGCAGTTCACCACAGAATCTTCCTCGGTTCGCCCCAACCGCGTAGGAGATCATCATGTCTTCCCGCACCCCGCTCCACCTCGCGCTCTCTCTCACCGCGCTTGCCCTCCTCGCGTGTGATGACACCACAACCCCCACCCAGCCCGAGATGGCCGGAACTCCCCCGCCGCCCGCCCTGTCCCTCACGGCAGCTGTAAACAGCTGGACCGCAGGAGCTCCGACGCCGTACAGTGACTTCATCTACGGGTATGCTCTCGGGATGGCGCCCAACTCTGCCGGGCAATCGATCGTGTATACCTTCGGCGGCACCTCGAGCGACGAAGGCGGCACCGGAATGACCGTCAAGGCCTACAATGTGGCCACCAATACCTGGACCGGAAAGCAGGCGCAGGTCGTCGTCTTCTACTCGAACGGTGTCGGCAAGATCGGGAGCAAGCTCTACTTTTCAGGAGGCTACGTCAACGCCGGGAGCCTGCCGGACGCCAGCAGGGAGCTGTGGGCCTACGATTATTCCAGTGACCGGATGATCAAGAAGGCCAACCTGCCGATCTTCAGCGCCGAAGGGGTCAGTGGTGTCATTAACGGCAAGCTCTACGTCCTCCCCGGTGCTTGTAACGGGAACGGCTACCCCAATGCGGGGTACTGTCTCGAGGAGGCCACTCGCCGCTTCTACCGCTACGATCCGACCACGAACACCGTGGTATCCAGGCGAGCGGCACCTCACTTCCATCGCCGAGGTGCCGCTGCCGTTCTCGACGGCAAGCTCTACGTGACCGGGGGCTTCGGCGCGTCTGGAGAAGGAATCAGCGCTCTCGACGTCTACGACCCGGCGACCAACATCTGGAGCACCCTCGCTCCAGTCCCTGCGGGCGGATCCGCGAGGGCCGGAGCAGCTCTGCAGGGACAGTTCTTCGTTATTGTATCCTCCACTAAGGCCTATGCCTACAACCGGTTCACCAACCAGTGGAAGGCCAAGGCCGCTCCGCAGTTTTATGGGTCAACGACATTGGCGAGGCTAAATGGCGGCCCCCGACTCGTCACGGCCACCGGAAGCCACACCTTTCTGTACACGCCGTAATGGCGTCTCGGCCCGCTTGACGCCTGCTTGACTGCGGCAACTATGCTGGATCGTGCCCAGCAAGCTCATCGACTAGTGGTGGCACCACGGGGGTTCACGAGAAGGAGTTTCCCAATGAAGCAGCAGATCGATTGCACTCTCATAGATCGGTTGGCTCCCCTGCTGGTTGCGGCGATTGTGTTGGGCGGCCTCGGCTGCGCCAAGGATCCCGTATCGCCGAGCACCCCGGAGCTCGCTGCCGTGGCTGTGGCCGCGCCGGTCGCGTTCACCACGGTGAGCGCCGGCGGGTCTCATACCTGCGGCCTGGCCGGGGACGGCCGGGTCTACTGTTGGGGACTCAACGGAAACGGCCAACTCGGCGACGGCACCCGAGCCAACCGCTCATCACCCAAGGTGGTGGCCGGCACGGTCCGATTCGTCCAGGTGAGCGCCGGCGCATACCATACCTGCGCGCTGGCGGCGGACAATCGGGCCTACTGCTGGGGAGCTCTCGAAGGCGACGCGACGGGCTTTGGCGACGATCACTTGACGCCCACGGCGGTGCTGGAGGGGCGCCGATTTGTCCGCCTCCGCTCGGGCAGCTACCACACCTGTGGCGTCAACCCCTATGACGTGGCCTTCTGCTGGGGCAACAGAGCCTTTGGCGAGCTCGGCGGCGGGGACAACTACATAACGCCGGTTCGGGTGGCCGGCGGGCTCAGCTTCCGAAGCGTAATCGCGGGAGGCGGCTTCACCTGCGGTGTCACCACCGGCAACAAGGGCTACTGCTGGGGCTACAACCTCGACGGCGCCCTGGGTGACGGCACCCGGATCAACCGCTCCAAGCCGGTGGCCGTCGCCGGCGGGCTCAGCTTCCGGAGCGTGATCGCGGGCGGTGGCCTGATCGAGGATCTCGATCACGAAGGTGATGAATTTGTAGATGAAACCCATGCCTGTGGACTCACCACGGACAACCGGGCCTACTGCTGGGGACAGGGTAGCTACGGCCAGCTCGGCGATGGCACCTTCACCGGCAGCCGGGTAAGGCCGTTCCCGGTCGGCGGCGGGCTCCACTTCGGACAGCTGATCGCGGGCTACTACTATAGCTGCGGCGTGACGACCACCAAGGTGGCCTACTGCTGGGGACAGGGTTACAACGGCCAGCTCGGCAACGGGACCACCAATTACAGCCGCAATGTGCCGACCAAGGTGGCCGGCGGCCTCCTCTTCGCCGGCGTGAGTGCGGGCCCGGTCGGAAGCCATACCTGCGGCATCACCACCGGCAACAAGATCTACTGCTGGGGCGACAATGCCTTCGGGCAGCTGGGCGACGGGACCACCACGCGACGTTTTTCTCCGGTCAAGGTGGCTGGGCAGAGCTAACCGCACCAGCTCACTACGGAATGTGGAGTCAGGAAGCAACAGGAAGGCGAGAGAAAGGGCCTATAACAGTGTTATAAGCCCTTAGAAGTGTTATAAGCCCTTAGAGTTGAATCGGTAGACCGTGTTGTTGAATGCGGGTTGAAAGCTCCCGAGGAGGGACTCGAACCCCCGACCCGGTGATTAACAGTCACCTGCTCTACCAACTGAGCTACTCGGGATTGTCGGCAGCAAAAACCTAGCGGCGGGTAGCCGGTTCTGCAACGACTTCGGCATCACTACTGGTTGGCGACCGAGTCCAATCGCGCATTCCGCGCAGCCGCCGAATCGGACACTCCAAGCGCGCGTCGCACACCCGTAGCCCCGGGCAGCCGTGAGGCGCCGAGAATGCTGTCCCGCTCCCGCTCGCTCCGGACATGCTTGCTTCCTTCCCCGTCGTTCTTGGGCGTACAGCCAGCGAAAGAAATCACCACGAGCAGTGCGGGCAGACCAGTTCGTCGCATCGTTGATCCCTCGAGCTGGAGGAGGGTCCAATCTAGCGACCCTGCCAATCAAAAATTGCGCGACCGGTGACCGGCAACACAGCTTGGTAGATCACGGCCCCGGTACGTTTCCGCAACCAGCCGAACTCGCAATGTCAGGTCAACAGCTTACGGTCGGACGTGAGTGCCCGCTCGCATCGTTCGGCTCGGGGTGAGCATTCACTCTTGCAATGCTGACTATTTGTCGCATGTTTTGTTGACACTGAGGCGGCACAAGTTGCACCTAAGTTGTTGTTGATAAAACTGTTACACAATTCCGACTACCCGGATTTCCGGGGTTCACTTACCTTCTGTCCAATGGCTCTGCACCCTGTAGCCGGGCACCAGGAGACCCGCCTGCGTTTGGCCCAGGCGGTCCAAAGCAAGCGGTTGCCCCAGGTCCTGGTTCTGGCTGGCTCGTGGGGTGTAGGCAAGCAGCGGTTGGCTTTGTGGCTGGCCCAATTGGTTCTGTGCGAGGCGGCCGGGGAGGAGCCCTGCGGGAGTTGCCGAGCCTGTCGTCTGGTCGGCGGCTTGGCCCATCCGGACCTGCACTGGTTCGTCCCGATTCCGAGGCCAAAAGCCTCCGAGACGGACAAGCAGGTAGAGGAAGCATCCGAGGCAATCGCGGATGCCATGGAGGAGCGGCGCAGCCGGCCCCTCTATGCCCAGAGCGACGGGATGGCTAGCCATGGGATCGCCAGCGTTCGCCTGCTGCAGCGCCAGGCGTCTCTGACGTCGGTCGAGGGAGGGCGCCGAGTCTTCATCATCGGCGAGGCCGACCGCCTGGTGTCTCAGGAGTCGAGCCAGGAGGCGGCCAACGCGTTGCTCAAGCTGCTGGAGGAGCCGCCCCCGGGAAGCCTGTTCGTGTTGACGACCGTTGACGCGCAGCGGCTGCTTCCCACGATTCGGTCCCGGGCCGTCCTCCTGAGGGTAGGCGGCATAGCGGACCCTGATGTGCGCGAGTTTCTCGGGGCCCATCTCCGGCCTGCTCCATCGGCGGCCGAGCTGGACCAGCGGGTGGCAGCGGCAGAAGGGTCGATCGGCCGGGCGCTGGCGGTTGGAGACGAGAGTGGGAAGGCTCAGCGTGCAGCAGAGCGGCTGCTGGATGCCGTCATGGCAGGGCCCGGCCCCACTTTTGAGCAAGCGCTGAAGCAGGCCCCGTGGTCTGCCCGGGGAGACTTCACCGCCATGCTCGACGCGCTCGCGGAGACGCTGAGCGAGGCCGCCCGAGAAACGTTGGGACAGACACCGCGCCGGCCGGTGCCTCGAGCACTCCGTGGCTACGGCCACCCCGACCGGTTGCTGAAGGCCATGGAGCACGTGGCGGATGCGAGGGACGCGGCGTGGGGAAACGTGAATCCCCAGATCCTCCTGGCCGTGCTGGGCGAGGAACTGGCGGAAATCCTGTGAAGCTGACGCACCTGGACGAGCAGGGCCGAGCCCGCATGGTGGACGTGGGCGATAAGCCGGTCTCGGAGCGGACTGCCTCTGCCGAGGGTGCGGTGCGGATGTCTCGAGAGGCGTTCGAGCTGGTGGCCGGCCAGGGGCTCGCCAAGGGGGATGTGCTCGGGGTGGCTGAGGTGGCGGGAACCATGGCAGCCAAGCGGACGGGCGAGCTGGTCCCGCTCTGTCACCCGCTCAGTCTGGACCTGGTCCAGGTCGAGGCGCGGCTCGAGCCCGAGCTCCCCGGCGTGCGCATCACCGCGCTGGCGAAGGCTACGGGACGTACGGGGGTGGAGATGGAGGCGCTCACCGCGGTCGCGGTCGCCTGTCTCACGGTGTACGACATGGTCAAGGCAGTGGATCGGGGGATGGTCATCGAAGACGTTAGGCTGGTCAGCAAGAGCGGCGGCACCCGAGGAGATTGGCGCCGGTCCGAGGCGTAGCGGACGGCCTTCTCATACTAGAAAGGGGTTGGCGCGTGGCGAGACCCATCGATTACGGTGAACCGAAGCCATGGACCGCGGAGCGAATCCTCCTCCGGGTCGGTGCGTTGCTGCTGCTCGCCGTATCCATCGGCGCGCTCGGCGCGTGGAACAAGCGCGTCCGCGCCACCGATCACGCCGACATCCCGGACGTCAGCGTCGTGGCTCGCCAGATGGGCAGCCTCAGCGATCAGCTCGAAGCCGCCAAGGGCGAAACGGTGGTCATCAAGCTCCAGCTCGAGCGGGCCACCGCCATCTTGGAGAACTCGACCAAGTACCAGATCCCCGCCGACTTGTCGGGGGCGATCTATGATATCGCTTTGAGTGAGGGAATCGATCCTTCACTGGGGTACCAGCTGGTGAAGATCGAGAGTCAGTTCAATCGGAAGGCCGTAAGCCCGATGCAGGCGTTCGGGTATACCCAGCTCCAGGTGGCAACAGCCAAGTTCTATCAGCCCGGCATCACCCAGAAGGACCTGTTCGACCGGGACACCAACCTGCGCCTGGGATTTCGCTTCCTGAACGAGCTCCTGGCCCGCTTCAACTACGATGTACACCTGGCCCTGCTGGCCTACAACCGGGGCCCCGCGCGGGTGGACCAGATCCTGGCCCAGGGCGGCAACCCCGCAAACGGTTATTCCGACGCGGTGCTCAAGGGCTACCGTCGGACCGGGTCGGCCGAGGTGCGCTAGCGGATCTTGAGCGCGATGCCGGTCTTCAGGGGCTCGCGCTCGCCTAATCCATTTGCTTCTCTGAGAGCCTGGATCGAGACGCCGTAGCGTTTCGCCAGGCTCTTCAGTGTATCCCCCCGCCGCACGAGGTGCGTCCGCTCCCCGGAGTGCTCCACTGCTTGAGCCTTGGGAATGACCCTGCGTGGTGCGTCGGGCGACACGACCCTGAGCCGCTGCCCGGCCCGGATCCGGCCGCGGCTGTCCACCACGTTCCAGAGCCGCAGCTCGCGTTGGGTGACGCCGTACTCGTCGGCGATCTCCGAGAGCGTCTCGCCCCGCCGCACCCGATGAAACGCGCCCGTGCTCGTGCCAGCCGCCACCACCGGATCCGCCATCCGCCGCGCGACCGAGGTGGAGAGCGCCCCACCGGTGGGCACAATAAGTCTCTGGTTGATCCGAAGCCTTCTGCTGTTCACCCTCGGGTTGGCCGCGGCCAGCATCGCCTGGCTTACCCGGTAGCGCAGCGCGATCCCACCCAGGGTTTCTCCCCGGGCGACGAAGTGCTCGATGAAGGTCACCCTGCGGCGAGCTGGCAGCTCGGCGTATGCCGCGATGGTGGCGGGGCCGCGCCCCAGCGGAAGCCGCAGGAGCGACTTCGTGCCTGGTGGCGTGGTGAGCCTCAGGTACTGCGGGTTCAGCTCGCGGATGGCCGCCACGGTGGTGTCAGCCAGACCCGCGATGACGTCGAGCCCGGTCATGTCGGGCACCACGATGGAGTCGTACGCCGCCGGCTCGGCTCGGCCGGGATTGAACCCGTACCGGCGGGGCTGCTTCGCGATCATCGCGGCCGCGATCAGCTTGGGGACGTAGTCCTTGGTCTCGCGACGGAGCCACTTGGTGTCGTACAGCCGGAAGAAGGTGGCGTCGGAGTTGACCGAATCGCTCTCTTCTTCGGGAAGCCGGACCAGACCGCGCGACACCTTACCCGAGCCTGCGTTGTACGCCGCGGCCGCAAGATAGAAAGAGCCGAAGCGGTGGTTGAGATCGCGCAGGTGCCGCGCCGCGGCATCCGTCGCTCGAAAAGGATCCCGCCGTTCGTCTACCCAGGAGTCTACCCGTAGGTGATAGCCCCGGGCGGTGGCCTTCATGAACTGCCACATCCCGACCGCCTTGGCCCGGCTGGTGGCGGTGTTGGAGAAACCGCTCTCGATCAAAGCGAGGTACACCAGATCGCCCGGGAGATTCTCCTGCTGGAGTCGCTCGCGGATCATGGCCTCGTATCGTGGCATTCTGGTGAGCCAGATGCTCATCCGCTCGCGGCCGCGGGTCTGAAAGAAGTCGAGGTAGTACTGGACCCGGTCGTGGCTGTTGTAGGTCTTCACGTCGATGTCCCAGGTCACCGCATCGGCGAGTGCCTCGGCGCCGCCTTCTACGGCCACGTCCACACTACTGTCGGACTCGCTGCCTTCCGGATGCGCCGTAGCCAGCTCCTCGAGCACGGCCTCGTCCGCTGCCGAATCGGCCGCCAGCCGCCCCTCCGCCGCAAAATCAGCCGCGACGAGTGCCGAATCCATCACCGGGGCGGACGGAAGATTGAGCTGATCGGACAGGGAGTCTGTCGTGCGGCGGGACGGCCGATCCATGTTGGTCAGCGGTGATCCCGCTGGCCCCGGCAACGCAGGGGTGGCTCCGCGGGAACCGCCGCATCCGGCGAGGACAAGGAGCGTAAGAGCTGACAAAATCCGAAGCATAGGAATTACCTTCGGTAAAGTTTCGGCTTGGGTCATGGGACGACCACAGCCCCCACCTGCAAACCGCAGGAACCAGAGGCGAACTGAAGGGGGGAGCCGAGGGTTGCTGAGCGGATTATCGCATGTACAGGCGATTGCCGAGGATCCGGTTCGTCGCGTTGAGAACCGCCAGGGCAGCGCCGCGAGCCGTGTCATTCTCGGTCAGGTACGACCCCACCACTCGTTGTCCGTTGCCTTCCCCGTGCACCGCCAGTGATACGATCACCACAGTGGAATCGAAGGCGCGCACCGCCTTGACGCCGAGTAGCTCGAAGCTCATGCCCCCCTGCACCGCTTGCCCCAGGGCCACAACGCAGGCCTGAGCGGCACAACGCAGCTCACCCGCCTGGGACGCCAGCCCTTCACCCTCGCCGGTGAACTGCTCCGAGTCGCGCCACGTCAAACCCACCCGAGCGCGACACCGCCCGTTGGGCAACCGGTCCAGTGTGAATTCCGCGAACCGCAGTCGTTCGGGGAGCGGGGTTGTGGTTGACATGGCGGTCCTTGAGCAGGCCAAAAAGCAACGCGAAGATCAAGGTGTCAGCAAGGCAAAGCCCATGCCACCCCTAGCCCAAGCGCGAGACGAGAAGGGCGATGAGATCGTCGTTGGAAATGCGCTCCGCCCGCACGAACAGCGCGGATTTCGATGAAGAGGATAGCGGGTAATCCGCCCATACCGAGCGCTGGCCGAGCTCGGTGCCTCGGAAGGAGAAGACCAGATTCCAGTGTGGTGAGTTGGGCCGTCTTTCCGCGGCGATCGACACGTTCCAGCGCTGGTCGCCGTGCTCGAGGACTCGCCATGCCATCGTTGCGTCTCCAGAATCAGGTCAAGAGTCCTTCGGCACGCGCGTCATCCGCCGTATCGACGTCGCGCAGCGTCGGAAGCTCGTGCCACGCGGCACTGATGCGCGTGAGTCTCGCGCGAGTCTCTGCCAGGACGCGGTCGGTGCCCCACGGCATTCCGGTGAAGATGTCGGGCAGCGGCGTGCGCCCGCCGATGAGATAATAACCGCCGTCGTACGCCGGTCCGATCACGAGGCCGGTGCGCTCGAGATGGGCACAGGCCTCGCGCAGCATTGGAGCGGTCAGAGCCGGACAGTCCGCCCCGATAGCGACCCATGGATGACCCCGCGGCACCGCGTGCGCCGCGGCAACGAGCCGGGCGCCGAGATCGCCATTCACCTGCGGACGCAGCTCCCAGGCATCTCCCAGCCAGAACTCCATCTCGGTGCGTGCGTCAGGCGGCGAGTACCAGATGATCGCGTCGAGGCCCGCGGCGCGCACCGCGGTCAGGGTGCGCGCGGCCAGCACGCGATAGAGCCGGAGCGCATGGCGTTCGCCGATCTCGGCGGCGAGCCGGGTCTTGACCGCGCCAAGCCGGGGTGCCTTGAGAAAGACCGCGAGCGGTGGCATTACCGGTCCCGCGGCTCGGGTGCGTACCAGCGCGCCAGCCGGGCGGGCGGGGCGCCTGCGAGGTAGAGCGACAGCAGCGCGACATTCCTGAGCGACGCCCGTACCGGCCCCTCCCGCATCCAGCGACGGGCATCCGTCAGGAGGGGGGTGCGAAACCGAACGACGCGAGCCAGGCGACCGAGGCGGTGAATCAGCACCACGTCCTCCATGATCTCCTGCTCGGGATATCCTCCCGCGGCTTCGTAGAGCGAGCGTCGCACCAGCAGGCCCTGGTCTCCATAGGCCAGGCCGAACAGGCGCCAGCGAAGTGTGGCGCCGAGCTCAATGACGCGATACCAGGCACTCTCGCCCTCGATCGCAAGGGGCCAGCAGGCACACTGCACCTCGCGATTTCCCATCGCCTCGACTGCCTCGGCCAGTGCTTCGGGGGTCACCCGCGCGTCGGCATGCAGCACCAGCAGCCAGTCGCCGAGGGCCGCGGCCGCGCCGGCCCGGAGCTGACGCCCCCGCCCGGACTCGGTTCGGAGCACCCGGCAGCCTCGAGCGGAGGCCAGCTCCGCGGTGCCGTCGGCGGAGCCGCCATCGGCGACTATGATTTCGTGAAGAATGGGAAGAAGAGCGAGGTCGTGCAGGAGCCGGGGCAGGCGCGACGCCTCGTTGAGGGTCGGAATGAGGACCGAAAGGAGCGTAATCAGCTCCGCACGAGAGCCTGAAAGCGCGCGCGGATGTCTCGAGTGATCGGACCGGCCTTGCCCGAGCCGATCACCCGCCCATCTACCTGCCGGATGGCAACGACCTCACTTGCCGTGCCGGTGAAGAAGGCCTCATCGGCAGTGTAGACGTCGTACCGGTTGAGAATGGATTCTTCCACCGGATATCCCGCATGGGCCGCGATCTCGATGACCACGTCCCGGGTGACGCCCTTGAGAATACCTGCATACGGAGGCGGAGTCCGCAACCGGCCGCCCTTCACGACGAAGAGATTCTGCCCCGAGCCCTCCGCCACGGATCCGGCGCTGTCCAGCATCAGCACTTCATCGGCGCCCGCGTGAATGCCTTCGATCTTGGCCAGGATGTGGGCCAGATAATTGAGCGACTTCACCCGAGGTGAGAGCGACTCGCGCTGGGGGATCGGCGTACCGGCGGTAACCACGTTGAGTCCCGCTTCGTACACCTGCTCCGGCCAGAGCTTGATCGTATCCACGATGATCACGACCGATGGCTTGGGACATTTGCGCGGGTCCAGCCCAAGGTCGCCCACCCCGCGGGTGATCACGTGGCGAATGTAGGCCTCCGCGATGCCCGAGCGGCGAACCGCTTCCTCCGTGATCGCAGCCATTTCCTCCGGTGCCATCGGGATGCTGAGCCAAATGGCCTTGGCGGAGTCATAGAGTCGCTCGAGGTGTTGCCCCAGCCGGAAGAGCTTGCCGCCGTACGCACGAATACCCTCGAACACGCCGTCGCCGTAGAGCAGGCCGTGATCGTAGACCGACACCGTGGCGGTGCTCCGGTCGCACCATTTGCCGTCGAGCCAGATGGTCGGCGTTCCGGTTCCCTGTGCTCCGGGCGCGGTGGTGGGCTTGGTCGAGACGGTCATGGAGGGAATGTAAGAAGGCTATGAGCTATTGGCTATTGGCTGTTCGCTTAGCGCTGTGAGCTAATCGGTGCACGGAGCAGCCCATAGCCCATAGCTAATAGCGAATAGCCCTTAACTAATCGCACCCCCGCAACTGGATCCGCCTCCCGCGGTACACCCGAAGCAGTGCGGTCCCAGCGCGATCTCTCTCGTCGCGAGCTCAGCCGCGTCGAAGTCGAGAATGTTCCCCGAGACGGAAGCAACCGGGAGATCGAGCATCTGATTGAAGTCGCAGTCGTAGAGTGTGCCGTCCCAACCCACAGAGATGGTGTTGCGGCACATCACGCCGGCCGCGGCCGCGGGGTTGAAAGCCTGGACCAACCGCTCCAGATACGCCTCGGTCTGATGCTTCTCCTCGAGATGTTGGAGGAACCGGCTGATCGGCATGTTGGTGATGGTATACAGCCGGTTGAACACGATGCCGTGCCGCCGCTCGAGCTCCCATTTCCAGTCCCGCTCGGCCGATGCCTGGGCCGGCGGCAGAAATGCCCCGACGGGATTGGTGACCAGATTCAGCAGCAGTCCGGTGCCCGGGCGGCCGTAGCCGAGTTCATTCAGCTCCCGGAGTGCGTTGATCGAGTCCTCGAACACTCCCTCGCCCCGCTGGGCATCGGTTTGCCTCCCCTGGAAATAGGGCAACGAGGCCACCACCTCGACCCGGTATTCGGCCAGAAAGGCCGGCACCCAGCGGTAATTCGGCAGCCGGGTCACCGTGAGGTTGCAGCGGTCGATCACCTGGCAGTCGAGTGCCGTCGCCTCGCGCACGATGCGGCTGAACTCCGGATGCAGCTCCGGCGCTCCTCCGGTAATATCCAGCGTCGGAATGCGGTTTGCCGCCAGCACGGCCAGGCACGCGTCGATCACGGCGGCGGGCATCATTTCGGTTCGATCGGGGCCCGCATCCACGTGACAGTGGCCGCAGGTCTGATTGCACTTCTTCCCGATGTTGATCTGCAGGATGTCGGTGCTTCTGGGCCGCAGAGGGTAGAGGCCGGTGGTCCCCAGTGCCGTCTCGAAGCTTCGAGGGAGCCGCACCTCCGTCAGTCGCCGGCGCTGTGCTGCCCCACTGGCGAGCGGATGCCGCTGTTTCTGAAGGGTGGGCAGGACGGCCACTTACATCCCCAGTCGCTCGAGATGATTGCGCATCTGCACGCCATGCACCAGCGAGGCGCCGCCCCGGATCGCGGCAGCCACATGGATCGCTTCGGT
>Ga0193723_1000644_pt1 | contig 13748 bp, 13 predicted proteins | sample H2m2metaG_FD_143042 | JGI IMG/M metagenome (GOLD analysis project Ga0193723, IMG submission 143042) | Soil microbial communities from a riparian zone of the East river system, Colorado, United States - H2m2 | ecosystem: Environmental > Terrestrial > Soil > Riparian zone | place: USA: East River... | reverse complement strand
TGGCCATGACTCTCGTTCTTTGCCTCGCGCTCTTAGGGCCCCCTACGGCCCCCCAACGGCCCAAGCTCGTCGTCGTGATCACCGTGGACCAGTTGCGCCCCGACTACTTCGACCGGTGGAAGAATCAGCTCACGGGGGGCCTGTTCCAGCTCGTGAGCGAGGGCGCCGTCTTCGCGGACGGCTTCCAGGACCACGCCGTCACGGAGACGGCGCCGGGCCACTCGACGATCCTGTCGGGCCTCTGGCCCGCGCACACCGGGATCATCCGCAACTCGCAGGGCGTGCAGGATTCCGCGGCAACGCTCCTGGGCGGCGTGACCGGGCCCGGCGCGTCGCCGCGGCGCTTTCGGGGCACGACCCTGTTCGACTGGCTCAAGGCGGCCGATCCCACGAGCCGCGCGCTCTCCGTGAGCCGCAAGGACCGCGGCGCGATCCTGCCGATCGGACGGGCGAAGGAACAGGTGTACTGGTACCAGTCGGGCCTGTTCACGACGAGCCGCTACTATGCCGATTCGCTGCCAGTCTGGGTGCAGACGTTCAACGCGCGGCGGTTGCCATTCAAGGCCGCGAATGCCACGTGGTCGTTGCTCCTGCCCGACAGCGCGTACAAGGAGGACGACAACGAGGCCTGGGAGAACGGCGGCCGCGACGTGCTGTTTCCGCACCGCCTCCCGGCCGACAGTCTGCGCGCGGCAGGCGCCATCGCCGGCACGCCATACCTCGACTCGCTCACCCTGCTGTTTGCGCTCGATGGCCTCGAGGCGCTGAAGCTCGGCCGCAAAGGCACCGACATCCTCGCGGTGAGCCTCTCGTCCACCGATGCCGTGGGCCACGCGTTTGGCCCCGACTCGAGGGAGATTCACGATCAGGTCCTGCGGCTCGACCGCTACCTCGGGTGGTTCCTCAAGCGAGTGACCGACAAGATCGGCCGGGACAACGTGGTCGTGGTGCTCACCGCCGATCATGGCGTGACCTCGTTCCCGGAGCGCGTGCGCGCCAAGACGGGCGCGCAGGTGTATCGGGTGAGCGTCGATTCCATCGTGACCGCGGTGAATAAGGACCTGGACCGCCAGGTGGGTGCGGGCACGTCACGCGAATGGCTCAGCTTCGACACCGGGATGCTGTTCCTGCAGGACAACGGCCGCTTCGCCGCGATGGGCGTGAAGACCGACAGCATCCTCGACGTGGTGGCGACGCGGATGCGCGCGGTCCCGGGGGTGGGCCGCGTGGACCGTGTGAGCGACCTGGCGCGCGCCGACACTGCCTCCGATCCGGTGGCGCGCCGCTGGATTCACCAGATCGTGCCGGACGCCGGCGTCGTGCTCGTCGTCTCGCCGCAGCCCGGATCGGTCTGGGGAATCGAGAACCTGCCCATCGCGATGCACGGACAACCGAGTGACGACGATTCCCACGTGCCGATCATTTTCTGGGGCCGCGGTGTGAAGCGCGGCGTGTATCGCGGCCGGGCCAACACCGTCGATATCGCCCCGACGCTGGGCCGGCTGCTCGGGGTGACGCCGCTCTCGCTGATCGACGGGCGCGTGCTCACCGACGCCCTCGCGCCGAGGAACTAGGCAGTGGTCGAAAAACTCACACCGGGCCAGGTCCGCCAGATCGAGCTGATCCAAGGGTTCATTCGGAACGTGGAGCACGTCAAAAAGCTCGTCGGCGAGCTCGAGGGCAGCCGCGCGGCTCGGCCCGTGATCATCAACAACATTTGCGGCGCCATCGCGCGCGAGCTCTCGCAGATGCGGCAGCGGGCCCTCAGCGCCAACGTGGGAACGCTGGCGGATACCGCCGGTGGCCTCGCGGTGCTGGCCTCGCGGCAGGGGAGCGGCATCAATTTCAAACTCCGCGCGCTCGGTGAGGGTGTGAACAGCCTGATGATCCAGCTCGATCAGTCGCTGAAGAGCGCGTCGCAGATCGAGAAGCCCGACGCGGAGCAGACACCCTCCTGAGCGCCGCACCAGCCATTCGCTGTGTGGGTCTCACCAAACGCTACGGCGACGTCACCGCCGTGGCGGGGCTCGACTTGACTGTCGCCGCCGGCGAGTGCTTCGGCCTGCTCGGCCCGAATGGAGCCGGCAAGACCACCACCATCGAAATCCTGGAAGGCCTGACATCGCCGGACGGCGGCGACGTCCAGGTGCTGGGCGCGCCGTGGCGCGACGGCGCCCCGGGCCGCGCCCTGCGCGAGCGCCTCGGGATTCAGCTGCAGGAGACGCAACTCGCCGACAAACTCACCGTGACCGAGACGCTCGCGCTGTTCCGCTCGTTCTATCGCCGCTCCCACACGGTGGACGAGGTCCTGGCCCTCGTGGAGCTCGAGGAGAAGCGCGGTGCCCGCGTATCGACGCTGTCGGGCGGCCAGAAGCAGCGCCTGGCCGTCGCCTGCGCGCTCGTGAGCCGTCCCGAGCTGCTCTTTCTGGACGAGCCCACCACCGGCCTCGATCCGCAATCGCGACGCCAGCTGTGGGAGATTATCCGGAAGTTCAAGGTTGCGGGCGGGTCGGTCCTCCTCACGACGCATTACATGGAGGAAGCCGAGCGCCTGTGTGATCGCGTGGCCATCATGGATCACGGCAAGGTCATCGCGCTCGGCACGCCAGCGGAGCTGATCGCGTCCCTGGGTGCCGACCACGTGGTCGATTTCGCGCTGGCCGAAGGACAGGCGGTCACCGGGCTCGAGGCAGCCCTGAAGGCGCTGCCGGGGGTCAAGTCGGTGCGGTCCGGCCCGCCGCCCGCCGGCATCTCGCTCACCGTCGCCGAGGTACACCGCGCCCTCCCGGCGCTCCTCGCCCTGCTCCAGAGCCGCGGCGCGGAGCTCTCGCTCCTCACGACCCACCACGCGACACTCGACGATGTGTTCGTCGTACTCACGGGACGGCAGCTCCGTGATACGTGAGCATCCGATGTTTCAGCTGGCGCTCGCGCGCATGCGCGAGTTCTATCGCGAGCCCGAAGCCGTCTTCTGGGTGTTCGGGTTCCCGATCGTGCTCGCATTCGCGCTCGGCCTCGCGTTTCGCAACACGGGACCGGGCCAGTTGCAGATCGGCGTCGCGCCCGGCGCTGGCGACACCGCGCTCGCGGCGACACTCGATTCCTCTCCACGCCTGATCGCGGCCGTACTCGATACCGCGACCGCGCGCCTTCGGCTGCGGAGCGGCCGTATCGCACTGCTCGTCGTCCCCGGCGATCCGGTTGTCTATCGCTATGACTCGACCCGCACCGAGAGTGGGCTCGCGCGACTCGAGGTAGACGGCGCCCTGCAGCGCGCGCGGGGACGGCAAGACCGAGTCGCGGTGCGGGACGATCGCGTGGTCGCGCCGGGATCGCGCTACATCGACTTCCTGATCCCCGGACTGCTCGGCATGAACCTGCTGGGAAGCGGCATCTGGGGCGTGGGGTTCTCGGTCGTGCAGGCCCGGCAGCGCAAGCTCCTCAAGCGTTACATGGCCACGCCGATGCGGCGCAGCCATTACCTGCTCAGCTTTATCCTGTCACGGCTCGTGTTTCTGATTCTCGAGGTCGTGGCGCTCGTGGGCTTCGGCTGGTTGTTGTTCGGGGTGGCGGTGCGGGGCTCGTTCGCGACGCTGGCGGGAATCACGATCCTCGGGGCGTTCGCGTTCGCGGGGCTCGGTCTCCTCGTGGCCAGCCGCGCCAAGACGATCGAGGGAGTCTCCGGCTTGATGAATCTCGTGATGCTGCCGATGTGGATCCTCTCGGGGACTTTCTTCTCGTACGCCCGCTTCCCCGACGCCATGATCCCGTTCGTGAAGGCGCTGCCCCTCACCGCCTTGAACGACGCGCTCCGGGCCGTAATGATCGACGGCGCCGGGCTCACCAGCCTCGGCGCGCCGTTGGCGATCGTCGTTGCGTGGGGTGTGGTCAGCTTCGTCGTCGCCCTCAAGATCTTCCGCTGGCGCTAGCCCTCGGGGCGTATCAGGGTCCACAGCCGTCGCAGGAATCCGCCCAACGCCCCCTCGAGTCCCTCCCGAAACGCCACGGCGGTCGCGAACCGCTGGGCCGGTTCGCTGCGCACGGCGTGACGCAGCACTTCTTCGAGTTCGCGCGACACGTCTTTGCGCTGCGCCGCGAGAGGGGGCAGATCATTGGTCGTCTGGCGGGCGAGGATCTGTTCCGGCGTGATCCCCGCGAACGGGGGACGGCCGAGCAGGGCGAAATAGGCCACGGCGCCGAGTGAATAGAGGTCCGCGCGCTGGTCGACGCGCTCGCCGAGGAGCTGCTCCGGCGCGGCGAACTGCGGCGTGCCGCTGCGCGAGGTGGCGCCGCCGAAGCGTCCCTCGCCGCGCAGCGCCAGGGCGAGCCCGAAGTCGGTGATGCGCAGGCGGCCGTCGGGTTCGATCAACATGTTCTCAGGCTTCAGGTCGCGGTGCACGAGCCCCAGGCCATGCGCGTGCTCGAGCGCGGACAGCGCCTGACCGAGCAGCCGCTCGGTCTGATCGACGGACAGCGGGCCTTCGCGCTGCACGAGCTGCGCGAGATTCGCGCCGGGGACGAGCTCCATCGTGTACCATTGCAGGCCGGCGCGTCCCATGATGTCGTAGATGCTCACGATGTTGGGGTGGCGTAGCCGGGCGGCGAGCTGGGCCTCGCGGCGGAACCGCTCCATCACACCCAGATCGGCGGTCAGGGACGGATGCAGGACCTTGATTGCCACGTCGCGCTCGAGGCCCAGGTCGCGCGCGCGATACACCCGCCCAAACCCCCCGGTGCCGATCTCCTCGAGCAGCTCGTAGTCGTCTCCCAGAGCGCGGCGCAGTCGTCGCTCGAACCCGGACTCGTTCACCTCGGGCGCGGCGGCGGGAATGTGGAACGTCCCCGCATCGCTCACGAAGTCCTCGAGCATCTCGGTCGCCGTGAAGTAGCGGTCCCTCGGCACGTGCGACAGTCCGCGCAGAATCACGCGCTCCACCGCGGCCGGGATCGCCGGGCGCAGTTGCCGCGGCGGCAGCAACTGGTTGGGATCGGGGTCGGGCTCGTGCCCGGTGAGGGCGGCGTAGACGTTGGCCGTCACCGTGTAGACGTCGCTCGCGGGCTCGCCGGCCTGACCCCCGCGCACTTCCGGCGCCATGAACGCCGCCGCCGTGTCGTCGGCGGGCACGTGGGGGAGACACCAGTTGGAATAGCGCAGATCGGTGATCACGCCGCGCCCGGCGGTGTTGATCATCAGCGTGGTTGGCACGACGCGGCGCATGATGATGCCCCGGGCATGCGCGTGCTCGAGCGCCGAGAGCAAATCGCGGATCAGGGACAGCGCGGTGGGGATGGGGCGGGGACCGCGCCGCAACGCGTCGGCGAGACTCTCGCCCTCGACCCAGTTCGCCGTGCGGTAGGCGAACATGCCGATCTCGCCCGCGGCGTACGCGTGGCGGATGGCGGGATGGTCCAGGGCGCCAAGCGTTTCGGTCTCGCGCACGAACCAGGCGCGCCCCGGCGTGCCCGGCAGCAGGTGCACGCGGATCGCGACGTGGCGCTTGAGGAAGCGATCCCACGCCTGGTAGAGCGCGCGCTCGGGTGACAACGCCACGAGGTTGTCGAGCCGGAACGCGGGCTCCAACGCGCGAATCGCCTCGTCGAGGAGACCGATCGGCGGCGTCGGCCCCGAGCCGCGTGCGGCGATGGTGACAGGAGTCACAGGTTCAGAGTGCACGAGCGCGAAATCTAGTCGATAGCCTCGGCTGGCACGAATCACGCCCCGGCCACAGATTCGTCACATGGAAAAGCGCCGCCTCGATCTTCGTCATCGAGTGGAACGTCGCGTTCGGCCCGAGCGCCGTCGCGGTTTCGACCGCCGGGTTTCCGACCGCCGGTTGCGCGGCGCCGGTGATGAGTTGCCCGTCGAGCGTCGCCGCTTCGCGAATCGCCGCGCCCTCGTCGAGCGGCGCGCCCCTCAGTCGCGGCGCAGCTGGATCGACCGCCGCGGCTCGGGGATCGCCTTCACCGATCTCGATCACGAGTAACTCGAACCACCGCCCAACCGGCGCGCGCCGTTCGCGCGTACCGCGCGTCCCGCAGATAGACCGTCACACCGGTCGTCTCACTCGAATCAACATCCGCCACGAGGAAACGCGCGAACTGCGCCATGGCGCGACCCTCGCGCGTCTCGCGCAGGGCACCCTGCACGATCGGCAGATCCAGGTGACGCGGCATTTGCCAATCGTCCCCGGCGACTGAATCGCGACTCGCGTAGATCGCCTCCCATGTGAATGGCGAGCCGGCTTGGGTGAGCGCGGCCCACCGTGCGCCCGTGCCAAACCGCAACACCGCCGCTCGGTCGACTCGGGCTCGCGCCGCGCGCGACGCGAGCCCTTGGGCCCCGGCGTACACCGCGAGGATGAGGAGGGCGAACGCCGCGACTCGGCGCCGCGCGACGGGACCAAACCAGTAGCGCACCCATCCGACCGCCGCGACTACGCACAGCAGCGCGCAGCCGACGACCACCCACGTCGCCGCGGCGCCCACGATTGCCGCCCAGGTCATCACGCCGGTGATCAGGCCACCCACCGCGGTCATCGCGGCCAGAGGAATCCAGTGACGCTCTTCACCCCACGCGAGAGCCACGAGGGGGAGGAGCCAGAAGAACGGATCGACGATGGCTACCCAGTCGGCGTAGTACCACGTCGCGCTCCACGGTAAAAAGGGCCGCAGGCCGTAGGATCCTTGCCAGTCCATATAGAGATGGCTGAGCACCGTGACCCCGATGCACAGGGCAAGCCAGCCCCAGGGAGGCGCGACGCCTCCCCGCCGCCGTACCCACCACCGACAGCCCAGGCCCACGATCAGCGTCAGTCCGATCGTCTCGACCAGAGCCGCCACAAGCGAGTGTGTGATACCGCGGTGCAGGACGAGGAACGCGCTTCGGTCCCCCGGGAGACCGATGAACAACTCGGTCCAGTCCGGTGCATTGGCGGCGACGGCGCCTATCCAGGCGGCGCGGGGCACCTTGGGATCGGCCAGGACGCGGCCCAGGGCCGCGCCGACGAGCGCATGGGCGAGGTTATCCACGGCTACACGATGTGGGGGGACCTCGCGGTGCGTCCAGAGCCGTCGTACGTTCTTGGGCCATGACGCACCCCCCCTCCCGGACATCCTCGTATGGGGACCGCCGGCGGCGCGCGGACCGCCGCATGTTCGACGACCGCCGTTCCGGCGTCGAGCGGCGCAGCGGCGCGGAGCGTCGCGCCCAGGCGCGAGCGCCCGCTGTGGAACGCCGTGGGGGCGTCGACCGCCGGCTCCGCGTCGAGCGGCGGGGTGGTGTGCGGCGCCGGCCGGGCGTCCGCCGCCGGATCCCGGACCGTCGCCATCGTGGTCCCCTCCCGCTGACCTAGCGGTGCCCTACATCAAGTTGGTGGAGTCCAATCGCCCCGGTCAGCCTGCGACGGAAGCGCGCGAAAGTCCTGTGCGCATCGGTCGGGAATCGGGCTCGACGATCGTGGTTGGCGGCGATGCCGCGAAAGTCGTGTCCACGCGCCACGCCGAGATCCGTTTCGAGGGCGGCGCGTGGGTGGTGGTCGATTTGAGCAGCCGCAACGGGACGTACGTGAACGGTCAGCGCGTTGGCGCGGGGCCGACGCCCCCGCTCACGATCGGCGACACGATCCGGTTGGGTGAGTCGGGACCGGAGTTGCGGGTCGCCGCGGTCGCGGATGTGGCCCAAGAAACCCTCGCCGAGCATCCTGCCCTGGATGCAAAAGACGCAAAACGCGCCGAGGTCCGGGCCTACGGTGTCACCCTCCTGGCCGCGGCCACCGGGAAGCGGTACGAGGCGCGAGGGACCCGAATCAGGTTGGGGCGCGGTAGCGAGTGCGAGGTTCAGCCGGTCGAAGCGGGGCAGGGAGAGACGATCGTCTCGCGCGTGCACGCCGAGTTGACCGTAGGGCCCACTGGGGCCCTGGTGCTGCGGGACGCCGAAAGCAAGAACGGCACTTACCTGAATGGCGAACGCGTCACGCGGGCGACCCCCGTACGGCTGGGCGACAAGATCATGCTCGGGCAGGGCGGCCCGGTGCTCCTCGTCGAAGGAATGGGGACCGCCCCCCTGAAGGCCGTCCCGCGGCCACAGGCGGGTGCGGGACTCGGCCAGCAGACGGTCATCGGGTTGATCGGGCAGGCGCTGGCGAAAGCGCGCGATGAGAAGAAGAAAGGAGGGCGCGGTACGACGGCCTTCATGAAGGCCGTGGCCGAAGAGGTCGGAAAGGACTCCCGCCGCAAGATCCGCTGGCTCACGAGCCTCGTAATCTTGCTGATTGTCCTCTTGGGCGGCGGCGTCTACGGCGTGTACTGGCTGCTTTCCCAGCAGGAGGAGCACACCGAACAGGCACTGCGGACGGCTGGCGACTCGGCGCGCGCCGAAACCGACCGGCTGCGCCGCGAGTTGGGGGAGGCGCGGGCCGCGGCGGCTCCCGCCGAGCAGGTGGAGCTGCTGCGCGGCCAACTCGAGGCGGCGCAGGAGCGGACCAACCAGCTCCAGGCGGCGCTCGATCGGGCCCAGCATGCGTTGGGGGACCAGTTGGCCGCCGGAGAGACGCGTCGAGAAGAGGCGCAGCGGGATCTCCAGCGGATGCGTGAGCAGCTGGCCGCCGCCGAGCGGCGGGCACCGTCGCAGGGGCTGATCGATAGTCTGCGACGCGCCGTGTCGACCGCGGAGACCCAGACGGCCACGCTCGACGCGAAACTGCGCGCCATCCGCGCCACCGATTTCGCCGGCCTCGCGCAGCAGAATCAAGGCGCGGTGGGGCTGATCACGGTCGCCTTAGGCGGCAGCTACTACGACGGTACCGGGTTCATCATCAGTCCCGACGGCTACATGCTCACCAACTGGCACGTGGTGGCCGACTCGGCCCATACGGAGCCCGACACAATCTGGGTGACCATGGCCGACCAGTCGCTGGCCCGGCTTGCGGACGTCGTGGCCACATCGCGCGAGCGCGACGTGTCGATCATCAAGATCCGGAATTATCAGGGGCCGACGCTGACCGCGATCGACTGGCAGGGTACGAAGGCGAGGCAGGGGGAGCCGGCGGCCTTGATCGGGTACCCGGCGGGGTCGGGGTTCGCGCGTGACCGCGCCTCGGTGGTGCGCACGTCGATGACGGCAGGGATCCTCTCGCGCGTGACGTCGGACCTGATTCAGTTCGATGGCATGACGACGGGGGGCTCGTCGGGGAGTCCGGTGTTCAACGCCGACGGGGAGGTCATCTCGGTGCACCGGGCCGGGCTGCGGCAGGGGCCCGGGTTCGCCCTGTCCGTCCCGGTGAAGTACGCGATTCCCTTGATGCCGCCGGCGCTACGCCAGCGGCTGGGGCTGTAGGCTAGTTGCGGGAGTAGTCGATCGTGACGAGCAGCGCGCTCGACTGACTGGCCTGGCGCTCGACGGAGATCTGGGCCACTGTCGCGACAGTATTAAGGCTCTCGATTCTGGAATCGGTTCTGGAATCCGTGGCTGCGCGGACTGCGGCGCGAGCTGCATCGAGAGCTCCGAACCCCTGCTTCGTATCCACGACCGTGGCACTGGCTTGCAGCGTGCCACGAGCTTGGGCTTCTGCGGCGGCGGGCAGGGCAGCACCCCCCAAGACTACCAGGCCAACCACCGTCAGCACCTTCAGGTACGAAATCTGGCTAACTGGGCGCATTTTCCTGCTCCATCAGAGGGTGACCGCTTCGCTCGATCCCCTCCTAAGGCAGGCGGCGTACCGTCCACGCGAAACCGCGTAAAGCAATTCTCTGCAATATTTTACGCTACTGTCCGAAACTCAGAACCCAGCCTCGATTGTCGAAGAATTTGACAGCAAGGTACGATTTGCGTTTGCTAACCCTTGTTCCTATCTTCGCCTCCCCCTTTCGGGGCATTTTCGTAAAGAAATTTGACAGATAGCACGTATTTGACACTTGGCACGCCTATTGCCCCTGTGGCGTGTCGGCAACAGTCGGAGGAGCCGAATGGCCCTCCAAACAGCAGAACTCACAGCTCGAACCAAAGAGGTAGACCCGATGCGTATCTCCAAGCTGTCCCTGGTCGTGCTCGCGCTCGTTATCGGCGCGTCGACGGTCCAGGCCCAGACGAACAATGCGAGCATCACGGCGACGGCGGCTGTCCAGACGCCGATCAACGTTGTGGGCGCTCAGCAGTTGAACTTCGGCAACGTCTTCCCCGGCGTAAACAAGACGGTCGCCGCGACGGATCTGACGAATGCCGGCCGTTTCGACGTCACGGGCCAGGCCAGCACGCCGGTGACCTTGACGTTCACGCTGCCCGCGACCCTGTCTTCGGGCGCGAACACGATGCCGATCGACACGTACACCGGCATCTCCGCAGCCACCAGCGCTCAGACCGGCGGCGTCGCTTTCAACCCCGTGACCGGTGCTAACCCCAGCCTCAGCGGTGCAGGCGCCCTGTTCGTTTGGATCGGCGCCCGCGTGACCCCCGCCACGAACCAGGCGCAGGGCACGTACACGGCCAACGTCACGATGACGGTGGTCTACTAGGCTACACCATGGCGTCGAGCTTGTGAATAACGCCGGCAGAGGGTACACCTTCCCTCTGCCGGCGTTGTCGCAGGGGAGAGGCCGCCACCCATGAAAACCCTGTCCTGGTCCTTGATCGGTCTGGCGCTGCTCGGCGCCGCTCTGCCCCCCGTCGTTGGGGCGCAGGGGAAGCCGCTCAACGTCACGGGTGTCCGTGGCCTCACGTTCGGCGCGGTGTTCCCGGGCGTGCCGAGGGCGATCAGCCGGACCGATGCGGCGAACGCCGGACAGTTCGACATCGGCCACGCGAAGTTCTCACCGATACAGATCACGTTCGCCCTCCCGGCGGTCATGACGGGTCCCGCGGGCGCGACGATGCCTCTCGTGTTCGGGGCCAACGACGGCGGGTATTCCTCCCCGGAGACGATTACCAGCCAGGTGGGCTTCGATCCCAGAGTGGCGTTCGCGACTGCGCTCGACAAGAACGGTCGCGCCGCCGTGTTTCTGGGCGGCACCGCTCAGCCGGCTCCGTCCCAAAGGGCTGGTAACTACACAGCCACGATCACCATGACCATCACGGTCTTGCCATGAAGCGCGCACTGTGGGTTGCCGCGGTCCTCGGTTTCTTTCTGGGTTCCGGGGGATCGCCGCTCGCTGCCCAGGGCGTGATGGTCGCGCCCCACGCTGTGTACATCGACCATCGCGTGCGCAGCGGGTCGGTCCTCCTCTACAACCCCGGGACCGAGCCGGTCGAGGTCACGATCTCGACCCTGTTCGGCTACCCGACCACGAACGAGAAGGGTGAGATCGTACTGCGCACCGTGGATGTGCCCGACTCCACGCTGCCTTCCGCGCTCGCCTGGATTCAGGCCTTCCCGCGCCGGTTGACGGTGGCGCCGCTCGAGCGGCAGACGGTCCGCCTCCTCGCCCGTCCGCCCGCTGGGCTCGCCGATGGCGAGTACTGGGTTCGCCTCGTGATCGCGGCCAAGGCGGGAACAGTTCCGATCACCGGCGTGTCGGACACGACCGCGATTCAAGTCGGGCTTACCCTCGAGGTGCGCACGATCATCGGCATCTCGTACCGCAAGGGTCCCGTCACGACGGGGGTCACCCTATCGAACCTGCGCGCGCAGCTCCTGAACGACACGACGCTCGTGACGCAGAGCCGGCTCGTCCGTCGCGGGAATGCAGCCTTTGTCGGCACCGTGCGCGGCACCATCGTGGACTCGACGGGGACGACTCGCGCCTCCTTCTTCACGCCGCTCGGCGTCTACTTCACGATGGAGCCACGCATCGCGAGCACGATCGCCAAGCTGCCCCGCGGCCGCTATTGGCTCCGCTACGAAGTGGTCGCGGAGCGGGAGGATCTGGATCCCTCGGTCGTGCTCCGGGCGCCCACCGCGCGCGACTCCGTGCGCTTGGTGGTTCCGTGAAGCACCGCCTGCTCGCCGCCGCCCTTATCCTCGCCCTCGCGACGCGCGCAGTCGCGCAAGGCGGGTCGGGGAGCTTTACGGCGGACGCGGTCGTCGTCACCGTCGGCATGACGATCGCCACGATCCAAGACCTGAACTTCGGCACCGTCCCCAAGGGCGTGGCCACGACCGTCGCGCCGGCCGGAGCCACCGCCGGGCAATGGCAGATCACCGGCAGCTCGAACGCCTTCGTGACGATCGCGTTCACGCTGCCGACGGTCCTGACGAACATCCAGGCGCTTCCCGGCTCGACGATGCCGATTACGTTCGGCCTCGCGTCGGCGCTGTGGCGCCGGGCGAACAACAATCCCGCGGGCGCCACGCCCTTCAGCCCCGCGCTGGGGACCGTCGGACGCTTCGGGCCGCCGGCCAATCCCACGGTCAACATCTGGATTGGCGGCACGGTCAACCCTGCAGCCGCGGCCAAGCCGGGGATCTACCAGGGCACCATCATCCTGTCGCTGACGTACCTGTAAACCCATGAGTCGCGCGCTGATGGGGCTGCTCGTCGGGGTCAGCCTCGGCGCCTGCGCGCGCGAGGCTTCGCAGCCGCTCTTCAGCGCGCTCGAGTCGTCCCCGACGCGTGCGGCGACGTCGACACGACATTCCGGGCACGCCACGCACCCCACGGGCTACGTGGTCGTGCGCGACAGCGCGGCGGGGAACGCCACGATGCCGGGGATCCGCTTCGCCCCCCTCGTGGTCACGACGCCGCAGGATACGGCGCCCGAACCGGTCATCGTCGAGCTGCGCATCGGGCGCATCGCCCGCACCACCCTGCAAGGCTTCCGCGTGCGCACCGAGGTGTTGCTCCCGCTCTCCCAGTTCTTGCAGCTCGTCGAGATTCGCCATCGGCTCTCACCCGAAGGCCGGCTGGACGCTGCCGTCGACCCCGGCAACCGGCCGATCGTGATCGACGTGCGGCACGACACGATGCAGTTCGGAGACCGGCGCGTGCGTATCGAGCCTGAGTTCCGGCGCTTTCAGGACGGGGAGCTGTACGTCGGTGCCGAGCGTCTCGGCGACTTGCTGGGGCTGCGGTTCGCCGTCGACTGGGCCGACCTGACCGTAACGGTGATCGACCCGAACACGCTGCCCATCGCTCGACGCCTGCAGCGCGAAGCGGCCCGCGAAGCCTACCTGCGGCGCGTCGAGGGTCCCAAGGCCGATGTCACGTTCGGACGCGAACGGCCGCGCTGGGATGGCGTCGTGCTCGACTACTCCCTCTTCGCGCCGTCGGTCGATCCCCTCGGTGGCGCCGCGTACACGCTGGGCCTTGGCGCCGACGTTGCCGGCGGCTCGCTCGAAGTGCTCGGTCAGAGCGTCGGGCCCGCATCGGACGGGCAGGTGCACGTCGATGCATCGTGGACCGGCGTGTGGCGCGACGCACGGTGGGTCAAGCAGCTGCGGCTCGGCGACGTCGTGTCGACGAGCCCGCGCGCGCGCACCATTCGGGGCGCCATGATCACCAACGCGCCCTACGTGCGCCCGTCATTCGTCGGCGGACTGCGCTACGCGGGCCAGCTCGAGCCGGGGTGGTCGGTCGAGGCGTACCGCGGCGGCGACCTCGTCGCCTTCGATTCCACGGATGGCGCTGGCGGGTTCGCCGTCGACCTGCCGGTGCGCTACGGGGAGAATCCGGTCGACTTCATCGCCTATGGGCCTTTCGGCGAAATCCGCGAGTTCAACCGCACGTACCGGGTGCTCAGCGAGCTGCTCCCCGCCGGCCAGTTCGAGTACGGACTCTCCGGGGGCCAGTGCCGGAGTATCGTCTGCGCGGCCACGGCG
>Ga0193723_1000643_pt1 | contig 13755 bp, 9 predicted proteins | sample H2m2metaG_FD_143042 | JGI IMG/M metagenome (GOLD analysis project Ga0193723, IMG submission 143042) | Soil microbial communities from a riparian zone of the East river system, Colorado, United States - H2m2 | ecosystem: Environmental > Terrestrial > Soil > Riparian zone | place: USA: East River... | reverse complement strand
CTGGAGGACTGCAGGGGCGCCGTCGGGGATCCGGTAGCCGTTCGCTTGGAGCCACCGGTCGAGCGCGCGACCCTCGGTGGCCGAGAGGATAACGATCTCGTACTCGTCGACCTTGTACTGGGCTTCGATCGAGACTGTAGAAAGGCTTATGGCATCGCCGCCTCGGGTCGACGAATCCTTCTTCCGGAAGGACATCTTCATGTCGCCCGCGATATCCATACTCATCCCCGGACACGGATTCGGATCGGTGTACTCGACCAACCTCGGCGCCGAGTAGGCGTCGAGGTGATCGACCCACGCGGCGTCGCCGATGTGCACCTGTCCCTTCTCCGGGACGACCGGGACAGGCACGACGACGGCGAACTCCTTCGGGTCTCCCTGGAAGTCGCTCACCATCGTGAGGACGGTCCGATTGCCGTCGCGCGCCAACACGACCTTGGACGCATGGTTGAAGATCTTGGCGTCCCCCTGCGCCACGTAGAAGCCGCAGAACGCCTGGGCGGACGGCGCCGCTGCGCCGCCCGCCAAGAGGGCACTTACCGCCAGAGTGAGCCACTTCATCGCTCGCTCCTCTCCTTTGCCCGGCTAGCTCTTTCCCCGGCTAGTTCGAGGGCCACATCCCTTGCCACCACTTCTGCTCGTCGCCCGGCGCGGACCAGTCCCCGTCCAAGCTCATCCTCCGCCGGATACGCTCCATCGACCACCCGGTGAGAGTGGCGAGATTCTCGGCCTCCTTCGCTCTGCGGCCTCGGAGCTCGGTGAGGTAGGAATCAATCCCAGGGCATTCCGAGCCGCCCTTCCACGGGTGATGGATCACGAAGCGGCCCTGGAAATTCGACTTGTCGCCGGTCTGCTGGAAGACCAGATCCTCGGGGAAGTGTGCGTTGTCGTAGCGCACGTGGAGCCGCGTGATGAAAACCTGCTGCGAGCCTCCGCCAGGTGGGACCCACCCGGGCCTCCCGACGGCGTCGCCTCTCGGATCGGCGATCCACCAGACGCCTAGACCGCGCAGCTCCTCCTGCGAGAGGGGATCGGCGGCGCAGGGATCGCACCATCCCATGTCCCACGCGTACTCGAGGAACACCGCCTCGCCGCGCTCCTTCCGGACCTGCTGGGTGAACATGGCGCGGTAGAAGGCGGGGAACTCGTCCTTCACGTACTCGGGCACGTCCATCCCTTCAGGGAGCCGCACCGTTCGATAGTTCGTCGTCTCCACGCGCCCGTCCCGGGTCAGCGCGAAGACGAACAATTCTTGCGGCCCATCGGAGTTCACCATTCCGAGCCGGATCGGGAGCATGAACTTCGGGGACTCGAAGGCGACCTGGAGCGGACGGAGATACGAAAACCCCAGCTTGGCCTGCTCCGTGAGATTCACCTTCGCCACGAAGAAGCGCATCTTCTGCTTGATGTAGCCGCCGAGCACGGCGGAGGCGCCGCGCGGCAGCGTGTAGCCGTTCTGGATGAGCCAGGTCTCGAGGCCGCCGCTCTGCTTCGCGGAGAGGATCACGATGTCGTATTCACCTACGGTGTATGTCGCCTCGACCTTCACGCCCAGCGCCTCGTCTCCGCGACTGCTCATCGGCGCCGCCTTGTTCATCGACATCCTGCCTTGCATCTCGTACGCCATCCGCTGGCACGGGTCGGCGTCGAAGTATTCCACCAGCCGCGGCGCGGAGTAGGCATCGAGGTGGTCGATCACCGTGCGGTCGCCGATGTGGATCTGCCCGCGTTCCAGGAACGTAGGCACGGGCACGACCACCGCGAACTCCTTCGGTTCGCCCTTGAAGTCGTTCGCCATCGTGAGGACGGTTCGGGTGCCGTCCCGCACGATCACGACCTTCGAGGCGCGGTTGAAGATCTTGGCGTCGCCTCGAGCGACGTAAAAGCCGCAGAAGCTATACGCGGCCGGCGCCGACAAGGCGCCCGCCAGGCAGATCGCGAGCGCGAGCAACCATCGGTTCACGGGAATCTCCTTTCCAGAGGGGTCCGGTCACGGGGCGCTTCCAGTCGTAACGTGGTCCGGGGAGGAAGCGATCGATCAGCGGCACGATGGGCGCGAGCGCCGCGAGGGCCCAGATCGGCCCGTTGGGCCGGAAGAGGACGAACGCGACGAACGCGGCCCCCGCCGCGACGAGGCACGCGAACAGAATCCGTCCCGCACGCGTATTGGGGGTCGTCTTGGGATCCGAGATCATATGGAACGTGAAGATCATGAGCGCTCCGTTCTGGAGCCTGTGGATCGGGATCGTCATCGGCTCGCCCAGCCAGAGCGACCGGCCGAAGAGGATCGCCGCGAAGGCGGCGATGAAGGCGACGCTCGTGTCGCTGCGCGCGGAGCGGTTCACGACGAAGGCGCCTCCGCAGGCCATGGCGTAGGCAAGCGTCGGCCCGCTCCCCCATTGGCCGGGCGAAACCCACGCCTGTGCCGGGAGGACGAGCATCATCAGCGCGAGCGCGATGTTCGTAGGATTCCAGATGTGCTTCCCGTGCCAGCGGATGAAGAACTTGCTCCCGATGGCGATCGACGCGGTCACCGCCGCGAGCCACCACTCGCCAGCGCGGAACAGGAAGCAGAGGCCGAGGCCCGAGATCAGCGCGCTCTTCCACTCGAACGTGGGGATCTTAAGCGCTCGGGTCAGGACCCACTGAACCGCCAGGGCCGTACCGATCGTGGCGGCGATCTGGATCGGGGGCACGTCGAAGGAGAGCCAGAAGATGCCGTACGTCAAAAGCCCGGAAAGACAGCAGATTTGCCACCAGCGGGGGTCGAATCGGCGGCCGGATCGGGCCAGGGCGGGGGCTTCGTCGCGTGTCGTCATCGCACCGGTACCTACGTCCGGCAGCCAGGGAGTATTCCCAGAAAAAGCAATCCGGCCCCTCGCGTCGGGCGGGGGGCCGGGGGCTCTTACGACGACAGCTTTGACGCTACGCCGCTGGTCGGGGGGAGTCCACAGGAAATTTGAGCCCGGCCCGGTGGACTTTTTGGTACCTTCGAACGCTACTGCTGGACCCGAGCCGACCCACCTATCAAGGGGTAGATCGATGATCCGCCGTCGCGTGTTCGCCGCGTTGTTCCTGGCCCTTCCGCTCGCCCTGCTCCCGGCCGCGTCCGCCCTTGCGGACGTCAAGACCGGCACCTTCTCGATCGTGGCCTACGACTCCGTGACGCAGGAGGTCGGCGTTGCCGTGCAGTCGAAATATTTCTCGGTCGGGACCGCGGTACCTTGGGCGGAAGCCGGCGCCGGCGCCGTCGCCACGCAGGCGAACGTCAACGTGACGCTCGGACCGGAAGCGCTCGCCCTCCTCCGCACAGGAATGCCGGCGGGCGACGTGATGCGGGCGCTGGCGGCGGCCGACACGCTCTGGGACGGGCGCCAGGTGGGGATCGTCGACGCGAGGGGCCACGCGGTGAACTGGACCGGGAAGCGATGCCTCGATTGGGCCGGAGGGGAGACCGGTCCCGGCTTCGCCTGCCAGGGCAATATCCTCGCGGGCCCGAGCGTGGTCGCGAACATGGCCAAGGCGTACCGTGAATCGCGCGGCGAGCTGGCCGAGCGCATGATCGCGGCGCTGGAAGCGGCGCAGGCCGCGGGCGGCGACAAGCGCGGGATGCAGTCGGCCGCGCTCCTCGTCGTCCGGCCGAGCGTCGACCACCCGGAGTACAACGTCCGGTACGTGGACCTCCGCGTCGAGGATCACAAGACGCCGATCCAGGAGCTGCGCCGAGTGTGGCAGATCTTCGAGGGATTCCACCTGGCCAACGCACACTTGAATTACGCGGCCCAGTACGAGGCACAAGGTCGGACGGACCTGGCGGTGATGGAGCGGGAGCGGGTGGGAGAGAGCATGAAGCGCGCGATCGCCCGCGGAGAGCGGGACGCGTCGCTCCTGAACGGGCTCGCGTGGGCGTGCGCCACCCACGACATCTTCCTGTCGGACGCCATCCGCGCCGCGGAGCGCGCCGTGGAGCTCGAGCCGAGGAATATCGACATCCTCGACACGCTGGCCGAGGTCCACTTCCGCGCGGGCAACACCGCGAAGGCGGTCGAGGTGGAGTCGCGCGCCGCGACGCTCGACCCCAAGAGCGCCTACTTGAAGGAGCAGATCGAGCGGTTCCGGGCGGGCCGCAAGTGAGAACGATCGCAGACCGCCCAATCGCGCGCGCCGCCCGCGCCGCCTCCATCATTCTCTTCGCCGCGGCGGCGACCTCGGTCCTCGCGCCGTGCGCGTCCGCGACCTTCTCCATCGTCGCGTACGACTCGGTGACGCAGGAGGTGGGCGTCGCGGTCCAGTCCCGGGCGTTCAGCGTGGGGATGGCGGTGCCGTGGGCGGAGGCGGGGGTCGGCGGCATCGCGACCCAGGCATCGACCAACGAGTCGTTCGGCCCGATGGGGCTCGCGCTGCTCCGGCAGGGAAAGTCGGCGCCCGAGGTGCTCCGCGCCCTCCTCGACTCCGACTCGGGAAGCGTGCACCGCCAGGTCGGCGTCGTGGACGTCCAGGGCCGGAGCGCCGCGCACACGGGGAAGGACTGCTCCTCGTGGGCGGGCCATCGCACCGGTTGGGGCTACTCGATCCAGGGAAACATCCTCGCGGGCGAGGCGGTCGTCGCGGACATGGAGCGGGCGTTCCTCTCCACGCAGGGCGAGCTTGCCTCGAGGCTCCTGGCCGCGCTCGACGCGGGGCAGGCCGCGGGCGGCGACAAGCGGGGGATGCAGTCGGCGGCGCTTCTCGTGGTGCGCCCGAGCGCGGATTATCCCGAATACAGGACACGCTACATCGACCTCCGGGTCGAGGATCACAAGGAGCCGATCCGGGAGCTTCACCGCGTCTTCCAGATCCTCGAGGCTTCGAAACTCTCGGAGGCACACCTCCGGTACGCCGAGTCGTACGACAAGATCGGGCGGAAGGATCTCGCGAAGGTCGAGCGGGACCGTGTGGGGGAGGCGCTGCGCCGGGCGCTCGCCGGCGGGGTCAACGACGCTTCAAGCTTGAACGGTCTCGCATGGACCTGCGCCACGAGCGACATGTACCTCCCGGAGGCTCTGACCGCCGCCGAGCGGGCGGTCGCGCTCGAGCCGAAGGAGACCGGGATTCTGGATACGCTGGCGGAGGTTCATTTCCGGATGGGTGACGCCGCGAAGGCGATCGAGGTCGAGACGAAGGCGCTCGCTCTCGCGCCGACCGACAACTATTTGAAGGAACAGATCGCCCGATTCAAGTCGGGCAAGCGATAGAAACCAAGGAGAGAGCCATGTCCACCCCACGCACGCTTCAACCGGAGGATCTCTTTCAGATCCAGTTCGTCGACGCGCTCACCGTCTCGCCGGACGGATCGCGGATCGTCTACACGATCCGGACGATCGATGCCGAGAAGGACAACTATCAATCGCATCTCTGGCTCGTTCCGGCGGCAGGCGGCGAGCCGCGCCGCCTCACCTTTGGCGAGAACAAGAACATGGGGGCAGCGTTCAGCCCCGACGGACGGTGGCTCGCGTTCGTCTCGAACCGGAAGGACAAGAGAGCGCAGATCTACCGCCTGCCGTTGGACGGCGGCGAGGGGGAGCGGCTCACCGATCTCGACGGCAGTGTCGGCGGCCTCGCCTGGTCGCCCGACGGAGTGCGGATCTCGTTCGTCTACACGCCGAGCGATCCGCCCGAGACGGGGCACCTGCCCGGAAGCACGCCTCTGAAGAAGGCGCAGGACGCGAAGGCCGAGAAGAAGGATCCGCCTCCGCCGAGCTACCGGCACATCACGAGGCTCCGCTACAAATTCGACGGACAGGGGTTCCTGCCTCAGGCCCGCTCGCACATCCACGTGCTCGACGTCGCGACGCGGGAAGTGCGCGCGTTGACCTCGGGCCTGGTCGATCACGAGCCCCCGGTCTGGTCCCCGGACGGCAAGTGGCTCGCGTTCGCGGCGAACAGGGACCGGGACAACGACTACAACTTCTACGTCGTCTCCGACGTCTGGGTGATGCCCTCGGCGGGCGGAGAGCCCAAGAACCTCACGCCGCAGCCGGGCGTGGCCTCGAGCCCCTCCTGGTCGCCCGATGGAAAGCGGATCGCCTTCATCGGTCACGCCAAGGAGAACGACTGGTGGGGCTGGTACAACCACCACGTCTGGGTCGTGTCCGCGGAAGGCGACGCCGCACGAGATCTGACGCCCGACCTCGACCGCGTCTCGGCCGACGTGATGGGCAGCGATCTGAACGACTTCCACGAGGCGGCCAGGCCGGTCTGGAGCCGCGACGGGTCGACAGTCTACTTCCAATCGACGGACACCGGCTCCGTGCATCTTTATGCCGCGCCTTCCACGGGCGGAAAGGCCGAGCGTCTCACCGAGGGGGCGCTCCGGATCATGGGCTTAGTCGGGTCGAAGGGCTCCGACGACCTGGTGGTCCTCCGCTGCGGACACAAGGACGCGGGCACGATCGCGCGATTCGATCCGAAGCGCCGCGCGATGACGCCGATCACCGAGCCGAACAAGGAGCTCTTCGCGTCGCTCACGATCGTCCAGCCCGAGGAATTCTGGGTGAGCGCGCCGGAAGGGCACAAGATCCAGGCATGGATCCTCAGGCCGCCGAACGCGGATCCCAAGAAGAAGCACCCGATGATCCTCGAGATCCACGGCGGCCCCCGCGTCCAGTGGGGCGCCTGCTACTTCCATGAGTTCCAGATGTTCGCGAACGCGGGCTTCTATGTCGTCTTCTCCAACCCGAGGGGCGGGCTGGGCTACGGCGAAGCCTTCAATCAGGCGATCGTGAAGGATTGGGGCGGGCCCGCCTTCGACGACCTCATGCTCGTGGTGGACGAGGCGCTGAAGCGCCACCCGGAGGTCGATCCCGAGCGCCTGGGTGTGACCGGAGGCTCCTATGGCGGCTACATGACGAACTGGGTCGTCGGGCACACCGAGCGGTTCCGGGCCGCCCTGACCCAGCGCTGCGTCACGACGATCTCCACGCTCCTCTTGGCGAGCGACGATCTGGGGGGTGCGCCCTCTGAGTTCGGGGATGAGCCCTGGAACATGACCTCCGAGGCTCTGTGGCGGCAGTCGCCGCTCGCATACGCCGACAAGATCAAGACGCCGCTCATGATCACGCACAGCCTTCAAGACCAGCGGTGCCCGATATCGGAGGCGGAGATTCTTTACAAGACGCTGAAGGCGATGCGCCGCGAGGTCGAGATGGTGCTCTTCCCCGACGAGAGCCACGGTCTCTCGAGGGGCGGAACGCCGTCGCGCCGCGTGGCCCGGCTCCACGTCATGCGCGACTGGTTTACGCGACATCTGATGCCTGGTGGAGCGCCGTCCGATTCGGTCGGAGCAGCGGCCGAGCCGGCGATGGCCGGGGTCCGGTGAGTGAATCTTAAGGGCCGCGCGGTCCTCCTGACCGGCGCGTCGGGCGGGATCGGCCGCGCGGCCGCGCTCCGGCTGGCGCGGCGCGGCGCGCGGGTGGCCCTCTTCGCAAGGCACCCGGACCCGCTGCGCGCTCTCGCAAAGGAGATCGAGAGCGCGGGGGGCGAGGCGCTCGTGATTCCCGGCGATGTCTGCAGTACCGTGGACGCCTTGCGCGCAGTCGTCGAGACGACCTCGCGCTTCGGCCACATCGACGCACTCGTGAACAACGCCGGTGTGGGCTACCTCCGGTCGGTCGACGAAGCCACGGATGACGAGATCGAGGAGCAGCTCGCCGTCAACCTGCGTGGCGCCATCCGGATGACGCGCGCCGCGCTCACCGCGCTCAAGGCCCGCCGCGGAAGCGCGATCGTGAACGTGGCGAGCTTCGCCGGAAGGGTCGCCGCGCCCTACTACTCCTACTACAACGCGAGCAAGTTCGGCCTCGTCGGCCTGACGGAGGGATGGCGGCGAGAGTTGCGCCCCCTCGGCATCCGGGTGAGCTTGCTGATCCCGGCCGCGGTCGAGACCCCGTTCCTGGATCGCGCGGGACGGGAGCGCGCGCTTGGAATCGGACCGGCGGGGACGATTCTCGACACCGATCAGGTTGCCCTCGGAATCGAGCGTGCGCTCCGCCATCACTCCGCCGAGATCTACATCCCCGCTCGGAACCAATGGCTCGCCGTCTTGAACGTCGCGGCACCCGCGCTTAGCGACCGCATCGTGAACGCGCTTTTCCGGTATCCTCGGAGATCATGACGCCACCCGAAAGCGATCCCGGCCGCTCGACCGGCCGGGCCGAGAACCCCTCACGGTCCGGCTGGGCGGCGTTTCGCCCTCGTGGGGGCGCGGCCCCGGCCCGAAAGAAGATCTGCCTCAGCCTCTCCGGGGGCGGGCTCTCGGGCGCGTTCTACGAGATCGGCTGCCTTGCCGCCCTGGACGACTTCCTCGGCTTTGATTTCTCGAGCACCGGGTTCGACATCTACATCGGCGTGAGCGCGGGAGCTACCATCTCCGCGCTGCTCGCCAAGGGAATCCCTGCCCGAAAGATCTACTGGGGACTCCTCACGGACGCCGATCCCGCCCTTCAGTTCCGGCGCGGCGACATGTACGACGTGAATCGCTGGGCGATCCTCGGCTCCTTCTTCGGGGTCGTGCTGTCGATCCCGGGCTATTTCGTGCGGTGCGTGAAGATCGGCCAGCGCCCGTCGCCCTTCGAGTTCATGCACTACGTCGAGGAGCGGCTGCCGGCCGGCGTCTTCTCGCTCGACAACTTCAAGAAGTTCTTTTCGCGGGTTCTGGAGGCGAACGGAAAGACCGACTCCTTCGACGACTTGGCGAAGGAGCTCTACATCCCGACGACCGATCTTGACCTGGGGACCCGGCGCATCTTCTCGAACGTCGAAGGCTCCAAGGTTCCGATCTCGCACGTCGTGGCCGCTTCCTCGGCGATTCCGCTCCTCTTTCGCCCCGTCACGATCGAGGGGCGCGATTACATCGACGGGTCGACCGGGAAGGTGGCCCACATCGACGTCGCGGTCCGGGCGGGCGCCTCGACGATCCTGATCATCAACCCGCTCGTCAATATCTCGAACGACCGGCAGACCGTCTGCCTTCCGCGCGGAGACGGAAAGTGCGCGACCATCCGCGAGAAGGGCATGTCGTTCATCCAGGATCAGGCGTCCCGTATCGAGACGCGCGTGCGCCTCGACGGGGAGTTCCGCCGCTGCCAGGCCGAGTATCCCGACGTGAAGCTCTATCGGATCGAGCCCTCCTCGAGCGAGGCGATGATGTTCCTCCACCACACCATGAGCTACGCCGAGAGGGAGCAGCTCCTCCGGTACGGCTACACGTCGATGACGTCGATTCTCCGCCGACGCCGCGCCGTGATCGAGGAGCTGATGCAGTTCCATGGACTCAACCCGCCGGACGAAGCCTCCGCGGGAGGCTGACGCCTCCCGAGGCGCTGGGAAGTCCGCCTCGCCGATGACCACGACCATCCCTCAGAACCCGCTCACAGCGCGCCTCACGCGCGGAGAGATCATTCTCCTGGACGGCGCGCTCGGGACCGAGCTCGAGCGGCGCGGGGTCCCGACGCGGCTCCCGCTCTGGAGCGCGCAGGCGCTCGTGGACGCTCCCGACACGGTCCGTCAAATCCACGAAGAGTACGTCCGCGCCGGGGCCGAGATCCTGACCGCGAACACCTTTCGCACGACCCCGCGCGCCCTTCGGAAAGCGGGCATGGAGGGGGAGGCGGACCGGCTTACGGCCCTCGCGATCTCGCTCTGCCGGGAAGCCCGCCAGCGCGCGGGCCTCGACCGGGAGGTCTGGATCGCCGGCTCGATCGCCCCGCTCGAGGATTGCTACCGGCCCGAGCTCGCCCCGCCGCCCGGCGAGGCCGAGCGGGAGCACGGCGAGCAGGCCGCGCGGCTCCAGCGCGCGGGAGCCGATCTCCTCCTGATCGAGACCATGAACTCGATTTCGGAAGCCGCCGCCGCGCTGCGCGGGGCGCGCGGAGCCGGGCTCCCGGTGCTGGTCAGCTTCATCTGCAGGAGCGCGCGGGAGATCTGGAGCGGGGAGGCGCTCGCGGACGCGGTTCACGCCGTCGAAGCGCTCGAGCCCGACGCGATCCTCGTCAACTGCACGCCGCCCGAGATCGCGGGCGCGTGCCTCGACGAGATCACGCGCGCGACGAATCTCCCGGTCGGCTGCTATCCGAACGCCGGGGCGCCCGATCTCGAGCGCGGCGTCTGGAGCTTCGATCCGGCGATGACGCCGGGGCGGTTCGCCGAGATGGCCCAGGCGTGGGTCCGGAGCAGCGCGCAGATCGTGGGCGGTTGCTGTGGAACCGGCCCCGACCACATCCGGGCCCTCCGCGGCGCGCTCCCGCCGGTCCTGCTCGAATGAGCCGCGACAACCGCGGCGGCGGTCCACCGCTTCGCCCCGCATCGCCAGCGCTTCGCCCCGCTGCGAGCATCATCGCGATACACCGAAGGAAACCGCTTCAGCTTCTCTGGGTGAGGCGCTCGGAGGCGAACCCGTTCCTCGGCGGATTTCACTCGTTTCCCGGCGGCCGCCTCGCGCGCGAGGACGGACCGATCGACGGCGGTCCCGACGCCTACATGCAAACGATGGCCCGCTGCGCGGCGCGGGAGACGTTCGAGGAGACCGGGATGCTCGTCGGATTCCGCGGATCGCCCCCGCCGCTCGAAGAACAGCAGCGTGTGAGGCGCGACCTTCTGGACGGAAAGATCGAGTTCTGGCCGACCGTCGAGACGTGGGGGTTGAAGCTCGACCGTTCGGTCTACGTCCCATGCGGCCGCTGGGTGACGCCTCATTTCAGCCGGGCGCGATTCGACACGAACTTCTTCTTCGTGGAACTGGAGGCTGCCGCGGCCCCCGACGTATGGCCGGGCGAGCTCGAGTCGGGGGAGTGGGTCGAGCCGTCCCGGGCGCTTCAACTCTGGGAGGAGGATCGGGTCGTGCTCGCGATGCCGACCCTTCACGCGATCCGCGTCCTGGCGGAGGGCCAGCACGATCTGCCGGCGCGGCTTCATCAGATCCCCGAGGCGAACGAGGTCCCCTCGCGCCACGTCGACGTTCGGCCCGCGATCACGATGATTCCCCAGAAGAGCGAGACCCTGCCGCCCGCGACCCACACCAACGCCGTCGTGATCGGGGACGGCGACGTCCTGATCGTGGATCCGGGGAGCGCGGACCCGGAGGAGCTCGCGGCCCTCTACCGCGTAATCGACGAGGCGCTCCTCCCGGGCCGGAAGCCCCTCGCGATCGCGCTCACGCACCGCCACCGGGACCACCTGGCGGGCGTGGAGGCGGTGCGCGAGAAGTACGGGATCCCTGTCTGGGCGCACCCGCTCGTTCAGGATCGCGCGCGGATCGATCGCGAGCTGCACGAGGGCGACGTCATCGAGTTGCAGGGACGCCACCCGCGCCGGGTGCGCGTGCTCGAGACGCCCGGCCACTCGCGCTCCCACTTGGCCTTCTTCGAGGAGACCTCGAAGACCCTCGTCGCGGGCGACCTGGTCTCCGGGCTGGGGACCGTGGTGATCGATCCGCCCGAGGGCAACATGCGGGACTACATCGCGTCCCTGGAGCGGATCCGCTCGATGGACGTGAGGACGCTCATCCCAGGTCATGGCCCTCCGAACCGGGGGGTCGAGCGGGCTCTACAAACTCTGATCGAGCATCGAAGGCTCCGGGAGGGGCGCGTCCTGCGCGCGCTCGAAAAGGGACCGCACGGGGAGGAGGAGCTTGTCGCCAAGGTCTACGCCGATTCGCCGGACGCCGCGCCGCAGCTTGCCCTCAAAACCCTGCGTGCGCACCTCGAGAAGCTGATCGAGGAGGGTCGTGTTCGCCGGGTGGGGGAGCGCTTGGAGCGGGTGGCCGGATCGGCCGCTCAGGCGCCGGCGGCGGATCGGCCGAAGACTTAGTAGCGGGCCAGCGACCGGATCGCTTCGGTGATCCCGTCGACCTGAGGCAGGATCGCCGCTTCCAGATCAGGGGCGTAGCCGACCGGCGTGTCGGCGGCGCCGATCCGCCGGATCGGCGCGTCGAGCGAGTCGAAGTGGTGCTCGGCGATGATCGAGGCGATCTCGCCGCCGAAGCCTCCCGTGAGCACGTCTTCGTGAAGCACCAGCGCGCGCGACGTCTTCTCGACGGTCTTTTGGATTGCCTCGCGGTCGAAGGGGAGGAGCGTGCGAAGGTCGATCACCTCCACGCTGATCCCTTCCGCCTCGAGCCGCTGCGCGGCGAGGAGCGCGCGGTTCACGGTCGCTCCCCAGGTGATCACCGAAACGTTCGTTCCCTCGCGCGCGACGCGGGCCTTCCCGAAGGGGACCATGAAGTCCGGCCCGGGATAGGGCCCCTTCGCGTACGGCTGGCGGTAGATGTGCTTGTGCTCCAAGAATAAAACCGGATCGTCGCAGCGGATCGACGTGCGGAGGAGCCCGTTCGCGTCCACCGCGGTCGACGGGAAGACGATCCTGAGTCCCGGGCAGTGGGCGAAAATGCTCTCGCCCGACTGGCTGTGATAGATCGACCCGCCCTGCAAATATCCGCCGATCGCCACGCGGATGACCGCCGGGCAGGAAAAGTCCCCGTTCGACCTCCACCGCAGCATCGAGAGCTCGTTTCGGATCTGCATCATCGCGGGCCAGATGTAATCGAAGAACTGGATCTCGACAACCGGCTTGACGCCGCGCGTGGCCATCCCGATCGCGCGGCCGACGATGTTGGCTTCGGCCAAGGGCGAATTGAAGACGCGGTCCTTGCCGAACTGCTTCTGAAGTCCGTAGGTGACCTTGAAGACCCCGCCCTTGCCGGGCACCGATTCCAGATTCTGCTCCCGCGTCGCGTCGGCCACGTCCTCGCCGAAGAGCACGATGCGCGGATCGCGCGTCATCTCGTCCTTGAGGCAGCGGTTGATGAGGGTCACCATCGTCTCAGGCTGTCCCTCGAAGCGCGGCTCGGTCTCGAACGCGCGGCTCGTCGGATCGACGGTCGGCGAGTAGAGATGGTCGTAGATCGTCTCCGGCTTGGGCTTCGCCGCCTTCAGCGCCTGGGCCTCGGCCTCGGCGATCTCCGCCTCCACGTCCTTCTGGATCTGCTCGATCGCCTCCTGGGTCGCGAGCCCCTCGCGGATCAAATATTTCGGGTAGGTCGTGATCGGATCGCGCTTCGCCTCTTCCTCGCGCTCGCGCGGCGGCTTGTACGACTGCTCGTCGTCCGACATCGAGTGGCCGTACGGGCGGATCACCATCGCGTGCAGGAGGACCGGGCCTTTCCCCGCGCGCAGATGCTGAGCCGCCTCGACCATCGCCTGGTAGGACGCGAGCGGATCGGTCCCGTCGACCCGCATCACGCGAAGGCCGGGGACAGAGCTCATGCAGCGCCCGATGTCGCCGCCCGGCGTCTGGGCCTCGACCGGCACCGAGATCGCGTACTGGTTGTCGGTGATCAGGAAGAGAACCGGGAGCGCGTCGGTGGCGGCCGTGTTGATCGCCTCCCAGAACTCGCCCTCGCTGGTCGTGCCGTCGCCGGCCGAGACGTAGACAACCTCGTCCTCACGAAACGGTGGTCTTTCTTGAAGTTCATGCATCAAAGCGAGAAGGCGTCCGCCCTCCGAGCAGCCCACCGCCTGGAGGAATTGTGTCCCGGTCGGGCTCGACTGGGAGACGACGTTGGCGCGCTTGAGGCCCCAGTGGCACGGCATCTGCCGGCCGCCCGAGTTCGGGTCCGCGGCGGCGCCGACCGCCTCGTAGAGCATCTCGAGGGGGGTCATGCCGAGCGTGAGCATCAGGGCGCGGTCGCGGTAGTAGGGATAGAACCAGTCGGACCCGGAT
>Ga0193723_1000642_pt1 | contig 13760 bp, 10 predicted proteins | sample H2m2metaG_FD_143042 | JGI IMG/M metagenome (GOLD analysis project Ga0193723, IMG submission 143042) | Soil microbial communities from a riparian zone of the East river system, Colorado, United States - H2m2 | ecosystem: Environmental > Terrestrial > Soil > Riparian zone | place: USA: East River... | reverse complement strand
TCCGATCTACGATGCCACCAACTGCACCGGTTACCAGTCGCAGCAGGCCGTGGGAAATCTCGACGATGCGCGACGGCTCCGACCCATGGGGGACGAGAACCAGAGTCCAACGGCGTTTAGCCATGGTTACACCTCAAACAAACCTCGCTGGAATACTTGGCTGATCGACTCTACAGTTTCACCACTTTCCCTGCACTGCGGGGAACGCCCGAATCAGACCTTCAAAGTTAAGGTGGCCCACGGAGATGAGGATTGTCAAGGGCCACCTAGAGTGATAAGTCTTTCACTGTCAAACAGTTTCGCTGAACAACAACTCTAACTGCTACACTGTTGCAGGCTTGGGGAAGAGGACCTCAGGTGGTCTCACGGTGCGCCCGGACACCCGCGGTTGCTCCACAGCGGACCATTCCAGCGCCCCCACCTCGGCTTCCAACCCGAGCATTGTCCAGACTGCCTGAGCCTTTCCTGGAATGAACGGGCTCGCCATAGCTGCGAGCCGGAAAAGTGCTCGGGCAAGCGCGCTCAGCGCTTGGTCGAGCTCAACGTCCTTTCCCGCTTTCGCCAGCACCCAGGGTGCAGTCTGTTGCACGAACAGGTTCGCTGCCGAGACGAGTGACCAGGTTGCCTCCACTCCTCCTCGCAAATCCAGGGCCTCCATCGCTCCCGTATAGGCGTCGAGCGCTTTCCGCCCTGACTCATCCAACGGCGCCGGGCCGCCCGTCGGCACTACGCCCTGGCGGTACTTCATCAGCATGGCGAGCGATCGCGATACGAGATTGCCCAGGCCATCAGCGAGATCTGCGGTATAGCGCTCGTCGAATCGCTCCCAGGTGAAGTTGCCGTCGGCCTCGAAGCCGACTTCTCGCAGCAGAAAGTAGCGAAGGGCGTCGGGCCCGTGCCGCTCGATGGCCTCGTCGAGAGTCACCACAGTCCCGGCGGTCTTCGACATCTTGGTACCCTCCCACTGGACGTAGCCATGGGCCCAGACCTCACGCGGAAGCTCGAGCTGGGCTGCCAGCAGCATGGCCGGCCAGATCACGCAGTGAAATCGGGTAATCCCCTTTCCGACGACGTGGAGGTCCGCTGGCCACAGACGCTCGTATCCTGGCTCGGGAAACCCGGTGGCCGAGAGATAGTTGATGAGGGCATCGAACCACACGTAAACCGTCTGTTCGGGATCGCCAGGGAATGGAATGCCCCATGACTGCCGTAGGCGCGAGACGGAGATGTCCTGCAGGCCGCTCTCCAGCAGGCGCAGGACCTCGTTGCGGCGAATGGCGGGCTCCACCCGAAACTGCCCGCTGGTGATGAGCTCCTGGAGGCGAGTGCCGTACCGGCTCAGCCGGAAGAAGTGGTTCCGCTCGCGGGTGGGGATGAGCTCGAGAGTGGGATGCTCGATGCAGTGGCCGTTCACGATCTGGCTCTCCTGCTTGAACTCTTCGCAGCCGGTGCAGTACAGCCCTTCGTACTCTGCGACGTAGAGATCATCAGAGCTGCGCTGCTGAATCCGCCGGAGCAGCTCGGTCACCGAACGGGCATGGCGCGGCTCGGTGGTGCGGATCCAGTCGTCGTTGCTGCACTCCAGGCGCTGCCAGAATTCCCGGAACCGAGTGGCCATCCGGTCCACCCAGACTTGGGGCGAGACGTCCGCCCGCGCGGCGGCCTGGAGCACCGATTGGCTGTGCTCGTCCATGCCCATGAGAAAATGGACCTGATCACCACGCAGCCGGCGATACCGCGCGATGGCGTCCGCGCCGACCTTTTCCAGGGCATGCCCCAGGTGGGGATCTCCGTTGGAATAGTCGATCGCTGTGGTCAGGTAGAACTTGGGCACTCGCCTGGGCTCCGTTTCAGGTACCTCGAACTTAAACCAGCCGGCTTTCGAGACCTACATGTGTGTGATAGGTCACTGCACGGGACTCCTGCCTGGACCTTATTACGCCTGCCTGTTCAGCCTTTCACAGCGAGGTACTTCATGGGAGTTCTCGACAAGCTCTTCGGCAACGATAGCGACAAGGATAAGAAAGCCACGGCGGATTTCTCTGACGTCCGGAGCGGTAGCTCCTCGACCGCCGCGTTCAACCGTACGTACACGGTGGTCGCAGGGGATAGTCTCTCCAAGATTGCCAAGCGAGAGTACGGTGATGCCTCCAAATGGCACCGGATCTTCGAGGCCAATCGGGACAAGATACAGAATCCGGACCTGATCCAGCCCGGGCAGGTCTTGAACCTGCCACAGGGATGAGGAGGCCCGCCATGCTACGGTACTTTCGAGGTCCCATCGTGGGGACCGTCTGCTTCGCGCTGACGCTCACGGCATCGGGATGCGGCAAGAAGGACAAAGCGAGCGTTGAAACTGCGAGCGGAGCGGCCGTCAGCACCCCCGTCAGCGTCACTGACGTGAAGCTGGGCCGTGCGCTCGGGGCCGACAAACGCCTCACCGACGAAACCGACAAGTTTCGCCCGGCCGACGTGATCTACGCTGTCGTGGAGACCCAAGGGACGGCTCCCAACACGCTACTCCAGGCCCATTGGACCTATCAGGACGGCCAGCTCGTAGACGAGTCGAGCCGGAACATTTCAGCGGCCGGTGAGGATGTCACGGAATTCCACGTCTCGAAACCGAGTGGCTGGCCCAAGGGCAAATACACCGTTCAAATTCTCCTGAATGGTGCGCCGGTCGAGTCCAAAGATTTCGAAGTCAAGTAATTTCGCGTCACTGCGGTTGGCTTGAGATCGGGGGGTCCCGAATCAGGCTGGCGATTCGGGACCATCGCCGCGGCGTCCACGGGAGTGGCGGCCGTGGCGGTGCAAGTCAGAGGGGGATGTCGCGGGTTCGGCAGGGCCATGGTCGGCGGTGCGGATCGAATGACGCGAGCGCTCCTCCGCGGTTGGCAGCACATCGCCGAGCTGCTCGACTTCGAGCCGCAGCTGGGTCAACGGAATGATCCTGGACCCGTGCTCCTCGTTCCGGAGAAAGACGCGCTCGCGGAAGATATCCACCGCGATCACCTTCTCGGCGCCTACCGACGTTCTGACGGTCTTCCCCTCCTTGGGAAAACGCTTTCTGGTCGTGACGTAGAAGTCATGCTCGTACTTGAGGCAGCAGAGCAGCCGGCCGCAGCCGCCAGAGATCTGCGACGGGTTGAGTGACAGGTGTTGGTCCTTGGCCAGGCCGAGATTGACAGGGGAGAGCTCCTTGAGCCAGGTGGAGCAGCAGTACTCCCGCCCGCAGCGACCGACGCCGGAGAGCCGAGCCGCTTCATCACGGACGCCGATCTGGCGCAGCTCGATACGGGTCCGGAAGAGTGATGCCAGATCGCGCACCAGGGCGCGGAAATCGACCCGTTTATCGGCCGTGAAGTAGATCGTGAGCTTGCTGCGGTCCCACTGCCACTCGGTATCGCTCACCTTCATCAGCAGGTCGTGGGCCCGTACCCGCTGGATCACCTTCTGCCGAACTTCCTCCTCCGAGAGGCGGATGTCGTGGTGGACCTTGAGGTCCTCGGGGGTCGCGCGCCGGAGCACCGGCTTGAGCGGCGCCGGCTCTTCGGCAACCTCTCCCACCGCGCAGCTGGTGCAGCTGCCACACTTCTTCGCGGCCATATCACCCACGGCGGTGACCCGCCCCAGGTCACGCCCCCGCTCGACCTCGACGACGACGGGCTCCTTCAGGCGGATCGGATCCGCCTCGTCTTCCCAGACGAAGTAGGCCTTTCGAGTGCCCTTGAATCGAACCTCGACGGTCTGTGACATCAGGCCTCGGTAAAGGCGCCCATGGCGGCATACTTCTCCGCGCGGCGCCGCACGAGCTTCTCCGGGGGGACCTTCCGGAGCTCGGTGACATGACGAATGAGCGCTTCCCGCAGGGCTTCGCCGGTAGCATCGGGATCCACATGCGCCCCCCCCACCGGCTCCTTCACGATTTCGTCGATTACCTTGAGGCGCAACAGATCCTCGGCGGTGAGCTTGAGCGCTTCGGCCGCGCGCTCGCGCTGGCTCGAGTCCTTCCACAGAATGGCGGCGCAGCCTTCGGGTGAGATCACCGAGTAGACCGAGTTCTCCAGCATCAGGACGCGGTCGGCAACCCCCAGCGCGAGCGCCCCGCCGGAGCCGCCCTCTCCGATGACGACGGCGATACACGCTGTTGGCAGGGCAGACATCTCGAGGATGTTCCGGGCGAGAGCCTCCGACTGACCCCGCTCCTCGGCCCCGAGTCCTGGGTAGGCGCCCGGCGTATCGATTAGGGTAATGACCGCCGCTCCGAACTTTGCGGCGAGCTTCATGAGGCGGAGCGCCTTCCGGTAGCCCTCAGGGTGCGGCATCCCGAAGTTGCGATTGAGATTCTCCTTGGTGTCCCGCCCCTTCTGGTGACCGATCACCATCACCGACACCCCGGCCAGCCGGGCCCAGCCGCCCACGATCGCCGGGTCGTCCATGTACAGTCGGTCGCCGTGCAGCTCGATGAAGTCGGTGAAGATGGTGCTGAGGTAGTCGAGGGTGTACGGCCGGCGAGGGTGGCGGGCGACCATGACCCGCTGGAGCGGCGTAAGATTCCGGTAAATGTCCGCCCGGAGTAACTCCAGCTTGCCTTGCAGCCCTTCGAGCTCACCGTCGATATCGATCTGCCGTTCCGTCCCGACGCGCTTGAGGTCGTCGATCTGACGCTCCAGCTCCAGGAGTGGCTTCTCGAAGTCCAGGGTGTAGGCTGAAGCCATTGGGGTCAGCCTGCCTTGACGTAGTGGACGGAGTCGGCGCCAAGCAACTCACGCAGGGCGCGGATGAGGTCGTCCTCGGCCGCGACGCGGACGCGCCGGGACCTGAGCCGGACCGCATCCCCGTTGCCATCGCTCCACTCCACATAGAGCGGCGTGGGTCCCGGGTGCGCCGAGCAGAGTGCGGCAACTTCCTTCAGCGCGGCCGGCTGGGGCGCGGATGGAGCGCGCCAGCTCAAGCTGAGCGCCAGCGCACCCGACGCCTTGAGCTCCTCCAGCGGACGTGCCATCTCCACGATGAACGGTGCCTGGTCCTCGCCCCGATCCCGGTCGCTGTATCCCCCGGTCAGCAGGAGAGCCGCGTCCTGGAAAATGGTCTGGTTGAGCTTGGCCCAGGCGTCCGGAAAGACGATGGCCTCAGCCGTTCCGTGAAAGTCTTCCACCACCAGCCGGGCGTATTCCTTGCCCGTCTTCTTCGAGATCTGCCGCTTGACCCCGGTCACCACGGCCGCAACGCTGACCTGGTGCTCGCCCCACTCGCCCAGCGTCGCCGTTGTGCGGGTACCGAAGAGCTCGACCTCGTCGCGGAAGCGCTCCAGCGGGTGCCCGGAAATGAAGAACCCCAGGACCTCCTTCTCCTTGGCCAGGCGCTCCGCTTCGGTCCAGGCTGGAAGGTCAGGAAGGGCGCGAAGGAATTCGCTGTCTGCACCCGTCCCGTCCTTCCCGACTTTCCCGTCCTTCCCGTTGCCGCCCTCTCCGAACAGCGACCCCTGTCCCGCCTCCCGCTCCGCCTGAAGCAGCTGTGCCTCCGCTAACGCAGGCTCCAGCGCCTCGATCAACTGCTTCCGATGCCCACTGAGCGAATCACATGCTCCTGCCGCCACAAGAGACTCGAGCACCCGCTTGTTACACAGCCGGAGGTCGATCTGCTCGACTAGCTCCTTGACCGTGTGATAGGGTCCCTGCTCGCGGCCGCCGATAATCGAGGCGATTGCTCCCTCGCCCACGTTCCGCACGGCGCCTAGGCCGAAACGAATCCGCCGGTCACCCACCACCGTGAATTTGAAGCCCGACTCGTTCACATCGGGCGGCAGGATCTCGAGTCCAAGCTCCCGGGCCTCGTTGATGTATTGCACGACCTTGTCGGTGTTCCCGATTTCCGAGGAGAGCAGGGCTGCCATGAACTCGGCGGGGTAATGTGCCTTGAGCCAGGCCGTCTGGTAAGAGAGGATCGAGTAGGCGACGGAATGGGACTTGTTGAAGCCGTAGCGACCGAAGGTTTCGATCTGGGCCGCCAGATCATCCGCCAGCCGCTTCGGATGGCCCAACGCCACGACGCGCTCACAAAACCGGCCGAGCTCCTTGCGGATCAGCTCTGCGTCCTTCTTCCCCACCGCCTTCCGGAGCACGTCGGCTTCCGCGAGGGTGAACCCGGCAAGGACATTGGCGATCCGCATCACCTGCTCCTGGTAGGTGATCACGCCATAGGTCGGCTCCAGGATCTCCCTGAGTGAAGGGTGGGGGTAGGTGACCTTTTCCTGCCCCAGCTTGCGCCGGATGAACACGAGGTGCATGCCGGCATCGAGCGGACCGGGACGGAGAAGTGCGTTGGAGGCGACCAGGTCATCGAACCGGTCGCACTTCATTGCCCGGAGCGTATCGGTGGCCAGGGGTGACTCGAACTGGAACACGCCGGCGGTTCTGCCGTGGCGGAGGAGCTCGTAAACCTCGGGGTCATCCAGCTCTAACGTGTCCATTTGTGGCGCGGACCCATGGCGCGCGCCAATCATGTTCACCGCGTCGTGGATGACGGTGAGCGTCTTGAGGCCCAGCATGTCCATCTTGAGCATGCCGACCTTCTCCAGGGCGCCCATCTCGTACTGGGTGATGATCGCATCTTCGCCTTCGGTGGATGCACCGGCGCCACGGGTCGGGGCGGTGCAGACCGGCACGTATTCCGACAGCGGGCCCGGCGCGATCACCACGCCCGCCGCGTGGACCGACATGTGGCGAGAGATCCCCTCGATCCTCGAGCTCAGGCTGACCAGACGCTCGTATAGTGGGTTTCCCCGGACAAGATCCCGCATCTCGTCCACCTTCTTGACCGCGTTCTCGATGGTAAGGCTGTAGGCCGGGCCCGACGGGATCAGCTTGGTGATCCTGTCCGCCTCTCCCGGCGGTATCCGAAGGACGCGCGCGACGTCCTTCACCGCCGCCCGGGCCTTCATGGTTCCGAAGGTGACAATCTGCCCGACGCTCTCCCTGCCGTACCGCTCCCGCACGTACTCGATCACCTCGCCTCGCCGCTCGAAGCAGAAGTCCACGTCGATGTCCGGCATGGATACCCGTTCCGGGTTGAGAAAGCGTTCGAAAAGGAGATCAAACTTGAGCGGGCAGACGTTGGTGATGCCGAGCGAATAGGCCACCAGCGATCCCGCGGCCGAACCGCGTCCCGGACCGACCGGGATGCCCAGTTCCCGGGCCGCGGCGATGAAATCCTGGACGATCAGGAAGTAACCGGCGTATCCAGCCTTCTCGATGACCCCGAGCTCGTAGGCCAGCCGCTCGCTGACCGCCGGTGGCAGCGGCGATCCGTACCGCCGGGCGGCGCCGGCGGTGGCCAGGTGATCGAGCAGCGCCTCGTCGGACGCGTATTCGCGGGGCCGGGGAAAGCTGGGCAGGAAGTACCGCTTCTCGAAGTCGAACTCGCACAGCTCCGCCACCTTGGCGGTGTTGGCCAGGGTCTCAGGCTGGTCCGGAAAGAGCGCCCGCATCTCGGCTTCGGACTTGACGTACGATTCCTGTCCGACAAAGCGGAAGCGTTTCGGGTCGTCCAGATCGCTGCCGGTTCCGATGGCGAGGAGCACGTCGTGCGCCTCGGCGTCTTCCCGCCGCAGGTAGTGGGCGTCGTTGGTGGCAACCACGCCGATGCCGAGCTCTCGGCCCAGGCGAAGCATGCCTTCCGCGACCGGCCGCTCCTCCGGAATACCGTGGTGCTGGATCTCGAGCCAGAAGCCGTCCGGGCCGAACGTCCGGCTGAACCACTCGGCGCTCTTTCGGGCTTCCTCGTACTTACCCTGGCGCAGGTACAGCGCGACTTCGCCCGAGAGACACGCGGCCAGGCACACGATCCCCTCCGAGTGGGCCGCGAGCACCTCCTTGTCGATCCGGGGCCTGCGGTAGAACCCTTCGGTATAGCCGATCGAGGTGAGCCGAACCAGGTTCTTATAACCGGCGCGATTCCGGGCCAGCAGCACGAGGTGGCTGTACGGGGCAGGCGCCCACGGCGGCTTTTCCCGCGACTGCCGCGAGTCGAAGGCGAGATATGCCTCGAAGCCGAGAATCGGGCGGATCTGCTGCGCCTTGGCGTGCTCGTAGAACGTCCACGCCGCATGCATGTTGCCGTGGTCGGTGACCGCCAGGCTATCCATGCCGAGCTTCTTGACGTGCGCGACGAGCTCGGGGATCCGATTGGCCCCGTCGAGCAGCGAGTATTCGCTATGGGTGTGGAGATGAACGAATGCCATTTATGCTCTGGGCTATTCGCTATTCGCTATGGGCTGTTCCGGTTCGACCCATAGCCAATAGCCCATAGCCAATAGCCTCTTATCGTTCCCTGGATTCCAATTCACGCCACACGGCATCCAGCGGGACGCCGCGGGCCTGCAGGAGCACCAAGAGATGATAGAGGAGATCGGCCGCCTCGGACGCGAGACGCTCGTCGTCCTCTGAATTTGCCGCCACTACCACCTCGACCGCTTCCTCGCCGACCTTCTGCGAGATTTTGGCTACGCCCCCCGCCAGCAGTTGGGCGGTATACGAGCTCTGGGGTCTGGCGGCGGCTCGCGACGCGACCGTCCGGGCGAGCCGGCTGAGAACATGTCCGCCCGGATCCTCCTCCGGGGCGCCCCCGTCCGCCACCACCCGCTCCGCGGGTACCCGGCCCGTCCGCCCGAGCACCGTCGAGAAGCAGGTGCGAGTTCCGGTATGGCAGGCGGGCCCAGTCTGCTCCACGCGGTACAGCACGGCGTCTCCGTCGCAGTCCAGCCGTACCTCAGTGATGCGCTGGACGTGCTCCGACGTCTCCCCCTTCTGCCACAACTTGCCGCGGGATCGGCTGAAGTAATGGGCCAGCCCGGTGGAGAGAGTCCGTTCCAGGGCCTCCCGGTTGGCATAGGCGACCATAAGAACGTCGCCGGAGCGGCTCTCCTGGGTCACGACCGGCACCAGTCCGTCAGCACCGAACCTGACCGCCGACAGCCGAATGTTTTCAGACACCGAGTGAAGGTACCGGCAGGTAGTGAGATTGTCAAAACCCCTTGCCGCGCTTTATCTTGCTAAGTCCGCGGTGAGTGCTTCCGGTGTTCGTTTTCCCCTTTCTTAACAGCTTCGCGGAGTGTCCGTCGTGCATTGGTTGCGCTCGCCTCTGACCATCTCGGCTGTGGTGACAGCGATTGCCGGCTGTACTGACGGAACCGGACCCGGCACCGGCCCGGAGCTCACCTGTACCCAGACGAGCGTTCGGATCCTGGCCGTCGGGGAACACCAGGTTATCGACCCCAACCAGGATGGGGCTTGCCTCCGCCTTCCCGCCGCTTCCAGCGCGGGCGCGGAGCATTTGTATGTTCCTCTCGCCACCTCGAGCAGCCAGGCGGATACTGGAATATCGGGGCCCTACCTGGTGACCGGCGGATCCCCCGGCGTTGCCTCGGCCCGGGTCAACCGCCTCCCTTCGCCGCGCCTCTCCGCGTTTCAGAGGCCGCTCGCTCCGGAGGCGTTTCACGACATGTTGCGCGCCCGCGAGCGCGCCTTGTCTCAGAGCCCCGGCGTGGCGCTGTTCAACCAGGGTCGAATCTCGACGGCAGCGGCGGTACCGCCGGCGATGGGAGACACGCGGACATTCCAGGTCTGTGCCACCTCTGCGTGCACCACATTCGTGCCGTCCACCGCGACGGCTTTATCGGTGGGCCAGCGCGTAGCCATCTACGTGGACGACGCCGCCCCTGCTGGCGGCTATACGATTCCCCAGCTCAACGACGTTAGAGACCTTTTCGACCAATTCCTCTATCCGATCGACACGACCGCCTTCGGGCGGGAGTCGGATATCGACGGGAACGGCGTTGTCGTGGTATTGCTGACTCAGCACGTAAACGCGCTCAGCCCCGACTGCAACAACACGGGACGAGTCATCCTCGGCTACTTTTTCGGTGCCGACCTTATGTCACAAGGGCCGGGCAATCCGGGGTCCAATGAGGCCGAGGTCTTCTATGGACTGGTACCCGACCCGAACAACCAACAGTGCGACATCAGTCAGGAATTCGCCCGAAGCCACCTGCCCGCGACGTTCATCCACGAGTTCCAGCACATGATCAGCTACAATCAACACGTCCTGGTCCGGCATGGCTCAGCCGAGGATACCTGGCTGAATGAAGGGCTTTCCCACTTTGCCGAGGAGTTGGGCGGGCGGCTGGTGCCGGTTGTCGAGTGCCCTACGGGCTCCTGTTTCAACGAGTACATCCGGGACGGCGATCTCGCGAATGCCTTCGAGTACCTCACCTCGCCGGAGGACTTCTTCCTGATCGAGCCGGCCAGCTCCACCGGTACCCTGGAGGAGCGCGGCGCCAACTGGCTGTTCGTCCGGTGGCTGGCCGATCACTTCGCCGCCGATACCATCCTAGGCACCGACCTCACTCGCCAATTGGATGCCACCGCCCAGACCGGCGGCGCGAACGTCGAGGCGCAGACGGGCGAAGACTTCTCCAAGTTGGTTGGAGAGTGGCAGCTGGCCAATTACCTCGATGACCTGCCCGGCTTTGTCGAGCCGACGGGACGGCTCCGCTACCGGAGCTGGAACTTCCGCCAGCAAGCCACGGCGCAAGGGCTCTCCTATCCGCTGGTGCCGGACAGCACGAGTGGGGTCGATTACAGCCACAGCGGGGTATTGCGGGCAGGGTCCGGCCGACACGTTCGCGTGGTACAGGCAGCCGGCGCCGGGTCCGTGGACCTCACGGTCACCACACCGACCGGATCGGCGCTCTCGAGCACGCTCGAGCCGCGGGTGGCTCTGGTTCGAGTGCGTTGAGCCGCATGGTCTTCTTCGTTGTCGTGGCCGCGCTCTTTGCCGGATACGGCACGGCATACCTCGCCAGTGATGACGTCCGCTACCTCACCCGGGCCGGTTTCGAGGAAACCCGGATTCTCCAGTCCCGCCAGCCGATCGATCGCCTGGTGCGCGGGCCCGACATCGATCCCGCGCTCCGCCGCTCGCTGGGCCTGGTGCTCCAGACCCGGGACTACGCCGCGCGGCTCGGCCTCGAGGCCAAGCAGACATACACCACCTACTCGGACGTTGGCCGCGACACGCTCCTGCTGGTGCTTCAAGCCGCACCCAAAGACTGCATCTGTCCCTATACCTGGAAGTACCCGATTGTCGGACGGATTCCCTACAAAGGTTTCTTCGATCCGGTGGCAGCTCGGCGTGAGGCTGCCCAGTTTTCCTTGAAGGGATACGACACCTACCTGCGGCCGTCGTCCGCGTTCTCCACACTGGGCTGGTTCAACGATCCGCTCCTGTCCACCGCGCTCACCCGGGATTCGGTGGAGCTGGCCGTCACCGTGTTTCACGAAATTGCCCACAACACACTGTACGTGAAGAGCGCGACGCCGTTCAACGAGAGCTTTGCTCAGATGGTGGGATATCGCTCGGCCCAGGCATTCTTCGAGGAACGGGGGGACAGCGCCAGGGCACAGCAGGCGGCCGACCGGTGGCACGACGAGATCGTTCTGGGCGATTATTACGCGGCGCTGGTGGAGCGACTGGAGGCCCTCTACAATCGGCATCCTGATTCCACCAGCTTGGAGGAAGGCCGGAGGTCGGCCGCGGCGTGGGCCCGCTCTCAACTGGAAGGCCCCATCGCCCAGCGCTTCCGGACCTACAGGATCGGCCGGCTGACGGAGCGGCCGATCAACAACGCGCGGCTGATCGGGGCCCGAATCTACCGGACGCGGCTCGACCTGTTCGATCGCTGGTACGAGCGGCACGACCGGGATGTCGGCCGGAGCGTGAGCGCGCTCAAGACCTTGATGGAGGGCGCCGAGGGCGACAGCGCGTACGCGCGGCTGGAGCGGGCGGTGGAAACGAAGCAGTAGCAGGAGAGGCGATCATCATGAAACCCAAATTCGTAGAACGCGAGCAGCCCCGCATGCTCCAGGAGCTGACCGAGTTCCTCTCGATCCCCAGCATTAGCGCCTTGCCCGAACATGCCGGCGATTGTCGCCGGGCGGCGCAGTGGCTCGAGCGGCACTTGAAGAAGCTCGGATGCCCGGTGGTCAACATCATCGAGGGTCCCGGGCATCCGGTGGTATGGGCCGAGAGCCCGCGGGTGCCGGATGCACCGACGCTCCTGATCTACGGCCACTACGATGTGCAGCCCCCCGATCCGCTCGACGAGTGGACCACGGAGCCGTTCCGGGCGACCGTGCGGGACGGCAAGTTGTACGCCCGAGGGTCATCCGACGACAAGGGCCAGGTGTTCTGCCTGCTCAAGTCCTACGAGGCGGTACTGGACTCCAAGGGGCAGCCGCCGCTCAACGTTCACTTCATCTTCGAGGGCGAAGAGGAGTGCGGCGGGAAGGTCATCTTCGAGCTCCTCCGGAACGAGCCGGAGCGCACCCGGGCCGATGCGGCGCTGGTGTGCGACATGTCCTACTATGCCCCTGGCTGGCCTGGGGTGTACACCGCGCTCCGGGGTCTCTGTTATGCCGAGATTTCGGTGCGCACGCTGGAGCGGGATCTCCACTCGGGCACCTACGGCGGTGTCGCACCGAATGCGATCGAGACGCTGGTGCGGATTCTGGCTGAGCTCAAGTCCAGCAACGGGAAGATCCGGATTCCCGGCGTGTACGAAGCGGTCAAACCACCCACCAAAGCCGAGCTCGATACCTGGAACAAACTCCCCTTCGATCGGGAGGATTTTCTCCGGAGTGAGGTGACCGGCAAGAAGCTGACCGGCCTGGAGGATCGCAGCGTCTTCGAGCGGGTGTGGGCGCTTCCGACCTTCGAGATTCACGGCATCAAGGGTGGATTCATCGGGGAAGGTGCCAAGACCGTCATTCCGGCTCAGGCAACCGCCAAGGTGAGCCTCCGCCTGGTGCCGGGTCAGGGCTTCGAGGAAGTCGGCCGAGCCCTCGAGGGTGCTGTGGCCGCGGTCGCTCCCGATTGGGCCGATGTGAAGGTCACTCTCCTGCACGGGGGCGATCCGGTTCAGGTCGACGTCGACGCGCCCGCTTTTGCGGTGCTGGATGAGGCGTTCGAGGAGGTGGTGGGACGGAGTGCAGTGCGGGTGCGGGCGGGGGGGTCCATTCCCATCGTCCCCGAGCTCGGCCTGGCCGGGGCTCCGGTGATCCTCACCGGGATCGGACTCCCCGATGACGGACTGCACTCTCCCAACGAAAAGCTCGATCTGGCTCAGCTCTGGAGCGGGATCGAGATCTTTGGCCGGTTCTTCGAGCTATTTGCGGAAAAAGGCGGGGTGCGGGCCTACTCCTCTTCTTCCGGCGAGATCCGCCTTACCGGACCCGAGTAGCGGGCCTCGGTCCGGGCGTGGAGCTCGTCCACGCCGATGAGGGCTCTCACCGAGGCGATGACCCCAGCCACGACGTCATCTGCCCAATACGGGTCCGGACGCTCGCCGGCCGGCAGGCGGGCCGCACAGCTCTCCAGATAGCGGATGGCCGTCGTAATCCACTCGGTCTGAGCCGACGCGACCATGGCCCACGACCCGGTGGAGCGCAGTTCCAGCTCCTCCAGCTCCTTCAGGTGCAGCTCCACCCCATCGGTCACCGACTTGGACCGGAGCCGGTCCGCCACCATCGATAATACCGTTCGCCGCTCGGTTTCCTGGGGCTCGGGCAGCGGTGCCAGGTAGTGCCGCTGGTCCGCCACCATCTCGGCCAGCCTGATGCAGACCGCCCGGATAGCCGGCATCAGGGCTCGGGGAGCCTCCCGGGACCAGCTCTCGGCCGCACGGAGAATCTCGGTGATGC
>Ga0193723_1000641_pt1 | contig 13768 bp, 10 predicted proteins | sample H2m2metaG_FD_143042 | JGI IMG/M metagenome (GOLD analysis project Ga0193723, IMG submission 143042) | Soil microbial communities from a riparian zone of the East river system, Colorado, United States - H2m2 | ecosystem: Environmental > Terrestrial > Soil > Riparian zone | place: USA: East River... | reverse complement strand
AAGAAGGCTTTCAGCTCGCCATACAGCTGGGCCGCCAGGGTCTTGTTGTGCGAGAGGACGAGCGTGGGACGCCCGAGGTGCGCGATCACGTGCGCCATCGTCATCGTCTTGCCGGAGCCGGTGACGCCCAGCAGCGTCTGATACCGGTCGGCGCGCGCGAACCCCGCCTTCAGCTCGGCGATCGCGCGCGGCTGGTCTCCCGCCGGTTGATACGGCGAAACGAGTTCAAAAGGCATTAGGGAAAGTTAACCGAGCGAAGGCTCGGTGTTACTGCCCGAGTCCCGGCGGGCGATGTCGGTGACGCCTTTCACCTTCCGCACCGCCCGAAGAACCTTGTGCAAGTGGGTGTGATTCTCGATCTCCACCAACACGGAGCCGAACGCCGCCCCGTCCTTCGAGGTGAGGTCGGCACTCTTGATGTTCGTCCCCGTTCCGCTGATCGCCTCACAGATGTCGGCGTACAGGCCGCGGCGGTCTTCGCCGCTCACGGCGAGCCGCACCGTGACGACCTCGCCCTCCACCTCCCGCCAGTCGATGTCCACGCGCCGCTCGGCCTCATCGGAGAGCGTGAGCAGGTTGGGGCAGTCGCTGCGGTGAATCGAGATGCCGCGGCCCTGGGTCACGTACCCGACGACGGGGTCGCCGGGCACCGGCTGGCAGCACTGGGCATACCGCACCATCAGGCCGTCGACGCCCTGGATCTTGATCCCCCGCCCCAGGCGCAACCGCTGCATCACTCGGCCGAAGGCCGAGGGGCTGCGCGGGTTGAGCTCCTCGGCCGGCAAGTCGGGGTACAGCGCCTTCATCACCTGGCCGATGGGGACGTCACCGCGGCCGATCGCCGCCTGGAGCTGTTCGGGCGCGCCGACCGAGAGGGTCGCGGCGGCCTGCGCGAGGCGCTCGTCGGTTGGCGCGTCCAGGCGGCGCCGGCGCACCTCGCGGGCGAGGATCTCGCGGCCCAGCGCCACGCTGCGCTCGTGTTCCTCCTGCTTGACCCACTGCCGGATCTTGTGGCGCGCGCGCCCCGTCTGGACGTGCGCCATCCAGTCACGCGAAGGCCGCGACTGCGCGCTCGTGATGATCTCGACGGTATCGCCGTTCTTGAGCGCGCGGTGCAGCGGCGCGATGCGGCCGTTCACGCGGGCCCCCTGGGTGCGCTGGCCGACCTCCGTATGCACCGCGAACGCGAAGTCGAGCGGCGTCGCCCCCTTGGGGAGTCGCTTCACGTCGCCGCGCGGCGTGAAAACGAAGATCTCGTCCTGGTACAGGTCGATCTTGAGAAACTCGAGGAACTCCTCGGGCGTGTGGGCGTCCTGCTGCAGCTCGATGAGCTGGCGGAACCACGACAGGTGGCGGTCCAGCTCGTCGGCGGTCTTGCCGCCCTCCTTGTAGAGCCAATGCGCTGCGATGCCGTACTCGGCCGTGCGGTGCATCTCGCGCGTGCGAATCTGGATTTCGTAGAGCTGGCCTGAGGGCCCGAAGACGGTCGTGTGCACCGACTGGTAGCCGTTCGACTTGGGGCTTGCGATGTAGTCCTTGATCCGCTCCTGCAACGGCGTCCACTTGTGGTGGATGATCCCGAGCACGTGGTAACAGTCCGTGATCGAGCTGACGAGGACGCGCACCGCGAGCAGATCGTAAATCTCCTCGAACGGCTTGCCGCGTTGCTTCATCTTCTTGTAGATCGACCACAGGTTCTTGGGACGACCGGTGATGTCGAAGTCCGTGATGGCGGCGCGACGCATCTCCTCAGCCAGCGGTTCCCGCAGACGTTCGGTGGTCCGGTCGCGCTCGACCTTCCGGGCCTTTACCTGCCGCACGAGCTGCTTGTAGTCGGTGGCCTCGAGGTGCTTGAACGCGAGATCTTCGAGCTCCGCCTTGACCCCGGCCATGCCGAAGCGGTGCGCCAGGGGAGCGTACAGCTCGCGGGTCTCGAGCGCGATGCGCCGCCGCTTGTCCTCGGAGAGCGGATCGAGCGTACGCATGTTGTGCAGGCGATCGGCCAGCTTGATGATGATGACGCGCGCGTCCTTCGCGACCGACATGAGCAGCTTGCGGTAGTTCTCGGCCTGCTCCTCCGCCGTCGAGCGGAACGTGAGGCTGGCGATCTTGGTGAGGCCGTCGACCAGGTCGGCGACTTCGCCGCCGAAGTCGCGGCGGATGTCGTCGAGGGTCACGTTGGAATCTTCCACCACGTCGTGCAGCAGGGCCGCCGCGATCGTCGTGGTATCCATCTGCTGCTCGGCGAGGATCGTCGCCACGGCGACGCTGTGCGACACGTAGTCATCGCCCGACGCCCGCTTCTGCCCGTGATGCGCCTGGGCGCTCGCCTGGTAGGCGCGCGACAGCAGGCCCAAGTCGAGGCGCTCCCGCTGCGCCGCGACGGCCTTCGCCAGCTCCGGCGCGAGAATGGGCGCCGTGCTCGTCACAACAGCCCTGCCTCCGCGAAACTCACGTACCGCTCTCCTCCTACGATCACGTGATCGTAGACTGGAACGTCCAAGAGGCGCCCCGCGTCCACCAACTGCCGAGTCACCGCGCGGTCGTCCGCCGAAGGTGTCGGATCGGCACTCGGGTGGTTGTGCACCACGATGATGCCCGCTGCCGCCTCCGCGATCGCTGCCCGGAAGACCTCCCGCGGATGGACCAGGGAGCTATTCAGGATCCCCCGGGTGATCAGGAGGTCGGCCAGGATCTGGCTCTGGCTGCCCAGGGCGAGCACGTGGAACTCCTCGACTGACAAGTCCCGCAGGCGCGGCGCGTAGTAGCGGTGCACGTCCGCGGGCCCGCGGATCCGCTCGGGGGGCGGCTCCGCCTCTCCCGCCACCCGCCGCCCCAACTCTACCGCTACGGCGATTCGGGCCGCCTTGGCCCGTCCCACCCCGGGGATTTGCGCCAACTCCGCCCAGGGGCGCGCGGCGAGCCGGCGCAACGAGCCTTCCACGCGGCCCAACAGTTCGCCCGCCACCGCGAGCGCATCCCGACCCGTGGTGCCCGTTCCTAGGAGAATGGCCAGGAGCTCCTGCCCCGTCAACGCGGCGGGCCCGACGGCCCAGAAACGCTCGCGGGGACGGTCTTGGGCGAGGTGCTCGGAGAGGTGTAGCGGCATGAGCCAACACTATGAATTGGCAACCGGCTGGGGCATAGCCCTTTTAACGCCGCCGTGCCATCTTCGTCCCTGCCACCCCGTGCCTGCCGGCTGATCCACGAGGCGACGACGTCCCCGTCGTACTCTCCTACTCGTGGAGGCATCATGCGTGCTACGCCCGCAGTGCTCACCATTACGTTTGCCATACTGTTATCGGCTTGCACGGATCAGGCGCCCACCGGCGCTGGTCTCTCCGCATCACGCAGCGGCGTGCCGTTCACCGCAGGTCTCGCAAGCCCGGCATGGCAGGCGAGGGCAGCCACCCTCGTTGCCCAAGCGGGCTTTAACCCCCAAACTGCAACGCACGCGTATCCCCTGCTGGGTGTTGCGCAATACCAGGCGGTGCAACGGGCTGAAGGCTCAGAAGGCGGCGGCGGCCGGGACCAGTTAGAGCTGGATCGCGGGGCCGTCGCAGGCGCGTCAGCGGTTGTGCTCACGTACCTGTTCCCCACCCAAGCTCAAGCGTTCGAGGATTTGGTCGCCGTACAAGCAACGGCCGGCCCCGGAGGACAAGCGTCGCACCCTGCATTCACTCGTGGCGAGGAACTCGGTCGCGCGGTCGGCGCTCAGATCGTCACCCGAGCCCAGGGAGACGGCTTCAGCACGCCGTTCACCGGCACGATTCCGGTGGGTGCGGGTCTCTGGATCAGCAACACGACCCCAGCGACGATCGCGGGCGGGCAGCTGCCGGGGGTGACCCCCTGGTTCCTGACCTCCGCGAGCCAGTTCCGGCCGGGGCCACCGCCGGCGTTTGGCTCTGCGCCGTTCACTACAGCGCTCAACGAAATCCGGCAGATCTCCGATACCCGCACGGCCGAGCAGATCCGGATCGCCGCCTACTGGGCGTTGAGCGTCGGTACACCGACCACGGCCGGGTTCTGGATCCAGGTCGCGACCGACGGCATCAGCCAGCACAGCGTGTCCGAGCGCGAGGCGACACACCTGTATGCCCTGCTCAGCGCGACGATGTTCGACGCGCAGATCGGTTGCTGGGATGCGAAGGAGACGTACTGGCTCATCCGGCCGTGGCAGGCGGAGCCGCTGATCACGGTCGTCGCCGCCGTCGGAAAACCCAACCACCCGGCATATCCCTCCGGCCACAGCTGCCTCTCCGCATCGGGTGCGGAAGTGCTGAGCACGTTCTTCCCCGAGCAGCGCGCGCAGTTGGACGCGATGGTCACGGAGGCAGGGCTGTCGCGCATGTACGGCGGCATCCACTACCGCTTCGACATCGACGCCGGGCAGGCGTTGGGCCGCAATGTCGCGCGGTTCACGATCGCGGCAGATGCGTCGGGGAACTCGGTGTTGACGCCGCACTGAGTACATCAGGCAGGACCGTAAGCGACGAGGGGCACCTGGTTCGGTGCCCCTCGATTCGTTCTACATCCCCGCTCCGTGGCACTTCTTGAACTTCTTGCCGCTGCCGCACGGACACGGATCGTTGCGACCCACGCCCGCGTAGGGGTTCGGCGCGAACCCGGACTCGACCGCGCCGCCCGCGCTGCCGGGTTTGGGCCGCGGCGGAGGCGGCGGATCCCCGCTACTGACGAGCCCGTCGGCCGCCGGTTTGGAAGCCACCATCGGCGCAGGGCGACGGGGACCGCTCGGCAGGCCTCCCGCCGGGCCAGTCACCGGCCGCCCTGCGGCCGGCGGTCCGATCTCGATCTGCAACTTGTGCCACCGCTCGGTGAACGTGGAGTTCAGATCGTGCATCAAGCCGACGAACATCTCGTAGGCTTCCTGCTTGTACTCGACCAGCGGGTCCTTCTGACCCCAGGCGCGGTAATAGATCCCCTCGCGCAACTGGTCCAGGTCGTAGAGGTGATCCTTCCACTTCTCGTCGATCACGCCGAGCGTGATGTGCGACAGCGCCTGCTCGGGCAGGTTCTGCGCGCCGACCTTGGCCTCGACGTCCTTGAGCTGCTTGATCTTCGCCTCGAACGTCCCGCGACCGGCCTCCACCGCGGCGCGAACGAGATCGTCGCGATCCTTGATGATGGTCGGGTCGGTGACGTTCGGGATCCTGATCAAGAACTTCTGGAGAAACTCGGTCTCGATGAGCTCGCGATCCCATCGGCCGGGATCGTCGAACTCGGCCACGAGGCCGTCGGCGAGCCGCTCCACGGCCTGGTCGATCATCCGCTGCGCCTCGGCCTTGAGCTCCTCCCCACCCTCGAGCGCGTACAAACGCCGTGAGTAGATGACGTCGCGCTGCTTGTTCATGACGTCGTCGAACTGCAGCAGCTTTTTCCGGGCCTGGAAGTTCTGCAGCTCGACCCGCTTTTGCGCCTGGCCGATCGCCGCCGTCACCCACGGGTGAGTGATGACCTCGCCCTCTTCGGCCCCCGTGCGGTCCATGATCCGCGCGATGCGGTCGGACCCGAAGAGCCGCATCAAGTCGTCTTCGAGCGACATGTAGAAGACGCTCTGGCCCGGATCACCCTGGCGGCCGGAGCGACCGCGCAGCTGCCGGTCGATGCGCCGCGCCTCGTGGCGCTCGGTGCCGATGATCACGAGCCCGCAGGGCGGATTCTCGTTGCACTTCAGCTCTTTGATCTGCTCGGCCGTGAGGTCGGCCGCTTCGATCTTCTGGCCGAACGGCGCTTCGCGCGCCTGGATGCCGCAGACCTGACACTTCTTGACGCCGGCACCGAGTTTGATGTCGGTGCCGCGGCCCGCCATGTTCGTGGCGATCGTGATCGAGCCGGATTGGCCCGCCAGCGCGACGATCTCGGCCTCGCGCTGGTGGAACTTGGCGTTCAAGACCTCGTGCTTCAGGCCGCGTCGCTTCAGCATCCGCGCCAGCGTCTCCGAGACCTCGACGTTCACGGTCCCCACCAGCACGGGGAGGCCGCGCTTGTACTCGCGCTCGACTTCGTCGATGATCGCGTTGTACTTCTCGCGCCGCGTCTTGTACACGAGATCGTGCTTATCGACGCGCCGCACGGGCCGGTTCGTCGGGATCACGACCACCGCGAGCTTGTAGATGTCGTGGAACTCGGTCTCTTCGGTCTCGGCGGTCCCCGTCATGCCCGCGAGCTTCTCGTACATGCGGAAGTAGTTCTGGATCGTGATGGTCGCGAGGGTTTGGCTCTCCTCGCGCACCTGCACGCCTTCCTTCGCCTCGACCGCCTGGTGCAGACCGTCCGACCAGCGGCGCCCCGGCATCAGACGCCCGGTGAACTCGTCGACGATGAACACCTGACCCTCCTGCACGACGTACTCGACGTCCTTCTCGTACAGGGCGTGGGCCTGGAGCAGCTTGTGGATGATGCGGAGGATTTCGCTCTTCTGGGCGTATTCCGCCTCGACGGCCCGGCGCCGCTCGAGCTTGTCGGCCGCGGAGAGATGCTCGTCGCGATCGATCTCGTGCACCGCGTGCGAGATGTCCGGCACCAGGAACAGCGTTGGGTCTTCCGGCGACATCGTCTCGACGCCCTTGTCGGTCAGGTGCACCGAACGTCCCCGCTCGTCCATAACGAAGTACAGGTCGTCCTCGAGGTGCCGCATCTTCTGTTTCGGCGCCGGCAGCTTGCGATCCGCGAGGCGGTCGAGCTCGACGCGCTGCACCAGCTGCTTCACGCCCGTCTCGTTGAGCAGCTTCAGCAGCTTTTTGTTCTTCGGCATCCCCAGCTGCGCCTGATAGAGCAGCATGGCGCCGTCGTACTGCGTCTTCTCGTCGGCGAGCAGCGGCTCGCCCTTGGCGATCAAGTCGTTCGAGATGGCGGTCTGCTTCCGGACCAGCTGCACGACCTGGCTGTTGAACTGCGCGTATTTCTCGTCCGACTCGGCGCCGACGGCGCCGGAGATGATGAGCGGCGTCCGTGCCTCGTCGATGAGGATCGAGTCGACCTCGTCGATGATCGCATACACGTGGCGCCGCTGCACCCGGTGTTCGAGACTGAACACCATGTTGTCGCGGAGGTAGTCGAACCCGAATTCGTTGTTCGTGCCGTACGTGATGTCGCACAGATAGGCCGCGCGACGCTCGGGCGTCGAGGGCTGTGAGTCGTCGATGCACCCGACGGTGAGCCCGAGCCACTTGAAGAGATGGCCCATCCATTGCGAGTCGCGGCGGGCCAGGTAGTTGTTGACGGTGACGAGGTGCGCGCCCCGCCCCGCCAACGCGTTCAGGTAGAGCGGCAGGGTGGCGACGAGGGTCTTGCCCTCGCCCGTGGCCATCTCGGCAATTTTTCCCTGATGGAGGACCAGCCCGCCGATCAACTGGACGTCGTAGGGCACCATGTCCCAGCTCTGCTCGTGCCCCGTCACCACCACCTTGGTCCCGATGAGGCGGCGGCACGCCTCCCGCACGGTCGCGAACGCCTCGGGCAGGAGATCGTCGAGCGTCTTTTGCAGCTCGGTGACGAAGGCTTTCTCGGCACGGACGAGTTGGTCGCCGAGCTCGGCGCGCTCGACCGGATCGGGACAGTCGTGCTTCGCCTGCTTGAGCCGGTCGACGTCCGCCCCGAGCGCACCCGTGCGCTCGGCGATGACCGCCTTGAACTTGGCGGTCTGCGCCTTGAGGGCCTCCTCGGACAGCTCCTTGAGGCGCGCCTCGTGCGTGTGAATCGCGTCGATGATCGGCTGGACGCGCTTCAGCTCGCGGTCGAACCGCGTGCCGAAGAGCTTGGTGAACCAACGATGCGCCATGACTCCCCTAGCGATACAGCCCGTGGGCGCCGATGTACTCGCGCACCGCGTCGGGCACTAGATAACGAATGGACCGTCCACCGCGCACGCGCTCGCGCACCTCCGTCGCCGACAGGGCGACGGCGGGCACTTCGATCACGCGACGGATCAACGGGTGACGCGGCACAGCCGCGCCGGGCCGAGCGAAAACTACTATGTCGGCGAGCGCCGGCAGTGCCTCAACCTCCCACCATCCTGGCAGGTCCTGCGCCGCATCCGCCCCAACCAATAACGTGAAGCGGTTCCCCGGTTCACGCTCCCCCAGCGCCCGGAGCGTCCGGACCGTGTAGGACGGGACCGGCAGATCGAGCTCGACCCGCTCGACACGCAGGCGTGGGTTTCCCCGGACCGCCAACTCCAGCATCTCGGCACGCTGCTCGGGGGTCGCCCGGTGGGCGGCGCGCTTGAAGGGCTGTTCGCGGGCGGGCATGAACCGCACGGTCGCCCCGGCCCCGAGGGCCTCGACGGCGGTTTCGGCGACGACCATATGGCCCAGGTGCACCGGATCGAAGGAGCCCCCGAACAGGGCGTCCACGCCGGTCAGGACGACGTGCCCGTCGTGTCTGCCGGGCAGCTCGTGGCGAGACCCGTCGCCTGCGGATAGAAGCGACGCAGGTGCGCGCACGTCTCCTGCAGCTCGTCCTTGTATCCGATCGCGCGATAGCTGTCCACGAGACGCAGGAGGGCGTCCGGCGCCAGCGTCGCGTTCGGATAAGTGGCGATCACTTCCTTGAAATAGATGATCGCGGAGTCGTACGCTTTGCGGCGCAGGTAGAACATCCCGTTCTTGTACGTCTTCTCGGCGAACTGATTCTGCAGACGCTGGACGTGCGGGCGCGCGCGGGCCGCCGCATCGGTGTCCGGGTAACGACCGGCCAGCTCCTGGTAAATCGACAGGGCCGTCTCGCCGTACGTCGGGTCCAGCTCGGCCCGGCGCCACAGGCGGAGATTCGCATCGCCGGCGCGGAGCAGCGCCAGGGGCGCATACTCGCTCGCGGGAAACTCGTCGGCGACCTTGCGGAAGTCGTGCGCGGCCTGCACACGATCGCCCGTCTGGAAGTAGCACTCGGCGAGATAGTAGCGGGCCGCGGCCGCTTCGGCCTGGCCCGGCGCGAACTCGAAGGTCAGCCGCTGCAGCACCAGCAGGGCGCGACGATAGTCCCCATGACGCATGAGCTCCTGTGCGCGACTCAACTCCGTTTCGGGCGAGGTCACGGTCTGCACCCGCGGCCCGTGATGACACCCCACCGCGAGCGTCGCCAGACCGAGCATCCACACCATCCGTCGCATCATTGCGGTTCAGCCTTCCCCAACGAGTTGATCTTCTCCTGCGCCCGCTGGGCGATCGTGTCGCCCGGCGTGCCGCCCACCAATGCTTGCTGATAGCTCTCCAGCGCCCCCGCAATGTCCCCCTGCGCCAGGCGCACATCGCCCAGGCCGAGGAACGCGGCGCGGACGACATCGGGCGACGCGCCAGGCGCCGTGGCGCGGCGGAACCAGTTTTCCGCGTCCGCCGGCCGGCCCTTCTCCAACGCCAGCCGTCCTTCGACGAGGGCGCAGAGCCCGAGGCCCTCCCGCGCCGATTCCACCACGACCGGCGCGCGCTTGCGCCAGATCACGCCTTCGAACACCGAGACGGCGGTGGTGCAGTCGCGCACCCGGACCAACGCCATCCCGTACAAGTACAGGAGCGAGTCGGCGCGCGCGGGATCGGCGCTCGCCGCGGTGGCGACCGGCAGCAGCGCCAGAGCGGTGGCCGTGTCGCCGCGGTCCACGGCGTCGAGCGCGGCGAGGGTCGCGTACCGCCCCAGCGGCCGCGAGGGCGCGATCTCCCGCATGCCTGTCAGCGCACTGGCGAGGGCGCCGCGATCGTTGGTCCCGAGCGCCGCCCGCACCACGCGCTCGAGGGCGTCGGCGGCTTCGTCCACCCGCGAGCGGTCGTCGCGCGCCAGCGCGCGGTAGGCCTCCGCCGCGGCGAAGTAGTCCTGCGTGTGTAGCGCCGCGGCGCCCAGCTTCGCATCGAGCGATGCACTCCCCGCATGCGCCTTGAGTCCGAGCTGGTACTCCGCCAACGCGCTGCGATAGTCAGCCGCGGCATACGCCCGGTCGCCGAGCTCTTCGTGGTCGGAGGCGCTCCGCGAACAGGCACACGTGAGGATGAGCAGCGCGACGGGGGGGGGCCACCGCGTCACGGTTTCTTCTTCTTCCCACCCCGGGGCGCAGCCTTGGTGGGGGCTGGAGGGGGTGCTTCGCTGCGCGACAGCATCGCCAGATACGCCTCCACACGGGGATCTTCCGGACGGCGCGCGCGGCACGCTTCCCAGACATCGCGCGCCGCGAGGCCATCTCCCGACAGGTAGCAGGCCAACCCGAGCATCGCCGCCGCGTCGAGGAACGCGGGCCGCTCGCGGACGATCGTCTCGAACTGGTCGCGGGCATCGAGCGCCCGGCCGGCCTCGAGCAACAGCCGGCCCAGCTTATACCGCAGATCGTGGAAGGCGGGTCCCAGCTCCAGCGCTTCCTGGTACTGCTCGATGGCCTGCGCCAGCCCTCCCGCCTCGAGATAGGCCTGGCCCATGGCGGCATGCTGGTTCGCGAGCTTCGCAGCGATGTGGGCCGGGAACCCCGATCGCTCGCCGGTGTCGATGCGGTGCGCCCGGCGCAACACGGCGCTCGCTTCCTCCTCGCGACCCAGCTCGTTCAACACGAGCGCGCGGTGAATCAGCGCCTCGACGTAGTGCGGGTTGAGGGTGAGCGCCTTGTCGAGCTGCTCGAGCGCCTTTTCGGCCTGGCCGGCGAGCGAATACGAGAGACCGAGCAGGTGATGGGCGTCCGCGAACGCGCGGCCGCTCGCGATGACCTCCTCGAGGAGGTGGATCGCGCCGTAGTAGTCCTGCAGCTCGAACCGCTCGCGCGCCTGCTCCACCAGGCGCTCAGGACTGACGTCCATGGGTCTCCTCATACCAGCGGACGAAATTCCGGATTCCTTCCTCGATCCCCACGCGGGGCCGATAGCCCAGGGCCTGCTCGGCGCGGTGCAGGTCGGCGTCGGTCAAGCGGACGTCCCCCGGCTGGTCCGGATATCGCTCGATCCGCGCCTCGCGTCCCAGCGCGGATGCGATCAACGCGATCAGCCGGTCCAGGCGCACACGCTCGCCGCCACCGATGTTCAGCATCTCGACCGAACCGTCGGCCGCCTGCTCGGTGCGCGCCAGCGCCGCCAGGACGCCCTCCACGCAATCGCTAATATAGGTGTAGTCGCGCTCACTCGAACCGTCGCCGTGCATCCGGACGGCCTGCCCTCGCGCGATCAAGTCTGTGAACTTGTGGATCGCCAGGTCGGGCCGCTGCCGGGGCCCATACACGGTGAAGAACCGCAGACAGATGATGCGCAGCGGGTACAGGTGGGCAAAGGCGATCGCCACCAGCTCCCCCGCCCGCTTGGTGGCCGCATAGGGCGAGATCGGCTGCAGCGCCGGCGCGTCCTCGGCAAACGGCGCCGGCGTCGAGTTCCCGTAGACGGACGACGAGGAGCCGAACACGATCCGCGCAATGCCGGCTCGGCGCGCGGCGTCGAAGACCCGCGCCGTCGCCGTGACGTTCGCTTCCATGTAGGCGCCCGGGTCCTCGAGCGACGGGCGCACCCCCGGTTTGGCGGCGAGATGCAGCACCGCGCCCACACCCTCGAGGGGCAAGGGATCGCGCGCCACGTCGGCTTCGACGAACCGGAAGGCGCGGTTGGCGAGCAATCCCTTGAGGTTCCGCTCTTTCACGGCGCGCCCGTAGAACGCGTCGAAGTTGTCGAGCCCGACGACGTCATGCCCGCGGGCGACGAGCGCCTCGCACACGTGGGAGCCGATGAATCCCGCGGCTCCCGTCACCAGTATCTTCACGGGCACGCTCACGTGCCCACCACGCCGCGGAGGTATTCGATCGTGCGGCGCAACCCGTCGTCGAGCGACACCTTCGGCTCCCATCCGAGGGTCGCGCGCGCGCGGGTGATGTCGGGCTGGCGGACTTGCGGATCGTCGACGGGCAAAGGTCGCTCCACCACCGCGCTGCGGCTCCCCGTCAGCGCGAGCACCCGCTCCGCGAGCTGGCGCACCGTGAACTCGTGCGGATTGCCGAGGTTCGTCGGTTCATCCGTGCCGCGCTCGAACATCCGCACGATCCCCTCGATGAGGTCGTCGACGTAGCAGAACGACCGCGTCTGCGAGCCGTCGCCGTACACCGTGAGCGGCTCTCCGCGCAGCGCCTGCGAAATGAAATTGGAAACGACGCGGCCGTCGTTCGGGCGCATGCGCGGCCCATAGGTGTTGAAGATCCGCACGATGCGCGTGTCGAGACTGTGATAGCGATGGTACGCCATCGTCATCGCTTCGGCGAAGCGCTTGGCTTCGTCGTAGACGCCGCGAGGGCCCACCGGATTCACGTTGCCCCAGTAGGTCTCCGGCTGCGGATGGACGAGCGGGTCGCCGTACACCTCGGAGGTCGACGCGAGCAGGAAGCGCGCGCCCTTTTCCTTCGCGAGCCCCAGCGTATTGTGCGTCCCGAGCGCGCCGACCTTCAGCGTCGGGATCGGATGTTCGAGGTAGTCGATCGGGCTGGCCGGGCTCGCGAAGTGCAGCACGCCGTCGATGGGGCCCGGCAAGTCGATGAACGTGGTGACATCGTGTCGCACGAGCCGGAAGCGTGGGTGCTTCTCGATATGCGCGAGATTGGCGGGGTTACCGGTGATGAGATTGTCCATCCCGACGACCGTGTGCTCGAGCGCGAGCAGCCGGTCACACAGGTGCGAGCCGAGGAAACCGGCCGCGCCTGTTACGAGGATGCGCATGCCAGCCGGCGGCCGATACTGTCGTACGTGAACCCGAGTTTGGCGAGGCGATCGGGGTCGTAGAGGTTGCGGCCGTCGACGATCAAGGGCCGCCGCATCAGCTGCCGCATCCTGGGGAAATCCGGATTGCGGTACTCGAGCCACTCCGTGACGATGGCGAGAGCATCGGCGCCCTCGAGTACATCCACCGCGTGGCCCGCGTACGTCACGCGGTCGCCGAGGTGCAGCCGTGCGGTGTCGCGCGCCGCGGGATCGTGCACGCGCACCGTGGCGCCCGCGCCCAGCAGCGCCTCGACCAGGACGAGCGCCGGACTCTCGCGCACGTCGTCCGTCTCCGCCTTGAATGCGAGCCCCCAAACCCCGACCACCTTACCCTTCAGTTTCCCCTCGAAATGGCGCTCGAGCTTTTCGAAGAGGAGACGTTTCTGCCGGTCGTTCGCCGCTTCGACCGCCTCGAGGATGTCGAGCGATACCCCGCGCGCCTGCCCCATCCGGAGCAGCGCCTGGACGTCCTTGGGGAAGCACGAGCCACCGTAACCGGGGCCGGGGAAGAGAAACGCCGGACCGATGCGGCGGTCGCTGCCGATGCCTTTACGCACGAGCGTGACGTCGGCGCCGACGGCCTCGCACAGCCGGGCCACTTGATTCATGAAGGAAATGCGCGTCGCCAGCATGGCGTTGGCGGCGTACTTGGTCATCTCCGCGGACGGCAGGTCCATGAAGATGAGCGGATTCCCCGTGCGCACGAACGGCGCGTACAGCTCCTCGAGCAGCTTCGCCGATTCGGGCGAGTCCACGCCGAGGATCACGCGGTCGGGCTTCATGAAGTCCTCGACCGCCGCGCCTTCCTTCAGGAACTCGGGGTTCGAGCAGACGTGGAACGGGGTCTTGGTGTGCTTGGCGACTTCGGCGCGGACTTTCTCGGCGGTGCCGACGGGGACGGTGCTCTTCGTGATGACCGTCTTCGAGCCATTCATGTGCTCGCCGATCGTGCGGGCCACTGCCAGGACGTGCTGCAAGTCGGCAGAGCCATCCTCGTCGGGGGGCGTGCCCACCGCGATGATCACGATGTCCGAACGTTCGATCGCCGC
>Ga0193723_1000640_pt1 | contig 13770 bp, 14 predicted proteins | sample H2m2metaG_FD_143042 | JGI IMG/M metagenome (GOLD analysis project Ga0193723, IMG submission 143042) | Soil microbial communities from a riparian zone of the East river system, Colorado, United States - H2m2 | ecosystem: Environmental > Terrestrial > Soil > Riparian zone | place: USA: East River... | reverse complement strand
GCGCGATTCGCCGGATCACCCTCAGATGGACGCGGCCCGGGCCGATCCTCAACCGGCCCGTTCTCGTCGGGAAATAGGTCACCCGGAGCTCGCTGGCGTCGTATGGGACTCCGTTGATCGCGACGCGCCCGGTGCGCGGCGGTCCCATCACCTCGGACCAGAACCCGATCGCGTCCGGCGGATCCCACGACTGCACCCCTTCGATCTGCACCCTGGAGTAGAGCGTGAAGTGGGCGATGATGCCCTCGTTCCAGTACGCCCGGCTCTTGTCGAGAACCACGCGCGCGAAGAGCTCGGATGTCCCGCCCCGCGCCGGCGGCAGGGTCTTCCCCACGTGGAGCGTGAGCGGCATCGATCGCGCCGCGGCATCGCCCGACTTGACGCTCACCTCGGGGATCGTCACGTCGCCGACATCGGACGGATGAAACGAAAGGCGACCGTCAACGTCCGCGTCACGCGGCCGTTGATCCAGGAGAACCCCTGCGATTCCCCGGCCCGTTCCACCGTGACGCCTGCTATCGGGGGCAGCGTGACCGGCGGAACGTCCACTCCCTCCGCCGTCACCGTGAGCGTGAGGGTGGCCGCTTCCCCGACCGCGATCTGGCGTCGATCGAGCTCGGCCTGAATGTCGAGGCGCCCGGCCGGCTCCGCGGCGCCGGGGCCGAGAACGAGCAGGACGGCCGCCAGGAGCCAGGCGAACGCGCGCGCCCCATGTCGACGGTCACCAATCACGCCGGCCTTCGGCTTTCTCTTCTCCGCGATCATCCCGCATCTTCGACGCGCGGCGCTCCGATTCGAGCGCGTCGAGCCAGTGCTCGGCGTCCGCGCGGCCGGGAATCGCGTTGCCCAGCTGCGGCGCGCGGCCCTGGTCGTTCCTCTGGGGCGCCCCGCCCTGCTGTTCATGCTCGGGCGGGATGCCTTGTTGATTCGTTCCGCCTCCTGGTTGGGGGTTTCCCTTCCCCTCCGATTGCGGTCCCTTGCCACCGCCCCCGCCCTGCGGCCTCTGCTTCTCGCTCCTCGCCCGGCGGAGCGCCTCCTCTAGATTTTTCTTCGCGTCCACGCGGGTCGGGTCGAACCGAAGCGATTGGCGATACTGGCGAACCGCGCCGCCGAAATCGTCCCCGCGCATCGCCTGATTGCCCATGTTGAACGCGGCTGCCGATCGGGCGCGATCACCCTCGAGCGAGGGCGCGCCGGCGGCGTCACGATAGGCCGCGAGCGCCGAGTCGGTGAGCCCGAGGCCGCGGTACGCGAGCCCCTCGTCGTACCGGACCGCCGCGGAGCGGGGCAGCTCCGTCTTCCCCTTCCGAAGTGCCTCGATCGCCTCGCGGTGGTTTCCCTTCTTCAGCTCGCGGACGCCGCGCGCCGCGGCGCCGCCCCATTCGTAGATGGCCCCGGTCCCCACGGCCCAGAGGACGAGAAGCGCCGCGATCCGCCTCATGATCTTCTCCGGCGCGGCACCGCCCGCTCGGCGAGCAGCAGAAGCCCCGCCGCGGCTGCGAACCAGGGGAACCGCTCGTCGTACGCGCGGATGCTCCGTCCCCGCACCTCTTGTCCGCCGCCCGAACGAATCGCGTCCGCGAGACGGAGCGCGGCGGCGCCGCTCCCGTCGCCGCGCTCGTACCTTCCTCCGGCGCGCTGCGCGAGGCCGCGAAGCAGCTGCTCGTTGAGGCGGGTCACCACCGGCTTGCCGTCCGGCTCACGCCGCTGTCCCACGACGGCGCCGGTCGAATCGACGACGGGGATCAGGTCGCCCTGCGGCGTGCCGATCCCGATCGCGAAGAGCCTCGCGCCCGCCTGGCGCACGGCGCCCACGCTGGCCTCCGGATTTCCGGACAGATTCTCCCCGTCGCTCACGAGCACGACCGCGCGCGGCCTTTGGCCCGGCCTTCGGAGCAGCCTCGCCGCCAGGGAGACCCCCGCTCCGATGTCGCTTCCCTGAGGGGACAGGTCCGACGGTCGCGCGGTCTCGACCATCGATACGAGTCCTTCGAGATCGGTCGAGAGCGGGCTCACGACGCGCGCCTCCCCCGCGAACGCGACGAGGCCCATCGAGGATCCTTCGAGCGACTCTAAGAGCGTCGCGATCTCGCGGGCGGCGGCGCGCAGCCGGTCCGGCCGAACGTCGCGGGCCTCCATGCTGTGCGAGAGATCGAGGGCGACCATGACGTCCGCTCCTCGAGCGGCGGTTTCGACCAGTCGAAATCCGGCGAGCGGCCGCGCGAGCCCGGCGACCGCGAACAGGAAGGCTATGAGAAGAAGTCCCATCCGCGCCGCGCGCGCGACACGGCCTGCTTCTCCCGTGAGCCGGCGGAGCGCGGCCGGATCCCCGAGGGTCGACTCGAGTCGCGCCCGTTGACGGACGGCCCAGACCGCGAGCAGGAAAAGCGCCGGCACAAGCCACAGGAGATTCAACCGCTCCGGCTCCGCCCACCTCATCGCGTCGCTCTTCTCCTCTCTTCCCTACGGATAACGGCGCACGAAGGTCGCGCCGAGCAACAGGCTCAGGGCCATGAGGATCGCCCCCGCGGCGAGGAGTCCGGGGCCCATCTCGGCCCACTGAGTGTACGAACGCATTTCCACTTGCGAGGGTTCCATCGTGTCGATGTCCCGAAAGACCTGGGACAGAAGCTCGGCGTTGGTCGCGCGGAAGTACCGCCCGTGGGTGATGTCCGCCACCGACCGAAGCGATGCCTCGTCGATCTCGGACCGGACCCAGACGTAGTGGCGTCCCAGGATCGGGTCATCGATCGGATAGGGAGCCTGCCCCAACGTCCCCGCGCCGACCGTGTAGATCCGGACCCCGACCGCGGCGGCGAGCCTGGCCGCCGTGACCGGATCCACCGCGCCAGCGTTGTTGATGCCGTCGGTGAGAAGGATCAGCACCTTGCTCTTCCCTTTCGCCTGGCGGAGCCGTTGCGCTCCCTGGGCGATCGCGGCGCCCACGGCGGTGCCGTCCGTAAGCATGCCGAAGTCGATCCCGTCGATCAGGGCAGCGAGGCCGTCGTAATCGAGCGTGAGCGGCGAGACGAGCTCGCTCCGCCCGGCGAAGGCGATCAGCCCGATCCGGTCCTGGGTCCGGCCGCGCAGGAACTCCTTCGCCACCGACTTCGCGACGAAGAGCCGGTTCTGGGGTCGGAAATCCTCGCAACGCATGCTCCCCGAGACGTCGATCGCGATCACGATGTCGATTCCCTGGCTCACGATCTCCCTGGTCTCGTGTCCCGCCTGCGGGCGCGCGGCCGCGATCAGGAAGAGAAAGGTGGCGAGAGGAAGAAGCCACCCGGCCACGCGCGCCAGATGGACACGCGTCCCGCCTGGCCGGGGGAGCGCCCGGAGCGCTGGAACCGGAAGCTCGGGTGTCTTCCATCCCGGGCGCCGAGCCAAGTAGAGCGCCACGAGGGCCCACGGCAGCAAGATCAGTAGAGCCCAAGGCTCTCCGAATCGCATGGCTAGCCCTTCGCCCTAGGCGGCGCGGAGGCTGGGGGCGGCGTGGAGCCCGGCGCCGGCTCCTCGACCCGCGGGTGAAGGCGTCCCGAGAGCGCCGCGGCACCGTCGAGCGCCTCGCGCGCCTCGACCAGAGGGTCCTCATGCCGCGCGAATTTCGCGAGGTCGCTCCGTCGGAGCATCGCCCCGATCGCGCCGACCGCGTCGGCGTCGGAGCCCCGCGTGCTGAGCTCCCGCTCGAGCTCCCCGGTGGTTCGGTCGAGCGCGGGGACGCCGGTCACCGCGGTCACGTAGACGCGAATCGCGAGAGAGAGGCCCTCGTAGAACTCATCCCGCGCCAGCGAGCCGATCTCGGCGCGGAGGGTCTCGATCGACTTCAAGAACGTCACCTCGGGCGGCTGCGGCGCATCGTCGACGCGCGCGGCGACCCGGGAGCGACGCCGCGCCCGCCGGTATAGCCACAGCGCGACCAGGATCGCCGCGATCGCGAGCAGCGCGCCCGCGATCGCCACCGCGTAGTCGGCCGGACGAAGCTCGGTCGGGAGCGGCCCTCGATCCGGCTCGACCGACCCGGTGATCGCGGTCGTGAGCGAGTCGACGTAGAGCGTGTCGGGCGGAAAGTCCAGCGTGTCGACGGTGCCCGCGACGGTCGCCGTGATCCAAGCGATCGGAAGCGGCATTCGGCCGATGTCGTATCCGCGCACCTCGAGCGCGGTCGACCACCGCGCGCCGCTCTCCCGGCGTGACGCGGAAGGCGGCTCGAGCGGCACGATCTCGAGCGAGGAGTCGGCGGGGCCGTGGGAGAAGGTTCCGGGTTGGGCCTCCGCGCCGGAGAGCTCGGCGGTGAGCCGCCAGACCGCGCGGTCGCCGAGCGTGACCCGTGCGGGCGAGATCTGGCTCCGCAGCCGGTAGTGGAGCGAGCCGTGGGATCCCGACCGCTCCACGGCGGGGCCGCGGGTGGTCTCGGCTCGACGCGCGCAGCCGCCGACGAATACGGCCGCGGCCAGGAGGGCGGCGGCCGCCAAGACCGAGAGTGAACGAGGGGCCCAACGCATGGAGAGCGTCAGTGCCGGTGAGCGCGCGCCTCGAAGTGACGGATGAGGGCGGGCGCGGCCGGCGCCTCCGTCGAGAGGGCGATCCGCCCCGCGCGTCCGCGGAGGAGCAGGTCAGTGAGGGCTCGGGCCCGGCGGGCCTGCGACGCCCGCCACTCCGAGCGCGGGCGGCGGGCTCCCAGATCGAGCCACGCGGTGCGGCCGGACTCGAGGTCGCGGGTCAGGACGAGCCCCGCGAGCGGGGGCTCTGTCTCGAACGGATCCGACACTTCCAGGCTCACGAGCTCGTGGCGGCGGGCGAGATACCGAAGCTGCCGGTCGAAGTTCTCCGCCATCCAGTCGGAGACCACGAAGAGGATCGCGCGGCGGCGCAGCACGCGCGCGAGGAAGGCGAGCGCTCCCGCCAGGTCGGTGCCCCGGCCCTCCGGCTCGAACGCGACCATTTCGCGGACCAAGCGGAGCGCCCGGGCGCGGCTCTTCGAAGGAGGCAGGTAGAGCTCCACCCGATCGGTGAACAAGAGTAGCCCCACGCGATCGCGGTTTCGCGCCGCGGCCAGCGCGACCAGCGCGCCGGCCTCCGCGGCCGCCTCCCGCTTGATCCGGGCGCGGCTTCCGAACATGAGCGACCCCGAGAGATCGATCGCGACGATCACGGTCAGCTCGCGCTCCTCGTGGAACCGCTTGATGAACGGCTTCCCGGCGCGCGCGGTCACGTTCCAATCGATGGCGCGGACATCGTCGCCGGGGACGTACTCGCGCACCTCGGCAAACTCCAGCCCGGTCCCGCGGAACGCGCTCCGGTAGGCCCCCGAGAACACCGCCTCCACGGCCCGGCGGCTTCGGATCGTGAGCCGGCGAACCTGCGCCAGGAGCTCGGGGGTGATCACGGCACTTCGACGCGCGCGAGGATGCGGCGGGACACCTCGTCGACCGGCACCGCCTCCGCCTCGGCCTCGTAGGTCAGGAGAATGCGGTGGCGAAACACGTCGGGCGCGAGCACCTTCACGTCGTCGGGCGTCACGTACGACCGGCCTTCGAGGAACGCGTGCGCGCGGCCCGCTTTCGCCAGGGCGAGCGTCGCCCGCGGGGATGCCCCATAGTGGATGAGGGGGCGGAGGTCGAGGCCGAAGCGCTCTGGCTCGCGCGTGGCGTGAACCAGATCGACGATGTATCGCCGGATCCGCTCGTCCAGATAGATCGAGTGCACGACGTGGCGCGCGGCGAGAATCCGCTCCACGCCGACGACCGGCTTGCGCGGGCCGGGCGTCTCGCCGCCCATCCGGTCAAGGATCCGCGCCTCTTCCTCCGGGGTGGGATAGCCGACGCGGATCTTCAGGAGGAAGCGGTCCATCTGCGCCTCCGGCAGCGGATACGTTCCCTCCTGCTCGATCGGATTCTGCGTCGCCAGGACCCAGAAGAGCGAGTCGAGCGGATACGTCTTGTCGCCGATCGTCACCTGGCGCTCCTGCATCGCTTCGAGGAGCGCGCTCTGCACTTTAGCGGGAGCGCGGTTGATCTCGTCCGCGAGCAGGATCTGCGTGAAGACGGGCCCCAGCTTGGGAGCGAACGACCCGGTCCTAGGGTCGAAGACCAGCGTTCCGGTCAGATCGGCCGGAAGGAGATCGGGCGTGAATTGGATCCGGTGGAAGGTCGCCTCGATCGATTCCGCGACGGTCTTGACCGCGAGCGTCTTCGCGAGCCCGGGGACGCCTTCGAGGAGGAGATGACCGTCCGCCAGGAGGCCGATCAGGATCCGCCGGATCATTTCCTTCTGGCCGACGATCGTCCCCTCGATCTCGGCCAGGAGCGGTCCCACGAACGCGCTCTCTTCCCGCACGCGCGCGGTGCGCTCTTCGAGGCTGACGTCGCTCAGGGCCATGGTTCCGTGCGGGAGACTATTCCGAGAGGTGCTGGTAGAGCGGATAGGAGGCGCAGAGGTCCGATACCTGCTTCCGGATCTTCGCGAGGGCCGCGTCGTCGCCGCGCCGCTTCACCGCGTCGTCGATCCAACCCCCGAGCACCTTGAACTCCGCTTCGCCCAGGCCGCGCGTGGTGACCGCCGCGGTCCCGATCCGGATCCCGCTCGTGACCGCGGGCGGGCGCGGGTCGTTCGGAACCGCGTTCTTGTTCACGGTGATCCCGGCCTTGTGGAGCGCGTCCTCCACCTCCGCCCCGGAGAGCCCGGCGCGCCGGAGATCCATGAGGAGCAGGTGGTTGTCCGTCCCCCCGGTGACGAGATCGTAACCGCGCGCCATCAGCTCGGCGGCAAGGGCCTTCGCGTTCGCGACCACCTGGCGCGCGTAGGTCTTGAATTCCGGGGCCGCGGCCTCCTTGAAGCAGACCGCCTTGGCCGCGATCACGTGCATCAGAGGGCCGCCCTGCATGCCCGGAAATACCGATTTATCAATCGCCTTCGCGTATTTGCTCTTGCAGAGGATGAGACCGCTCCGCGGGCCTCGCAGGGTCTTGTGCGTGGTCGAGGTGACCACGTCGGCGTGGGGCACCGGGCTCGGGTGAACGCCCGCGGCGACCAGGCCGGCGACGTGGGCCATGTCGAACACGAAGGCCGCGCCGACCTCGTCGGCGATCGCGCGAAATCGCGCGAAGTCGAAGAAACGCGGATAGGCGCTCGCCCCCGCGACGATCACTTGGGGCCGGTGCTCGCGCGCCAGCTGGGCTACCTGCTCGTAATCGAGCAGACCCGTCTCCGGCGAGAGACCGTACTGCACCGGCTTGAAGATGATGCCCGAGTAGCTGACTTTGTGGCCGTGGGTGAGATGGCCCCCGTGGGCCAGGGCCATGCCGAGAAGCGTGGAGCCGGGCGGCATGATGGCGAGATAGGCCGCAAGGTTCGCCTGGGCTCCGGCGTGCGGCTGGACGTTGGCGTGGTCCGCCCCGAAGAGCGCCTTGGCGCGCTCGATCGCGAGCGTCTCCGCCCGGTCGACGAACTCGCACCCGCCGTAGTAGCGCTTGCCCGGATAGCCTTCCGCGTATTTGTTGGTGATCGGAGAGGCCATCGCCTCGAGGACGGCGGCGCTCACGAAGTTCTCGGAGGCGATCAGCTCGAGGGTGGACTGCTGGCGCCGGATCTCATCGCGGATCGCGTCGGCGATGTCGGGATCGACGGCGCGGAGCGGCGCCTCGTGCGCGGTCATGCGTGCCGTCTCCGCCGGGCGAGCCATGCGCGGTGTCGTCGCCTCCGCGCTCAGCGGGCCTTCTTGGCCGCGCGTTGGACCTTGTTCTTGGGCTCCACCGGGAAGAGCCAGCCGTGGCGGTCGGGGGCGCGGCCTTCGATGACGTCGAAGAACGCACCCTGGAGCTGCCGGGTGATCGGGCCGACGGCGCCCTTCCCTACCGGGAGCCTGTCGATCGACGTGATCGGCGTGATCTCCGCCGCGGTCCCGGTGAAGAAGACCTCTTCCGCGAGGTAGAGCGCTTCGCGGGGAATCTGCTCCTCCTTCACCTCGAGCCCAAGGTCCCGCGCCAGGGACATCACGGTCTCGCGGGTGATGCCCGGAAGGATGGCGCTCGCGAGGGAGGGCGTGTGCAGCACCCCGCGGATGACGAGGAAGATGTTCTCGCCGCTTCCCTCCGCGACGAATCCGAAGGAGTCGAGCGCGACGCCCTCCTCATAGCCGTCGGCGACCGCCTCGAGCTTGATCAGCTGGCCGTTCATGTAATTCGCGCCCGTCTTCGCCATGAAGGGGAACGTGTCCGGGGCCGCGCGGCGCCAGGAGGAAACCTTGACCGAGATCCCCCGCTCCAGCGCGTCCTTCCCGAGGTACTTCCCCCAATTCAGCGCGGCGATCGCGACGTCCACGGGAACTCCCGTCGGATTGACCCCGAGGGTCTTGAATCCGCGATAGACGACGGGCCGGATGTAGCAGGCATCTCCCCCGTTCTGGACAACGGTCTGACGCACGGCGTCCATCAGCTCTTCGTAGGAGTACGGGCAATCGATCCGGGAAATCTTGCATGAGTCGAGAAGCCGCTGGACGTGGCGGTCCAAGCGGAAGACGGCGGTGCCGCGCGGCGTCGCGTACGCGCGGATTCCCTCGAACGTGCTCGAGCCGTAGTGGACGACGTGGGAGAGCACGTGGATCTTCGCGTCCGCATGGGGGACGAACGACCCATTCATCCAGATGAACGACTTCGATTCCTGCGCCATGCGCTCCTCCTTGGCCTTCCGCTCGGGGGCGCGCCGTTTCATCGCACGCCCTCGCTCCGTTCGACCGCCGCGCGGATCCGCGGCAGCCAGCGGAGTAAGTGGCTTTGAATCCGATTGAACGCGTCTTCGTACTCGGAGGGAACGCCGCCGATCGGGTCGCTCACGCCGGCATCCGCCGAGTGCGCCGGCTCGGCGTCGGTCCGCGTGATCAGGCGGATCCGATCGACCGCGTTCGGCGCCAGCTCCTGCGCGCGCGCGACGTGGCCCGGCTCCATGCAGAAGCAGCTCCGGCGTGAGCCGGGTGGCACGATGCGATTTGATGTCGATCCCCTTCGCAGCGGCTGTCCCAACGGCCAGGGTCGTGGCGGGCGACCCATCGACGGCCCCGGTGCCAGCCGAGCTGACCCGGATCTGAGCCCCGTCGGGCGCCAGGAGCGAGCGCAAAATGCCTTCGGCCATGGGGCTACGACACGTGTTTCCTGTGCAGACGATGAGAACCTGGAACAAAGGACCTCGCTTCGTCGGGTGTGGGATTGCGGACCCGGGTAAGTTTAGGGGCCGCCTTCAAGAGCGTCAAGGCGCTTCCCCCGGCCGTCCGACCGGTATGTCAAACCTCTTCGATGCGCACCGATCCCGGGCGGATCACGCGGATGATCTCCCCATCCGTCCGCACGATCGTGGAGGGTTCGCCGGAAAGCGGACCCTGGTCGATCAGCAGATCGACGTCCGCGAGGCCCACATCCTCGGCCCGGGCGGGCGCCCGCGATCCGGGCTCGTTGGCCGAGGTGGAGAGAAGGAGCCCGCCGCACGCGCGGGCCACCTCGCGCAGCAGCTCGGAGCCCGGGCATCGGAGCGCGGCCGTGCCGTCCGATGCTCGGAGCGACGCGGGCACGAGCGGCGAAGCGGGCACGATCATCGTGAGCGCCCCCGGCCAGTGTTCCCGCGCGAGTGATTGGGCCAGGGCCGAAACGGTCGCCGCGTACCGAGCGAGCGAGCCCGGCTCCGCGATGAGGCCGATCCACCCGCGATCCATGGAGCGCGGCTTCAACGCACGAAGCCGCTCGAGGGCCCGCGGGCGATCCGGCCGGACGTGGAACCCATAGACGCCCTCCGCGGGCAGCACCGCGATCCCGTCCTGGTCGAGCACCGCCGCGGCGCGCGCGGCCGCCTCCGCCCAGGACCCCCCGGCGGCGAGGACGATTCGCTCCACGATCGCGGCGCTCAGAGCTTCTCGCCGCGGGCGAGGCGCTGCTTCAGGTCGTCGAGCTTCTGGCGGAGCGCGGGGTCGGCGAGCGCGAGGATCTGCACCGCGAGGACGGCCGCGTTCTTCGCGCCGGCCGATCCGATCGCCACCGTCGCGACCGGGACGCCCGCCGGCATCTGGACCGTGGAGTAGAGCGCGTCGACTCCTCCGAGCGCGGAGCCGGCAAGAGGAACGCCGATCACCGGGAGCGTGGTCTGCGCGGCGACCGCCCCCGCGAGGTGGTTCGCCATGCCGGCCGCGGCGATGAAGACCTCGACGCCGCGCGCGGGCGCGGTGCGCACCAGGTCGCGCACGCGATCCGGGTTTCGATGCGCGGAGGCCTGCTCCATCTCATGGGCCACGCCGAACGACTCGAGCAGCTTCGCGGACTCCTCCATCGTGGCACGGTCGGATTCGCTTCCAAACAGGATCGAGACACGGGCTTTCGGGTTCATCGGCGGGCTCCGGAGGAGAGGGGCGCGAGCGCGATATCCTTCCGATACTGCATTCCTGGGAATCGAATCCGGCCGGCCGCGTCGTAGGCGGCCGCGCGCGCGAGGTCGAGCGTCTCGGCGCGGGCAGTCACCCCGACCACGCGCCCGCCGCCCACGATCCACTGCGGGCCGCGCCGCTCGACCCCCGCGCAATACACGCGGATCCCGTCGGGCCATGGGCCTTCGAGGCCCTCGATCGGCGCGCCCGTCTCGGGGCGTCCCGGGTAGCCGGCCGCGGCGAGCACGACGCAGACCGCCGCGCCCTCGTACGCCACGGACGATCCGTGCCGCTCGGCGGGCAGCGCGCCCCGGGCCGCGGCAAGGAAGAGCGGGTAGGCGTCCTCGCCCAGGAGCGTGAGGACCGCCTGCGCCTCGGGGTCCCCGAAGCGGGCGTTGATCTCGAGCACCATCGGTCCCGAAGAGGTCAGCATGAGACCAAGGTAGAGGACCCCTTGGAACGGCGTGCCCGCCTCGCGAAGGGCGCGGAGGAGCGGATCGACGATGCGCCGGGCGATGCGCTCGGCTTCCGCCGCGGAGGGAGCCCGCGCCGGAGCGCACGCGCCCATGCCGCCGGTGTTCGGGCCCACGTCACCGTCCCCGATCCGCTTGTGGTCCCGCGCGGGCGGGAAGAGCAGCCAGCGCTCGCCGTCGGTCAGGACGAGCACGGATGCTTCCTCCCCTTCGAGGCACTCCTCGACGATGACGTTCTTCGCGGCCTGGCCCAGCTCGCCGCGCCTCATCCAAGCGTCGACGGTCGATCGCGCCTCGCTCGGATCGCGGGCGATCACGACGCCCTTCCCCGCCGCGAGCCCGTCCGCCTTGAGCACCAGAGGATAGGGGGCCCCCTCGATCAGGCGCTCGGCCTCTTCCGCCGACCCCGCGACGCGGAACGCCGCGGTCGGAAGATGAAGCCGAACAAGTAGTTCCTTCGCGTATCTCTTGCTCCACTCGAGACGGGCCGCTTCCCGTCCAGGGCCCAGCGTGGCGATTCCCGCCGCGCGCATGGAGTCCGCGAGGCCGGCCTCAAGGGCGGCATCGGGGCCGATGACCACCAGCTCCACCTTTCGCGCCTTGGCCCACGCGGTCAGCCCCGCGACGTCGGTGGCCGAGATCGGAACGCGCTCCGCCAACGGCTCCATGCCCGCATTGCCAGGGGCCACGTAGAGTCGCGGCCGCGCCGCCGAGCGATGAAGCGCGCCGAGGATCGCATGCTCGCGGCCACCCTGCCCGACGACGAGGACGCCCGGCCCGATCACGGCTTCTCCGCCAGCACCGCGCGGAGCGCCTGCTGGAGCTTCTCGGGATGCGCGCGCCCGCGGGACTGCTTCATCGCCTGGCCGACCAGGAACGCGAACGTCTTCTCCTTCCCGGCGCGGAAATCGCCGACCGGGCCCGGATGGGCCGAGATGACCTCCTTCGCGAGCGCGCGAAGCGCGGCATCGTCGTCGATTGGCATGAGGCCATGCCGTTCGATCAGCTCGGCCGGTCCCGCGGGATCCTGGACCATGAGCTCGAAGAGCTGCTTCGCGATCTTCCCGGAGATCGTTCCGTCCCCAACCATGCGGACCATGTCCCCGAGCCGGTCCGCGCGGACCGGGAACTCCTCGATCGTGAGGCCGTTCTTGTTCCGGACGGCGTTGACCTCGGTCATGATCCAGTTCGAGGCGAGCTTCGGCTGCCCCGATCGCGCGACGACCTCTTCGTAGTAGCTCGCGAGCGAGCGGGTATCGGTGAGCACCTCGGCGTCGTACTCGGGAATCTTGTGCTCTCGGACCAGGCGCTCGCGGAGCTGGTGTGGGAGCTCCGGAATTCGCCCGCGGACGGCCTCGATCCACTCCCGCGACAGATCGAGGGGCAGCAGGTCGGGCTCCGGGAAGTACCGGTAGTCGTGCGCTTCCTCCTTGCTCCGCATCGCCTCGGCGACGCCGCGCTCCGAGCTCCAGAGGAGCGTCTCCTGCACGACGCGGCCGCCGGATTCCAGGAGGCCGATCTGCCGGTCGATCTCGAACGCGATCGCGCGATCGACGAAGCGGAACGAGTTCAGGTTCTTGATCTCGGTCTTTGTCCCGAGCTGGGTCGAGCCCTTCTTCCGCACCGAGACGTTGGCGTCGCAGCGGAGGCTCCCCTCTTCCATGTTTCCGTCGCAGACGTCGAGGTAGACGAGGAGCTGGCGGAGCCGCGCCATGTAGTCGGTCGCCTCCGCCCCGGACCGAAGATCCGGCTCCGAGACGATCTCGATCAGCGGAACGCCGGCGCGGTTCAGATCGACGCGCGTCGTGTCGACCCCCTCCCGCCCCTCGGGATGGAGCGACTTGCCCGCATCTTCTTCCAGGTGGATCCGGACGAGCCGGATCGTTTTCCAGGAATCGCCCGAACGGATCGCGAGCGAGCCGCCGACGCAGAGCGGCCGGTCGTACTGCGAGATCTGGTACCCCTTCGGGAGATCCGGGTAGAAGTAGTTCTTCCTCGCGAAGACGCTCCGCCCGGCGATCTCGGCGCCGACCGCGAGCCCCACCATCGCCGCGAAATCGACGGCCCGGGCGTTCAGCGTCGGGAGCACGCCGGGGAGGCCGAGGCAGAGCGGGCAGACCTGCGTGTTCGGCGGCGCGCCGAAGCGGGTCGAGCAGCCGCAGAGGATCTTCGTGCGGGTCTTGAGCTGCGCGTGGACCTCGAGGCCGATCACCGGCTCGTAGCTCTCGCGGGCGGTCTCCGCGGAGACGGCCGGGGTCACGCTCACGCCGCCTTCTCCAGGGCGATCGGGGGGAGGCGCCGGGCCGCGTCGCTCTTCGACTCCCAGGCGCGGGCAATTCGAAGCAGCGTCTCCTCATCGAACGGCTTCCCGGTCAGCTGAAGCCCGATCGGAAGGCCGCCCTTCGTGAACCCGGCCGGAAACGAGAGCGCGGGCACCCCGGCCAACGACGCGGGAATGGAATAGATGTCATTCAGGTACATCGCCATCGGATCTTCGGACTTCTCGCCGAGCGCGAAGGGCGGCGTCGGCGTGACCGGCATGAGGAGGGCGTCCGTCTCCCGCGACGCGTCCTCGAAGTCGCGGCGGATCAGGGTCCGGACCTTCTGGGCTCTCAGGTAGTAGGCGTCGTAATAGCCGGCCGATAGCGCGTAGGTGCCGAGGAGGATGCGCCGCTTCACTTCCCGTCCGAACCCACGGCCGCGCGTCGCCTCGTACATCTCCCGGAGATCACCGGCCGGCACGCGGAGCCCGTAGCGGACCCCGTCGTAGCGCGCGAGGTTGCTCGAGGCCTCGGCGGGGGCGATCAGATAGTACGTGGCGATCGCGTAGCGCGCGTGCGGCAGCTTCACGTCCACGACCGAGGCGCCCTCCGCGACCAGCCACTTGGAGACCGA
>Ga0193723_1000639_pt1 | contig 13773 bp, 13 predicted proteins | sample H2m2metaG_FD_143042 | JGI IMG/M metagenome (GOLD analysis project Ga0193723, IMG submission 143042) | Soil microbial communities from a riparian zone of the East river system, Colorado, United States - H2m2 | ecosystem: Environmental > Terrestrial > Soil > Riparian zone | place: USA: East River... | reverse complement strand
ATAATAGGATTATAAACTCTGCTAACGGTCTAAGAATCAATAGTGATGCTGATGGAAATATGCTATATTCCAATAAAATAATTAATGCATCAGATCAAAGAATGAAAGTTGATGATCCAAATGCTAAAGGTAATAATATAATTAAAGACAAGGATGTCTAATAAAATATTGTTGGACCTTCAACATCTAACACACTGATCTATCATTTTTCCTTTGAACTCTATAATCTGTTCTCCTAACATATCATATAGAATATTATTACTTAATGTATAAACAATTCTCTTGAGATTTTCTATCCAGTCTTTGCAATTGATTATTGGCAATAATCAGACTGTCAAAAATCTGATAAATGCTGCTATAGTTATCCAGAAGTTGATTCCATGATTCAAATGCATTACAAGCTATCAATCGAAATAGTATCAGTAGAAGTTTCCGATAACCTTAGTCTACTCTATCTATGAACATGGCAAAGATCAAGGTCTTGGTACAGATATATGGATGCAAGGGAAATACTGAAGAAGAGTAACATGAGACAACTGGGATGAAGATGATGACAAGCAATTCTCAAAATGAGTTTATCTCAGTAATCAGTAGGAACATAAAGCCTGGTCATGAGAAGGATTATGATGATTGGCTTCAGCGTTATTTGACATTAGAAAGGAAGGCTCCTGGTTATCTTGGGGCGACAATAATCATTCCTGGAGGCCCTAGCTCGACTTTGAGGTATATTATTATCCGCTTTACCGACAAACCCTCGATGAAGGCATGGGAAGATTCGCCAGAATCGCTAAAGCTATTAGATGAAGTAAATAGTTACTCTACACGGCATTACGATACAGCCGCTGGTTTGGAAACATGGTTTACTCTCCCACAGTTAAAAAATGTAGTTGCTCAATCACCACCTAGATGGAAAATGGCTATTGTTGTCTTCATTGCTGTATATGCTATTAGCTCGCTAACACGATCTATTCTTAATCCTTTCATAGGGCAGTGGCCAATACTAAGCAATACAGTCATTTATACTGCAATACTGGTTGTTTCACTTACCTATTTCGCAATGCCTATTATGAGTCGATTGCTGCGACGTTGGTTATATCCAAGGAAGTACCAACAGGACTATCGTCAGGATTAGAACTATAATTTTCCTAGATTGTCTAATGAAGGATGATTATTACGGATTTAGTATAATCTCAAAATGTAGTTTCAAAGGAAAAAAATGCCAATATGAATGATTCAATTTCAAACTAAGTAATATTGTCCATAGCACCTCAAGTAAGCATTTGATGAAGAAGCAATCAGATAGAATACTCTAAAACTATGAGAGGATATAGAAAAGAAAGCAGAAATAGTAATAAATGAAACATTCCTATTCGAGCCGAGCCATCCAAGACCAAAATAATATTATTGTAGGTTACTAATTATTATCTGTCTATCATCTAATGATAATATCAAAAAAGCTCAAACTAGAAATAGAATTGAAGTTGATGTGGCACTAGATATAATCGAGGATAAACACAGGCTAAGAGCAATAGAAGATGGTCTAGTGAAAAGTATTTCAAAGGACTTTACGAAGAAGGAGTTTCATTTAACATAAATAAGGTCAAGTTTAAAACATGAGATTGGATTATCTTTCTAAAGTTGCTGAGACTGATTACTATTATTCCTTAGATCAATGAACGGTAATGAGGCGAACCTGGTCAAAAAACATAAAAATTGTCTATCTAGGAGAAAAGATAGAAGGATGTTGAGCATTGATAATGGATCTTGACTTTAGCTTTAACCATTTTATCAGCTGCATTTAGTGGTAACCAGCTGAACAAATCTAGATTAGTCTGTAAACAATTGCCTTCGCTTCATAAGCTTGGACAAAAAAACTTTCTCCTTCTATAGCCAGGCAGCAGATCTTGTTAACGGAATAATCCGATATGTTTTAGTTGGTAGAAGAGCAGCCCTATTGACAATATTGGCACCAATCAACAACCTCTTCATGAGCGGTGAATACCATATTCAATCCTAGTCTATGTTGCTGATCTTTTATCAATTGCGCATTTTATTGTAACGCCTACATTTCTGCTAAGTATCAGGCAGTTGTATTTACTTCGGTAATCCAGTCACATGTGAGATTATATTTTTCATGATGCTTCTCTACTGCTTCTCTATTTGGAGCATCAATAAGACAGAAGGATATGTCAGTTTCCGTATTATAGAATATATTCAGCACCTTAACACCAAATTCATCAGGAGGTAATTGTTTGGCTTTCTTTAATTCATCCTCAGAATAATTACCCAAAGCATGAATATCAAGGAATTTTGGCATTATTTAATACTTCTATAATAATAGGAGAAACATCTTAATATATCCATATATATTGATATTATTACTTATTTCCATTTAATAAACTGCAGAGTTATAAAATCTGGCAGAGAACTTGTTACCCCGCCCCGGCAGCAGTAGAACAGATTTCTAGGGAATTCTAGCCCGGCTCATAATTAAGTATTTATCAATTTATCATATTACTACGTAAGAACATCAAATCGCTGTTACATACAAAATCACAACTTATCAAATCGCTATTCTCTACACTAGACAATATATCTGTTGTTTAGAATGCGCCTGATTCAGAGTGATAATTTTCGATTTGGATTGTAGCGTGCGAAATCCTGAATTTCTTTTCAAGAGAAGAATTTATGTCCTTTAGAATTGCCTGTGATTTGCTTGGATCAATTACAACTACATGAGCAGATAAGGCGTTCATACCAGATGTTATAGTCCATATATGCAGCTCAAAGACTCCAGTTACACCTTTTATCTGGAGTATCGCATTTTTCACTTCTTCATGAGAAATATTAGCTGGAACACCCTCCATCAAAATGTGAATTGACTTTTTCATCAAAGACCATGTTCTTGGAAGTATAAACAATGCCAGTCCGATACTGATTAATGGATCAACCATATAAAATCTAGTGGCAAGCATTATTACAGCAGCAGCAACAACTCCAGCAGAACCTAATGCGTCGCTAAAAACTTCTAAATATGCACCCTTGATATTCAGACTTTCTTCTTCTCTTTCGTTATGATGTGAATCATGGGAATGTCCTTTGAGAAGTAACATTCCTATCAAATTCACAGCTAAGCCGAGAGTGGCTACAATCAACATTGGAAAGCTCTGTATCACTGGTGGTTCTAAAATACGCTGGTACGCTTCATAGAGTATGTATATAGAAATCAATATCAATACAACACTATTCGCAAGTGATGATAGAATCTCGATCCTGTAGAACCCATACGTTCTTTGAGGAGTAGGTGGTTTACGAGTATAATTAATCGCAAATAGAGCTAACGCAAGGCCGCCAACATCTGTAAGCATATGTCCTGCATCAGCAATTAATGCTAAGCTACCTGTGAATAGGCTAGCAATGAGTTGTACTGCTAGATAGGCAGAAGTAAGTAAGAGGACAACTTTGAGCTTTTTTATTCTATATAATGCCAGATTTTGTCTTGAACCCATTGACTGATCAATTCTTGTGGATTTGCTTTTTTCTTTTAATTCCCAATATGCGCACTTCTTTTTATCATTAATCCTCTAGTTAACATTGATATTTAACCAGGTTGTTACGCTCTGAAAGGACGATGTAGTTCATAAGTCTAGTCAACGCTGGCTCTATTTTGTAAGGAGCTGTTACTGTGTATTTGCTAATATGTTGTAAATCTTCATTAATTCCTGTTTATTGTTTGAGTTTTTCATGAAATCAGGAGCATGATTGATTGATTGATTGATTGACCCTTATGATGTTAGTACCCGTCTTTTCTTTAGTCCTTTTTAGCCCAATAGACATTACTCATACATGGTCTAACCAGTAATATCATAACATAATCTGTTGATTTTATTGTTAACTAAAATGTTATGTACCCATGTTTACTCATTGTTTCTTTAACTTCGCTATCACAGCCTTGACTAAAACCCTGATAAAACTGTACAACTGCGCTAAATGGATATGGGGAGTGCATGACTACTACCTTGTCTGCCACTTGATTTATGTTAGTTGTTCTCTTTCTTGGAGCCACCTGCACAGCTATAACATTCTTTACAATTTTGTTTTACCTTTAACCATTGTGCAGCAGATAAAATTGTTGCTCAGTGCAATGCCATTATCCACCAAAACCGTCTTTCCTTGCAACAACACACCGTCGTACTCTTTTCTCCCTCTAAAGCTCATGTTTCTACATGTGACCTTTTATTCTTTCAATTTGCTTTTTTACTAATTCGTTACTAATTCGTTAACACAAAAACACAAAACAAACATTAATATATTTTATATTTTAGTCCTGTTTCGCAATTGAGTTAGCTTAGTGCTAATGATACTACCCAGGATTCCTGTTGTCATAGCTGGTATAATAATCAAAGGATATATTTTACCGATCATTCCAAAATATATGGAACTAGTGAGGCTTGGCCAAACCGATTGCGGATTTGATAAAACTTCGTTGTATGTATGAGTTATCAAAGGATAATAGAGCGTAAAGAATGTTACACCAAGGACAGCACCTGCTATGTAATTTACTATCTTTGTCTTTGCTGATAAACTAGATAGTAATGCATCCATTGCTAGAATTGGAATAAAATTTAGGATGTAAAATGGAATCGTTGGAACCAAATATTTGTTTGGAAGCAATGCGGTAGTTAAGTTGATAACAATAAAGATCGTACCAGTAATAGAAAGTATACCAAATCTTTTTGTCAGTCCAAACGAAGAACACAAGATAAAAGATAAGATAAATGGAAAGGCTAGTGTTGCAATTGTTGCGGCTAGTATCGGATCAGGATTAAATTTGAAATATTCTGTATCTGAAAATGGTAAAGACAGCATATGAGTTAGTCCAGATATGGTAATCCAGACCGGAACAATTCCGATGACTATCAGAATATTTGATATTGTATATCTTTTATTATTTTTTGAATCCACTATAGAAGAACTAGATGCGGCAGTGGAATCTAATCCGCTGCCTCTATAAATATCTGGAGTATTGCTTAATGATAGCATTCCCAATAAAGCTCCGATACTGCTTAGTACCATACCTATTGTAAGTACAGCATGAGATGGACTTAGCAAGCCGTCCAAGCCAAAAGCCAAATGCCAAGCATAATCAAAGGGCCCTGCTGCAACTAACATAATGACTCCTATGGTAACTAATTTAACAGCTAGCGGTATAGGATTGTAATTATCATCTTTACTCTTAGTATTATTGGAATTACTGCGAAAATAGCGTAGCGTCATTATTGATCCAAGTAAAACTATAGCCACTCCCGTGTATAAGCCTGCATGAGGAGGAGAAGAGAATGTTTCAGGTTTATTCAAAAGATGATTTGTGATATCCCAACTGCCGGAGCTTGCAGCTAATAAAACACCAAGGCTTACTAACATAAAACCCGTAATAGGGCTTCTGATCTTTTTATTAATATGCAGCATTAGCTGCATTGTGGATGGAATATCGCTATTAGTACCATTGCTGCTGTTCTTTCTAAAGAATGTTTTAAAATTATTATTCATAGCATGTACTAATTAGCATCGTCGCCTTTATATCATCTGATCCCATATATATCGAAAAGTAAGAGAAATCGCATCTACTTCCTATTTCCTTTTGAAGTTTAGATCGAATCATTCTTATCCGATTCTGTTAGTCTTATGTAAGACTAGGACAATATTCTTTTTGCAACCTGTGAATAAAATAACTTGTTTGGTATAAATGGTCTCAATCTTAATGCTAGCTTTTCTTTGCTAGAGCCGATAATATACCTATGTTTTGGAGTTGACGAACGAATAGCTTGATCAATTACATTTGCTACAATCTTTGCTGACAAACCAGAAGGAATATTATTTAGATATTTATTATAAGCACTGGAGAACCTTGATTTCTTCTCCTTTTCTATAATTGCAAGCTTTAATCTTATTACTCTATAAATATCTGTTTCGACTACACCAGGATTAATATTTATGACTTTGATATTTGTATTCCATAGTTCCATTCTAAGTGCATCTGATATTGCTTCTAATGCATGTTTTGTAGCTGAATAAGCCCCAATCAATGGAAGCGATATTAATCCTGACAGAGAACTAACATTTATAATTCTACCTTCTTTTCTTTGCGTCATTAAAGGCAACGCTTCTTTTGTGAATTCTACAAGACCGAAGAAATTTGTTTCGAATTGAGCTCTGAGATTCTCTATAGTTATATCCTCAATTGCTCCTGGTTCTACGTACCCGGCATTATTTACTAGACCAAAGATTGTTTTTTCGCTAGAATTAGAAAGTATATTATTAAGAACCTCTTCAAACTTGTCATACCTGGTAATATCGAATATAACTGGAAAATATTGATCATCCTTCAGATTGTATGAAGATAGTTCAGAAGACAAGGCAAGTAGTTGGTCATATCTTCGTGACAAGCCAAAAACTTGGTAACCCGATTGGACAAGTCTAATAACTGCGGCCTTTCCGATTCCACTGGAAGCTCCGGTAACTATGATTGACTTCAACTATATAAGATTAAACAAATGTATACAAAAACGTTAGTAAGGTTCTGCGGTTTGTTGTTATGTTCCTTATCGTAAATATTGCAAAAATAGATGATTGTGCTCATGTGGGATTTGCTATATGTGTTGAACAGCTATATGGTTACAGACGAAGCAGCTGAAGAGTGGAAACGGTAGAGGACATCATAAGAAATTTTATTGGTTGTTTCAACAGCAGGCTGATCCATTCCTTGCATTGATCTTAGGTATATTGTTGAATTTTAGCAGGTGTAGTGTTGCTCATTTCTTGAAAAATCTGAACCGACGTATCTTCTTGACAGTATCAAAATAAGACAGACGTATCTTCTTCTTGATGATATCGGAATAAGGAGACCAAGATAAATGCTTTGATATTATTATATCTGCAAATCTCCATCCTACCTTTATCATATATGGTGTAATAAAGGTTGTAATTACGGTCATAGTTCCAACCATTGGTAATAAAAATGAACTAGTGACACCACTATCTGCACCACCTTTAGCAACAACTAAGGCTAACTCTCCTCCTGAAGACGATAATCCGAACCCTGTTCTGAGCGCAGTCAATGTACTGAAACCTTGCAACCTTGCAGATAGAAATACTGTAAAGAATTTTGCTGCTATTGATACTACCACTAATACAATGGCAGGTATTATAAAGATCGGAAGTTGTCTTATATCCATCAAAGCACCGACAGAAACAAAAAATATAGCAGCAAACATATCTCTAATAGGTAGTGCCAGAACTTTTGTAACTGAATGCACTTTTGATTCTGCTATTAGCACACCAGCAAAAAACGCTCCAGTAGCAACAGAGATACCAATCTCAAATGCAACAAATGACAAACCAAAAGCTACACCAAGAACAGCCACTATAAGTAAATCATGTTGATTTGTGCCGCCAACGTAGTTGACAAACTTTGGTATTGTTCTGGAGCCTATTATTATTACACCAGCAATAAACGCCAATACTGTTCCAATAGAAGTTGCTAACTCTGAAATGGATAATTGACCTCCTGCAGTAGATGTAACAGACTGCAAAATTGCTAACATAGATATAATAATAATATCTTCAATTACAGCAACGCCTAAAATCAGCGTAGATGCTTCTTCTTTTACAATGTCCAATTCTTCGAGTATCCTCATGACTATGACGGTGCTTGTAACCGATATTGCTAATCCTAAAAAGAGGCTATTTGAAAGGGAATAATGCAGTCCTTGAAGTCCTACTATAACACCAATGGAGAAAGTTCCTAATGCTTCAGTTAATGCAATTAGAAACGCTTTCTTACCAATGTTTCGGAGTTTTTCTATAGGAAATTCCATTCCAACAACAAACAACAATAAGATGATACCAATTTCAGCAAACAAATTTAGAACATCTATATTAAGAACTAAGCTAAATGGTGGTGTATAAGGGCCAATAATCATACCTGCTATAATGTAGCCAATAACCATAGGTTGCTTTAATTTGTAGGAAGCCAAAGCCATGACCGAGGCTACAACCATAATTACAGTAAAATCCTGAACTACGTTACCAATCTCAATAGCAACCATGAAACATCTCCCTAGGGAATTAGATTACTAAGAATACCTACTTATTTGCATCGCTTTTTCCTTGAAAGAAATAAGGATAATGTTACGGATATTTATCTAGGACAGGATAATATATTGTCATATATAAAATCTCTTGTGTTAATAGTTTAAATCCAGATATATGAAGAGTTTCAAAAAGAAAGAGAAAAAGAGTTGCTAGTTTTCAGTCATTATCTTTTGAGGTCATTTTCCCTGTCTTTCAGTTGGGATTCTTTTATTTCTTGCTGCCAGGTATGAATAAGGGTAACTTCTACTAATTTTGTTTTAGAGTAGTCCATTATAGAAGCAGATCTATTGCTTAGAATAAATGCATAAGCATCGCTTATTAATGGTTTAAAAACATCATTAACTCTTATTCCACGATTACTATAATACGGCTTCATATCTTCGTTACTGCTGGCATTACTTTTCCAAGCTGGAATCTGTTTTCTGCTAATTATCAAAACCTCTATTTCATTATTTCCATTCTTTACTTCTATATCGAAAGATAGCCTATAATCAAACATAAGAATTAAATTTACACCAAAATATAGTATCTCGTAACCATTAGAATTCCCAGCTGGTATATTAAATTCATTAATATTTCTCACAACATGTGAAAGAACTTTCATTGTGGTTGCAAGTATATAGACATATGTCAAAGTATAGAATGTTTACTATTCGCATTTATACAATTCAGCTTGTTCTTATTCTGTTAGATATGTAAGGCTACAGCCAATCTTTGTGTATATTTTCTTTCATCATTATAAGGGTCTGCCTGAACTTATGAAAAGGTTCAAAAGTAAAAAGAATAAAAACTTTGTTTCAGCTGAATCTCGCTGGTGTTGAGAAAAGATTGGTAAGCTGGTAATTGCTTTATCTACCACCACTACTACTCATAGTCCAATTAGCTGCAAGCTTCTATATGGAATCTCCTTCTACATCAATCGTAGCCCTGCCTGGCTCTTAATGATTGCAGATCAGTTTCAAATTCGGACAGTCCTTGTTATCCTTTGATGACGATAATGATTAATTTTCTTTATACCATAAAATGTTCTAGGTTATAGTGTAGAATTGCCTATTTATTTTCAAATTATACCGTAATTGCAGTGAATAGTGACTCTTCTCCCCCTACTGAAGGAACACCGCCGCCAGCAGTAGTAAAGAAATCATTATCTAAAGAATTCTTTGACTTTCTCACAGTATTTGGAATAATTGGATTAGCAATCGCATTTGTAATAGGCGCGGCAGCATCTAAACTTGTTACTGCGTTAGTAACCGATATAATAGATCCTATTATTGGCTTTTTTTTACCAGCAGGAAGCTTAGAAAACATGTCAGTCAAAGTAACAAATCTATCAGGTTCCATAACTGAATTTAAATACGGTGATTTAATTTCCAACATAATTGACTTTCTAATTATTGCATTTATAGTATTTCTAGCATACAAACAATTATCTAAATATAAGTTAGTAGAAGATAAAACAAAACCCGAGAATAAGTAAATTAAACTCAGACGACACTCAGTATATTATATTCTACTAGATCTGAATCCATATGTGTGTATATTTAGGCTTGCTCCTCAGCCTAAAGCATCATCTTCTTTTATTTTAGGAAAAGAATCCTGTCATCAAGTATTAGATATGGTGGAATCTTGTCCAACTCTTCTCTCTTCCAATGGCAGCTATAACAAAAGCTACATTTTATACAGGTAAATTGGCTCCTATTATTACAGCCAAAGCATTCTTTATACTTAGAATCAAATGTATCTCGTAGATATTGGTGCTGCAGTTGAGAGCGATTGTTCTGTCTCATATGTCAATCCCCTTTGAATTGGCGTTTTGAGATAGAAAAATTCCTCTAGCTGTAAATAATATCCATACTGAAGAGTGAATACGTATAAGAATACCCATAATTGTATTTCCACCAAGTAGAGCAGCCATTGCCACTACAATTGTGTATAGCCTTTACAGAAATATATTAAATGCGGAAAAATAACATGGTAAATTACATCTTATGATTATTCAGTAGATAGTAGAGTGGAAGTCTTAGTTAATAATGGCACATCATATTTCTTATCTTCTGTCAACTTTCTGCAATCTAGCTGTCATAGTCACAAGTTGATCTGAAAAATGTGATAACGATGAAGCTAGACTTGTTGACAAACACTACCATTGTGGATGATGCTCCCAGGTTCGTATCAGAAAAAACTAAGGAGAGAAACTGAACTAATATACTCAAGATATTCTATCCTTTTATGAAAAATTGGAAAAAAATTCTGGTGTATAACGTTAGTTAATGTTAAATTGAAAAAGGATCTGTATTCTATAATTCATTTATTTGTCTTCTAATCCAAGCCAACCATAGCCTTTGGATTCAAGTTCTTCCGATAACGCTTTGTCAGCTGTTTTGATGATCTTTCCCTTAGCCATAACGTGAACCCGATCGAGCTTTTTAAGATACCTAAGTATTCGAGCATAATGAGTTATTACAATAACACCTGCGCCTGTTTCGATTAATTGGTTAATTGCTTCTGCAACAGACTTTACTGCATCGATATCCAAACCAGAATCTGGTTCGTCAAGAATTGCAATATTAGGTTTCAGAACTAGCATTTGCATTACCTCAGATCGCTTTTTCTCTCCACCAGAAAATCCTTCATTGAGATATCTTCCAAGAAATGTTGGATCAAGTCCAACGGCGTCCAAGTTCTTCTTTACATACTCATGAAATTCCCTAACCGTGAGGAAAACCTCTCTGTTTTTCTGATCTTCTCCTAATGATTTGTTTAAAGTATTATAGGCATTTCTTAAAAAGTGACTATATCCTACACCTGAAATTTCTGTTGGATACTGGAAGCCTAGGAACAATCCTTTCTTTGCTCTTTCGTCGGTTGATAAATTAATAATACTGTTGCCCTTGACGAGAATATCTCCAGATGTAATTGTATATTTTGGATGTCCTAACAATACGTTTGCAAAAGTGCTCTTACCTGAACCGTTTGGACCCATAATTACGTGAACTTCATCTTTATCTATTTTTAGATCGAGGCCAGTTAGAATTTCTTTTCCATCGATAGCAGCATGCAAATCTTTAGCCTCTAAGAATGACATATATAAGTAGTATATTCCGCACATAATATAAGGATATATGTATATGTCGTGAAATATGTGACATAGTAGTTAGTACATTAACTAAAGTTCGTGACGAATCTAGCTTTCAAATAGAAACAATTGAAAACCTGAGTAGAAAGATTAATGCTGGCGATCATAACTTTCCTTCTTTACCTTTGGTATACACTAGAATATTTCAAAATATCAATGACCTGAGGAAACTGGATAGTCTGAATTTGAGTGAAAAAAATTGGTTTGGGGGGGATATTATTGTAGATTTAGATTTTCTTTTTTCTTTTGTTAACAGCTTTTTTCTTTGTACCCTTTATCTGAGTACTGGTCTTCCTTTTTTTGATGCTTCTCCCTGTCCTTGGATCTTTGCCTTGGGCTCTTTCAACTGCCGCAACGTATGCTGATGCTCGTTTATCTGATAGTCCTTTCTTTTTCTTGATGGCCTTTTTTGCAGTATCAAAACTCTTGTAGGATTTCTTGCCTAGTTTTACTGGCATAGTTAGAATTAAAAGTTATGAAAATATATCTTTTTCTCAATAATCATAAGAAGAATGAAAATAAGCAGTAGCAGTAAATTAAAAAAGGATTTTTCAATATCTTACAAAAAATAAGGAGATTTATTAAGAAGATGCTGCAAGTTGTTTGGCTAATCGTGTACACAATTGAAGATGTCTCCGTTCTTCTCTCAGAATTGAATTGACTGCAGTGGAGAATTGTTTATTTTTAACCTTCTTTGTTGCCATTGTACTTAAAACCTCATAGTGTGTTACTTCTCCGCCTTCAGCAAGGCACAGAAATTCTATTGCTTCAGAAGAATCCTGGTCCTCGCCAAGATATGTATTCATCATTTGGGAAACCTTTTGTTCGGTGTCCTCTGCCGATTTTTGGATATTTTCAGAATTCAATCCTTGTGACTGTGACAACTTCTGAACCAATTCTTCAAGCTTTGTCTGATGATTGTTTGCTTCTTTTCTCATTTTATCTAATTTAGGCTTCATTCCTGCTTCATCCAATAATCCTTTTGAATCTAGCTCCTGAACTGCTTTTTGAGCAGCCATCTCTAAACCAAGAGCTTCACCTATCTTTTGTTCAAGCTTAACTTTGCTATCTGTTGACATGTTCTGTAATGTAGAGATAATTGTTTATAAGAATAGTAGAAGATGAATAGACCTCCCCTTTATAATAAACAGGGGGTTTTTTAAAGATCGGTAGATCGTAGTAATTTGTATTTTTCTAGCTATCCCAAATATTAGATTGAAATATTATATAAATTACTATTGGAGGCAGCAGAAGGTATGAGGATAATTATAGCCCAAACAAATTTATTATTTGTTATTCTTCACGATAAGTCTAAAGGTAAAAAATACGAAGTGCTAGCGACGGAAGATCTCCACCTCAAATCATTTGTCTTAACCGGTTGGTTAATTTCCTATGAATGTCCCTGCGCTATCGTGTTCGTGTACAGGGTCAAGAAGGTTTTGACATCTAAAATCTTGGTCTATACAGGAGTCAATTTCATCAAAATGTCTTTGTATCTATTGCTGTCTGATCAAACATTCTTGCAGTATTATTAGTACCCGTTCTTAATAATTCCTTTGAGTTATCCTTTGCTTGTTCCATCGCTGCTTTGAAGGCATCCATATTAGCAAATATCATGTTATTTACTAGCCTTGTCGTAGCTATCGTAACGTTTGCAAACCCACTGACCATATTTGCATATGTTTCTGTTATTCTTCCCGGAATCATCCAATTATTCCAAAAAAGCCCATTAGTATTCTCTACATATGGTAGCCATGGTGATTGACATAAGTTTATAATCTCTTTTTGGGATTCTATTTGATTCTCTGCTATTACTCTGGCAGCTTCGATAGCTTGTTCTTGGTAATCATTTACGATTTGCGTATAACGGGTAATCTCCCTTTTACTCTCCTTAGCTAGAGTTTTGATAATATCTTTAGTCCGATCTAAAGATTTGATGACTTCGTCCTGTTGTTGCTGCAGAACAGATGTAGATGTTGGTATTCTTGTTTTTCGCTCTTCCTCTTCTATAACATTTTCTAATTTGTCTGCAACTTTTGCAGCTTCTTTTCTTACATCTTTATTATCTGCCAAAGTAGCTATTCTCTCAGCTTGTTTTTTCGCTTGTTCTTTCTCTGTTGTGGAGCTATCTTTCAGCTCTTTTTCTGATGACATGAATTCTATGGCATGATAACCTATTTAAAGACTGTAATAATGGTTTATGATGGTTAAGACAGCTATAATAAAAATTAATGAGTTAATATCAACCAAGGAATTGAATTTTTTAGGCATTGTCCCATTTTCTGGTGTAAATTATAGGTATTCAGATTTGCCATTAAGATCAGGCCTAAAACATCCAAATTTACCTGATCATAATAGACCATTAAACGAACTCGCCACATAACATGACTAAGTTTGAGAGAAATCCTTAGAGATAATATAACTGAGAATACTAACTTATTTGGGTAAGAAGGACGGGCTCTGAATTGATACCGACTGTAAGA
>Ga0193723_1000638_pt1 | contig 13776 bp, 12 predicted proteins | sample H2m2metaG_FD_143042 | JGI IMG/M metagenome (GOLD analysis project Ga0193723, IMG submission 143042) | Soil microbial communities from a riparian zone of the East river system, Colorado, United States - H2m2 | ecosystem: Environmental > Terrestrial > Soil > Riparian zone | place: USA: East River... | reverse complement strand
TCCCGACGATCCCGCTGGGCCAGGCCACGGTCGGTGGGGCGGGAGGTCCGAGCGCGACAGCGACGGCTGAGATGAATGGAGCGGGGGCGGCGGCCGGCGAGGTGCTGCTACCGGCTCCCGGTGAGGCCGCTCGGCCCCCGCTAGAATCTGCCGCGAACGGACGATCGACAGCGCGCGGCGCGAATAGCCCGAGCAACAACGAAAAGCCCAGTGCGGTGCCGATTCGAGCGCGCATTTGGCTGCCGATTCCGGCGGCGGCTAGGTCTCAAGGTCCGTAAATCTGTTTCCGGCCAGGGGGTTCATGGCACCAGAAGAAGGCAACCGTCGTGCCATGATTACAGTTAGAAAATGCCGGGGGGCCGTCGTACTCGATTCCGTTCGCGGTGGCGGGGTTAGCGGGGTAGAACTGAAACTGCTCTCTAGGAGGGGCGGGTTCCCGCGAGGGGTTCTGGACCCGCCAGTACCCGGCTTGTACCGATCGGGCCGGTATCAGGACTGGCCGGGCGCATCGCTCCCGTCGGCCTCCGGGCCACCGATCGGGATGCCGTGGCTCTCCATTCGCGAGTAGAGGGCACGCCGCGATATTCCGAGGAGTGAGGCGGCCTTCGTCTTGTTTCCCTGAGCGCGCTCGAGAGCCTCGCGGATCATGCGGTTTTCGACCTGCTCGAGGCTCATCCCGAGCGAAAGCAGATCGCTCGGGTCTCCCGCCGCGCGGGGCCGCTCGAGCGGGAAGTGCTGGCGCTCGATCTTCCCTTCCGGTCCCGCGAGAATGCAGGCGCGCTCGATCAAATTCTGGAGCTCGCGGATATTTCCCGGGAAATCGTATCCCCTCAGATATTCGAGCGCGTCGGGGGTCAGGTGCGCGAGCGCGCGCTCTTGAAGCAGCAGGAAGTGCTCCACGAGGGGCGGGACGTCCTCCCGCCGCTCGCGCAGCGCCACGAGCCGGATCGGAAACACGTTGAGGCGGTAGTAGAGATCCTCGCGGAACTTTCCCTGCTGGATCATCTCCTCGAGGTTGCGGTTCGTCGCCGCCAGGATTCGCACGTCGGCCCGCCGCATATCCTCGCCGCCCACCCGGACGTACGTCCGGTCTTGGAGCACGCGCAGGAGCTTCACCTGGATGCTCTGCGGCAGCTCCCCGATCTCGTCGAGGAAAACCGTTCCCCCTTCGGCGATCTCGAAGCGGCCGGGCTTGGTGCGGATCGCGCCGGTGAAAGCGCCTTTCTCATGGCCGAAGAGCTCGGACTCGAGAAGCGTTTCCGGGAGCGCGCCGCAGTTCACGGGAACAAAGGGCGCGTCAGCGCGGTGGCTTGCCGCGTGAATCGCCTGGGCGAAGATCTCCTTACCCGTTCCGCTCTCTCCCAGCAGGAGCACGTTCGCGTCCGTAGGGGCGACCCGCTCCGCGAGGCCACGCGCGTCCTTCATCGGGGAGCTCGTTCCGATGATCGAGTCGAAGTGGTGGAGATGAATCTGCTCCCTCAGGGTCTCGATCCGCCCCTTCAGGACGCTCGATTCCTGACGCAGCTTCCGGTTCTCCAGCACCTGGCGGATCCGAAGCGGAAGCTCTTCCAGGATGTTGTCCTTGACGATGTAGTCGGCCGCCCCCTCCTTCATCATCTGGACCGCCTCGCGCGTATCCGCGAACGCGGTCATCAGGATGACCTCGGGTTGATAGCCCTGAGCCCTGGCCTCCCGGAACACCTGGATTCCGTTCGCACCCGGCATCCTCATGTCGGAGACGATCACGTCGAACGGCCGCGACCGAATCTCGTGAATCGCCGCGTCACCGCCCAGGGCAATCGAGACCTCGTACCCGGCCTCCGAGAGGGTCGTCTCGATGAGGCGGCAGAGGTTCTCCTTGTCTTCCGCGACCAGGATGCGATCGGCCATGGTCAGGCACCCTCGAGTGGGATGCGGATCTCGAACAACGCGCCGCCGGTCGGCGCGTCCCCAACTGTAACCGATCCGCCGTGCTCGGATACGATCCGATCGACGAACGCGAGGCCCAGGCCCGTCCCCTTTGCCCGCGTGGTGAAGAAGGCGTCGAAGACTTGCTTCCGGATGTCGCGCGGGACGCCCGGGCCGGTGTCCTCGAACTGGATGCGCACCTCGCCCCGCCGCTCGAAGACGCGGATGGCCAACTTCCCGCCGTTCGGCATCACGTCCCGCGCGTTCAGGGCCAGGTTCAAAAAGACGTGGTGCATGGCGAGAGGATCGCCTACGAGTGAAACCCCGTCCGGCGCCTTCCACTCCACGGACATGACGACCCCCGATCGATCCATCTCCACGCGAAGGATCCCGAGGGAGCGCTCGAGGACCTGGCGCAGCTCGAACTCCTGGGGCTCGAGGTTCGGCCGCCGCGAGAGGTGGAGGAAATTCTGGACGAAGGCGCTCATCCGGCCCACTTCCTCGTCGATCATGCTGAGGAGCTGCACCCGCTCCCTCGAGGCGAGCTGATCGTATTTCTGGAGTCTCGAGGAGGCCCCCCGGAGCACGGCCAGCGGGTTCCGGATCTCGTGCGCCACGCCCGCCGAGACCTGGCCGATCGAGGCGAGCAGATCCGTGTGCCGCATGTTCTCCTCGATCCGAAGCAGGTGCCCCACCGTCCGCCCGTACCCGATCCCGATCACGATGACCAGGAGCGAAGCGACGATGGCCGCGCCGTAGAGGGAGGTTCGGATCACTTGCAAAGGCTGGAATGCCTCCGATCCCCCCTCGACGGCGACCGCGCCGAGCACCGCCCCGTCCGGCCCGGTGACCGGCGCGTAGCCCGAGCGAAGGTACTGGCCGTCCTTGTAGTAGAGCGACGAATGGGACGTCGCGCCGATGAGGGCGCGGGTCAGCGGGACGCGGTCCAGCACCACCACGTCCGGCTCGAACGCGAACGGGTCCCGGAGGCGAAGGAGGACGCGACGCGAGGGGTCGACCAGGATCACGTTGGAGAGCCCGGCGCTCGCGGCCAGCCGCTTCCACTCCGTCTTGACCGCGTCGGCCGCCTCCTGGGCGTCCATCGCCATCGAAAAATCGGTGAGTGCGGTGTCGGCCGCCGCCGCCGTGTCGGCGACCGCGAGCGCGAGCATCTCGAATTGCGCCGGTTGGACGAGGAGCGCCGCGATATGGGCGGTCCCCTGGAGCCGCTTCCCCAGCTCCTGGTCCAGCAGCCTCTGCGAGGTGCGGATGGAATAGATGATCGTGCCGTTCACGAGGAGCAGAAGCGCCCCGAGAAAGACGAGGGTCCCAAGGATCCTGGGTCGGATGTTCTGTCGGCGGGGGAACATGGTGGCGGCGGAAGTGCCGTGACGCGTAAGGATACCAGGCTTTGCCGGGCTGTGGTAGGTTCCGCTTCCAAGCCATGAGGCGGCACGCCCTTCCGTTCCTACTCGGGGCCGTCTCCGGCGCCTTGGGAGGGCTGATGGGCGTCGGGGGCGGCATCGTCCTGGTTCCGCTCCTAGTGCACGCGCTCCACATGGCGCAGCACGAGGCCCAGGGTACCTCGCTCGCCTTCGTCATCGTCACGGCGCTGGTGGCCGTGGTCCCCTACTACGGGCACGAGAAGCTCGATCTCGCCCTCGCGCTCTGGCTCACCCTGGGGGCGCTCCCCGGCGTGCTCCTGGGATCGCGCCTGGCCGACCGCACCTCCGCCGCCCGGCTCCGGATCGCGTTCGGGGCGGTGATCCTCGTGACCGCGATTCGTCTGCTCGCCGCTCCGCCCCAGGCCGGGAGCGGGGCCGCGCTCTGGCCCCCTCTGCTCAACGTGCTGGCCGGGTTCCTTGCCGGGACGCTGGCGGGATACGTCGGGATCGGCGGCGGGACCGTCCTCGTTCCGATCCTCGTCCTGGGACAGAACGTCGACCAGCACACGGCCCAGGGCGTCTCGCTTCTGATGATCGTCCCCGTCGGGATCGTCGGGGTCGCGAGCTACGCGCGCCGAGGGCGGATCGGCCATCAGGGCCTTCCCATGCTCCTTGCGGGGGGCGCAATCGGCGCGCTCGCGGGCGCGCTTCTCGCCCACCACACGAAGGCGCCGACGCTCACGCGCCTCTTCGGCATCCTCTTGCTCGCCACGGCCGCGCAAATGATTTTCGGGCGCCAGCGTGGTAACGTCCCCCGATCCGCCGAACCCTCAGGAGGCATTTCATGACGTGGATGTACCGATCGCTTGCCGTTGGTCTCGCCTTCGCGCTCGGCTGCGCGGCCGGGCCGGACCCGAAGCAGATGTCCCACTTCGAAGATCTCTCCCGCACGTACATCGAGGGGTCCTACGCCTATAACCCCTCCTTCGCGACCTCGTGGGGCTTCCACCAGTTTGACGACTCCCTCGAGAACTGGTCGCCCGAGGCGATCCGCTCGGAGGAGGCGCGGATCCGGGGCGCGCTGAAGGATCTCGAGACCGTCGATCCCAAGAAGCTGGACCCGGCGACCCGCATCGACTTCGAGCTGTTCCACCGCGGGGTCGAGGGAAACCTCTTCAACTTGGTCGAGATGCGCCCGTGGGAGATCGATCCGGGCCAGTACAACTACGGCTTCATGCTCGAGCCGATGATCGCGCGGAGCTTCGCGCCGACCGAATCGCGCCTCCGATCGCTCACGTCCCGGCTCAAGCAGGTCGGCCGGCAGCTCGCGAACGCGCGCGTGAACCTCAAGAATCCGCCGCGGATGTTCACCGAGTTCGCGATCGGAGATTTCGAGGGAACAATCTCGTATCTCCAGAACGATGTGACGCGCGCGTTCTCCTCGGTGAAGGACCCCGCGCTCCGGAGCGATTTCGAGAAGGCGAAGACCGAGGCGATCGCCGAAACCCGCAGTCACATGAAGTGGATGCACGACACGCTCCTTCCCGCGAGCAACGGGAGCTACCTCCTCGGCGAGGATAGATACCGGAAAAAACTCAGCTACGACGAGATGATCGACGTGCCGCTCGACACGCTTCTCGCCGTGGGAGAGCGGGAGATGGCCCGGCTCGACGCGCGCTACCAGGCTGCCGCCAAGCGAATCGATCCCTCGAAGCCGGTCGCGGAGATCGTCGCGATGATGCGCCAGGATCATCCCTCGGCGGACAGCCTCCTCGACTACGCGCGGGGCCTCTTGGAGGGGATACGCTCGTTCTGCATCGAATCGAAGTTCATCGCGATCCCTTCCGAAGTGCGGTGCCAGGTGCGCCCCACGCCGGAATACGCGGCGAGCCGCTCGTTCGCGAGCTTCGACGGGCCGGGCCCGCTCGAAACCAAGGCCACGGAGGCCTTCTACAACATCACGCTGCCCGAGAAGACGTGGCCCAAGGACCGGGTGGAGCAATTCCTCCAGGGCTATAACCGCTGGACGCTCCCATCGACCTCCATTCACGAGGTCTATCCCGGGCACTACACGCACTTCCTCTACGCCAAGAACTCTCCGACCTTCGTGCGAAAGGCGTTTGGCGCGGGTTCCTTCGCGGAGGGTTGGGGGCTCTACACCGAGGAGGCGGTGCTCAACCACGGCTATGGAAACGGCAACCCGAAGATCGAGTTCGGCGTCATGCGGTGGGCGCTCATCCGGGCATGCCGCCTTCAGGTCGGCATCCGCCTCCACACGCGTGGGATGACGATGGAGGAGGGCGTTCGGTACTTCATGGATCACGCGGGGCTCGAGCGCGTCAACGCCGAGCGCGAGGCCGGCCGCGCCGCGTTCGATCCGACCTACAGCATCTATACGCTGGGCGCGCTCGAAATCCGGAAGCTTCGCGACGACGTGGCTCGCGAGCAGGGAAAGAAGTTCGATCTCGCGCAGTTCCACGCGACGATCCTCTCGCAGGGAGCACTCCCGGTCGCGCTGCTCCGCCGCATGCTCCTCCGGTCGGAGGGCTCGATCCTCTGAGTCCTGGGCGCACGCGCCATCTCCTGCTGGGCTTGTACAGCACGGCGCCGGCGTGGGCGATCCCGGACCCCGACGTGGAGGCGCTTCGCCGCGATTTTCCCGATGTCGCGGTCACGCGCGCGACCTCGGACGAGGACCTTCGGGCCGCGATCGGGGCGGCGGAGATCCTCTTCTCCTGGGAGCCGGGGGAAGAGGCGATGGAGAAGGCCGAGCGTCTTCGCTGGCTCCACGCCCCGGCCGCCGGGATCGGCGCCTATCTAAGGCCGAGCTTCCTCAAGCGGCGCGCCGTCATCACCAACTCCCGCGGCGCGCACGCGATCCCGATCGCGGAGCACGTCATCGGCATGCTGGCCGCCATGGCCAGACGCTTTCGCGCGGCCATCGTGGAGCAGACGACCACGGGAATGCGGCGCGAGAACTGGTGGGTGGGCTCCGAGATTCCGGACGAGCTGAACGGGAAGACCATCGGCCTCTTCGGATACGGCGCGATCGGCCGTGAGGTGGCCCGGCGGGCGGGCGGCCTCGGGATGCGGGTCCTGGCGCTCCGGCGCCATCCGGACCGGGCGCCGGAGTGGGACCCGGAGCTTCTGGACGTGCTCGGGCTGCCGCGCGCGGAGCCGAAGGTCGAGACGGTGTTGGGGCCGGGCGACTTTGACCGGCTCCTCGAGGAGTCCGACGCGATCGTCGTCAGCGCGCCCTTGACGGCCGAGACCAAGGAGATCTTCAACGCCAAAGCCTTCGCGCGAATGAGGCCGGGATCGTGGTTCGTGAACATCGCCCGCGGGAAGATCGTCCGCGAGGAGGATCTGATCGCCGCGCTCAGGGCTGGGCGGCTGGGCGGCGCGGCGCTCGACGTCTTCGAAACCGAGCCCTTGCCGCCCGAGAGCCCCCTCTATAGGCTCGGGAACGTGATCCTGACTCCTCACGTCTCCGGCCTTTCGCGCGGTTTCTGGCCGCGCGCGATGGCGCTCTTCCGCGCGAACCTCGTCCGGGACGCGAAAGGGATACCCCTCTTGAACCGCGTCGATCCCGAGCGGGGCTACTAGAAGGGGCCGGGGCGATGGCGAAACCACTGATCGGCGTCGGTCCCAACATCCGGCCGACCAAAAACCGCGGCGACGCCTACTTCCTGCTGGCGAGCTACGTCGATCTGGTCTCTCGGAGCGGTGCGATGCCGACGATCCTGCCGCTTGTCTCCACGCTCGAAGAGGCGCGCGAGATGGTGGGCCGCGTCGACGGGCTCCTCTTAACCGGCGGCAAGGACCTCGAGGCGACGCGGTACGGCCAGTCGACCCGTCACCCCGACTCGCTCGGCTCCCCGGCCCGAAACGCGTCCGATCTCTATCTCGCGCGCGCCGCCCAAGAGCGCGGGACGCCGACGCTCGGGATCTGCCTGGGTGTTCAGGTGATGAACGTGGAGTTCGGGGGAACGCTGCTCCAGCACATTCCGGAGGACCTGCCCGGAGCGCTCGGGCACGAGGAGGAGGGTGACGAGAAAGCCGACGCGCCCGAGCACGCCGTCGCGCTCGAGCCCGGAACGCTCCTCGCGCGGGTCCTCGGCGAGGGGCCCGGGGTCGTCAATTCGTTCCATCATCAATCGGTCGATCGCGTCGCGCCAGGGTTCCGGGTGGCAGCGCGGAGCCCCGACGGAGTGATCGAGGCGATCGAGCGGACCGACCACCCGTTCTACGTCGGCATTCAGTGGCACCCCGAGCGGATGCCCGACGCGCCGTCGACCCGCCGCTTGATGGGCGCGTTCCTCGACGCGGCGCGCGGAGCGCAGATCAGGGCGTAAGCGTCCCGGCGGGGCCTCGACCGCGCGATGCCGCTACATTACCAGCCGAACTTCTTCTTGATCGCTTGGATCTGGTCCAGGTGATTCAGATCGTGCCCCGCGACCAGCTCCAGGGTCCTGCGCACGGTTTCCCGTCCCCGCTCCGGATGCTCCCCGTAGCGCTTCCACGTCCGCCGCGGCACGGAGCCGACCAGCTCGAGGTTGATCTTCCGTAGCAGCTGGATCTGCGCGACCGTTCGCGGCACGCTCCGCCGGCGGTGGCGGAGGGTTTCCGTCCAAACCGTCTGGTTGTACGCCTGGACCGGCCGCCCTGACTCCGAGAGCGCCATCCGGCACCGGAAGCCGTAGACGATCTCCGTGTCGAGCAGGTGGCCCACGATCTCGGAGATGCTCCACTTCCCGCGCGCCGGGCGGCGGCGGACCTGGCTGGGCGTGAGGCCCTGGACGGCCCGCGCGATCTTGCCCGGCCCGGTGCGAAGGAGCGGCATCGCGGGACGACCTCCCCGATAGGTGTCGATCTTCCGAATGTAGTCGGCGAATTCGCGGCGAAGCTTGGGCCGCGAGCGCCGGCGGGCTCCGGTCTTGCCGCGGGACTTCGCGCGTGCCGTGGCGCGACCTCGCGTGCGTGTGATCGATTTCACAAGCGGCTCCTTTCTGTTAGAGTCACGCGTTCCATGCGTTCGAATGCGGGATGGTAGCGCAATGAAGATCGGGGTGCCTCGGGAATCGGGCGCTGGCGAGCGCCGCGTCGCTGTCATCCCCGATGGAATCCGCCAGCTCAAGACCGCGGGCGCCGAAATTCTCGTCGAGGCCGGCGCCGGCATGGGCGCCTTTCACGCCGACAAAGCCTACGCGGACGCCGGCGCGACCGTCGTCTCCGATCCCGCCCTTCTCTGGTCCGATGCGGACGCGATTCTAAAGATTCAGCCTCCCCTTCCGCATCCTTCGCTCGGCCGCCACGAGGCCGATCTCCTTCGCGAAGGCGCCGTTCTCGTCTGCATGCTCCGGCCGCTCAGCAACCTCGACGTGGTTCGCACGCTCGCGACGCGGCGGGTGTCCAGCTTCAGCATGGACCTGATCCCGCGCACGACGCGCGCACAGCGGATGGACGCGCTCTCCTCGATGGCGACGGCGGCGGGCTACAAGGCGGTCCTCCTCGCCGCTTCGGCGGCTCCGCGGTTCTTTCCGATGCTCGTCACGGCCGCGGGGACGATGGCTCCGGCCCGAGTCTTGGTCATAGGCGCGGGGGTGGCGGGGCTCCAGGCGATCGCGACGGCGCGGCGGCTGGGGGCGGTGGTCGACGGCTACGACATCCGCCCCGCGGTGAAGGAGGAGGTCGAGAGCCTCGGCGCGACGTTCGTCGGCCCGAAGCTCTCGGCGGAGGAGGCCCAGGACCGATCGGGCTACGCGAAGGAGCTTTCCGCGGAGGCGCGGGCCCGCGCGCAGGAGCTCCTTCTCGCGCGAATCCCGATGTCGGACGTGGTGATCACGACCGCGCGCGTCCCGGGGCTCCCGGCGCCGAAGCTGATCCCGGCGAGCGCGGTCGCGAAGATGAAGCCGGGCTCCGTGATCGTCGACCTCGCCGCCGACATGGGCGGGAACTGCGAGCTCACGGAGCCGGGAACGGAAGTCGTGCGCCACGACGTCACGATCTTGGGCCCGATCCGCCTCGCGGGGACGATCCCGATCCACGCGAGCCAGATGTACTCGCGCAACATCGTGAGCTTCTTCCTCCTGATGTTGAAGGACGGGAAGCTCTCGCTGGACATGAACGACGACATCGTCCGCGATACCTGTGTCACGCACGACGGGAAGATCGTCCACGCTCCGACCCGGGAGCGGATCGAGCAGCCCGCCGGGGCGGCCGGAGCCGCCGGGGCGGCGTCCGGCGCGGCCGGCAGCGCCAGGAGCGCGACGTGATCGCACACTTCTTGAACGACCTCACGATCTTCGTGCTCGCGATCTTCGTGGGCTACGAGATCATCTCGAAGGTCCCGGTGATCCTCCACACGCCGCTGATGTCGGGGACAAATGCCATCCACGGGATCGTGCTGGTGGGCGCGATGCTCGTCCTCGGAGGCGCCGACACCACGCTCGCGCGCGTCGTCGGATTCTGCGCCGTGGTTCTCGGGGCGGTGAACGTGGTGGGCGGGTTCATGGTGACGGACCGCATGCTCCAGATGTTCCGGAAGAAATCGGGGCCGAACGAGCCGTGATCCACACGACATCGCTCGGGGCCGGCATCCACTTCGCCTACCTCGTTTCCTCCGTCCTCTTCATCCTGGGCATCAAGGGGCTGAGCTCCCCCCGAACCGCGCGGTCCGGGAACCGGCTCGCGGCGATCGGCATGCTGCTCGCCATCGTCGCGACCCTGCTCGACCGCCAGATCCTTTCGTACACCTGGATCGTGGCCGGAATCGTTGTGGGATCCGCGATCGGCGCGGTCGCGGCACGGACCGTGACGATGACCGCGATGCCGCAGATGGTGGCACTCTTCAACGGATCGGGCGGCGGCGCGGCGGCGCTCGTCTCCTCGCTCGAGTACCGGCACCTGATCCAGGCCGGCGCTCTCCCGCTCGACAGCGGGATCAGCATCCTGCTCGGGGCGCTCATCGGCGCGATCTCCTTCTCGGGAAGCATCGTCGCGTTCGGCAAACTCCAGGGCCTCCTTCCCGAGAAGGCGGTCACCTATCCGCTCCAGCAGGTCGTGAACGGCCTGCTCGCCGCGGCGATTCTCGTCTTGGCATGGATGGTCCTGAACGGGTCGGGCGGAAGCCACGCGTTCATCGCGTTCCTGGCGGGATCGCTGCTCCTGGGCGTCCTGGCTGTGATTCCGATCGGGGGCGGCGACATGCCGGTCGTGATCTCGCTCCTCAACTCCTTCACCGGGCTCGCGACCGCCGCGACCGGATTCGCGCTCCACAACGTCGTGCTGATCATCAGCGGGACCCTGGTCGGAGCCTCGGGGACGCTCCTGACCGTCCTCATGTGCAAGGCGATGAACCGCCCGATCACGAACGTCCTCTTTGGCGCATTCGGCGCCGCGCCCAGCGCGACCACGAGCCCCGCCGGCGGCGGCGCGGCCGCCATGGCCGGGAAGCCCGTCCGCGACGTATCGGTGGAGGACGCCGCCACGATCCTCGCCTACGCGCGCAAGGTGATCATCATCCCCGGCTACGGGTTGGCGGTGGCGCAGGCGCAGCATGCCTTGCGGGAGCTCGCGGATCTATTGAAGGCGCGGGGCGTGGAGGTGGTATACGCCATCCATCCGGTCGCGGGGCGCATGCCGGGGCACATGAACGTGCTCCTCGCGGAGGCGAACGTCCCCTACGAGGAGCTCAAGGACCTGGATGCCGTGAATCCTGAGTTCGAGAGCGCGGACGTGGCGTTGGTCGTCGGAGCGAACGACGTGGTCAACCCCGCCGCCCGGCACGATTCGCAGAGCCCGATCTACGGGATGCCGATCCTGGACGCCGACAAGTCGAAGCACATCATTGTTTTGAAGCGGAGCATGAAGCCGGGATTCGCGGGAATCGACAACGAGCTCTTCTACGATCCCAAGACGATGATGCTCTTCGGCGATGCGAAGGATTCGATCGCCAAGCTCGCGCAGACGGTCAAGGCGCTGTAGCGGCCGCGGGGGCACGGCCGGCGCCCCTGCTCCGGGTTGACCTTCCCTCCCGCTCCGTCCGGAGTTACAATCCCGCCCTGACGCGGTCCGGCGCCGTCCGGACCGCCGCGCAGCAGGAGGTGCCTCCATGAATCGACTTCAAGTAACACCTGCTTTCAGGCTGATCGTCCTCTCGACCCTCGCGCTCACGCTGATTATCGCGCTCGTCGCGGTCACCTCGCGAGCCGCCCACGGCGACACGGAAGCTCCCCAGACCTTCCACATCGCCGAGATCACCAAGATCATGGCGGGCTATAACGGGGATGCGACCATCCAGGCCGTGGAGATCAAGACGCTCGGCACGGGAGAGAATCTCGTGAACGGGGCGTCGATCGTCGTGGTCAACGCCGACAGCACCGCGACAGCCAACCTGGGCACGTTCGCCGCGGACGTTCCGAACGGCGCGGCCGGCGTCCGGATCCTCTGCGCGACCGCCGCGTTTCAGACGGCCTTCGGAATCACGGCCGACCTGACGATCACGCCTGGAATATTCCCGAAGACGGGCCAGGTCTCGTACGAGAAGCCGGCCTGCAGGGTGAACACCGTTCCCTACGGGGACGTAGCCAAGACGATCACGCCGGGCGCGACCAGGGCGCCGTACCTGCCCGTGGCCGGGGCGACGATCCTCATCCGTAGGATCGACTCGCCGGGACTTCCGACCTGCCCGCTGTCCGAGAACTCGCAGCTCCGCTTCGCGCAGAAGGAGGGTACGGCAGCGAGCCCCGATACGTTCACCAACAATGCGGGCACATCCGTGTTCGTCTCTTCGGCCGTGACCGGCGTGGGCACGCTGCCGCCGGCTCATCCCGTCGTTCGCGTCTACCCGAACCCGATTCGCGGCACGACGCAGATCGAGGCCCCCGACTGGGCGCCCCTCACCATCCACGACATTCAAGGCCGCCTGGTCCGGGTGCTCACGTGCGTCGCGGGCGGGGCGTGCCCTCAGGTCGCGGGTCCATACAAGGGCGAATGGAACGGAACCGACTCGCACGGCCACGATGTTCCGTCGGGGATCTACTTTCTCCGGTACGTCGGGCGGAGCGGCTCTGTCGTCAAGAGGATCGCGATCACGCGGTGAAACGGTAGGCCGGGATCACCGAGGCAGCGAGCTTCCCCGACGCGGTGCTATCGCACGACCACCGACCCTTCGAGCATGCCCATGCCGCAGGCGAACTTCACGCCGCCGGCATCGATGGTCCCCAGCGCCACGCGCACGGGCTGATTCAGAGGGAGAGCCGCGCGGACCTTGCCGCCGGCGACCACGATCTCCGTCGCGCACGTCTGATCGGACCGCCTCGTAACCACGAGCGTCACGTCTTCGCCCTTCTTCACGCGGATTTCTTTCGGCTCGAATCCCTTATCTGTCACGGCGACCTGGATCTCCTTCATCCGACCCTCCGATCCTCCTGCGCATCCCGACGCGACTGCGGATCCCAGAATCAGTGCGGCGACGAGCATCAGCCTTATCATGAGGACACCTCCTGGCGCTTCGGCAGGTGACGGCCCTTCCACCATGCGAAGATCGCGGGATAAACGACCAGCTCCAGCACGAACGATGTGACGACGCCCCCGACCATCGGGGCCGCGATCCGCTTCATCACGTCCGCGCCGCTTCCCTCGCCCAGCATGATCGGGACGAGGCCGAAGAGGATCGCGCAGACCGTCATCATCTTCGGCCGGATGCGATGGGCCGCCCCCTCGACGATCGCCTCCGTGAGGTCGGCACGGTCGCGGAGAAGGCCTCGCGCCAAACGGTCCTGGTGCGACAGCTTCAGGTAGAGGAGCATGACCACCCCGGTCTCCGCGTCGAGTCCCGCGAGCGCGATCATCCCCACCCAGACGGCGACGCTCAGGTTGTAGCCTAAGATCCATAGGATCCAGACCGCCCCGACGAGCGAGAACGGCACCGCGAGCATCACGATCGCCGATTCGGCCACCGAACGCATGTTGAAGTAGAGGAGGCCGAAGACGATGAGGAGCGTGAGCGGAACCACCAGCGCGAGCCTCGCTTTCGCCCGTTCGTAGTACTTGAACTGTCCCGACCAGTCGATTCGATAACGCGGCGGCAGCGTAACGCTGCGCGCAACGGCACGCTTCGCGTCGGCGACGTAGCCGGCGAGCGCGCGCCCGGCGACGTCCACCGAGACCAGCCCGAAGAGCTGACCGTCCTCTTCCTGGATCATGGGGGGGCCGCTGCGGAATTCGACCCGAGCCAGCTGCGCCAGCGGCACCTGCGCGCCCGACGACGTGGGCACGAGCACGCGGCGGAGCGCGTCGGGGTCGCCTCGAAAGTCACGCGCGTAGCGGACCTTGATCGTGTAGCGCTCGCGGCCCTCGACCGTCTGCGACACGACCATGCCGCCGATGGCGGTTTCGATGACGTCTTGGACATCCTCCACGGTCAGCCCGTATCGAGCCACGGCTCCACGGTCGATGTCGAAGTCGAGGAAGTAGCCCC
>Ga0193723_1000637_pt1 | contig 13777 bp, 9 predicted proteins | sample H2m2metaG_FD_143042 | JGI IMG/M metagenome (GOLD analysis project Ga0193723, IMG submission 143042) | Soil microbial communities from a riparian zone of the East river system, Colorado, United States - H2m2 | ecosystem: Environmental > Terrestrial > Soil > Riparian zone | place: USA: East River... | reverse complement strand
ATGATCGACAACGTCATCTCTTACCGCGGCGAAATGGAGGAGGCGCTCAAGAAGAAGGCGTGAATTGCGCCCTACTGTTACTTGTGAATTTCTTCACAAGTCATGCTCTCGGATTGATTGCTTGACCGTTTTCGTCGCGGCTGTTAGGTATCTTTAAGAAGTCTCGGTGTCCGGGTTTCAGCCGGCATCACCCCGTTCCCCGTCGAGTCTATGTCCCAAGAGAAACATCTTCGCTGCTCGTTCTGCGGAAAATCGAAGGATTCCGTCCGGAAGTTCATTTCCGGACCGTCCGTTTACATCTGCAATGAGTGCATAGCTCTTTGCAACGAGATTCTGGCGGAAGACGAGGAGCGAGAGGTAGCCGAGGCGATAACCCAGGTCCCGGCGCCGCAAGAGATCAAGGATGTTCTCGATCAGTACGTAATTGGGCAGGAACAAGCGAAGAAAGCACTCGCCGTATCGGTCTACAACCACTACAAGCGCATTAACTCCACGTCGCTCAAAGACGACGATGTCGAGCTCGACAAATCCAACATTCTCCTGATCGGACCCACCGGCGTCGGTAAGACGCTGCTGGCACGCACGTTAGCTCGAATTCTCGACGTGCCGTTCACGATTGCCGATGCCACGACCCTCACCGAGGCCGGATACGTCGGCGAGGACGTCGAGAACATTCTGGTCCGGCTGCTTCAGGCCGGTGATTTCAACGTCGCCGAGTGCGAGCGCGGAATCGTGTACATCGATGAGATCGACAAGATCGCGCGGAAGTCCGAGAATCCGAGCATCACCCGTGACGTGTCGGGCGAAGGTGTGCAACAGGCTCTGCTCAAGATCATCGAGGGAACGGTCGCTTCGGTTCCGCCCCAGGGCGGACGCAAGCACCCGCAGCAGGAATACATCCAGCTCAATACGAAGGACATTCTCTTCATCTGCGGCGGGGCGTTCGATGGGCTGGAGAAGATCATCGAGGCTCGGACCGGACGCCGCCAGATCGGGTTCAACGGCACCGCCGCGCGCGACAAGAAGCTCGCCCAAACCAAGATGTTCAGCGAGGTCGAGCCGGACGATCTGCTCCGCTATGGATTGATTCCCGAGCTGGTGGGCCGCCTCCCCGTGACGGTCGCGCTCGAGGGCCTCGACGAAGAGGCGCTGGTGCGGATCCTCAAGGAGCCGAAGAACGCCCTCACCAAGCAGTACGCGAAGCTGTTCGGCCTCGAGGACGTGAAGATCACCTTCGACGAAGGAGCGCTCGTCGCAATCGCCAGCAAGGCCCTCAAGCGCGGCACCGGTGCGCGGGGACTGCGCGCGATCCTCGAAGAGGTTCTGATGGAAGTGATGTTCGACCTTCCCGGCAGGGAGGATGTGGTCGAGGTGAAGGTGACGGAGTCCTGCATCACCAACGGAACCCAGCCCCTGCTCGAGATCTCTCCGATCAGGCGCAAGAAGGAAGCGTAAACCTAAAACTGCAACTGAAGACTACCTGCCAAGGGCTATCCGCGGGCCCGCTATTGGCTGCGGGCTGGTTCCGAACGCACCTAGGTCTAGCCCGTAGCCACCAGCCGGCTCGCTCACAGCCCTTCGCAGGTAGTCTTCAGTTGCAGTTACATTTCCTCTCCTCCCGACTACCCTCTACCAACCTTGCCGCCAGTCTTTGAGAGGGATAACGAGAGCATCCCGACGTCGGACCGCATTCCGGTCCTTCCGCTTCGGGATGTTGTCATTTTCCCCTATGTAGTAATCCCGCTGCTCGTTGGGCGAGCGGCTTCGCTCGCGGCCATCGAAGCCGCGCTCGCGGAAGACAAGATCATCCTGCTCGTCGCCCAGCGCGACGGGGAAAAGCAGGAGCCAGCGGCTGCCGATCTCCACCGCACCGGCGTCATCGGACGCGTAGTGCAAGTGTCACGGCTTCCGACAGGGACAACGCGCGTACTCGTGGAAGGAATTGCCCGCGCCAGAGTGACCCGGTACATCCCATCCGGAAACGTCCTCCGGGCGGCGGCCTCTCCCTTCCCGTTCGAGGGTCCGGGCGTCGAGGACGCCGCGGAGACGGAAGCGTTGAGCCGCCGGGTGATGAATTCGTTCGAGGAGTACGTCGGCCTTCACCGGCGCATCCCGGCCGAGATCGTCTCGATCATCCAGAGCACCGACTCGGCCGAGCGTCAGGCGTTCGGGGTCGCGGCGCACGTAGCTGTCCGGTTCGAGCTGCGTCAATCTCTGCTGGAAGCGGAGACGCTTCGGAAGCTGCTGGAGATGCTCGGTGAGCTCTTGTCCGGCGAGATCGAGCTGCTGCGACTGGAGCGGAAGATCGACGATGACGTTCGCGGTGCGATGTTCCAGAACCAGCGCGAGTTCTACCTGCAGGAGCAGCTGCGCGTAATTCACCGCGAGCTGGGCGAAGACGATGGAGATGATTTCGCCGAGCTGGAGGCGCAGGTAAGGAAAAAAGCGTTGCCGTCGGTGGTCGAAGAGCGGACGCTTCGCGAGCTGAGAAAGCTTCGGCGGATGCCACCGATGTCGCCCGAATTCACGGTGGCGCGCAACTTCGTCGACTGGATCGTGTCGATCCCGTGGACCGAGCGGACCGACGAGGTTCTCGACGTCCCGCACGCCCGCGCCATTCTGGACGCCGATCACTACGGCCTCGATGAGGTGAAGGATCGCATCCTCGACTTCATCGCCGTGCTCTCTCTGGTCGGCCGGCTGAACGGACAGATTCTCTGTCTCGTCGGACCGCCGGGAGTCGGGAAGACATCCCTTGGCCGATCGATCGCGCGAGCGCTGGGTCGAAAGTTTGTGCGCATGGCGTTGGGCGGCGTGCGCGACGAGGCCGAGATCCGTGGGCACCGCCGTACCTACATTGGCTCGATGCCTGGCCGCATCATCCAGGCGATGAGACGCGCGGAAGTCGTGAACCCCGTCATTCTCCTCGACGAAGTCGACAAGCTCGGCCAGGATTTCCGCGGCGATCCGGCAGCCGCGTTGCTCGAGGTGCTCGATCCCGAGCAAAACACGACCTTCAACGACAACTACCTCGAGGTGGACTACGACCTGTCGCAGGTGCTGTTCATCACCACCGCGAATTCACTGGGGGGTATTCCCGAGGCGCTGCGCGACAGGATGGAGATCCTCCGCATCGCCGGCTACCTCGACCACGAGAAGCTTGCGATTGCGCGACAGTACTTGCTGCCGCGGCAGATCGAGGCGAACGGCTTGAGCAAGCAGGAAGTCGCTCTCGAGCCCGATGTGCTGACGGCGATCATGCGCGGGTACACTCGCGAGGCCGGCGTCCGTGAGCTGGAGCGGCGCATCGCCCGCGTAGCGAGAAAGCTCGCCCGCAAGCGGGCGGAGGTAGCGAGCGATGGGCAGACGCAAACGGTGCGCGTCGAGGATCTCAAGGAATTGCTCGGCACTGCTCCGTTCGATCCGGACGATACTTCGCTCGACGACAAGGTAGGAGTCGCATCCGGCCTCGCTTACACGTCGGCCGGCGGCGAAGTGCTGGAGATCGAAGTCAGCGTGGTGAAGGGCCGCGGCAAAGTACAGCTCACGGGAACACTGGGTGACGTGATGAAGGAATCGGCGAGCGCCGCGCTCTCCTACGCCCGGGCGCGAGCGCGTCCGCTCGGAATCGAGTCGGAGTTCCACCGCACCAAGGACATCCACATCCACATGCCCGCCGGCGCGACCCCCAAAGACGGACCCTCGGCCGGAATAGCAATTGCCACCGCCGTGATCAGCGCGCTCACCGGCGTACCGGTCCGGGGTGACGTCGCGATGACTGGCGAGATCACGCTTCGCGGGCGCGTTCTCCCGATCGGCGGCCTCAAGGAAAAATCGGTCGCCGCGCACCGCAACAAGGTCAGCGACGTCATCATCCCGTACGGCAACGCGCGCGACATCGAAGAGCTTCCCGAGCAAGTTCGCGCGACCGTTCGGTTCCATCCGGTGAAGACCATGGATGAAGTGCTCGCCATCGCGCTTCGGGCGCAGCCGGCGGCAACGACAACTTCCGGCGAAGCGCTCTACGATTCTGTAACGCACTAGATGCCGAAGGAGCCGGGTGGCGATCCGCTGATCATCCGGAATGTGGAGTTCATTGGCGGCATGGCCGAGAAGCACGGCTGGCGTCCGGATTCCCCACTCCCCGAAGTTGCATTCGCCGGGCGATCCAACGTCGGAAAGTCCTCTCTGTTGAATTCGCTCGTACGAAGAAAGTCATTCGCCAGAGTGAGCCGCACGCCCGGCCGCACCCGTGAGATCAATTTCTTCCGCATCAACAACGGGTTCGTGCTCGTTGACTTGCCCGGCTATGGGTACGCGCGGGTCTCCAAGGAAAAGAAGTCCGAGTGGCGTCCCATGGTCGAGAGCTACCTGAGGCGGACCACCCAGCTTCGGGGTATAGTCCTGTTGCTGGACATTCGGCGCGAGCCGAGCGAAGATGATCGGGCTATGCTGGACTTCCTGGCTGAGGTGGAGGTGCCGACGATCGTGGCGCTGACGAAGACCGACAAGCTGAGCAAGGCCGCGGCACGCGAGAGAGCCGGAGAAATCGCCCGTGCTCTCGCGCTCGAGACCGAGCAGATAATCCCGTTCAGCGCTCAAACGGGCGAGGGCAGGGTCGAGCTGCTGGAGGCAATCACAACGCTGGTCGAGGCGGCGCCGTGACGTCTGCCAGGCTCGTCGGAATCGGCTCGGCGCTCCTTTTGAGTTGGGCGTGTGCCGGTGGAACTTCGACCGCCGCCGGCCAACAGAACGGGCTTGCTCCGATCGCGGATGACACCACTGGCCGCGCCAATGTGCCGGTCGGATTCGGCACCCTCCGGCAGGACGAGATCGCAATCAGACTGGAGCTGCAGGGACTGATCGTGCGGGCCATCCCGCTCGACGAGAATCTCATCCGGCTGCTGACACCCGACTCCTATCGCGCACTGCGCGAGCTGCAGGAGAGCAACAAGCAATCGATCGCGGCGGTCACGCGACGCACGGGCGGAAGGGCGCCAGATCTCTGGTACGTGTCGTTCTACGGCGTCGAGCCGGATGTGCACTTCAGTCCGATGGAGCTGGTGATCACCAGCGCGGGGCGGGACTTCCGCGCGCTCGAGGTGCTGCCCCTCAGCTCCGGGTTTGGAGAGCAGCGACTCCGACAGCGGGAAACTCAAAGCGCGATCTATCTCTTCGACGAGAGCATCGATCTCGATCAGCCACTGTCGCTCACGTTTCAGAACATCCGCGACGACACCTGGGAGCAGATTCTCACTCGCGTCGAGCGTGAGCGTGCCCTCGTGCGGGCGCGAGCATCCCGTCCGACGCAGTAAACTTCAACTCGCATATTTACCATGGCGATTTATCCGCTCCGGAAGCTCCCCGCGCTCCCTGTCGCAGGCGTCGCCGAGCAATGGCTCGAGAGCATTGACGCGGATCTGAAGTCGGGCGCTGACCGGCGAGCGCTGTGCCGGCGAACTCTATGCGAGATCGCGTACCCACAGTTTGCATCGAACTGGGACACGGCGGTCGTGGATCCCAAGCTGCCAGCCGCAACCCGGCTCGCGCTCTCAGCGTTGGACCCGTGCAACGTCACCCTCGAGCCCGAGTACTACGCGGAGTGCGACGACGCGCGGTTTCAGAAGGTGAAGCCGCTGCTATGGCTCTGGTACTCCTTCGATCGCACGCCGCTCGGCGGACAGAACGTCGAGCTCGGCGTCCGACTGCGGCGGGTGCTGGCGCCGTACATCTTCAAGCGGGTTGGCGAGAACTTCAAGGCATTTCAGTACGTGGAATTCTCGCTCGGCAACAACGTCTCGATTAGCGACTACGCCAACATCTACAGCCACACGCACAGCATCGTCGATCAGCGCGACGTGACGGATGCGATGACGCGACTCGACGACGGCGTGCGGATCACCTACCATGCGACGGTGCTGGCCGGAGTTCACGTCGCCGAGCAAGCGATGGTGGGAGCGATGGCGGTCGCGACAAAGGACGTGCGGCCGTACCACGTGTACGTGGGGATTCCAGCCAAGAGCGTCCGGGTGAAGCCGAACGCGCCGGCAGATATGGACAAGCTGACGACGGTGAAGCCGCGCTAACAGAGTTCCTGGTCAGGAACGACAGCCCGACTCATGCCAGTCCGCTTTCTGTGTTACGGCCAGCGGGATTCTCACCAGTGGCTGCACGGGAAGTTCTGTCGTCAGCTCCACTACGCCGTCACCGGCGGCGAGTACCTCGAAGATTCCTCCAAGCGCGGGCGTAGTCTCCCCGAATCGTTGTTCCATCGTGCCGAAGTATGCATACTGGTATCCCCAGGGTTCCAATGGCTCCCGGATGGGCAGATTCAGCAGAATTGGGACTGGTCTTGTGGAGCTGACGAGAACGGCAGAAGTGATGTGCCCTTCGAGGGAGGGTGCTGCAAACTGCCAGGTGAAAGACAGACCCTGCAGGCCCCGGTCAGCGTGGAGATTGGCCGTAACACTGGCAATCTGAGCTCCTCCGTCGATGACGCTGCCTGCGACAGCCACATATCGCTCGTCATGGCAGGGCTCCGTAAGTATGACGCAGCCCGACATAACAATGGGAATGGCCAGTACACGAAGTGCTTGAGAGCTGAGACTGCGTCCAGAGCGCGTCTTCATTGATTCAATATCGCACAATCAGAACACCTCAAAGAATCCGCAAAACATCCTCCACAGAACCGGCATCGCCAGTCGCGAGCAGGCGGCGCGCGTCGCGGAGCGAGTGAGCCTCTCGCGGCCAGGTGTAGCGATCGCACGCCTCGTCGACGGACAACCAATCGTAGCGCTGATGCTCCTCGCCGAGCACGACTTCGGCATCGTCGGGAACGAACGCCGCGAAGACGATGCACATCTGGATGGTGTGCTTCGCGTTCAGGTAAAAGCTGTTGACTGTCACGTTGTAGAGTGCCGTGGGCTCGAGGCCGGTCTCTTCGCTCAATTCACGCGCAGCCGCGTCCTCGGGGCGCTCTCCGGAATCGATTTTCCCGTAAACGGTCTCCCATGAGCCGGGGCGCTTGCCGTCCTCAGCGCGCTGGAGGGCGAGCACGCGCCAGTTTCCCCCGTTGTGCCGAATGACATACACCTCAACGACGCCCGCCACGATCTTCGTTTCGCTCTTCTTCACACGCCTCTCGTAGATGATCGGTTTCGATAGATCATAGCCCGTGCCGGGATCGCGCGTATCGTCGCGGGCACCTTCGGGCTCGACGACACGCACCAGCTCCTGCGCGCTGGTGTTCCCGGCTATAAGCTGCGCGGCTCCGCACCCCCAGAGAGACCTTGTTCCTGAAGCGCGCGCGGCAGCAAGAAGTCGATCGGGAGGCTCATTCCCAGCGATGGCCCGCTCCAGCTCGGGCGTTGTCACCAGCACCTCGGTTATGGCGATCCTCCCGGAGTATCCGGTCATCGCGCAGTCGCTGCAGCCAGTCGGGACATAGATCATGGAGCTCTCGGGTATCGAGCCGACGAGGCGTCGCGGCACGCCGGCGTTGGCGACCTGCTTACACGAGGCACAAAGCCGCCGGATGAGGCGCTGAGCGACAATCCCCTTCAACGCGCCAGCCAGCTTGGCTGAATCGACTCCCAGATCCGTAAGCCGCGTGATCGAGCTGCAGGCGTCGTTCGTGTGGAGGGTCGCGAACACGAGATGCCCGGTGAGCGACGCCTGCAGCGCTATTGCGGCGGTCTCCCTGTCCCGAATCTCGCCGATCAGCACGACGTCGGGATCCTGTCGAAGAACCGAGCGCAGCGCCGAGGCAAAGGTGAGCCCGGCTTTTTCGTGGATCTGTACCTGCACGATGCCGGGGATTCGGTATTCGACCGGATCTTCGACCGTGATGATGTTCACGCCGCGGTGCTGGAGCATCCTGAGCGCAGCGTAGAGAGTGGTCGTCTTTCCGGATCCGGTTGGGCCCGTGACCAGTATCAGTCCCTCACGCACCTCGAGCAGCTTTTGCATGCGCGGGCCATCCACCGGATCGAGCCCCAGTGCCTCCACCGACCGAAGTGCCGCGCGCGAATCAAGAATGCGGATCACGACTTTCTCGCCGTGCGACGCGGGCAGTGTCGAGACGCGCAGGTCGACGCGCGCTCCATTGATCGCAACGCGCGCTCTTCCTCCCTGGGGACGAAGCCGGTCGGCGATATCCATCTGCGACATGATCTTGATGCGCGACACGAGCGGCACGCCGACTGCTTTCGGTAGCACCATCACCTCCTTCAGCATTCCATCGATGCGATAACGGACCGCGATGCCCGTCTCGCCGGCCTCGAGGTGGATGTCGCTCGCGCCGGCAGCTATTCCCTCCGCCACGATGTGGTCGACGAGCTTGATCACCGGACGCTCTGCCTGCTTCTCGTCCAGCTGGGGCTCGGTATCATCCGCCTTTTCGATGACGTGGCGCGCCGGCGATGTGCCTGCCTTCACGAGCAGCTTGCTCACCCGATCTACCGGAGCGTAGACCTCCTCGATCCTCTCCTGGATGCGCTTTGGCGGCGCGAGACAAATCCGCACGGTCCGACCCGTTGCGAAGGCAAGCGTCATCTCGCAGTCAAGGTCGTACGGATTTGAGGTCGCGATGTCGAGAGTGGATTCGGAAATGGCGAGCGGAAGGATCGCGAACCTGCGAGCGAGACGTTCCGACACCTTGTCACGTGCCTGGGAGCTTACGAGCAGATCGTTGGCAACTCTGACGCGTGTTCGCGACGAGAGCGCTTCGAGGAGTTGGTCGTCCGTCAGCAGAGCTTTGTCGACAGCAGCCTGCCAATAGCTCGCGCCTGCCGCGGGCTCGAGCGCCCGAAGTGCACCGGGCGGGAGAATGTCAGTGAGGATTGGAACCAGCCATCTGTCGGCTGCGATCGACTCTCGTGACGCCATGCGCTCAAGCTACGCCGCGTCATCGAGAGACCAGTGGTCAAATCAATTCTCGTGGAATCGTCGCGATACGGTGACACTACGGTGCCGCGCTTCGTCCCAGAGGTATGCGTCTCGTTGTGATCCTCCTCTGTATGGCTGCGGCCTCATCGGCGTCTGCTCAGCCAGGTTGCTCGACCTTTCCCGCCGTCCGACAGGCGATCGAGCGCGGATGGAGCGCTTACCGCAGCAGCGACATCACGGCGGCAGGGAAAGAGTTCAAGCGGGCCCTCACACTCTGTCCCAACGACCCTGCCGCGCTCACCGGCGCCGGCTACGCGGCCATGCGTGAGGGACGACTACCGGAAGCGCAGGGGTTCTTTGCGCGCGCCGTCGCGCTGGACTCAATGTCCTACGATGCTGTCGCGGGTGCAGGTATGACCGCGTACAGAGCGGGAGATCGAGCGGCGGCTCGGCGCAACTTCGAGCGCGCGCTGCGAATCGTGCCAAACGATTCGACTATGCTCGCGTACCTGTCACAGCTGCCGACTCAGGTGACGCAGGATGTGCTCGCCGCTCGCGCGCGGCCATCGGTCACGACTGTTGGGTCACGAGCTGGCCGCCGCGTGATCGAAATCAGGAATGCTGCCGGACAATGGACACCGATGTGGATCAAGGCCGTGAATCTCGGCGCCGCCCTTCCCGGGAAATATCCCTCGGAGTTTCCACCGAACGACGGCACGTATAATCGATGGATACAGCTTGTTGCCGAGATGGGAGCGAATGCCATTCGCGTCTACACGATTCATCCGCCGCACTTCTATGCGGCCCTGAGAGCCTGGAATCTCGCCCACGCCAAAAATCCGGTGTGGCTGATTCACGGCGTCTGGGCCGAGCCACCGCCGGGAAAGAAAGAAGAGCAGTACGATGATCCACAGTGGCTGGCTCAATTTCACCGGGAGATGCAGCGGGTGGTGTCGCTGACCCACGGCGACGCGCTGATTCCGCCTGCACCCGGCCACGCCAGCGGAGCGTATTCGGCCGACGTTTCGCCCTGGACGCTCGGCTACATCATCGGGAGAGAGTGGGAGCCGTATTCTGTAATCGAGTACAACGCGCTCCACCAAAGCAAGACGAGCCATCGCGGACAGTACGTCACCATTAATGGCGGAAATCCGCTCGAGACCTGGGCCGCCGAGCAATGCGACTACATGGTGTCGTTCGAGATGCAACGGTACAACGCACAGCGGCCCATCGCCTACACGAATTGGCCCACGCTCGACCCGCTAACCCATCCGACCGAAACGAGCATGCCCCAGGAGATCGCGTTATTGCGCGCCCGGGGGGAGCAGATAGTTCAGAAATCGAAGGAGTACGACAACGACGCCGTCAGTCTCGACGCGGTGAAGATGCACGCGACCGCCGCCTTCCCGGCGGGCGTCTTCGCCTCCTACCACGTGTATCCCTATTATCCGGAATTCCTGGTGGTGGATCCCGGGTACTCGAGCGCACGCTCGCCCGAGGGGCCGAGCAACTATTTCGGGTATCTGCGGGAGCTCGTCACGCACCACGGCGACATGCCGGTGGTGATCAGCGAGTACGGCGTTCCTTCATCACGTGGCATCGGCCATTTCCAGCCGCAGGGATGGAATCACGGCGGGCTGTCGGAGCAACAGCAGGCGCTCATCGACGCGCGGTTGACGCGGGACATCTTCGCGTCGGGTGCGGCGGGAGCAGGCCTGTTCGCGCTCATCGACGAGTGGTTCAAGAAGAGCTGGATCGTCACCGACTTCGAACATCCGGCTGAGCGGAAGCGACTGTGGCTCAATCCGCTCGACGCCGAGGAGAATTATGGCGTCGTCGCCATGCGCGCGGGTCGCGCCGATTCGAGAATCAGGATCGATGGCGACACCGCGGATTGGCGCGGGCGACCAGTGTTGTATCCCGAAACCGCGCCCGCATCAACCGTGGCGGCTCCGCTCCGGCTAAAATCGCTGCGCGTCGCGCAGGATGAGGCTTACGTCTACCTGCGTCTCGACGTGGGCCGCGTGGACTGGGCGCACGCCAACTATCACATCGGCATCGACACGTATCGCCAAAACCTGGGAGATACGCGGTTCCCGCACACGGGCTCACCTGTGCCGGTCGGGCTCGAGTTTGTAGTGGATCTCCGCGGCGAGGGGGCAAGCCAGGTGTTGGTCGATCATCCGTACAACCCGTATCGTCCGGTTGCGATCCCAGGCAGCAAGCCCCAGGCGATTCAGTACGTGTACAACACCGCGGTGCGACCAGTTGCCAACGTGCTCGCGCAGTGGGATACGCTGGTGGTGGTCCCGAACAGGCGGCGGATCGCACCGGACGGAAAGATCTACCCCGCGATCAGCTACAACCGCAATCGGCTGCTGTATTCACGCGAGTCGGACAACTCGTTGGCCGATTGGTTCGCCGACCCGGCGAGCGCAGTGATCGAAGTCCGAATCCCGTGGGGAATGCTTCAGGTTGTGGATCCCTCGATGCGGAGGGTGCTGACGGGCAACACCCCCGATGGATTTATCTCGAGCGCGGCTACGGACGGCTTTCGGTTCGTGGTCGAGAGCTATGATCCATCCAAGCCAGGCTCAGCGGGCGACGCTCTTCCGCGCGGACCGGGTAGCAGGCGATTCGCTGACGTTCCAACCTGGACCTGGCCGACGTGGGAGATCCCTCAGTGGCACTCAGAGGTCAAGCCACTTTTTGGGGCAATGCAGCGCGCATTCGGATCGATCCCCGAACACCCTCCGGCGCGCTGACTAGCGTCCGCCGCCGGAGCGGGCCCCTCTAGAAGCCCACTCGCGCGCGCAACGAGAACGTACGGTACTTGTACTCGCTGCCGCCCGTCTGCCCCGGCGCCGCGACATTGGCGTATCCACCGGAAGCACTGAGCTCGTGCGTGGGGTCGAACCGGTACCCGGCCGTCAACGACACGCGTTCGGCGGATCGTGAACCGGCGCTCGATCCGAAGAACTCGATGCTCTGCTGACCGATACCCAGATCGCCTTCGGCATTCCAGCCCAGTTCTCCGCCCAACCTGCCGCGACCGCTCACCTCGGCGAGCGTATATCTCTTCGGCGCAAAGTAGCCGTCGGCAGACGTCGTATCGTATCCGAACTGACGCGCGCCAACCGCAAGGCTCCAGCGCCGGTTGTGCATCCACCGGAGTGTCGACGAATAGGCATTGCGGGAATTGTCCCGTGCTCCGCCCGTGAGCCGCGCATGACTGGCCGCGCCCGACAATGTGAAGCGGGCCGGCAATGCAAACTCTGCCTCGCCTGCGACTTCCGAGCTCACGACACCGTTGGCGATGAGCATCGCGGTCTCGTCGAATGGCGCACGAGACGCGAGCAGGCCGATTGAGAGGGAGCGCGCCAGATTCCCCGACACGCGAAGTCCTCCGTTCACGATCGTCCGCTGCGGCGCTGATGGCGACACAAAGGTCGAGTAATGGCGGGTGACACCAGCATCTGCACGAAGCTGCCAGGAGTTTCCCGCAGGCTGCCAGCGCGCAAAGAAGCTTCCTGCGTCGGCACGGGAATCGATCGCCGCGAAATTTGCCCAACGCTCGGTGTATCTGGCGCCGACGCTTCCGTTCCACGGTGCCCGCACCGCGTAGTCGAGTTGCAAACTGGTCGAGCGGTTGTCGTCGCTGTCGTTGGTTCCGATTGCCGACACAGTCACGCTCGGCCTCAAATCGGCTTGCACCAACCGCATCAACGCGCGCGCATCACCGTAGGAAGGATTGGCTCGTAACGCATGCTGCAGCGCTGTCTCGGCGTCGCCCTGACGACCCTGCCAGCTCAGAACCTGCGCAAGCCCGGTAAGCGCTTCGACATCATTGGGGTCGGTAACGAGAACCTGTCTCCAGGTCTCTTCGCTTCGATCCAGATCGCCTCTCCAGCTGATGACGCGCGCCAATCCCTTCTTCGCGTTGGCGTTGCCGGTTTTTGCGAGCTGCGTGTACCTCGATTCGGCCTCACCCAGCTGCCCGTTCCATGCAAGTGCACGCGCGTACTCAATTGCGGCCTCGCGATCCGTCGGATGCGCTGTTGTCCACTGTTTGTAGGCGGCGAGGGCTTCGTCGAGATGCTCGCTCCAGGCGAGCGTCTGGGCGCGTCCAAGAGTCGCGCCCCGGTTTCCCGGCTCGCGAGTGAGAACAGAATCGTAAATCGCAATTGCTGCCGAATAGTTACCGCTCCACGCGATCACGCGGGCCAGCGAGAGTCTGCCCTCTGTGTAGTTCGGCTCCACCGCGACGTAGCGGCGGTAGAGCGCTATCGCTTCGTCGAACCGGTTGTCCCACGAGCGCAGAGTCGCGAGGCGAAACATCGCTATGTGCGACGATGGATCACGCGCGAGGATCGCTTCGTACTGGTCTGCCGCCAGGGCATATGCCCCAGCTTCATAGGCGCTGTCTGCGCGGGCGAGAGTCGCGATTGGGCGAGTTGGATTTGCGCCTGGCCCCGGAGCGGGAATTGCGCCAATCTGAGCGGTGCCGGTCGTCGCGCACACTGCCACCGCCATCGCTGTTGCAAGCGCGAGAAGCGCTCGGCGGAAGTCGACTATTGAAGACATGAATACCTAGATCCTGAGGGAGGTTCGTCAGGGGCATCGAAACTCCGGCGATACCAGGTATTCGTCCCCTATGAAAGGACGACGAGGTGGGCTTTCGATAACGGGGTAAGTACTTACCGGCCCACCTGCCTACAGCACGCTCCAGAAGTCGCGTCCAACGTCGACCGAGAAGGTCCAGCGACCGTCCCGGAGGCCCCGCGCCACATCGAGCCGCAGGACGTCGAATACTGTGAGCGCCCCAAGGCCAATCGCAGGGTACCAACCCTGCCGAGCCGGTTTGAAGGGCGCTGACCTGTCGACCCAGACG
>Ga0193723_1000636_pt1 | contig 13794 bp, 14 predicted proteins | sample H2m2metaG_FD_143042 | JGI IMG/M metagenome (GOLD analysis project Ga0193723, IMG submission 143042) | Soil microbial communities from a riparian zone of the East river system, Colorado, United States - H2m2 | ecosystem: Environmental > Terrestrial > Soil > Riparian zone | place: USA: East River... | reverse complement strand
TCCATTGAAACTATTGTACATTAACTATTGTTAAATAGAGTTAAAGGGTCACCCCGCTTGGCTCGCATTTACTTCAGAATTAAGACTTTATGAGAATTCTCGTGCCCGAGCACATTTTATTGCCTCCCGACTCGGAGATGAATCAGCATCGGCATCTGGTCTCGAGCTGCAGGAGGCCAAAAAGCAGAAGAAACAATTAGAAGAGAAAAGTTAGCCGTCTAGCATTTTCAATAACTTATCTAACATTTCTGCATATAGTTTATGCTCCAACGCTTCAATCCAATTTCCTCGCTCTTCACAAGATTTAGCCTCGCTTAATTCAGATCTAAATTGGGCGGAGTATTTTACTCTCCACCCTTGTTGTAAATCACTTTTTTGCTTTACAATCTCTTTATCGAGCTTTGCTCCAAGACTCCTGTTAAAATTGACTAATGCTTCGTTTCTGTCTTCAGCGTCTGACATTACGAGATTCACTCCAATCCTTCTATATTATTCTTAAGGGTTTAGTAGCCTAGATTCAGAAGGATAGTGATATAGCACTTAGGGTATTGGTAGGTGGGTATAGGTAGCTAGGACTTTGGCTCCGGCGCTTAATGTTAAGGGTATATGGTTTATGGTTTAGGTGTGTATGTGTATATGTACGTGAGTGAGGAGTGTTGGTAGTATATGCTATGCTATGCTATGCTATGGTGCTATACCTATAGAGTGATAGCATAGTAAGGATAAGTATGATTAGTATGTACTGTGTAGGTTGGATATGCAAATGAAAGGAGAATTGAGGATGAGTGAATAACGAATGGTAACAAATCAAACAACCGCCTCCCCTTTCCATCTTGCCATAGATACTTACACACTAAATAAAATAAAGTTTTCAATACAGTAGACGATAAGAATGGAATGAAGTATGATAGTAGTAGGAATGATACTATAATGGGTAACGATATTAATGTGTTAGTAGATTACCCGAATAACTCCATGTTCTAGGTTCTATGTTCTAGGTTCTAGGTTCTAGGTTCTAGGTTCTAGGTTCTAGGTTCTAGGTTCTATGTTCTATGTTCTAGGTTCTATGTTCTAGGTTCTATGTTCTAGGTTCTATGTTCTATGTTCTATGTTCTATGTTCTAGTGCTGTCGTTTAGAAGGATAGAAAGAAGAGGTTTATTCGTCGCAGGAATAGGCAATTGCTGAGAAGCTGCTTGACAATAATATCATGATATTAGTATACTTATGACTATGGCATAACCGTAGGGAGGCTATTGACTGTAGCCATTGAGACTAGCCTCCCTTCTTGTGACACTAACCTATACTAGCGGTATTAACTTCGACCTGCTAGCTATATCTATTTACGGGTTACTAAGTTATGACATTTATGTGCTTGTACTTTGGCCTGCTGCTATGCTATTGTGCTATGTCCATGGTATGATAGTATAGTAAAATGCAATGGCTAGTAGTAGAAGGACGAAGTAGGAGTTATTGAGGGATAATAAGAAGGAAAGAGGAAGATCAGAAGTGACTAGGTAGATGGATTCTCCCCTTCTTAGATATACCGTTGGATCTGATTATTATACAACATACAAAATATATCTTTTATAGATAGACGATAAGAAGGGGAAAAGAGGAAAAGCCAATGTATGAAGTACGAATGCTTCCCTTTTACCGCCATTTCGCCCCTTTGACTGGAAACAAAGTATATAGAACGTCTATTTTATACTTTTGAGATTCATAATTTTGTACTTTTCAGCTTAACTAGATTTATCAAATATATCAGAATACTTATCAAATACTTGCCTGAGGGAATGATGGAGCAATGGCATTTTTCTTCTTATTATTAGTTGAATTATTATCTGTGTGTGTTGAGTTGGACGTAACAATATGACATGGCTCATTATTTATGCAAATCCTTGTAACACAGGGTTTGTTGTCGACGCATGTCGTTGATGTAAAATTAGATTCTATTTTAATTGCAATTGCAGGTTGTTGTAGGTGTTTGTTCCCTGCTACTCCAAGCATTAAAACTGTTGAATATGAAATGATCATAAAGATAATGATAATTAGTCTCATTACAACATACCAGAAATACATATCGTAATAGACATTGATATTTCTTTTGATGAAGGAAATGTGTGGGGCCTGTCATCTATTGTATAGCTCTAATGTTCTTGTCTCCTACTCTGTACTTTCGTTCTCTCAGTTATTCCACTGGAGGGACAGATAGGATTCTATATCGTTGTTTCAGCTCTCTTCTTTTTTTGCTCTTTCCCCTTCAATTTTAAGTACTGCTAGTGTTGCTGGATTGTGAATGGATATTGTTTTCGAATCTAGTTATCAAATCGTTATATTCTTTTTCACTTAAAGTTGGAAACTCAAGCTCAGAAGTCCAATCTTTATACAGATATCTATGTGCTGTAGTTAGTGCTTCTAATATTGCTTTTAGTTCTTTTTCTGAAAACTCCATATTCAGAGCCTCTTTAGCATACACTGTGGTATTAGCTCTATAAGTTTTCATCGTATCATCAACGAAAGTCACATTTGTTAATAGTTCAAGTTTAATACTGTAACACTCTATGGCTAACTATAACGCCTGTATTTCTCTCTAGTCCTGAAAGTTTGCAGCAGAATTCCATCATACTTCTTTCAAGATTGAAGTATTCCTTATGGTACTGTTACCTATGCACATTTTTCTGTATTATTTGTGAGATAGTAACAAGTGAATATAATTATAAGATTGATTGGAACGAAAAGGATTAAAATTATGAAGTATAATTGATATTAAAGAATCAATATCTTTAAGTATATTCTCAGTTAATAGGTTGGTGATAGAGTGTTATGAGTTCATCTGAAGATAGGGACATACAACCATTTGATTGGTTTAATAGATTCTTTGGTGCTGGTAGCAGAGGTGGTCGCAGTAGAGGGTTTGCTGATATTTTCAGAGGCTTCGACGAAATGAGAAGGGAAATGGAAAGAGGATTTGAAGATGCATTTAAAGACATACAGAATAAAGCTCCAAAAGATCTCGTAAGAGAATATGAAACACCAGGAGGAGGTAAAGTAAAAGAATTTGGACCATTTGTCTATGGATATTCAATGACAATAGGTCCTGATGGCAAACCAAGAGTAAGAGAATTTGGAAATGTTAAATCTCCATTACGAGGCGGAGGGGGTGGCTTTTTTAGAACTCCTATGATCTCATCTGAAAGAGAGCCTTTGTCCGATGTAACAACAACAGATAAAGAAGTAAAAGTCGTTGTAGAAATGCCAGGTGTGAACAAACAGAATATCAAGATAAATGCTTATGACAACTCAGTAGAAATAACATCCGCTGATCCGAACAGGAAATATCATGAAGTTATTCAAATACCAGAAGACACAGATATTGAAACAGCTAAATCTAGTTACAATAATGGAATACTTGAGATAGTCTTTAAAAAGAAACCTGAGACTAAGGCAAAAGGAAAGGATATAAAAATCGAATAAACTTTTTTTCCTTAATATTTTCTATCGTGATTTTCTACAAATCTAATAACAAGATAATAGTTGCTGTAGTATTCTTATAACTTCATATATCCTATCTGTAATGGTGAAATAGCTGATCTCACAACTGTGCTTTCGCGTATCTAGTATAGTGCGTATTCCTTTTAATTTCGTATTGTCTGCAAGAATTATGGCACATGGCGTATGTAGCCCAGAGTATAGGTATTAAGCCTTTAAACCCAAACGTCTCTGGCAGAATTTTTCCTTAGACTCATGTCTTGATATAGTTATGATATCAATAAAAAAATATGGATTAAGTTGCTTGTCCTTTTAGGATTTCAACTACCTTTTCTCCAACATTTAGGGCTGATTCGGGATTCTGGCCAGTTATCAACTTTCCATTACCACCGCTTACAATGACAAGCGGCTCGTGCACGTATACCTTTTCAAAAATGGCGCCACGTTTTGGTAATTCATTTTCCAAAAAGAATGGCACAACTTGTTTTTTACCAATTAAGATTTCAGTTATAGCTTCCTCTTCATTTGAAAATCCAGTTACCTTCAGTCCTTTTATTAGGTACTTTCCATCTGACAATATTGCATTTAAGAGAGCTGATGGACCATGACAAACAGCAGCAACAACTCCTCCTTGCTCATATATAGCGGCAACAATCCTATTTACATCCTTACTTGATGGAAAGTCGTATGTTGCTCCATTTCCACCTGGGAGTATCACACCATCATAATCCTTTGAATTTACAGATGAAATAGGTATCGTGTGGTTTATCAAAGCCACATCAGATGGAGTCCGTAAAAATTTTTCAGTTATTGGATCATCTCTATTTGTTCCTTGTGGATTTGAAGGAATGCTATAAGGATCTATAGGAACATTCCCACCTTTAACACTTGCAATAGTAATGTTAAAGCCTGCATTTTGCAATCCAGCAAATGGATGAGTCATCTCAGGTAGCCATACTCCTGTAGGATATCCTGTATTTCCTAATACAGCCTGGCTTGTTGTAACAATCAAAACTTTCTTCAGTTGAGTAGTAGTTGTAGCCGCTGCATAAGCACTATTAATGCTGTATTGATTTGAAATGTCACAATTGAATCCCACAAGCCCCACGCTGGACAGAATCGATGCAACAAGTAAAGCAACTAATACACTTCTTTCCTTCTTTATAGGTGAGTCTTTAGATTTTGTCATCATCTTCGTGTTCATATTTCAATAGTTCAGCCAATTATTATCTTGGACGTTTACACAACTATTGGAAGTTTATATTGTAATACTATGTATTACAACCCGATTGAAATTGTCCGGTCCAGAAAAAAATAAGACATTAATAAGAAGTATCCGCATTACAAATGAACTTGATAATCTTCTTCAGAAAGATGCCAAAGCTAAGAGAATAAGTGTCAATGCTCTTATCTTGATGATAATGTCAAGGTATGCTGAAATGGATAGATATAACGAAAGGTTCGACACAATAACATTAAGACGAAAGAGCCTAAAATCTATTCTTGATGAAGTTGAAGATGAAAATGTTATCAAAGTTGCCAAACAGATGGGCACACAAATACCAAAGGAGTTTCTTTTATTTTGGTTTAAGAAGGCAAACTTGGAAACATATCTTCAATACCTTTCATTATTATGTCGATATGCCGGATTTGCTGAATATGAAATTGAGATTGAAGGAAATGAATATACTATAACTTTGATACATGACATGGGAGAGAAGTGGTCGATCTTTCTAAAAAGCTTGATCGAACAAGGGCTAAAGATTACAAGTGGAATTATGTCAAAATCAGATATTAGTGCCAATTCGGTCCTTGTAAGATTTCATCCGTCTTGAGATGGTAAGAGCAATTGTTAATTAGGATATGGTTATGACAATTCAAGCTAATATCAGTAACAGATATGAGACGAAATATTTGCAACTAAATCCATCTTAAGAAAGAAAAAGTCTCTCGTATGGTGGGGGTGGGGGATGCCTATACTAATCATCGAAACTCTCACGACATGACTAAAGCATGAACATATTGATATGAAGAGGACCACCCTAGAATGTCCTAAGAAGTATACAGCCTCTCTTTAACGACTAATCCTACTACAAGGCGACATGCAAAGGTATCAACTCATAAGTCTTTCAAACACTGCTTCGATGTTAGACGTCTATATTTTGCACTAATTCTTCAATTTCGATGCAGAAGATAAGTCCTGTCGCATAAGAAAAAAAGGAGGTGACATGATTATTCTACTTCATTATGTGTACTGCTTTTGTAATTGTACCATAGATTGGTGTGTTCCCAAAGTGGTTATCAGTCTTGGTCGGATCTATCCATATACTTAATGCATTACCATCCATTGCTCTTACACTTACAGGCACACTGTTAACTGGGCCATTCTTCATAGTTATTGTTACAGTTCCATTATATACAACAGTCCTGTTGTTTGGCATTGAGATACCTGTCAATGTAAAGTTGTGAATTTCATGTTTATGCATAGCAGATCCGTTTAACCTCACCATGTCAAACATCGCATCAAATGCAGCAGTAGGAAGATTCTTTTTGATGCTGGCATTACTCATGGTATTTGACATGTCAGAAGTCATGTTTGTTGAACTTGCTTTCCATAAACCTGAAACTATCCATGCAGGTTTGCCGTCTTTATCATTTTGTAGGCTTGCAATTGTTCCTGCTGCATATTGTCCTGGTTTATTCATACCATAGTGACCAGGATATCCTATAGCTTGTTGGTGATTATACATCATTCCAGTATTTGCACTTATAGCTGACGGTGAAACAACTATTCCTAATGCCAATACTGCCGATATCCCTAACATCAAAGAAACTTTGAGATTCATTGTTGTGAATAAAACAATAGATCGTATGTGATATAAGAGTTGTTCATAGTAAAAATATGCCAGCTGCATAATATGTTCAATCGCAATATGAATATTCACAAGGGGGGGTTTGATTGTTAGCTGCAAAACTGTCATCTTCTATTCATGTATTATTATGCGATAAGAGCCCCGATTAGAAAACATTATTTGTTGATACTTTTCGCCGTTCTGTTTCTTGGAAGTTACTGCTATTGTTGCCTTTTAAATTTTTTAAATCATATAATATAATATTTAGATATAACTTTATCCCTATAGTTAGTGATCTTGACAAGATGATGGACCTAACATACTGGAAGCTTAACTTTGCTAGATAATAAAATAAAATGAATAGTGATGTAATATGATTAACCAATCGATCATTCACTCTTCCAAGTTATTATTTTTTGTGGAATTATCATTATAACATATTCTCCAATACCGACTTTTTGGTATTGAAGATATTTATCAGACAGTAATTTGTGAGCTTTTTCTAATAATAATAGTTCATTTTGTTCTAATTTTTTACCTCCTATTATAGAGGCCTTTCCTTGGATCATAATAAAATAAAGTTTTCTCCAATTTTCATTGTAGTCATCTATCAATAATGTAACGTTTGAATTTTGCTGAATGTTCTTTGCTCTTTTTAGCTTTTCAGGCCTAGATCGCTTAGTCTTTTCATCGATTGGTATAAAGTAACAATAATTATCAAATACAAATACAACTGGTATCATATGTGGCTTACATTCTGAATCAACTGTTGCTAGCCTAGCTACTCTAGCTTTATCGATTATCGTTTTAACAAATGTATCATTGATCACCAATGCTTCGCTTCCAATCCATTCTCAAGTTTCATTTTGGCATAGCCATTGGTCAACAAATAGAATAGACCTACTACATCAGTAAGTTCACTTTGAGCTTGCTTGGAGATTTTGTAGTGAAGTGACGTCATTTTATGTTAATTTAGTGAGGGTAGTAGGGTCAAAAAGAAACTAAATTTATCATAAAAACAGCGCAAAAGAACAATTTCTGATCTCAAAGAATGCATTCCTTTCTAACGGTAATGTCTTCTTTTTCATTTAGCAAATCTAGCAAGCTGTTTTGTTATCTCCATCATCTTAATCTTATCCTTGCCTATTGGAGAAAAGACATAGCCAAATATTATATGCTCTGCACCCATCGATTTGATTTGATCAATGTCAGTGCCAATCTGATCAGTGGTACCAGTCATCGGCGATCTCTGTTGCTCGGAGGAGGGAGCTGGAGAGGAGGAGTCTAACACATTTGGATACGTCAACACAAATATACGAATCTTTGAAGGGTCTTTGTTGGCTTTTCTTGCGTCTTCTCTCAAGCCCTTTATGGACTGTTCAAGCTGTGTTAATGGCCCAAATCCAGCGACGGGTAACCAACCGTCTGCATAGTTTACTATTCGTAAGAGCGTATTTGGACTGAATCCACCAAGCAGTATTGGAGGATGAGGTTTCTGCACAGGCTTTGGCCCGATTTTTGAAGCTGGTATGGAGTAGAATTGACCTTTAAACTCAACCACCTCATCAGTCCAAATTCGCTTTAATACTTGTAAAAATTCGTTTGCTCTTTCTCCTCTGTGTTTGTAAGGTACACCGGAAACTTCATACTCATCTTTTGACCATCCAATTCCTAGGCCTGCAATAGCCCGCCCATGCGACAGGATATCGAGTGTTGCAAATCGCCTTGCCAATACTATGGGGTTATGAAACAGCATATCGATTATACAAGTTCCTAAAGAAATTTTGTCGGTAATGCCTGCCAAGTAGGTAAGCGTCTCCAGCGGATCAAGTACATTTTGGTATTCAACTGGAAGAGTGCCATCAGGTGTCGCAACATATGGTGACTGTGGCTTGAGTGGCCACAAAAGGCGCTCTAATACCCAAACAGAATCAAGGCCTTCCTTTTCAGCCTCCTTTGCGATATAAATAACATTGTCTCTTGTGACAGAGTCTCCAAGATGCGGTAAGAGCATTCCGGCTTTCATAACAAATATACGAATAATTTATAATCACTTATAACTGTTGATTGCTGCTAATTATTATCCTCTTCTTCAGATCTTTGAATGTCATTGTTATTATCGGGTTTCTTATCTACAGTAACAGCATCATCAACTTTGTGTTTTTCTAATTTGGATTCGATACTAAAACGATGCTCATACTAGTGGCGGTGGCGTTTGTTGCCATACCCTGTACTCGCAGTTGCATTAATGTCTTGCTCTGCGCTGCGGAGAGGAATAGACACATTAGAAGGAATAATTAAAGCAGCACAGAGCTAGTCTCAATTGGAGAATGCTGCTTATAAAGAGTTAATGGATAACAAATAAACTTTCACAACCTTCTAAATTTAATCTTAATGACATGATATTAAATGGAGCAAATGGATTTTAGGCTGAGGCTCCAGAAAAATTAAAGGCCTGTTGAATGGCTCTTTCCTACTATAACACGACACATTATCTCAGTCCATGACCAAATTTAGTTTATTGTATATGTCAATTAACCATGTTAATCAAGATTAAATAATTTCTTCTGTCCCATAATTATCCAGACAGATTAACCAAGAATATGTCAAAACCAGCATCATTAAATTATGGAATACCATTTCCAGAAGAGGAAAAGAAGAGGATTGTTATTAATTTATATGAATCAGGCATAGGAGAAGAATTTATTGCTATGCAGCTAGATCTAGAAATTCCAACCGTTATCAGCATTCTGAAAGAGTATAATATTTACAAGGGAAAAGTAGAAGAAGATCTAGCCAAATAATTCTAATATTTATTTTTCATTATTGCTTACCATTAGACTTGGAAATTTAAACTTTTTTGTGTCCTCTGGCGTGCCACCCATAAATCTTTGTCAAATAAACTACTACGATGATGGGTCCTCTACATTTGCACGAAAGAGCAGTGTATCCTCAATAGTAGTTCTCCACTACCCCTGTGTACTGCACACTTACAACCAACTAGCTCGAGGTTCGAGAGCATAATTGAGTAAAAAATATGAAACTTTATTTGTTAACAGGAACTATTCTATATATCGTACCTTGGTCAAATGTTAGCACATATAGATAGCCGTCATAAGGACTTACTTTGAGATCTGTAATACCACCAAAACCCTTTCCAAATATTATTTGGTTAAGAGAATCGGTACTGTTTGCAACTCCATCTGCAAGTGAACCGGTTGGGAGCAGTAATCCTGTTCTTTGTGGATTTAGTTTAAAGTGGTAAATATTTCCATTTATCACATCGGCAACAAACATATGATTTTTGTATAGATTTCCTATCCTGTTAGAATTGAGGAATGTGATTCCAGCCGGAACCACTTTCCGAAACCAAGTAAACTGAGGGGGATGGTATTTTCCTTTCCCACCAAAATTGACTAAATCATTTGGATGAAGAGAGGCAATATGCTGCTTCTCAGTTTGATCTATATTATAACCACGCAACCATAAGCCATCGATCTTTTTGTAGCCGCTGTTGAATCCTGGGTCAACCCGATTGATTTCATCACCAAATGGTAAACCAATTTGCGTATCCCATAGAATTCTTGTTATAGGGTCAAAAGCAAGTCCAAAGCTATTCCACATTCCATAGGAATAGTAAAGGTTTAATGGAAATTTATTTCCCAAGATGCCGGGCAGTGCTGGCTGACCATCTTGATTAACTCTGAGTATTCCACTTGTTCCATCCGGCTCACTTCCATTCAGGATATTTTGTGCTTTAGTGCTATGTCCGTCGATGCCAACATCACCAACAGTAACATAAACATTATTATCAGGTCCGACAATCACCTTACCACCAATACCTATAGCTCCTGGAGTTGCTGGGAGATCTAACAACAATTTTGGATTCATATCTATATAGGCGGTTACCCAATGGTTGTGTTCCCTCTATAATATTATCACCAGTACGAGTCTGAGCTTGAGTATAGTATAGGAAAACGTATGCGATAATATTATTATCATTATTTTGACCATTAGCAGTTCCATGGTTAGATAGAGCGACAACGGCAGTAGCGTGAGGAACGATAGCAATTCCTAACAAACCTCTATGAGCCAATGTAGCAACGTTAACCTCAAGCAAAGGTTGCGGTAATTCAGTACTGTTAACAATTCTTCGTACTGTGCCTGCATCTTTCTCTGTGACTAACATATCATTAGGACCTAAAAAGGCCATACTGGTAGAGTATCCTAATCCTCTGAAAACTACTTCTGCCTTCAGATTAGGATCAAGTATCGTTGGTCCTTTAGGAGAAGGAAGACCGACTTCTGGATATTTTGAAGATAAGGCTTTAGCAAGATGACTATGATAATCTTGTAGTACGAAGTGTGGATATTCGTTTGTTATGAAGGTAGAATTCAAGGTTAAGATTGCAACCAAAATTATACTTACTAAGCATGATGATGACAGTATCATAGAATGAGGTTTTAGAAACTTCATTGAAGAACTTGTTGAAGATACGGAGGTGGTTTCCTATATCTATTTGGTCGTAATTAGCATCGAGTAAATTTATTTCAAAATCTATCGCACCTTTTTTGTTATTATTGAGCCTTAGTCATTGCTGAATAATTTCCCATTGTTTGAGTACCTTTGAGTAATCGTATTCTACCTTGTCTGCAGAAAAGGCTAACACTTCATTCTGTTTTTGATTATTTGAGCATCAACCATCAAGCCCCAATACTGCACTCGATCAAAAACTGAAGAGCCTAGTCTATACTGGTTGATATTCTATACATTCTAAAAGATATTCTATGTAGCAAGGCGAAGGCACCAGAAATGTTTTGTATTGGTATGCAATATAAGATCATACACGAATGGGCTCTGGTAAAAATTATCAGTAGGAGGGTCTAAATGGCATCTTCCTTCTTATGTTCTTCAATTCTATGTATTTATTATTAGAAGTTTAGTGTTATGAAAGAGTAGAATCCATTGCTATTATAGCATAAATCAAGGTTTACCATTTAATTTTAAAACCTAAAATATAACGGTAAGTGATATCACTTGTTTGCTTAGACAATCTATAGACAAATCTACAATTTATGATTTGTTTTTCTTCGCAATATTAATGGTCATGATTATATCTTTGGTCATTACTCCACCAGTTTTCGCGCAGCAGAAACCTGGTTCGGTTTCAAACAATAAGAATAACATCCTGAAGATATTGAGTCATAATTCCTTCATAGATACTGCGGAATATTTTCACGTAGTAGGAGAGATAGAAAATGTATCACCAAACCCTGTGGAGCTTGTCAAAGTTATCGGAACTTTCTACGATGTGAATGGCAAGGCGGTTGGAACAGACTTTAGTTTTACAGATCCAGCTATATTGTCTGCAGGCGATAAAGCGCCATTTGAATTAATACTGACTTCTGCTACTATCCCAGTAAAGGAAATTGACAACTATAGATTAAGTATAGATTGGCAGAAATGAGGGGAAGCGGCAACCAAAATTCTATCTAGTCATTTGAAAATGCAAATAACGGAACGGCAGACACAGAAAAATAATAATAAGGATCAAGATTATCATTATTGTCAAATGTTAGCCGCTGTTGTTCCATCAGTGAATGCAAAGTGGGAAGTTAAAGAAGTTCCTGACTTGCAGCCTGGCACTAATCAAGTACTTATAAAAATTCATGCGAGCGGCATATGTTATGCAGATGTTCATATTACTAAAGGCGGGCTAGGAGTAAAGTTTCCACATACTATAGGCCATGAACCTGCGGGGGAAATTGTTGCTTTAGGCGAAGGTGTAACCACGCGAAAAGTTGGTGATAGAGTTGGAGTTCCCTGGGTGCAATCAACATGCGGCAGATGCGAATGGTGTCAGCGTGGTAAACTATTCTTCTGTTCTGATCAGATAGGAACTGGCATAAACATTGCAGGAAGTCATGCTGAATATATGGTTGCTTATGCTGCTGCTACTCAGTTACTACCATATAGCTTGTCATATGATCAGGCTGCACCCATATTCTGTGCTGGTTTTACTGTATATAGTGGATTAAGGTTTGCTGATCCCAAGCCACATTAACGAATTGCAGTACTTGGGATAGGAGGATTGGGTCACCTTGGAGTTCAATACGCTAAAGCTGCTGGTTTTGAAACAATCGCTGTTACACATTCAGAAGATAAGCAAGAATTAGCATACAAACTTGGGGCTGATAGTGTTGTTACAGATGGAAAAGAACTATCAGAAGAAGGAGGTGGTGCAGACGTAATACTTGCTACAAGCAATTCTTACAAGGCAACTGCGGACTCGCTTAAAGGTCTTAGACCTGATGGACGTTTGATTCTGATGGGAGTATCAGCAACAGAACCTCTTACACTTTCTCCAGAGCTCTTATTTAAGCGTGGTCGTATCATTGGCTCAACACAAAATGGCAGAGAGCATCTTCATGAGGCATTAGACTATGCTGCAAAAGGTAAGGTAAGAGTAATGACTGAAATCTTTCCATTGGAAGAAATTAGCAACGCATATGACAAAGTAGCCAATGGAAGTGTAAGATTTAGGGCAGTAATAAAGCCTATTAAATGAGTTAACATCTACCATATGCTATTTGGAAGGTTATAGAAGACTAGTTACTCTGAGTTAGAAGTTAATAGAGAAAGCGAGACAAGACTATGACAGATACACTTGCAAAAAATGCGATCCTTAGCCAAAGATAGCGCTTGTAACTTTTCTCTCCTGTCTTCAACATTGGTTGCTGTGTTTCCATGATTCCTTTAGTATCAAAGAAATATCAAATAATCCATTTTCCATTGAATATATTCGCAATAATACAGATGTGGTATGATCATTAGATTATATCAATTGCTTTTTTTAGGAAAGAATTAGTTATTCTAATTATAAGGATTTCTCAGTTCACAATAAAAGACCCTGAAGCAAGAATCGATATAGCAAATGAAATATACAAACAGGCTACAAAACATAATTATTTAGTTTTTCCCCAAGGAGAAGAAAGGGTTGTTGTAGTTCATAGCATCGTGAAAGTAGAAGACATTTTAGCAGAAAATACTCTTATTTCCTCCTAATAGATTTTAATGTATTGGTTTAAGTAATATTAAGATATAATATAATATAACCACGTCGAAACATCAATCCTGAGTATACTAGGCTTATCCTGCATTACTCCTTCTGCGTCAAGTGAACATTTTCAGGATGGAAATCTTCTTTAGATGCATCAGAATTACGATAGCCTTTACTATGATCTTGACAGAGTTCAACTCTAACTTCGGAGTTTTTATCAGCTAATATACATCCACATGGCAACGATACCCTTTCTTGCTGCATAATCTCTTTTTCCCCTTCTATTATTCGTAGGCTGCATTAGATTTAAGGATTAGTACAGGTGAAAGTATCAAAAGCCCAAAGTTATCCCTTGAGAATCTCCACACTCGTCGATGGGGGATTTGAATAC
>Ga0193723_1000635_pt1 | contig 13804 bp, 14 predicted proteins | sample H2m2metaG_FD_143042 | JGI IMG/M metagenome (GOLD analysis project Ga0193723, IMG submission 143042) | Soil microbial communities from a riparian zone of the East river system, Colorado, United States - H2m2 | ecosystem: Environmental > Terrestrial > Soil > Riparian zone | place: USA: East River... | reverse complement strand
GCGTCATGCCGAACTCGGCGGCGTACCCATAGGCCTGGGTATCCTCACCGAATGCGTCGAAGCAGCTATAGCGATAGCGGGCCCGGTTTGCCGCCTCCGGATCGACCTGCTCGAGGAAGCGCACAACTTCCTCCATCGAGGCAAAGAGCGAGTAGAGGTCCAATCCGTAGAAGCCGATCCGCCGATCCTGGGCCTGTGACTCGTTATACCCCTGGAGCCAATCGACAAACTCCAGTACATCCCGGTTGCGCCACATCCACCGGGGGAACCGCTCGAACCCGGTCAGCGCATCCAGGGCGGTGCGGTCGTCGCTGATCCCTCTCACCCAGCGGTTGACGCGATACGCGTCGGGCCAGTCGGCCTCGACGGCAACCGCATCGAATCCTTTCTCCTCGATCAATCTCCGGGTGATGCGGGCCCGCTCGCGGTAGAACTCGTGGGTCCCATGGCTGGCCTCGCCCAGGAGGACTACACGAGCATCACCGACGAGATCGAGCAACGGATCGTAGTCATCCTTTGCTCCGGTCAGGAGATGAGCAGCATCCCGGATGGTCTCGGTCAGGGTTCGCGTTGTGGTGCGATGCATGCTACCTCCGCGGCACCTCCTCGGGCGCCTCGTTGGCCCGCGCCAGCAGCTCGCGGACCTCCTCGTCAGTGGTCTGGGAAAAATCTTCGTACCAGTTGCCGACCGCGAAGAACGGCTCCGGTACCGTGGAACAAACCACGTCATCGGCAAACTGGAGAAGGCTTTGGCAGGTTTCTCGGGGAGCAACAGGGACGGCGATTACGAGCCGCTCGGGGTGCTGCGCCTGGAGCGCGGCTGCGGCGGCTCGCATGGTGGAGCCGGTTGCCAGCCCATCATCGACCAGAATCACAGTCTTGCCGCGGACGTCGGGTGGGGGTCGATCATCGCGGTAGGCCCGCTCGCGACGGGCGAGCTCGCTCTCTTCGTTGGCGGCGACAGTCGCGATGACTCGGTCGGGTATGCCCAACGCTTTGACGATATCATCGCTGAGTACCCGGATCCCGCCGGAGGCGATGGCGCCCATGGCCAGCTCTTCGTGCCCGGGCACCCCAAGCTTGCGGACCAACATCACGTCGAGCGGTGCGTGCAATGCCCGGGCGACCTCGAATCCAACCGGCACCCCGCCGCGCGGCAAGGCGAGCACGAGCAGGTTGGGCCGTCCGGCATAGGGCGCGAGCGCGGCAGCGAGCCGGCGTCCGGCATGGTAGCGGTCGGTGAATCGCGGACCCATCATCGAAACCCCGGGCATCTCAAGCCGGTGATGCATACCGCTGCAGCAGGTTGAAGGATGTGATTGTGCTCACAGGAATGGGCCACTCACTCGCTCCTCGTCCGGTTGGTTATCTTAAACCATGCAGCGCTTCCTGCTTATTGCGGCCATGTTGATCGCCGGTTGCGATCGGTCCACCGGTGGCAAGAGCTCGGCTGCGGCAGCGACCTGCGGACTGGCTGCACTCGCCGGGCCTACGGCGCTCCTCGGGCAGTTCGGCATTCCCGACCAGACCCTCGGTTCCGTACCCCGCAAGCTTCCCGAGCGTCTCGTCGTCCGGTTGGTGGCCGGCCCGGCCTATCCCGCGATCGTGGGACGATCCGATTCGATGTTGCTCATCGGGGTGAATGGTGGTCTGCCTGCCAACGTGAAGCCCGGCTTTGGGGTGCTGATCCTGGATACTGGCAACAAGGCGCGCGGGGTTCTGCTCTACGAGGGAGCGCCGGTCGAGGGTGCACCCCAGATCGGGACCGTCTCGATCGACAACGCCAGCGTACCGCTTCTGGGTATCCAGGTAGACCCGGCCAAGTTTGAAGATCCCCGCTGCCTTCTATTTCCGGACTCGGTGATCCAGTGAGCCTTCCTCGCATCGCCGTGAGTGGGGTGGTCCGGACCTGGGACGGCTCTGTCCGGACGGGTGTGAATGCCGCCTACGTCCAGGCGCTGCTTGCGGCCGGCGGCGTGCCTCTGATTCTCTCGCCGCTCATGGGCCCGTCGCTGGCTGGCCCCGCGCTTGACGGGGTGGACGGCCTGATCCTCACCGGCGGGGAGGACCTGGACCCGGCCTGGTACGGGGCCGATCCCTCGCCGCTGCTGGACTCGCCCAGCCGCGAGCGCGATCTATTCGAGCTTGCATTGTTTGCGGTGGCCCGGCAGAGCGGCCTGCCGATCCTGGGTATCTGCCGCGGCATCCAGCTCATCAATGTCGGCATGGGAGGCACGCTCTTTCAGGACCTCCCGACCGAGCGCCCTGGGGCGGTGGACCATAACCCCAAGGGCGCGCGGGATGCCCGAAGTCACCGAGTGAGACTGGAGCCCAGGAGCCGGGCCGCTGAGGCGCTCGGCACCACGGCGATTACGGTGAACTCAGTCCACCATCAGGCGATCAAGGACCTGGCCGCGGGCCTGCGCGCGACCGGCTGGACCGATGACAAGCTGATCGAGGCGGCTGAAACCGCGCCCAGTGCACCCTGGCTTCTGGCAGTGCAGTGGCATCCAGAGGAGATGCACCGTGACCGGCAGGCGCCCGAGCTCGGCCTGTTTGCGGCCCTGGTTCGTGAGGCGGGCACTGCCCGCGATGGTTTAGTGGGAGAACGAAGGAAAGAGGACGCGATCGCTCACGCCGTTGAGCGCACTTCGTAGTGCGGGAAAGCGGTCCGCCGCAGTTCTGAGCACCGCACCGAGACCATAGTGATCGGCCAGGGCATGGTCCGATGCGAGACCGAAGCCGCGGCTTCCGAGCGCGTCGTAATAGCTGACATCGGGTCCTGCTTTGCGGAGGCGCCGAGCTGCGATATAATCGGGAAAGAGCCCAGTCAGCCAGAGCGCGTAGTTGCCGAGATGCAGCATGACCTTGAACCGGCGATCGCCGCTGGTGGCGTCGAGGTCTGCCAGAATATCGACGAGATAGCGGTGCCGCTGGTCGTCGTTCCAGTCGACCCGCCAGGCCCGGTCGTGCTGCCCGAACTCGAGGAGCAGGGCTGCAAGGTAATCGGCCAATTCCCGCTCTTCGAGGCCGGAGCGCCTGAGTGCATGCCGGACGAGGACGTAGAAGAAGAGCGCTTCGGACGGGAGCAGCATTGAACGGACCGTCAGGAGCCGCTCGAGCAGATCGGGCGAATCGAGCAACGGGTCCGGCCCTTCAGTCGCCAGCCGCCGCTCCAGGTACGCCCTACGGTGGGCGGAACCTCGGCTCAGAAGCAGGATCACCAACTGCAGGTCCGCTGCCGTCAGGCGGCCCCGCGTGTTTGCACGGATCATGACCAACCCTCCATCAACGAAGCTCGCGTCGCAACCCAACGCGTCTGCCGATCTCGATCTGGCACTCGTCCGTCGTCTGACCGCCTTCGGTCAGGAGGTGGCGGGGACGCTCCGCCGGGCCTCGGTGATCGACCTGCTGGTGCGGCACGTCAGGGAGACACTCGCGCCCAGCGAGATCGCGGTGGCCCTGTTTCAGCGCGAGGCCGAAACCATCGACTTCGTGCTCGGCTGGCCTCCGGGCCGCTCCAATCCACGCCCACTGCTCGACCTTGCCACTCGGCGCGGTCCAATGCTCATCCAGGACGGACTCGACGCGCTGCTCCGCGACGAGGGGCTCACGCCTCCACCTTTAACGGCCGGCTGCTGGTTGATCGCGCCTTTTGTGGCCAAAGGTAGAGTAACTGGGGCAATAGCGGCGCGCGGTGAGACCGGTCGCTACGGCCCTGCCGACCTGGTCCTCTTGGAAGGACTGTTGTCGCAGGCCAGCATCGCCCTCGAGAGTGCCCGGCTGATAGACCTTCATGACGACGGCCGGCGAACCTGGCAGGAAGTAGTGGACGCCATTTCACCGGCGCTCTGCATCGTAGATCGGAGTGGGGCGATTCGTCGGGCCAACCGTGCCTTTGCCGACTTGGTTAACGCTCCACCGGCAAGCCTGATCGGCCGGCCCTGGCAGGCCTTCGCTCCCCCCGAGTGGTCCGTCGATCTCCAACGAGCCTTGGACCAGCAAGGAGTGGGCCGGGAGGTCGAATTGCGCACCGGTGAGCGCACCTATGCCGTTACCGCCGTGCCGATTAGCAGCACTGACCGCTCTGCCGTGGTCCTTCTGTTCGACGACCAGACCGAGCGGCGCCGATTGCAAGACCAGTTGATCCAGTCGGAAAAAATGTCGGCTATCGGCCAACTCATTGCCGGCATTGCCCACGACCTGAACAACCCCCTGGCCTCGGTGCTTGGGTTCGCCGATTTCCTCATCGAGGTTCCCAACGTGCCTGCCGGCATTCGGGAACCTCTCGCGGTGATCCAGGAAGAGGCAGAGCGGGCATCGGGTATTGTCCGGAACCTACTCGGGTTTGCCCGGAAGCAAGACCATCAACGCCGCCCCACGGCCCTGAAGCCGCTGCTGGACGGCACCTTCGTCCTCCTCAGAAACCAGCTCATGGCGCACCGGGTAGAAGCCAGTATCGAGGTCGAGGCCGACCTGCCCATGCCCGATGTGGACCCTAATCAGATCCAGCAGGTCTTCGTCAACCTGATCAACAACGCAGCCCAAGCGATCGCCTCCACCGGACGGCCCGGGACAATCACGGTGCGGGCGCGGCGCTGGCTCGACGGGGTCGCCATCGAGGTGACCGACGACGGGCCCGGCATGTCGGAGGACCTGGCCGCGCAGGTATTCGAGCCGTTCTTCACCACCAAGGCGGAGGGTGAGGGGACGGGGCTCGGGCTTTCGATCAGCCAGGGAATCGTGAAGGAGCACGGTGGCCGCATCATGCTCTCGAGCGAGGAGGGCAAAGGCTCCACTTTCAGCGTCCAGCTGCCGCTCTCCACGCGCTCACCGGTGCCGGCCGCCGATCCCTTGTCCCGGGCCCCCACGAAACGGCTACGGGTGCTGGTGGTGGATGACGAGCCGCACATTCTGCACTACATGCGGGCGACTCTCGAAGCCTGGGGCCACATGCCGGTCGTCGCGAGCGACGGGCAAGAAGCGCTGACCCGTGCCATCCAGGAGCCATTTGATCTGATCATTTCGGACCTGAGGATGCCACGCTTCGGGGGTCGCGAATTCTACGAGGAGCTGACTCGCCAGAACCCGATCATGGCCGGTCGGCTGGTGTTCAGCACCGGAGACACCGTGCGGGGTGACACGCTGGCTTTTCTGGAGACCCTCGACCGCCCCTACCTGCACAAGCCTTTCAGCCTGGCCGAGCTTCGGACCCTGCTGGCCGGCGTCGTGCGCGATAGCGGGCCCCAGGCTGCAGTGGGCGACAGCGAACCCTTGCCGACCGACGTATTGCCGGGCACGTGACTCCCGCCATCGTCCACGTCGCTTCCGGCCGGGAGTGGCGTGGAGGACAACGGCAGGTCTGGTTACTGGCCCGCGAACTCGCCCGCCGTGGGATCGATCAGGTCGTCGTCACCGGGGGAGATTCCGAGCTGGCCCGTCGCCTCGGTTCTGCCGGCGTGCGAGTGCGGTCGGTCCGCTGGCGAGCCGGCCTTGACCCTCGTGTCCTCCCCGCCATACTCGGCGAGCTCCGCCACCGACCAGCAATCCTCCACGCCCACGATTCGCACGCACTCACGCTCGCTGGGGTATGTGCCGGGCTCAGAGGAGCTCCGCTCGTTGCCACCCGACGGGTAACCTTTCCCCTCAGGCGGAAGCTATTCTGGGTCCGCGCCCAGCGCGTGATCGCGATCTCGGGAGCCGTGCGCGACGCGCTCACCCTTGACGGCCTTGACCCCGACCGTCTCGCCGTCATCCCCTCCGCGGTAGACGCCGCCGAGCTGAGAGCTGCGACGGGCCCCGACATCCGTACACGTTTCGGTCTCCCGGAAAAGGGACAGGTTGCTGTGAGTCTCGGCGCGCTGACACCGGAAAAGGACCAGTCCACCTTGCTAGAAGCGGCTGCCCTCCTGGTCCGGGACTTGCCCCTCCTCCACTGGGTTATCGTTGGGGAAGGGCCGCTCCGCTCGGCCCTGCAAGGCCGGATGGGGCGGCTCGGTTTGGATGAACGGGTGCATCTTGTCGGCCAGCTCGCCGATCCCCACATGGCGCTCGCTGGTGCAGACGTCTTCGTTCTCAGCTCGCTTGCCGAGGGGCTCGGAACCTCAGTGCTCGCGGCCATGGCGCTGGACGTGCCGGTGGTGGCCACCCGGGTCGGAGGCGTCCCCGAGGTGCTGGGATCCAGTGCCGGGGTTCTGGTACCGGCCGGCAGACCAGCCGACCTTGCGGCCGCGGTTCATCGGGTACTCCTGAAGCCCGGGTACGCCGCGGACCTCAGACAGGCGGCCCGGCAGGAGCTCCGAAGATTCACCGTAGCGGCCATGGCAGAGCAGGTTGTCCAGGTTTATCGTTCGTGCGCCCATTCTATTGAGGGCTCATGATTTACGTTTGCATACCGAGTTACAACGAGGCTCCGACTGTCGGGCTTCTGCTTTGGAAGGTTCGTCAGGTATTCGCCGGCTTTCCGCGGGAGTACCAACTGATGGTGCTGGACGACGGATCCGACGATGCCACGGCCGAGGTGCTCGAGCGGTATACCCGAGTGCTTCCATTGAGTGTCATCCGACACCAGGCGCGCCGGGGATATGCGGCGAGCATCGAGGAGCTGCTCCGCCAGGCCGTGGAGCGCACCGACCGACCCAAGCGCGACTCCGCTATCCTCATGCACGCGGACTTTGCCCATGGACCCAATTTCATCCCCGACCTCGTGCGCCGGATCGAGAGCGGCGCCGATATCGTAATCGCCCAGAGCAAGCTCGAAGGCGAGCCCTCCCGTGCCCGGCGCCTGGTGCGGCGGCTGGCGCCGGTGCTCTTGCGAGGTGTGGTGAGGGTTCCGGGCGTTGCGGACGTGGTCTCCGGCTTCGCAATCTTTCGCCTGATAGCGCTGCGAAACGCTTTCCGCAATCAACCGCCCCCACTGCTGACCACCGAAGGCTGGGCGGCAAACGCCGAGCTCTACGATCGGGCGGCTCGGCATGCCCGCAGGGTGGAGACCATCCGTGCGGTGGAGCGCAGCGACCTACGGCAGCGCCCCAGCCGGATGACCTCGTGGAACGCCGCCCTGAGCGTGCTCCGATCCCGCGGTCCGCTGCGCCATCTTCCCACCTGGCCGATGGGGGCCGAGGCGGACAATTCGCGAGAGGCTCATCAACAGGCCGAGGTGGCGTCGTCGTGATTGCGATCGGACTGATACTCGCACTGGTACAGGCCCCGGCAGGGGGCACTCAGCCGGTTGCTCCCGCGCCGGCGTTCGCCTCGTACCCCTTCGCCGTGGGCGAGAAGCTGTCCTACAGCGCCAAGCTCGGCATGCTCACGCTCGGCTCCGGCACCCTCGAGGTCGCCGCCGTGGATACCGTACGCGGGGTCGAGAGCTTCCGGTTTCGGTTCCGGCTGCAGGGCAAGACCATGTTCTATTCGCTCGACGACGTGCTCGAGTCATGGGTCGGCATTGCGGACTTGAACTCCCGCCGGTTCCAGCAGGACTTTCTGGAGAACGACAAGTCGATGAAGCGGCGGTACGAGATCTACCCGGATTCAGGGTCCTATCGCGAGCAGGGGCGGGAGCAGGTGATGCCGACCCCGGCGGAGCCGCTGGACGACGCGGCGTTCTTCTATTTCGTGCGGATCACCCCGCTCGAGGTGGGAAAGAAGTACACCTACAACCGGTATTTCAGAAAAGACAAGAACCCGGTCACCATCGAGGTCATCAAACGGGAGAAGATGGAGCTGCCGGGTGGCACCAAAGTGCAGTGTCTCGTGCTCCATCCCACCATCGACACCAAGGGACTCTTCTCTAAGCGGTCGGAGACTCTGATCTGGTTGACCGACGACGCCCGCCGGCTCCCGGTGCAGATCCGCAGCAAGTTTCCCTTCGGGACGATCACCCTTCGGCTCAAGGACATGGTACTTCCCAGCACCACGACGTCCGCCATGAGCCACTGAGCGTGCGTTATCGCGAGGCCGACCTCAGCCGCGTCACGACCATCCCGGTCGCCGGGCGGCAGAACAAGGTCGAGTCCAAGCTGCTGGCATCGCCCCCCGGACCAAACCGCTCCTTCACCGCCTTTCTCGACAGCCTGCCCGATGTCCTCGCCGCGCGGGACCTGCGGCTCGTCATCGAGGCTGTGGCTGCGGCAAAGCGGGGCGGCCGGGGTGTCATTCTCCTCCTCGGCGGCCACGTGATCAAGGTAGGCCTGGGTCCGCTGGTCAACGCGTGGCTGGCCCGTGGCATCGTCACCCATATCGCGCTCAACGGCGCCGCCGCCATCCATGATTTCGAGCTCGCCGCGTTCGGTGGGACCAGCGAAGACGTGGAGAGTGGCCTGGCGGACGGCAGCTTCGGCATGGCGGAGGAGACCGGTGCGGAGATGAACGCGGCCATCGCGCGGGCGGCGGCGGCGGATCGGGGAATGGGGGAGGGACTGGCGCTCGCGCTGGCGGAGCGGAAGCGGCTCCCGGGCAAGGAGGCCTCGATTCTCCTTTCCGCGTTGCAGCATGACGTCCCCGTCACGGTTCACGCAGCCATCGGCGCCGAGATCATCCATCAGCATCCATCGAGCGATGGCGCCGCCGTCGGAGCCACGAGCCACCGTGACTTTCGCCGCCTGGCAGGGTCGATTCCGGACCTGGACCAGGGGGGAGTCGTGCTCAACTGGGGCAGCGCGGTACTCATGCCCGAGGTCTTTCTCAAGGCACTGACGATAGCCCGGAACACCGGGGCCGGCCGGCCGACGCACTTCGTGGCCGCCGACTTCGACATGCAACGGCACTACCGCCCACGGGTGAACGTGGTCCAGCGTCCGACCCGCGCCGGAGGCTCAGGCTTCCTCCTGACCGGGCACCATGAAATTCTGATTCCGCTTCTTGTTTGGGGCGTACTGGAAGAGTTGGAGAAGTCCGTGAACGGCAATGCCTTCACCGCTCCCCGGCAATCATCTCCCTGACCCGAGCCGCTGTTCCCGGTGCGAAGACCTTCAGGATCAGATAGATCATGAAGCCGAGGAACGCGAACCAGAGCACGGCCCCGAGAAGCCCCAGGACCAGCCCAAAAAGGCCGAAGACCACCTTGAGGAGGAACATCGCCACGATCGCGAACACCGCGAATCCAAACAGGTTCCGGAACATGCCAGTTTCCTCGTGAGATCAGGTCAGCCTGCAGTACGCTGCGACGTTTCAGATAGTTTCATAGGTCCCCGTGCCTTCCCCACATGATGTGATCGTGATCGGCGGCGGCGCCGTCGGAGCCGCCTGCACCCGGGAGCTCGTAGCTGCCGGACGCCGCGTGCTGGTGGTCGAGCCCGGCGGCGACTTCGGTCAGGCGTGGAGGGCCGCCGCCGGCATGCTCGCCCCCCAGATCGAGGCCGATGGGGCTGATCCGCTGCTCAGGCTCGGCATCGCCGCGCGAGATCACTACGTCCCGCTCGCGGCGTCCCTGCGGGAGAGCACCGGCATAGATGTCGGTCTCTGGCAGGAGGGCATTGCCCGCGTCGCGGGCGATGATGGGGAGGCCGGAGAGCTGAGGTCGAAGGTAGCGTCGCAGCAGCGGGAGGGCCACACCGTCGCCTGGCTGGAGCCGTCCGACGTGCGGCGCCGGTGGCCCTGGCTGGGACCGACCGCCGGCGCGCTCTGGTCCGAGCGCGATGGCGCCCTCGACCCGGGGCAGCTGGTACACGCGCTCCTCACCGACGCCAGGCACCACGGCGCTGAGGTCGTGAGTGATCGGGTCACGGCAGTAGAGCAAACCGGTGGCCGGATCTCGGGCGTGTTGGGTAAAGCGGGCCGGTACGCCGCCCATGACGTCGTGGTTGCGGCAGGGGCCTGGTCCGGCCAGATCGCCGGGCTCCCGCGAGCAATCCCCGTGCAGCCGGTTCGAGGACAGATGGCTGCGCTTCCATGGCCGGCAGGCATTGGCCGGGCCATCGTGTACCACAAGGATTGCTACCTGCTGGCGCGAGGACATGAGGCGATTCTAGGCTCGACGATGGAGTACGTCGGGTTCCAGCCGGAGGTGACCCCGGATGGCATCGCCCGCATCTTTGCCGCAACGTTGGCGCTGTGCCCAGGCCTCGTTCGGGGCAAACTGCGCAGGACTTGGGCTGGCCTCAGGCCGGTCACGCCCGACGGACTCCCCATCATCGGCGCGGAGCCGCAGCTGCCCGGATTGTGGTATGCGACGGGACACGGCCGGAACGGCATTCTCTTGGCCGGAATAACCGGAGTGCTCATCCGCCAGCTGCTCGATGGAGAGAATCCGACGGATGTGCGGGCATTGGCTCCCACCAGATTCTGAATAACACGAAAGCACGAAGGGACGAAAACACGAAGATTGGTTGATCGCATACCTGTTGTATTTGTATTTCTAGTGTTTGTATTTCGTGCTTTCGTGTTTTCGTGATTGTTGTTGTTTTTCCAAATGAGGTCCCGATTCCGATGGCCTATGAGATCATCCGTATACTCCCCTTTATGCTTCTGGCGACGATGCTGGCCGCACAGACACCGCCCGACGTGGCCATGGAACGGAGCGGCTACGTCGCGTGGCTCAAGAAGGCCCCCAACTCGCCGCTCTCCGCCGTCGCCCAGCAGAAGATTGGAGATGGTGTCCGGCTGGGCCCGAGCGGGGCGGAAATTCCCCTGGCCGGGATCGAGGAGTATCGAGTCTATCCCAGCGGTGGAGACCTCGTTCTCGACGGACCAGGCGGTAAGCGTCCCATCGGCCGCGGACGTCCATATCGCATCGGCAAATACGCGCTGTATCTCACCGGACCTCAGCCTGGCACCATCCTGACGGTATTCGCCGACGGGGCCGGCAGGGAGCCACCGGGATACTACGACTACGATGCCTCGATGGTATTCACCGGGCCTCTCCTGCGATCAGAACGCCCGGGACAAGTGCGCGTCCTGACGTCGGACGGAATGGAGGCCGAGGCTACCGAGGTGGGCACCGTCATCGTTCCGCTCGGCGGCCGCACGTCCCTCCGGGTGCTCCGGATACCAGTCGCAGGAAGTGACGAGTCTGAGCTCGAGATCTTCTTCCAAGACGGTACCAATGGCGACGGCAGTTATCCCGCAGGGCGATTTGTGGGCCTCATTCCGGCTGCAGACGGCAGGTTTCGCCTCGACTTCAACCGGGCACGGAATCCGTTCTGTGCCTACAGCCCTGTGTACGCCTGTCCGCTGCCGTGGCGGGGCAACGTGATTGCCGAGCCGGTTCGCGCGGGAGAGCGCTATTCCGGCGGGGGCCTTGAAAACCCCTCGACCCAAGAGAACGCGAAGTGATGCTGGAACTGCTGATCCAGGCAGCGGTCGCCTTGACCGCCACTCCGTCACCGGCGGGGCCCTGGAAAGGCGTGCTCGACCTCTCCGGGGGAGCGCTGCCGTTTGCGCTTCAGATCGACGCGAGGGGACGGGTGTGGGAAGGCCAACTCTGCAATGGACGTACCTGTCAGTCGTTCTCCGCCGTTCGCCTCGAAGGCGACAGCGTGATCCTGGAGATCGCCGACTACGCCGCCGTCCTGAAAGCGTCAGTGCGGTCCGACTCACTCCTGGGCTACTACCACAACGTCGGGAGCAAGGGACCCCGGACCATTCCGTTTCGAGCGGCGCGCGGCCGATGGCCGGTCAGCAGAGCGCCCAGGCGACTCCTCGGCCGCTGGGACGCGACCTACTATCAGGACCTGGGGACCAGTCCGCGGGTCTTCGATCTCCGGAACGGGGCGGGTGGGTTTCAGGGAAGGATCATCTCCAGCACCGGCGACTATGGTCCGTACACGGGGGCCGTAGTGGGTGACAGCTTTGCTATCGGGCTCTTCGATGGCTCGTTCGTCTATCTCCTCACCGGCAAACTCGTGGGCGACACCCTGCGAGGCGTTTTTCATGCGGGGCTTCGGAGCCAGACGCCATGGACCGCGGTGCGAAGCACGGGAGCGCCCCACCTCAAGTCACCGACTGAGGTTTCCCGAGCCGACACGACAGCGCCGCTCCGATTCGAGTTTCCCGACCTCCAGGGCCGGCTGGTACGGGCCGATGATCCCCGCTTCACAGGGAAAGTCCTCCTGGTGGACATCTTCGGTACCTGGTGCCCCAGTTGCCACGAGGCGACGCCCGAACTGTTGCGCCTCTACCGGCGATATCACTCCCGTGGACTGGAGGTCGTGGGGCTCGCCTTCGAGGCGACCGGCGACACGGCCGTCGATGCACGCCAGGTTCGCCGCTATCGCGACAAGTTCGGAATCCCCTTCCCTCTCCTCCTGGCTGGTGTCAACGACAACGAGTCGATCGCGGCGGCCCTGCCGCAGTTACAGGACGTCACGGCATTTCCCACCAGGGTGTTCGTGGGGCGGGACGGGCGGGTTCGGCGGATCCATGCCGGCTTTCATGGCTTGGCCGCGGGCCCGCAGCACGCACGACAGGTTGGAGAATTCGAGGCGGAGATTGAGAGACTACTCAAAGAAACCGTGAACAGTAAACGGTGAACGGTGAACGGTGAACGGTGAACGGCCCCCCACGTTTACCGTTTACTGTTTACCGTTCACGCTTTCACCTTCACACTCGGGACCTTCGCCTCCGGATCCACCCGCAGCTCGATCCATTCCCCGGCGAGCGCGTGACCGGGCACTCCGCACATGAGCCAGTACCATCCCGCTTCGTCGGCAATAAAAGTGCTCTGGTCGGTCTGGCCCGGCGGGAGCCCCTCCGTGACCATGCGGGTCACGGCGTTGCTGAACGCGGGCCGCCCGCCTTCGAGCGGGAGCTTCTCCCGCTGAACCATCACCACGAGGCTGTGGGAAGACGCGGTATCCGCGTTGTGCCAGCGCCACTTGACGGTCCAGCCCACGGGCACGACGATCCTGGCTTCGCCGTTCCGGTCGCCATTGATCAACGCAGAGCGAGCGTTCGGCCTGGCACTGGTCTCGAGAGTGAGCGTTGCTGTCTTGTTCGCCGAGTCTGTCGCGAGCCAGTCCAGGGAGCTCGGCCGCTGCACCGGCGCGGCCGGGGGCGGAGTCGAGATCGGAGGAGTCGAGGCCGGGGCTGGCTTGGCCGAGGGACTTTGCTGCTGACCGGCACACGCGAGAGCTACGGCAAGGGCGGCTGTCGTGGGTATCCCGAACGAACGAAGCATCTGAATCATCTGGCGGGCTCTGGCCCCGAGTTGGAGTCGTCTGTACCTTGCGACTTCGCTCGCGTCGAAATTTATACCCGAGGAGACTCGTGATGGCGGGATTGCTGTCGAGAGAGCGAATCATCGCCAAGCCGGGGTTCAACCGTTGGCTGGTGCCTCCTGCTGCCCTCGCAATACACCTCTCGATCGGGATGGCCTACGGGTTCAGTGTGTTTTGGCTGCCGCTGAGCCGGGCCATCGGCATCACTCAGCCGGTGGCGTGTCCCCCCCGCACGAGCATCTTCCAGCTGCTGACCGCGGCCACCTGCGACTGGAAGATCAGCGAGCTAGGGTGGATGTACACGCTGTTCTTCGTCTTTCTCGGTTCCTCTGCGGCGCTCTTCGGCGCCTGGCTCGAGCGCGCCGGGCCGCGGAAGGCGGGCGTCGTTGCCGCGTTCTGTTGGGGCGGCGGTTTCATGATCTCGGCGTTCGGCGTGTATCTGCACCAGATCTGGCTGCTGTGGATCGGCTCGGGTGTCATCGGTGGATGCGGTCTGGGCTTAGGGTACATCTCGCCGGTCTCGACCCTGATCAAGTGGTTTCCCGATCGGCGCGGCATGGCGACCGGCATGGCCATCATGGGATTCGGTGGGGGCACCCTGATCGGAGCGCCCCTCGCCGACATCCTGATGAAGCACTTCGCCACAC
>Ga0193723_1000634_pt1 | contig 13813 bp, 17 predicted proteins | sample H2m2metaG_FD_143042 | JGI IMG/M metagenome (GOLD analysis project Ga0193723, IMG submission 143042) | Soil microbial communities from a riparian zone of the East river system, Colorado, United States - H2m2 | ecosystem: Environmental > Terrestrial > Soil > Riparian zone | place: USA: East River... | reverse complement strand
GCGGGGGTAGCCCGGCCTCGATGACGTGCTTCGCCCGCTTCGTCACCTCACTGACCGTCCAGGCCCCTTCCGCAGAAGCGGCCGCAAAAATGTCTACGGGTTGGCCCACTGCCGCGCCGCCTGAACCGTGTTGTACAGCAGCATCGTGATCGTCATCGGACCGACGCCGCCGGGAACCGGCGTGATGGCCGACGCGACCTGCTTCGCTTCCTCAAACTTCACGTCGCCGACGAGACGATAGCCCTGCTTCCGTGAGGGATCGTCCACGCGATTGACGCCGACGTCGATCACGACGGCCCCTGGCTTCACCATCTCGCCGGTCACGAATTCGGGCTTCCCGATCGCGACGATCAGGATGTCCGCCTGGCGGGTGTGCTGCTCGATGTGACGCGTGCGTGAGTGGCACACGGTCACCGTGGCGTTGCCGCCGGGACCGTCCTGTAACAACACCGGGACCGTCCTGTAACAACAACGCCGCCATCGGCCGGCCGACGACGTTGGATCGTCCGACGACGACCGTGTCTGCGCCTTTCGTCTCCACGCCGGTCCGGATCAGCAGCTGCTGCACGCCGTACGGCGTTGCCGGGCGGAAGCCCGTCGGATCGCCCACGACCACTTTGCCGACGTTCTCCGGATGAAAGCCGTCCACGTCTTTGCGCGGATCGATGCGATGCAAGGCGCGATTGGTATCGATCTGTTTGGGCAGCGGCAGCTGGACGAGAATCCCGTGGACCTTCGGATTCGCGTTGAGCCGCTCGAGCAGTGCCATGAGGTCGGCTGCGCTCGTGTCTTTGGGCAGATGGATCGTCTCGTGATACAGGCCGGCTTCCTCGCACGCCTTGCCCTTCATGCGCACGTAGACCTCAGACGCGGGGTTATCGCCCACCAGTACCACGGCGAGACCGGGCGTGATCCCTGCGTTCTTGAGCTTCGTGATCTCGCTGCCCAGCTCCGTACGCATCGTGGCACCGATGGCATTCCCGTCGATCAAGTTAGCGGGCAACACCCACCGCCCGCGTCTCGCGAATCACCACCACCTTGATCTGCCCCGGGTATTGCAGCTCGCGCTCGATTTTGCGCGCGATTTCGTCGGTCATCCGCGCCGCCGCCGCATCATCGACGTGGTCCGGCGTCACGACGACGCGCACTTCGCGCCCCGCCTGGATCGCGAACACCTTTTCGACCCCTTTGAACTCCGACGCGAGTTTCTCGAGATCGCCGAGCCGCTTCACGTAGGTCTCGAACGCCTCGCGCCGCGCGCCGGGGCGCGATCCCGAGATCGCGTCGGCCGCCTGCACGATCACGCTGATCGGGGATTCATGCGGGACGTCGTCGTGGTGCGCGGCGATACAGTTGATGACCGTCGGGTGCTCGCCGTACTTGGTCGCCATCTCGACGCCGAGCTGCACGTGCGTGCCGTCGTGCTCGTGCGTCAACACTTTGCCGATGTCGTGCAGCAGCGCGCCGCGCTTGGCGAGATGAACGTCGAGCTTCAGCTCGGCGGCCATCATGCCGGCGAGGTGCGAAACCTCCTTGGAATGCTCGAGGATGTTTTGCCCGTACGAGGTCCGGTACTTCATCCGGCCGACGAGCTTCACCAGCTCGGCGTGCATGCCGCGGATGCCGATGTCGTACACCGCCTGCTCGCCCGCTTCGACGATGCCTTTGTCCACGTCGGCTTTGGCCTTCTGCACGATCTCTTCGATGCGGCCCGGATGGATGCGGCCGTCGGCGATCAGTCGCTCGAGCGCCAGGCGACCGACCTCGCGGCGCACGGGCTCGAAGCACGACACGACGACGGTATCAGGCGTGTCGTCGATGATGACGTCAACGCCGGTGGCAGCCTCGAAGGCGCGGATGTTGCGCCCTTCGCGGCCGATGATGCGCCCCTTCATCTCGTCCGACGGCAGCACCACCGCCGATGCGCCCCTTCATCTCGTCCGACGGCAGCACCACCGCCGATACGCTCGATTCGGCCGTCTGCTCGGCGGCGATCCGCTGGATCGCCATGGCAATGATCTTCTTGGCTTCGCGGTCGGCGTTCTTCTTGGCCTGCTCGGTGATGTTGCGGACCAGGGCGGCGGCTTCGTCGCGGGCGGCGTTCTCGAGCCCGCTGATGATCTCCTGCTTGGCTTCCTGGGCGGTGAGACCGGCGACCTGCTCGAGGCGCGTTCCAATGTCCTGTTCGCGCTTGTTAAGCCCCCGCGCGCGCTCCTGGAGCGCCTGCTCGGTCTTGCGCAGCTCCTCCTCGCGGCGATCCACGCCGGCGATTTTCTGATCGAGGCTCTTATGGAGATTCTCGCGGACCGACATCAGCTCTTCTTTGGCGGCCAGCACGAGGCGCTGGCTCTGGTCGGTCGCATGGCGCTCGACGCGCCGTCCCCACACATAGAAGACCAGTGCCGCGACGAGGACGCCGCTGAGCACGGCCACAATGATACCGGCCAACTCTTGCATGATCTATCTCCAGTGCCCTCTTTTGAAGGCACGGTTTTGTCTACGCGAGCGCTTTCCGTTTCGCCGGCGGCAGCATCTTCGCGAGGTCATCGGCCACCGCGGCGAGCCGCGCTGCCACCTCACGTTCGGTCTGCTTGGCCTGGAACAGCTCGTTCGTGATATCGAGCGCCGCCAGGATCGCGGCCTTGTGCGTTTCCACCAACGGTCCCTGACTCAGCACTTTCTTCAACGCCTGGTCCAGATAAGCGGCGACTTCACGCGTGTACTCGGGCGTCAGATCGGAGCGGACGGTGTACTCCTCCCCGCCGATCATTACCCGGACTGCGTGCTTCTTCGCCGTCGTCACTTATGGCCTCCATTATCTCGGGCCTGTTCTTCCAGAAACGAGAGTCGTTGCATGAGGTCGTGAACGCGCGACCGCGCCCCCTCGACCCGCTGCCGCAGCGCCTTGTTCTCCGACTCCAGCTCGGTGTTTTTGACCGGTGCGCCGCGGGTCTTCAGCTCCGACTCGGCTTTTTGAGCACGCGAACGCCAGCCCGCCAACTCCTCCGCCACGTCGCGGACGATGGCTTCGAGCTGATCGATCGCATCCCGGACATCAGGCCTGTCGGCGGTGTACGTCAAATTCGGCCTCCAGCGCGTTCAGCATACGGCTGAGGAGCGCATCGATCTCCCGCTCCGTAAGCGTCTTCGCCGGGTCGCGGAACGTACAGCGCCACGTGACGCCGCGCGTCCCTGCCGGCAAACCTGCCCCCCCCCCACCCCCCCGGTACTCGTCCAGTACGTCCAGCCGTTCGAGCAGCCTGCCGCCCTCACGGCGCAACACCGCTTCGACCGCACCGGCCGTCACGCTTCCCGGCAGCACCAACGAAGTGTCCCGCACGACGGGCGGCTGGCTCGGCAACGGCTCATACCGAACCGGAACGGACGGTGCGACCACGATTTTGACCTCGAGTCCGAACAGCGGCGCCGCCCATTTTGGCGCATCCGCCTCCAGCGGCCCGGCGGTGCCCCCTGCGGACACCCAGCCGGAGCCATTGGCGGCCGGTTGCACGTCGTCTGACCGGGCCGCGAGGCCTACAGCTAACTCAAAGTGCTGCTTTAGGTCCCATATGTCCATATCAGGTAGTTTCGCAGCGTTGGTACCATCGGTCCAATGCGCCGGATGCCGCGCCCCGGTCAGCACGATCGCGAGGTGCAGCTCCTCGATCGGCACGTTTTTCCCTTCCCCAGTCCCCATTCCCCGTCTGAATACCGTCCCGACCTCGAAGAGCCGGACATCGCGGTTCCCGACGCTCCAGTTGTACTCCACGCGACGGATCAAACCTGGAAGGAGCCGGCTCCTCAGATGGGCCTCCTCGGCCGACAGGGGGTTCAGGACCGCCACGGCATCGGGCCCGTCAGCGGGGCCGAGGGGGAGGGTCCGGGCCTCGAGGAGCCCGTTACCGCTCGCCACGAGCTGGTCGCGAATCCGGTGGAGCGTCAGCTCGGCGGGAGCATCGGGGACGGTGCCGGGGCGATAGGGCCGCAGCTCGTCCGGGAAGGAGTCGTAGCCGCGCAGGCGGGCGACCTCTTCGATCAGGTCCACGTCCCGCGTGACGTCGGGACGCCACCCGGGGATCTGTACGGCCAGCCGATCGTCCTTGGGGGCGGCGACGAAACCGACGGCCGAGAGCAGCCGCTCGATTTCCTTGCGCGGCACGGGAACGCCGAGCAGCTGGCTGACGCGCGCTTCGCGGAGGAAGACCGACCGGGGCTTCTGGGGCTCGGGCCACAGGTCCAGCGGCGGCTCGCGCACCTCGCCGCCGGCAATCGCGACGATCAGGTCGATGGCCCGCGCGATGGCGTCCGGGAGGCCGAGGATGTCGATGCCGCGCTCGAAGCGATAGCTCGATTCACTCGAGAGGCCGAGGGCGCGTCGCGTCCGCCGAATCCTCGTGGGTTGGAAATAGGCGGCTTCGAGCACGATGTCGGTCGTGGTCGCCGTAACCTCGGACTCCGCGCTGCCCATGACGCCCGCCACGATCTGGGGCCGCTCCGCATCGCAAATGGCGGTCATTTCAGACGTCAGCTTTCGCGCGACGCCGTCCAACGTGACGATTGTTTCCGCCGGTTTCGCACGACGCACCACAACCGCGGGACCCCGCAGCTTGGCGAGATCGAACGCGTGCATCGGCTGATTGATCTCGAACAGGATGTAGTTCGTCGCGTCAACGATGTTGTTGATGGACCGCTGGCCAATACTCTGCAGGCGCGCGGCTAGCCAGGCGGGACTCGGCCGCACGGTCACCCCGCGGATCACCGCGGTCATGTAGCGCGGCGCCCCTTCTGGATCTTCGAGGCGGACCTCGACACCATCCACAACACCTTGATGGGCTGATGGGCGGCTGGGCTGATGGGCTGTAACGGCCCGTCCGCCCATCGGCCCATCCGCCGGTCGAATCTCGGGCAGCTTCACCGTCGCTCCCAAGCTCACCGCTAACTCTCTCGCCACACCGCGATGAGAGAGCAGGTCCGGGCGGTTGGCAGATACGTCTATGATGATTTGGTCATCCGCAACTGGAACCGCGTCGAGAAATGGGGTTCCGGGCGGAGCGTCCGTGTTCAGTTCCAGGATCCCCGCCTGATCGACGCCGAGGCCGAGCTCTTTGGCGGAGCAGAGCATGCCGTTGGACTCGACGCCGCGGATCTTGCGGCGCTCGAGCTTGAGGCCCCCGGGGAGCGTCGCGCCGACGGGGGCGAACGGGTAGGACTTCCCTGCCTGCACGTTGGGCGCGCCGCAGACGACCTCGAGCGGCTGGCCGCCGCCCGCATCGACCTGACAGAGCGAAAGCCGATCGGCATTGGGGTGCTGCTTCACGTCGAGCACGCGCGCGACGAGGACCTCGCGCAGATCCTGATGGATCGGCACCACGCCGTCCACGGGCGCGACCTGGCGGGCGAGCCGATCGGCGACGTCCTGGCCTGTGAGGGCGCGGCCGAGCAGCGCTTCTAACCAGCGACGCGATACGATCATCGGATGAACTGTTCCAGGAACCGCACGTCGCTGTCGAAAAACAGCCGGATATCGGGGATGCCGTAGCGCAGCATCGCGATGCGCTCGGGTCCCATACCCCACGCGAAGCCGGTGTACTTCTCGCTGTCGAGCTTGCAATTCTCGAGGACCGCGGGATGCACCATCCCCGAGCCGAGGATTTCCATCCAGCCGGTCTGTTTACAGGCCGCGCAGCCCGACCCGCCGCAGATCTGGCATTGCACGTCCATCTCGGCCGACGGCTCGGTGAACGGGAAGTAGGACGGCCGGAAGCGCACCTTCGTCGTAGGTGAGAAGATCCGCCGGGCAAACGTCGCGAGGGTCGCCTTGAAATCGACGAACGTGATGCCTTCATCGACGGCAAACCCTTCGATCTGCTCGAACACGGGCGAGTGCGACGCGTCGAACGGATCGCGGCGGTAGCAGCGTCCCGGGACGACGATCCGAATCGGTGGTGGATAGCTCTCGAGCGTCCGGATCTGCACCGGTGAGGTGTGCGTGCGCAGCAGCACGTCGCCGCCCAGATAGAAGCTGTCCTGCGCATCGAGCGCCGGATGGTCTTTGGGGAAGTTCAGCGCGTAGAAGTTGTAGCGCTCGGTCTCGGCTTCGGGGCCGATGACGCGCGTGAAGCCCAGCTCTTTGAAGATGTCGCAGATCTCGTCCACGACCTGGGTGACGATGTGGACGCCGCCGCGCCATTGGCGCCGCCCAGGCATCGTGAGATCGACGGCGGCGAGCGATGTGGCGCCGCGCTTGAGCTCGAGCTCACGCTGTGCGATCGCGTGCTCAAGCTCTCGTTTGAGGGTGTTCGCTGCTCCCCCGATTTGCCGTCGTTTCTCGGGGTCGAGCGCGGCGAGACCTTTGAGAATTTCGGTGAGGGCACCAGCCTTGCGGCCCAGGAGCTCAGTTTTGATCTCCTGGAGGCGGTGTTCGTCGGCGTGCGGGATCTCTTTGAGACGCTCCCGCAGCGATTCTAGGGTTGCAGGGATTTCTTCGCAACCTCCGCCAACTGTTCAAACGCCGCCGGATCCCGCACGGCGAGATCGGCGAGGACCTTGCGATTGACCTCGACGCCCGCCTTGCGCAATCCGTTCATGAACTTGTTGTACGACAACGCGTGCAGGCGTGCCGCGGCGTTGATGCGCGTGATCCAGAGGCGCCGGAACTCGACCTTCTTCGAGCGGCGATCGCGGTACGCGTACTTCGCCGCCCGCTCGGTCGCTTCCTTGGCCGCTTTCCAGAGTTTGCTGCGCCCGCCCCAGTATCCCTTGGCGAGCTTCATCACCTTATTCTTGCGCTTCAGGCGCGCAACGTTGCTTTTGACGCGAGGCATGAGTGCTCCTTACGCCTGCAACAGGCGCTTGAGGCGACGTTCGGCATGCGACACCAGCGTCGCTTTGCGAAGGTGACGCTTGCGCTTCGCAGTCTTCGACGTGGCGTTATGGCGTTTGAAAGCGCGGTACCGCCGCATTTTTCCCGTTCCCGTCAAGCGGACCCGCTTTCGCAGCGCACGCTTCGATTTCATCTTCGGCATTGCTATCTCATTTCGGTGCGAGGACCATCGACATATTGCGGCCCTCGAGCTTTGGTTCTTGTTCGATCTTCCCGATGTCCTTCAACTCTAATGCGACCCGATCCAGCACTTCCCGGCCCAGCTCGATGTGCGCCATCTGCCGGCCGCGGTACATCATCGTCACCTTCACCTTGTTGCCGTCCGCCAAGAATTCACGCGCATGCCGGGTCTTGAAGTCGAAATCGTGGTCGTCGATCCCGGGGCGGTATTTCACTTCTTTCAAATGGATGACATGCTGTTTCTTCTTTGCCGCGCGCGCCGCCTTCGCCTGCTCGAACTTGAACTTCCCATAGTCCATGATCTTGACGACGGGGGGCCGGGCGAGCGGCGCGACTTCGACCAGATCCAGGCCCCGTTCGTTCGCGGCGGCGATCGCTTCATCGATCGTCAACACGCCCAACTGGTCGCCGTTGTCCGCGATCACACGCACCGGACTGATCCGGATCTGTCGGTTGACGCGCGTGCGGGGTGCTTTGCTGTTGTTGTCGGGAGGTGGTGGCAGCTGTTTACTCCTCAATTGACGGAACAAAAAAACGGATCCCGATGACACCAAGATCCGCAATTCCTCACCGACCGGTGAGGTCTCGAGAACCCAGGAGCACTCTCCAGTGAGAGGCATGCGGGTGGGGCGCCATTCGCGCCCGCTTACCGTATTGTGGACGGCAAATTAGCGGAGCGCCATAGCCTCCACAAGCCCGACGCCCTTCCCGTCCTTTCCCAATCGTCCACTCACGACCGTCGGGTCGTGTTCGAAGATGAGCAGCCATTGCTCGGCTTCCGCCCGCTGATACAGCCGCCGCCGCGTTTCGAGTGTCACGAGCGGCTCCAGGTCGTAGCCCATGATCCAGGGGAGCGGCAAATGGGCCGCGGTCGGCACGAGATCGGCGACGAAGCACGCGTTCTCGCCGCCGCTCTCGATCAGGATCGACTGGTGGTAGGGGACGTGCCCGGGGGTCGGGAGCCCGCGGATGCCGGGCAGGATCTCGGTCTCCCCGTCGATCAGCTGGAAGGGGATCTGTTCGAAGTTGTGCGCCAGGTAGCTGCCGGCGGTGCGCTCGTTGGTGTGCCGAGCGAAGTTCAACTCGCCCCGCTGCACGACGTAGCGCGCGCGTGGGAATGAGAGGCCCTCGCGCGACAGGTTTCCACCGGCATGGTCGAAATGCAGGTGCGTGTTGATCACCCAGCGAATGTCATCGGGCCGGTGGCCCAACTCGGCGAGCGCATCTTCCAACTTGGTCCGGCCATCTCGGCCGGCGTTTTCCACGCCGTAAATGTCGATGAACTTGCTGTCCTCTTTGTTCCCGATGCCCGTATCGATGAGGACCAGGCCGTCATCGTGCTCGATCAGCAGGCACCGCAACGCCAGCGGGATGCGATTGCGATCGTCGGGAGGCGCTCGACGCGCCCACAATGCTTTGGGCACGACGCCGAACATGGCGCCGCCGTCGAGGTGCTGGGTGCCGGCCTCGAGGGCGTGACAGGTGAGGCGACCGACTTTAAAGGCTGTGGAGAGCGGCAAGACTCGTGGCTCCGTTGGTTTGAGCCAAGCTCAGCAGGCGCTTCAAGCATTTTGCTGCCGCGACCGCATCCCCCACGGCCCGATGGCGGCCTTCGATTTCGATGCCGAAGTGATAGCTGACGGTATCGAGGTTTCGGCGCGGGAGGTCCGGGAGCAGCTTGCGCGCCAGCCGCACGGTGCACACACGCGGGCCTTGCAGCAGCAACCCGGTCGCGCGCTCGATCTCGGTGGATACGAACGCCCAGTCGAACCGCGCGTTGTGCGCGACGAAGACGCAGCCTTCGAGCACCGCCAGCAGGCGGTCGACGATGGCATCGAACGTGGGTGCGTCGCGCACCGTCCTCGCATCGATCCCGGTCAATCCGGCGACGAATTGGGGAATCGGAATCTCCGGATTGACGAGTGAGTGGAACGCGACGGTGCCGTCGAGCATCACGACCGCGATTTCCATAATGCGGTCGCCCTTGAACGCGCGGACCCCGGTGGTTTCGACGTCCACGACCGCCCAGCGGCACGCGTCGAGCGCGGGGCTCGTTTCCGGCGGCGGTGCGGCCAGCGTCCAACGGCCGTCCTGCGTGCGGCTGAAGCGCCGATCGGGCGCGAGCAACGTCGCGGCAATGCGGTCGGCGGTATGGCGGTTCGCCTGGGCGATGCCGAGGACGTCGCGCACGATCGCGAGACTCCCGGCCGGCCCGCTCTGCAGAAACGACAGCGCGCGGGACGTCAGGGAAGACGCCGGAACCGCGGCCAGGCCGGTCAGAGGTCATCCCTTCGAAGCGGCAGGGTCATGCAGCGCGGCCCGCCGCCGCCGCGCACCAGCTCGCTGCCTTCGATCTTGATCACCGCCCGCTCGCCATCCTTCAGCGTCTCGTCGGCCGTGATCACGCGAAAGCCGGCACTCGTGAGCTCATTGAGCGTGGCGTCGTTGCGGCCGTAGCTCAAGATCACGCCGGGCCGCACCGCGAACGAGTTACAGGCCGAGGACCACTGCTCGCGCTCCTGCACGGTACGCTGGTTGCCGCCGCAAAAGATCGGCTCGAGCGGCTGATCCACCGCCTGCATCGCGGCAAAGAAGTTGGGCACCTCTTTCACGCCTTTCGACCGTTTGCGGCGGTGCAGGACGGCCAGCCGTTCGGGGCCGACGAAGTGGGGCGGGTAGACGATGCACAGCTCGCGGTCCACCTGCGTGAATATCATGTCGAGGTGAATCGCGGTGCGCTCGGCGGGCAGCACCACGATGATCACGTCGGTCACGCCGCAGTTCGCGAAGACGAGATCGCACAGCAGATCGAGCGCCGCGGGGCTGGACCGCTCGCTGAAGCCGAGCACCAGGAGATCGGGGCGGATGGGGTGCACGTCCCCGCCCTCGAGCGTGTAGTTGATGCGCTTCTCGTCGGAGCCGTCGTACAGAATGCCGCCATTCTCGAACTTCTGGTCGTAGCGGAAGAGCGCCTTGATCAGCAGCTCTTCGGTCCAGCGCACCCCGTGCCGCATCGAGCCGATGATCGCATGCTCGCCGATGACGATGCCGACGTCGCGCGTGAAGAACAGGTTCGGCAGCGGCGGCAGGGCATAGGCGACTTCGTTCAGCGCCCGCGCGATCGGCCCGCCGTCCTCGAGCGCGCCCTCGACCATGAGCGCCACGAAATCTTCCGACGACAGCGCGGCCATCTGTTTCGCGAGCGCGTCGGAAGGAATGACCTCGAGTGCGCGGGTCGTGAGGAACTCCCGCACTTCGGGCCGTCCCGCGATCTCGACCAGCGTGTCGCGCACTTCATGGACTTCGGCGAAGCGCTCCAGTACCGCGACCAGTCGGCGATGCTCGGTCTGCGCGATTTCGAGGTCGATGATGTCGTCGTACAGGTAGTCTTCGCGCGTGCCGGGGGTGACGGCGACGAGCTCTTTACCGGGAGTGTGGACGAGGACTGACCGAAGCGCGCCGATTTCGGATGTGACGTGGACGCGGGGCATGGGCGGAAAGCTAACGATTGGCCAAAGAGTAGCTCAGCGTCTCCAATTCCAATGCCATGTTCACGGTCTTGACTTCGACATCAGGCGGAACGTTCAGCGGGACGGGGGCAAAGTTCAGGATGGCCTTCACGCCGCTCCGCACCAGGCGGTCCACCACCTGCTGCGCCGACTCGGCGGGTGTCGCGACGATCGCGATGTCGCTCGGATCTTTCTTTAAGTCGGTTTCGAGGTGTTTGACGTCGCGGACGACGAGCCCATTCCAGCGCGAGCCGATTTTCCGCGCGTCCTGATCGTAGATCGCGGTGATGTGGAAACCGCGCTGGCGAAACCCCTGGTATTGCACCAGTGCCCCGCCCATCCGCCCGGCCCCGACGAGTACCACACGGTAGCCGCGCTCGAGGCCCAGGATGTCGCGGATCCGGCGGGTCAGTTCGGGGACGGCGTAGCCGAGGCCGCGTTTGCCGAAGGAGCCGAAGAAGGAGAGGTCTTTCCGGACCTGGGCGGACGTGGTGCCACCCAGGCGAGCCAGCTCGCCGGAGGAGATCGTGGGCGCCTTTGCCTGCTCGAGAAATCGGAGGTAGACGGACAGCCGTCGGACGGTGCTGTCGGAAATCTTCCGCATTGTGAACTATTTCACAATTGGCGACCTCCGCGCAAGGTCACGCCGGTTTGCGAGCCCGGATGAACGCACCCATGACCCGGCCGCTCACCTCACGCCATAGGACGTCGTCGATGCCGGCGTCCTTGAATTCGTAGATGCGGGTCGGCTCGATGTCGATGTCGACGAAGCCGGCGTCTTGGAGCAGGTGCCGGTACTCGTTCTCCTCGAGCGCGCCCGCGATGCAACCCACCCACAGCTCCATATCGCGGCGCACTGCATCCGGAACCTCGCCACGGCTGACCACATCGGACACGGCAAAGCGCCCTCCTGGTTGAAGCACCCGGAAGGCTTCGGCAATGACACGGCGTTTGTCCGCAGAGAGGTTGATGACGCAATTCGAGATAATGATTGATGACGCAATTCGAGATAATGACATCGACCGATGCGTCGGGCAGCGGGATGTTCTCGATCTCGCCCTTCAAGAACTCGACATTCGTCGCACCGGCATTGGCTTGATTCGCCCGAGCCAGGGCGAGCATCTCGTCGGTCATATCGAGGCCGTAGGCTTTGCCCGTCGGGCCCACCCGTTTGGCTGACAACAGCACGTCGATTCCGCCACCCGAGCCGAGGTCGAGCACGACCTCGCCCGCGTGGAGGTCCGCGAGCGCCGTTGGGTTACCGCAGCCGAGTGAGGCCAGCACCGCCGCTTCAGGGAGTCCCGTGGTTTGGGAGATGTCGTACAGGTTTTGCGTTACGGGATCGCAACCGCAGGCGCCGCTGGGTCCACAGCTTCCCTTCTCGCCCGAAGCCGCTCGCAACGCCGCCTCCGCGTACTTCTCCTTTACAGCGTCTTTGATGTCCACACGTCCTCCAGGGTTCATTCGCAGCAGGCGACGGCGCAGCTCCCGGCGTGCTTGCCGGGCTTCACCGATTTGGTGTAGGCGGCGATCTGATCGAGCGTCTCCTGCTGCAGGTTGTAGTACATCCACCGACCCTCTTTGCGGTCGGCCAGCAGTCCGGCGTCTTTCAGCACTTTGAGGTGAAACGAGAGCCGAGACTGGGCGATGCCCAGCACCTGCTCGAGCTCGCATACGCAGCGTTCCTTGTGTGACAGCAGCTCAACGATCTGGACGCGTGCTTCATCGGAGAGGGCGTGAAACCAGCGGGCAATGCGGGCGGCGGTCGTCATGAGGCAAACGTATCAACTTTTCTTGATACGTCAAGCGGTCTGGCAACAGGACAAGGGGCATGTGCCCCTATGCGCGCCGGGGCCGACGATCCGAGTGAAGGCGATCATATGCTCCAGCGTGTCACCGCGGAGCCGGTAGTACCTCCAGGGACCATCCCGGTGCTCGGAGACGAGACCGGATGCTTTCAGGACTTTTAGATGGAAGGATACGGTCGATTGGGGTGCACCGAGGATTTGGTACAACTCCGTCACGCAGCGTTCCCGCTGCGACAGCAACGCGAGGATGTGCAAGCGGGTGACGTCCGACGCTGCAAAAAACCACTGAGCGACGTGCGCCAGTTCGGCAGGTAGCGGATGTGGCAGATGAGGCAACCCTTGGCGGCAGCGGGGCAATTTTGTTGCGACATAAAGCAATTCGCGGCGGCTCATGGCCCCCCATACTACGGGGACATATCAACAATCATGGATATGTTGTGGTCACCCATGTGGTCCAGGCGCGCGCCGAAAAAGCCGCACAAACGCCGCCGGTGCGAGCCGCTCCGCTCGCACGGTGGGGTCGAAGCCCAGGTCCTTCAGTTCTGCCTCATTTAGCCCCGGCACCGCGTTTTTTAGCTGCTTGCGACGCTTGCTGAAGCACGCCGTCACGAACGCCCGCAGTGGGGCAACCTCGACGTCCAAAACCAGCGGCTGAGCGAGCGGCGTGAGTCGAATTAACGCGCTGCGTACTTTGGGAGGCGGCCGGAAAGCGCCCGGCGCCACCGTGAAGAGCTTCTCCACTCGTGCCACCACCTGCACCCCGACCGACAGCGCCCCATACGTCTTCCCGCCCGGTGGAGCGGCCATCCGATCCGCGACTTCGTCCTGCACGAGAAAGACGATGCGCTGCGCTCGGGAAGCGGCGGCGTGAGGGCCTTATCGATCAACGGGGTTGTGATGTAATACGGGATGTTGCCGACGATTTTGCCGACGCGCGGCCACGCAACCTGCAGCGCGTCTCCTTCAATCACCTGGAGATTGGCGAGCTTGAGGGTCGCCGCAAGCCTGCCGTCTTTCTCGATCGCGATCACCTGCAACCCACGCGCGAGCAATTCCTGGGTCAGCGTTCCCTGCCCCGGTCCAATCTCGAGCACCTGCTCGCCCGGCACAGGATCCAGGGCATCCACAATCCTGCCCAGAATCGCAGGATCGTTGAGAAAATGCTGGCCGAGTCTTCTCAGACTTTGAGCAACACGAGGGTGCGGTCGTCGCTGGCAGGCGCGCCGCCGGTAAACGCGGCGATGTCAGTGAACACGGCCTCCAGGATATGCCTGGCCGGCCGGCTCCGGATATTCACCACGTGACTGAGCACGCGCTGCTCGCCGAACCGCTCGCCGTTCGCACCGCGGGCATCAGCCAGACCATCCGTAAACAGACACAGAATCGCCTTGCCGCGCTCGAATGGCAGCACGCGCTCCTCTCCGCCGCCGCCC
>Ga0193723_1000633_pt1 | contig 13821 bp, 10 predicted proteins | sample H2m2metaG_FD_143042 | JGI IMG/M metagenome (GOLD analysis project Ga0193723, IMG submission 143042) | Soil microbial communities from a riparian zone of the East river system, Colorado, United States - H2m2 | ecosystem: Environmental > Terrestrial > Soil > Riparian zone | place: USA: East River... | reverse complement strand
TGCCGTGCTGGCTGCCCTGGCCGCCGGCGGTTATCTGCATTACGAGTATCGCGGATTCACGGGGCGCTGGTGGGATGAGCAGGCGCGCGCGATCTCAGCCAACTTCGTCGAGCTGCTTCCCGTCGTCCAAAACCTGCCCGACTCAGCCGTCGTCGCGTCGGACGATGAAGCGCTCGTCTGGCTCTACAGCCGGCGCCGCGCGGTGCCGTTTTACCTCGAGAGCTATCGTGGGCGCGAGCTGATCAGACCCACCGCCGCCGAGCACCGTGCCTATCTCGAGCGCATGGGCGTGACGCATGTCCTCCTCGCGAGCGCGACCTCGCCGTCGGCCATCGAGCTCCGTGGATTGCTTGGCGCCTATCCATCGCTGTTTACCGCGATCTACCGCTGGCCGGATGGACGCTGGCTGTTTGCGGTGAACCGTGGACCATAAGGACCGCCGCCTCTACCTCGTCGTCGCAGCCTGCGCGCTCGTACCCTATCTACCGGCGCTGTGGAACGGCTTCGCGATGGACGATCTCTATATCATCGTCTGGAACCCCCTCGTGCATTCGCTGCACGGCGCCTGGCGGGCATTCGGGGGGCCATACTGGCCGCCCGATTTGGGCGGGCAGATGTATCGGCCGCTTCCGCTCGCCACGTTTGCCGTGGATTGGAGCGTAGCACGGGGCCACCCCGCGCTATTCCACGCGATGAACCTGCTGTGGCACACCGGTGGGGCGCTCGCGGTCACGGCGCTGGCGCGCCGCCTGGGTGACTGGACGGCGGCGCTCGTGGTGGGAGTGATCTTCGCCGTGCATCCCGTGCACGTCGAGGCCGTCGCGAATGTCATCGGCCTCGGCGAGCTGATGGCGGCCGTCGGCGTTTGCCTCGCGGTCTACGCCGCTGTCGTACGGCAGAGCGTGATGTGGAGTGGCGCGGCGCTTTTGCTCGGGCTGCTCAGCAAGGAGAATGCGGTCGTCGCGCCCGGGCTGATCGTGTGGGCCTGGATCGTGGGGCCTCCGCTCGTGCTCCGGCCGGCCCGCCGCCGCGTGCTCATGTTTGTGGCGAGCTGGGTGGTGATCGCCGGCACCTACCTCGCGGTGCGAGCCGCCGTGCTGCATCCCTATGCTCGCCTGCACGCGACCGCTCCGGTCTTTCTGGGCGAGAGCGCGTTCGCCGGCCGGCTCACCGCCGTGGCGGCGCTTGGCGACGTGCTGCGGCTGCTGGTCTTTCCGCTGACTCTCCGTGTCGACTACGCGCCGGCCGAGCGTACGGCAGTGCACTCCATTTTGGATGGCCGATTCGCAATCGGGTTGACTTGCCTCGCATTGTGGGCGGCGCTGCTGACGCTCGCATGGCGGCGCCAGCGGCGACTCGAAGCCTTCGGACTGGGCTGGATGGCGCTTACGTTTTTGCCGGTGTCGAATCTGCTGTTTTCGACCGGCGTCCTGTTGGCCGAGCGAACACTGTATCTGCCATCGGCCGGCCTGGCGCTCGCCGCGGGGACGTGGGCCGCGCGCCTGCCGCCTGAGCGGCTTCGCGCCGTGCTGGTGCTGCTCGTCCTTGCCGGTGGCATTCGCTCGGGACTCAGGACGCCTGTGTGGCACGACGATTTCAGCGTGACACACAGCATTCTGGAAGATTCGCCCGACTCCTATCGCGGTCCGGCGCGCATGGCCGCGATCTATCAGAGCCATCGCCAGCCGGCGCAGGCACTCGCCGCGCTCCGTGAAGCCGCGAAGATCTACGACCGCGATCCCTCGGTGTTCGTGGCCGCCGCCGATGCCGCGATGACGCTCGGGCGCCCGCGTCTTGCCGACACGCTGCTCATGCGGGCCGAGCAGCTCTGTTATCAGTGCCCCGGCTATTACCGCACCCAGGCGCTCGCCGCCCGCTCCCGCGGGGACTCGGCCGTCGCGGACTCGCTTCTCAAACGGCTGCCATGAAACCATCACGGATCTATCTCGCGGTGGCGTTGGTTGCCGCCGTCGTCCACCTCGGCGCGCTGTGGAATCAGTTCGCCCTCGACGACCGGCTCATCGTCCTCTTCAATCCGATGGTGCAGTCGCTGTCCGGGGTGTGGGGCGCATTCGGCGCGCCGTATTGGCCCGCCAACCTCGGCGGCCTCGTCTACCGACCGCTTCCCATTGCCTCCTACGCGATCGACGCCCAGCTGCACTCGGCGGCCTGGTTTCATGCCGTGAACCTGGTGCTGCATGCAGGTGTCGCCGTCGCTGTCACAATGCTGGCGCGACGCTGGACGAGCGCGACGGCGGCGCTGGCGGCCGGCCTGATCTTCGCGGTCCATCCCGTACACGTCGAAGTGATCGCGAGTATCGTCGGCCGCGCCGACCTCATGGCGACGCTGGGCACCTGCCTGGCGGTCTATGCGGCGGTGGTCTCCGACAAGGTGGTCTGGAGCGCTGCGTTTCTCGCGTTTGGCATCCTCAGTAAGGAAAGTGCCGCGGCGACGCCCGCGTTGATCGCCCTCGCCTGGATGGTCGGGCTCGCGCGGCCGCCCCGCCGGCGCATGATCGCATACGGTGCGAGCTGGGTCGTGATCGGTGTTCTCTACATGCTGCTGCGCTGGGTCGTGCTCCGTCCTTACGAAGGATTCCCCAACCTCGCGCCGCAGTTCGCGGGACTGTCGCCGCTCGCGATCCGTTACACAGCCGTCGCCGAGTTCGTTGATGTCGTCCGTCTGCTTGTCTTCCCGCTCCACCTCCAGGCCGACTATTCTCCCCTGGAACGCGTGGCCGTCACGACACCGCTCGCACCGGCGTTTCTGCTCGGATTGCTCTGCCTCGGGGTTTGGGTTGTGCTGTTCGTATTCGCTTGGCGTCGCGGCTGGCGCGTGGAGGCGTACGGGCTTGGTTGGATCGCGATCGCGTATCTCCCGATCTCGAATCTGATCGTGCCCCACGGAGTCGTGATGGCCGAGCGACTGCTGTACCTGCCGTCGGTGGGGCTCGCGCTCGCGATCGGGGCTGCGCTCGACCGGCTGCCGCAGCGAAGATTCGCGATTGCGCTGGTCGTGCTCGTCGCGGCAGGGGCGATACGCAGCGCCCTCCGCGTGCCCGTCTGGCGCGACAACCGGACGGCAGCCTTGGCGATGATCCGCGACGCGCCGCTGTCGTACCGCTCCTGGGACTATCTCGGCTGGGAGTACCTCTGGGCCAGGCGCGACGAGCGGGCCTTGGAATCGTTCCGCCGTTCCGGATCGATCTACCCTGGTGACGCGAGAATGCATCTCGCCGCCGCGCACATGGCGTACGTCAGCGGGCGTATCGCACTGGCCGACTCTCTGCTGGCTCGCGCCGACTCGGTCTGCCCTCGTTGCCCGACGGCGTATCGCAACCAGGCGAGCGCGGCGCAGCTACGTGGAGATACGGCAGCCGCACGATTCCTCCTCCGGCACGTTCAGCCTACACCGCGATGAAAGGTGCGCTGGTCGTCGCCTTCATTGCGGCAGTGGCGTTGTATCTCCCGACGATCCGTTACGGCTTTGTGCAGGACGATCGTGCGATCATCGTCTCGAACCCGGCGGCGCGTTCGATTGGCGCCGGGCTCGCGGCCTTCGACGACCCCTATTGGCCGCGCGAGACCGGCGCGGGACTCTATCGCCCGGTGACGATCCTGAGCTACGCGCTCGACTGGACCCTGTTCGGGGGCCGGCCCGGCTGGATGCACGTGATGAACGCGCTTTGGCACGGCCTGGCAACGGTGCTCTTCGTCGCGTTGCTCGCTCGCTGGTTGCCGCCTGTGAGCGCGTTGGCGGCGGGTTTGGTTTTTGCCTGGCATCCCGTGCATGTCGAAGCGGTCGCGAGCCTGGTGGGCCGCGCCGAGCTGCTCGCGGCGGTGGGAATCCTCGGGGCTGTGCTGGCGGCGCGCCGCGGTCAGTGGGCGCTCGCGGTGCTGTGCGCCGCCCTCGCGATGCTCAGCAAGGAGCACGGTGTCATTGTGGGTATCGTCATACTGCTCGATAAGTGGCTCCAGCCCTCAGAGGACAAACCCTATCCGACCGGCTTCTGGATCGCGCTCGGCGTAGTGACTCTCGGGTTCCTGGGTGCGTGGCTCTCGATTGGCTGGGTCGGGGAGAACGACGCGGCGGGCGTGTTCTATGGAACGGGAACGTGGGGACGACTGGCGATCGCACTTCCGGCAGCGCTGCGCGCCGTGATGTTGCTGGTGTGGCCCGCGTCGCTCTCGGTCGATTACAGCCCGCAGGTTATCCCGGCGCGGGCAAGCTTTTCCCTCGCTGCGTTGCTTGGCCTCTGTGTGGTTGTCGGCGTTCCGGCGCTCGCATGGTGGTGCCGCCGCCGAGGTCCGGCGACTTCTTTCGCTGCGGGATTAGCGGCGCTTTCATATCTGCCGACTTCGAACTTCTTCTTCGCGTCGGGCGTGGCGCTGGCTGAGCGCAACCTCTATCTGGCGGTGGCGCTGCCCGCGGCGCTTGTCGCGTGGGGCGGAACCTGGCTCGCGGCTCGGCGCGGTGTCCGTCCCGCGGTTGTCGCGGCAGCGATCCTGGTCGCCGTGTGCGGCTGGCGGTCGCTCGCGCGCCTCCCCGCCTGGCAGGACAATCGCGCGCAGCTGCTCACCCTCCTCAGTGATCATCCAGAGTCGTATCGAGCGCACGCTTCTGCCGCAGCTGTGCTCGCCGGGCTGCATGACACCGCCGGCGCGCGGCGCGAGTATCGTGCAGCGGACTCGCTGTTTTCGGGCGATCCATATCTCGATGGCGCCCATGCGATCTTCCTGATCGGGATCGGGGATACGGCGGCTGCCGTCCCGCTGATCGCACGGCGAGCGGGGGCGCGCGTGGGTGAGCGCATGACGCTGCGGGCGCAATTTCTACTGGAGCTCGCTCGCCGGCACTCGACCGACGCCCGTACAATCGCCGATTCGGCGTCCCGCAGGTTCGCCGGAGAGCGACTCTGGTATCTTCCTTATCGACAATAACTTACCGTATTATTGCGTCCGGCGTCCCCACTTGCAAAAAGCCTGAGTCTCCCATGCCTTTTGGAACGTCGGTGAACGCCGACGTATGCAGATAACTTATTACCCACCTTGACTTTGTGTCGTGTCATCTCGAATGGGGTATGATTCCTGCTTGGAACGTCGCGGGATAATAAGTGTCGCCAAAAATCTGATTCCTTACAGGGGAGGTTAGTCCTGATGAACCGCAAGGGTTTCACACTGATCGAGCTTCTGATCGTGGTCGTGATCATCGGCATCTTGGCCGCGATCGCGATTCCGAAGTTCGCGAACACGAAGGAAAAGGCGTATCTGGCTTCGATGAAGTCGGATCTGCGCAACCTGATTACGGCCGAAGAGGCGTATTTCGCCGACTCGGTGAAGTACACGAGCAACCTCGGCACGGCGTACAACGTGACGAGCGGCGTGGTTGGCCCCACCATCGCGGTGACGGCTGACGGTTTCACCGCGACGGTGTCGCATACTACGACCACGAAGACGTGCGCCGTGTATGTGGGTTCGACGTCTTTGGCCCCGGCCAACAAAGAGGGCGAGCCGAAGTGCGTCTAAGGCCTTTGGCCTGAAGCATCGGGGCGGCGGGGGAAACCCCGCCGCTCCTTTTTTGTGGGGTTCTAGCACGGCAAAATGCATATTGCGGCACCGTTTGACGTCCCAGGAATGCGACCAGAGCCTGGCCCTTCTGACCGTAAATCCATGATTTGTAGGCTGTTTGGTCCGCCCACCAATTCGGGGTATGCTTTCTGCCTCTCTCATGCGCGGCATACTCAAACGTTCACGTACAGTTCAATACCAGGGGGTAGTGAGATGAACCGCAAGGGTTTCACATTGATTGAGCTTCTGATCGTGGTCGTGATCATCGGCATTTTGGCCGCGATCGCGATTCCGAAGTTCGCGAACACGAAGGAGAAGGCGTATCTCGCGTCGATGAAGTCCGATCTGCGCAACCTGATCACGGCCGAAGAGGCGTATTTCGCCGACTCGGTCAAGTACACCAGCAACCTCGGTACCGCGTATGCGACGACCAGCGGCGTGGTTGGCCCCACCATTGCGGTGACGGCTGACGGTTTCACCGCGACGGTGTCGCACACGACAACGACCAAGACCTGCTCGATTTACGTGGGTTCGACGTCGTTGGCCCCGGCCAACAAAGAGGGCGAGCCGAAGTGCGTCTAACGCCTTTGGCCTGAAGCATCGGGGCGGCGGGGGAAACCCCGCCGCTCTTTTTTTTGGGGCTTCTCGCCCGGCGACTTGTAAATTGCCACAGTCTTTGGGGTCCTAGCGACCGTGGATTTGAGCGACTGTGTTGCAGTAAAACCTTGATGTGTATACGCTTACAAACTCCCCGTCCATCCTAGGTACGATTTGTGCCTCGCAATTGCCCGGAATACTCAAGCGTTCACAGCAGTAACATAGGGAGGTTAGTCCAGATGAACCGCAAGGGCTTTACACTGATCGAGCTTCTGATCGTCGTCGTGATCATCGGCATTTTGGCCGCGATTGCGATTCCGAAGTTCGCGAACACGAAGGAGAAGGCGTATCTGGCTTCGATGAAATCGGATCTGCGGAACCTCGTGACGGCCGAAGAGGCGTATTTTGCCGACTCGGTGAAGTACACGAGCAACCTCGGCACGGCGTACGCCACGACCAGTGGTGTCGTTGGCCCCACCATTGCGGTGACGGCTGATGGATGGACGGCGACCGTGTCGCACACCACCACGACGAAGACCTGCTCGATTTACGTGGGTTCGACGTCGCTTGCCCCTGCTAACAAAGAGGGCGAGCCGAAGTGCGTCTAAGGCCTTTGGCCTGAAGCATCGGGGCGGCGGGGGAAACCCCGCCGCTCTTTTTTTATGTCAAGCTAAGTACCTGGAAACGAGCACGTTGCGAGCTCCGTGTGACCTGCGGCACTGAGCCGGTGTGCCCTTGCCATGATCATTCTTCAGCAGTTCTATTCCTGCGCCCATGTTGCAGCTACCCGCAGGAGGGAGGCTTCCGAGATGAACCGTAAGGGATTTACACTGATCGAGCTTCTGATCGTGGTCGTGATCATCGGCATCTTGGCCGCGATCGCGATTCCGAAGTTCGCGAACACGAAGGAGAAGGCGTATCTCGCGTCGATGAAGTCCGATCTGCGCAACCTGATCACGGCCGAAGAGGCGTATTTCGCCGACTCGGTGAAGTACACCAGTAACCTCGGTACCGCCTACAACACGACCAGCGGCGTGGTTGGCCCCACCATTGCGGTGACGGCTGACGGTTTCACCGCGACAGTGTCGCACACTACGACGACGAAGACCTGCTCGATTTACGTGGGTTCGACGTCGCTTGCTCCCGCGAACAAAGAGGGCGAGCCGAAGTGCGTGTAAGGCTGTAGCTCAAATCAGTCACGGGCGGCGGGGGCAAGAAACCCCGCCGCTCGCTTTTTTGGCCTTATCTTGGGGCGCTAATGGCACCACCCCCCCGCCCCACGCGCCTCAAGCCGGCGCTCCGCGTCGAGCTGCTGTTCTACCTCACCTTCCTCGCCGCCTTCGCAATCCTCGTCGGCGTGGCGACCTCGCAGTTCGCCCTGTCGATCGCCCCTGAGCGCGGCGTTTTTCTCGTCGTAGTCTTTATCGCCCTTGAGGTGGCGATCTTCGTCCTCTACGGCCGCTCACTCGTCAATCGGCTGATCCTGCGCCCGCTGAGTCGTGTCATGGACACCGCCGACGCCGTCGCCGATGGCGACCTCGGCGCCCGCGCCCCGGACGCCGACACGCGCGACTTTGCTACCCTCGCCGAACGTCTCAACCACATGACCGACCGGCTCCTCGACGCGCAGTCCCAGCTCGTACGCTCGGAAAAGCTTGCCAGCATCGGCCGCCTCGCCGCCGGTGTCGCCCACGAAGTCGGCAATCCGCTCGGCGCGGTCGGGACCTACTTGGAGGTGCTCCGCCGGCGTGGCACAGAGCAGGAAGTCATCGAAGGGATGGCACGCGAGCTCGATCGCCTGGACCGGATCGTGCGCAGCCTGCTCGACTACGCGCGGCCGCAGGAGGACCCACTCGTGCCGGTGGATCCAGACCGCATTGTCCGTGGCGCGTTCGAGCTGCTGCGCGCGCAGGGAGCCTTCCGCGCCGTGCAGGCCTCGACCGATCTTGGCCTGCACGTCCCCGAGGTCTTGGGTCGAGCCCACGTGCTCGAGCAGACGCTCGTGAACCTCCTGCTCAATGCCGTCGACGCGACACCGCCCGGCGGGTCCATCATCATCGGCGCGCGGCGCTGGGCCTACGAGCCGGGGCAATCGCTTCCGAAACGCGCAAGCGATCCAGGTACCGCGCGCTTCCCCCGCGTCTCCGCGCGCCGGCCCGCGCGGGTGGAGTTCGCCGACGGGCAACCCGGCACGCTGATCTTTGTTGCCGACTCAGGTTCCGGCGTTCCCTCCGCGGACCGGGAACGCGTCTTCGAGCCGTTCTTTACGACGAAAGAGCCGGGTCGCGGCACGGGCCTCGGACTCGCGATCGTCGCGCGGTCGGTCCATGAAATGGGCGGCGTCGTCTGGGTGGACGCCGCGCGGGAAGGCGGGGCGGCGTTCAAGCTCTTCTTCCCGATCGCACTGCCGCGATGAAAAAGGTCCTGGTGGTCGACGACGAACCGGGCCTGCGCCAGTCGCTCGGTCTGCTGCTCACGGACGCGGGCTACACGGTGACTGCTGAGCAGGACGGGCGCCGCGCCCTCGATCGTGCCACGTCCGAGCCGTTCGATCTGATCCTCTGCGATGTGCGGATGCCCCAGATGGATGGCCTCACCTTTCTGCGCAACTATCGCCAGCGCGGTGGTGGCGCGCTGGTCATCGTCATGAGCGCGTACGGCGGTGAGGACGCCGCCATCGCCGCCATGAAAGAGGGCGCCTACGACTATCTCCCCAAGCCGTTCCGGCCCGACGAAGTCGTGCTCACGCTCCGCAAAGCCGAGGAGCGCGAGCGGCTCCGGATGGAAGTCGCTGGGTTACGGGCGCAGCTCGCCGCGGGGCCGGCCGAGCGAGGCCTGATCGCCGAAAGCAGCGCCATGCGTCAGGCGCTCGCCCTCGTCGCCCGCGTCGCCGAGCACAACACGACCGTGCTGATCACGGGCGAGAGCGGGACCGGGAAAGAAGTGATTGCGCGCGCGATTCACCGCGCCAGCCCGCGCGGGAGCAAGGCGTTCGTCGGGATCAACTGCGCGGCGATCCCGGAGTCGCTGCTCGAGTCCGAGCTCTTTGGTCATGTGCGCGGCGCGTTCACGGGCGCGAGTGCGGACAAGGTGGGACTGTTCGAGGCCGCGAGTGGCGGCACGATCCTGCTCGACGAAATCGGCGAGCTGCCGCTTGGTCTGCAGGCGAAGCTGCTCCGCGTGCTCCAGGAGAGCGAGATCCGCCGCGTCGGAGATCAAAAGACCCGCGCCGTCGATGCCCGCGTGTTGGCCGCGACCGCGCGGGACCTCGAGGCGGAAGTCCGCGCCGGCCGGTTTCGTGAGGATTTGTTCTATCGCATCCATGTCGTGGCGATCGAGCTGCCGCCGTTGCGTGAGCGGGAGGACGACATCGCACCCCTCGCGCGACATTTCACCGCGCGGCTCGCGCAGCGCTTCGGGCGGCAGCTGTCATTGAGCGACGACGCGATCGCCTGGCTCGAGCAACAGGAGTGGCCGGGAAACGTGCGCCAACTCGAAAACGCGATCGAACGCGCGGCAGTGCTGACTAACCATGAGATCTTGACCCCAGCCGATCTGCGGAACGAACCGATCCCCACTCCTCACTCCCCACCGTCCGAGGAGTCGGGAGTGGGGAGTGGTACGCTTCGGGAGGCGACGGAGAGCGCTGAGCGCGACGCCATCATCCAGGCGCTGCAGGCGACTGACGGCAACCGGCGCGAGGCCGCCAAGCAGCTCGGCGTCAGCCTGCGGACGCTGTTTTACAAGATTGAGCGGTACGGCCTGCCCTAGACGTCTGGGCGTCTCTAGGCGTGCAGTTCCTTGCACAAGTGCAGGATTCTGCGGTGTTTCTCGACGACCAGTCTCGACGTATCTGCTTGACCCATTTGTAGTTACGCCCAGGCACAGATCGTGTAATGGGAGCAGCCGAACGGAGGTCACATGGGTCGCAAGGGCTTCAGTCTCATCGAGATGATGTTCGTGTTCGTGCTAGCCGGGGTGATCATGGCGATCGGCTTCCCGCGGCTTCGGAACAGTCTCGAGAAGCAAAACATCCGTAGCTCGAAGGCGCTGCTCGCGACGTTGGTGGCAACGGCGCGCGGGACGGCCATCCAGCGCGGTTGTGCCGCTACGCTCAACATGACGAGCGACAGTATCTGGGTGACCGCCTGCGGGGTGAACCCGCCGGCCGCTTCGATCCAGATCGGCACGAAGAAGCTGGTGGGAGAAGAGTTCGGTGTGACACTGGCGCCGAGCGCGGCAACAGTTGTGTACGATCCGCGCGGCATCGCGACGGTGTTTCAGAACACTTCGATTCGGATCGTCGGCGCCCATTACACAGATTCGGTCATGATCAACTCTGTCGGGAAAGTGGTCCGCCAATGAACATCCCAAAGAACCAGCGTGGTTTCACGATCATCGAGATCATCATCGCGATCATCGTGCTCACGGTCGGGGTGCTGGGCCTCGTGACCACGGCGGCATTGGTGACTCGCATGATCGCGCGGGGACAGCGCTCCGCCACCGCGGCGTCGTTTGCGTCGCGCCGGCTGGAACGGATGCGCGCCGGAGCATGTGTTCTCGCCAATCGCGTGAACGGACAGGACACGCTGTATCGCGGCTCCACCTGGGTTGCGATCAACACGTGGACGTTCACCGATCCTTTCGGCAACCAGAACTACCGGCTGAAAGTCGTGTCGCTCTACAAGACCACCAAAAACAAGGTCCGCAGGGACTCCACGGAGACCACGATCCCATGCAACCCATTCTTATAAGCGTTGGGCACGGGCGCGCCGCGCGCCGCGGTTTCACGATGGTCGAGCTGCTCGTCGCCCTGGTGCTGTTGGGGCTGGTGAGTGCGGCCCTGTACCGCGTGCTGGTGAACAACCAGCGCCTGTACATGGCGCAGACCCAGCGGATCGATCTGTCGCAGAACATTCGCGCGGCCGCCAACATCCTGCCGGCCGAGCTGCGCGAGATCGACGCGGCCGAGGGCGACATCGTTTCGATGTCGGCCACCCGGCTCGAGATCCGGGCGATGCGGTGGCTCGGGTTTGCTTGCGTCCCGCCGGTGCTGGGCGGCGCTCTGAACGTCACGATGGTCATCCGTGGTGGCACGCCGGGACAGCCGCTGTTTTTCGGCGCGCGCGGGATGAACATCGCGAGCGATACGATGCTGATCTACTACGACGGCGATCCGACGTCGCGGAACGACGACTACTGGGCGCGCGGGACCTTCACGGGTATCGCGCCGGTGGCGCAAAACTGTCCGGACCCGACCGTGCCGCAGCAACCGGGTCGTCTGGTGACGTTCACCCTGAATCTGCTCGGACTCGGTGTGAATCAGGCCGGCGCGATTCCCACAGGCGCCCCAGTCCGCGGCTACGAGCACGTGATTTACCAGCTCTACAGACCGGCCGGCGACACGTCCTGGTACGTGGGCTTTCAGCCCGCCTCCGGGTCGATGCAGCCGCTCATTGGACCGGTGCTCACGAACGGTTTGACGTTTCAGTACTTCAATGCGAACGGCGCCGTGACCGCGGTGGCAAATCAGGTCGCACGCGTGGATATCACGGTGCGCGCGCGGACGGTGAGTGCCGTGCGGAACGGCGGCATGGCGCCCGCAGCAACGATTGTCGACAGCATCACGACCAGTGTCGCTTTGCGCAATAACCGGCGGTTTTGAAAAGCAGTTTGGTGGAGGTTGGTGAAGGAACCTCCAAAACACTTGAAGGGAGACCGTATGCGTAGGATTCTGCGTGATGAGCGCGGCATGGCGCTCGCAGTCGCGATCTTCGCCCTGGTTGTGGTTGGGGCGCTGGTCGCCGGAGCGTTCTTTGCCGGCACCCAGGAGCAGCGGGTCGGCGAGAACCAGCGCCGGGTGTTCACCTCGTTTGGCGTCGCTGAGGCCGGAGCGCAGGAGCGCGTCATGAACTGGAAACCCGACTCGATGAACAAGCGGAACAACTATCCGCAAGACTCGGTCGTGATTGGGAATCAGCCAGCCCCCAACGGAACAGGGTCGTATGGCGGGTACAGCTATAAGCTCGGGCCGAACCTGTTTCTCATCGACGTGACCGGCCGCGACCGCGCCAGCGCCGCCGGCGTGATCGCCGGTGGTGGTGGTGCGCGCCAGCGGCTTGGGTTGATCACGCGCATCGCGCCGATCGACTTCGGGATCCACGCGTCGCTGACGACGCAGGGCTCAACGAGCTTGGCGGGTAACGCCCAGGTCAATGGTGCCGATCAGGTCCCGACGGGGTGGGTGAGCTGCGATCCTGCCGGTCCGCCCCAACCGGGCATCCGGGACCAGGGCGGCAACGTGACGGAAACCGGTAACGGCTCGGTGACTGGGAATCCGCCGGTCGTCAACGATCCGAGCATCAACAACGGCACGTTTACCACGTTTGGCGGGGCGACGTACGACCAGCTGGCGGCGCGCGCCAACGTGGTGCTGCCCGGGGGCACGTATAAGACCAACCCGAATTTTGGTGGCCCTTCGGGATGCGACAAAACCGACCTGCTGAACTGGGGCGACGGCGTGAATCCGGCAACGGCGTGCGGCAACTACTACCCGATTATTCACATCGCGGGAACGGCCACGCTCAACGGCGACCAGGGGCAGGGTATCCTGTTGGTGGACGGTGACTTGAACGTCCAGGGCTCCTATCAGTTCTTCGGGATCGTGATCATCCAGGGTGACCTGAAGACGTCCGGTGGTGGTAGCACCGACGCCCACTTCTGGGGTGGCGTGATGGCAAAGAACGCCGACCTCTCGGTGCAGAACCTGAGCGGTAAGGCGACGCTGAACTACTCTAGTTGCAGCATCTTATCGGCTTTGCAGGCCACGAGTCCGATCTCGATGATGCGGTCCAGGGGTTGGGTACAGCTCTACTAAAAGTGACCTAAGTAGCGGCAGGCAAACCAGTTGTTGCTTCGGCCTCAAGTCGATTCGAGGCTTGACAGGATAAGGGGCGGGGCCTATTGTAGTTTGCCCTCGCCCCTTCTTGTCTCTACGCCAAAAGGTGCACATGGCCCTGTTTGGGTTATTTGGCGGCAAAAAAACCTCGGTCGGCCTGGATATCGGCTCCGGGATCATCAAACTCGTGGTCATCGACCACGGGGGCAGCGAGCCAGAACTGACTAAAGTTGCGACAACCGAAGTCGCGGCCGACGCCATCGTCGAGGGTGAAGTCATGGACCCTGGCCTCGTTTCGGAGGCCATTCGGGGTTTGTTCGAGGCCGCCGGCGTAAAGCGCAAATCGGTAGTGACAGCCGTCGGCGGCCGCGACGTGATCGTCAAGAAGATCCAGATGGACCGGATGAAAGAGGGGGACGCCCGCGAGGTCATCCGCTGGGAAGCCGAGCAGCACGTGCCGTTCGATATGGCCAACGTGGAGCTCGATTTCCAGATCCTCGATCCGGAAGCCGAAGGCCTCCAGATGAATGTCCTGCTCGTGGCCGCCAAGCGGGAGCTCGTCGAGAGCCGCGTCGGGTTGCTCAGTGAAGCGGGACTCGATCCCTCCGTCATCGACGTCGACGCCTTCGCCATCCACAACGCCTTCGAGCTGAACCACCCCGACGCGATGCAAGGCGTCGTGGGGCTCGTCAACATCGGTCACGAAGTGACCAACGTGAACATCCTCGAGGACGGCATCCCCGTGCTGACCCGCGATC
>Ga0193723_1000632_pt1 | contig 13822 bp, 16 predicted proteins | sample H2m2metaG_FD_143042 | JGI IMG/M metagenome (GOLD analysis project Ga0193723, IMG submission 143042) | Soil microbial communities from a riparian zone of the East river system, Colorado, United States - H2m2 | ecosystem: Environmental > Terrestrial > Soil > Riparian zone | place: USA: East River... | reverse complement strand
AGCACCAGCTTCATATGCACCGAGCGAACCTCCTCCTTGAAATATTAAAGCTCTATTTATACTGGAATTCATAGATCTTATTCACACCATACGGTATATTTATTATCGTTATCGGGTCACGTTGTATACAGACAGGAGATCTTTCAAGCATAGCATGGGTTCGGTTAAATTAAAACATATTCTTGTTGTTTGTCAACTATATCACATTCTCAACAATTTACTATAGAAACTAACAGCTTATTCATCTTCTCAATTTCGTCTATAATGAAATATCTAGGTCTATTTTCAACTAAATAATCCAATATGCCAGACTTTGTTGAGCTGCTTCCCACAGCAGAATAAGATCTTTCCAACTTGGTAAGACAACTCATAAACAACGACTTTGACTCAGGCGGACCAACTAGCAGAATAAGTACAGATTTATCTGCTTCTATGGACATCTGAAATATTTCTTTTACATCATTAAAGCCAAGAACATCATCAAAAAGTACTTCATTGGAAGAGGAAGATCTCTTGCTACAAGTTTTTTAAACATTTTGTAAATGCTCGTTTCATTGCCCCCGAATAAATCCTAGAACAAAAGCAGATGCCATACTTGTAAAGACTGGAAGTCCAAGGTTTGCAATCATATCGTGTCACATTAAAGCGCTGTTACTAATAGCTAATAATGCATTACCTGAAGCTGCCTCTACCTTATCACATTTTATATCCATGAAAACAGCTGTCAGATTTGATAAAACTGATACTTGATGGCAAAGTCTATGTTAGGGTACAGACGCTGAATACGCCACTTAGAAATTCAAGGAAAGGTACAGCCCTCGGTAAGCTGAAATCAAGTATACTTTATTTGCATGAACTAAACAGCGCAGAACAAGACAAATGAATGAACTTGCGATTTCTTGCGCATATTTGCGTATTTGCTCATATTTGCGTTCATCATGAACTAATGATCCAGTAACCGTCATTTAGAGAATGGATAAGAATCGCCTAATACTGCAGCATTATTGTTGCTTAGATACTATCATAAGTTAAATAGTTGTACAGCAGTTATCGAAATTTGTGTATCTTATGGTTTATATAATATGTATTCTTAAATAATGAATAGTTAATTGCAAGAAGTAGATAAAAGTCCTGGTTGGCTACGTGGTGCGCAAATTGGTTTAGGATTGATCGCAGTCATACTGTCAATATCCATTATAGCTAGGCCTGCCTTAGCAACGTTATCAATTGTATACATCCTCTCGATAGTTTTATTAGTAATTGGAATTGGGGAAGTCTTAAGCGGTATATTCATCAAGAGGAAGTCTCGTTTAGCGAGTATAGTATTAGGCATAATTGTTATCATATTGTCCATTACTCTTCTAGCATTCCCAGTAGGGACCACCGTGTTTGTGATATATCTTCTTGCAATCGCATTATTCTTTGTTGGTATTGAAAGAATCGTGCATGGAGTAGGAAATAAAGAAAGACGAGGATGGGCTAGGGCCTTTACCATTGGTGTCGGTGTCATAGCTCTCGCTGTATCCATAGCGATAATGGTATCTCCTGTCTTTGGCGCAAAACTGCTAGGAGTGATAGTAGGGATAGCTCTTTTAATAATTGGAATAGAAATGGTAATAGCCGGGATCACGGGGAAACGACAGTCGATATTACCCACTAGGTAACTTAAACACTTACCACTTACCACCATATAGTGAACTAGCTAGAGCTTCGGAAATAGAAATATTTCTGTATTCTAGAAATAAGAACAGAATTAGTGAGATGGGTATCTTACTAGAAAGGAAAAGAAGTCCACAGATAATAGGCTAAGGCATACTTGACCACTAGGAATATCATTGTACAAATGAATTAAGTCTGCGATGTCGTTCTGCAAAGATAACTCAAGTCGAGGTAGATAGATAAGTGCAATTTAATTGTATTTTTATCTATAGCTTATTTTGGATGGGTAATAATAGGAGAGCAGACACACAACCATAGATTAATAGAATACTAGTATGTCGGCATTTCTTTTTAGAAAGAGGGTAACAAGAGAAAGAGGAGCAGATTGTATACTTGTTACGTTCTATACACATATAGATAGATCACTAAGAAAACAAATCTTCATGTTGGAATGACACCTACTGTTCGAATAACTGTTAAATCTGAATACAAAGACTTAATATACTTTCGGCTGGAAGATTCCGATAAAATAGTATATGCAAGAATCCACGGGAGCATCCATTGAGGCTTTTCTTAAACCTGTTATCAACTACATATCTATTGCTATAGAGATTGCCATCGCGATAATTATCACGGTAATTGTAGTAGTAACACTAGTAGGCATCATCAGAGTAATATTATCACGTAGATCTAAAAGAGAAGAGCAGACTAAGCATATACAGTATATACGATATACTCTAATCAGAGGTTTATTGATAGCACTGGATTTTGTGGTAGCAGCAGACATTCTAAAAACGATTCTGGCTCCCTCTTCAAATGAACTTGCAATACTAGTTGTGATTGTAGTTATACGAATATTGTTAAGTTGGTCCCTAACAAAAGAAATTCAGAGCCATGCTGATCATCTTGACAGAATAGGCTAGGAAATTTCCAGCTGTGCTATTTATTCTTAATTTGATTCTTCAAATGAGAGTGGCCGTATATTACTATTCTAAGCGTTTGGTATTGCTCCACTCTCATGTGCTCAAGCACCAGTCAGTAAGTACGTGAAATTTCAAACTCCCGCAGTTTCTTTTATCTTTGATAACCGCAGTTACTTCTTATCTTTCAGAACGACTCTTTTACATCTAGGTTTTTTTGGTATTTGTCTTTTGTCTTGAATAGTTTCCAACCCTTCAACGAGTTGTATTGGAAACTGGTCGTGACAATAGTAGATAGAATGCTAGACCCTACTCGGAATTAAATTATATCTTCTCTACGGACATCCACGTTGGAGGATTTTTTGTCAATTTAATCAATGTTTCTAAGCTCGTAAAGAATTGAATCATGTCTGTTTCTTCCGTCTTAACCTCACATCGAAAAGGAATCTCATCCTCGCTGCCTGCATGAAAGGAAATCATGGTAAGACCTGCAACGACATCCAAATCACTTGGAAGAATAGCTATGTTATCTGTTCCTTCTTGAATGTTAATCTTGTAAGATCCATAAAGGGTAGACGCATCGCCGTATAGGTAACCGTTTCCAATTGATATGTTTAGATCGACTTTCGTACAGGAGAATACGAATTGCTAATATTTATCTTTAATTTTGAACCTTAAAAATTGTATTGCAATTGCAGTAATAGAGAGGAGCATGTCCGATTGTCAATGACTCTTGAAAATACCGACGACATCAAAGATTAGCTTTATCAGATGTGTGCTATCTTCCTCGTTATAGTATATATCATTATTTTTTATTTTTATATGTTTTTTGATCGTAGCATAATTTTAAATACGTGTGTTATCTTGCATATCAATTAATTGTCTGCTACTGCTGTTACCAAGCCTCCAGAAGAAATCTCCTTTGATGCGTGGAAAACTATTCTAATATTAAGCGGTACTATCGTGATATTTCTCTATCTTAATACGGCGATGTCACCGGCTCTTCCGAGTATAGCTGAAGACTTTCAAATTTCTACATCTCTTTCGTCATGGGTGATGACATCATACATGGTTTGTGGAGCTGTCATGACTGTTATAATGGGAAGGTTATCAGATCTTATTGGAGCCAAGAAAATGCTAATGATAATGATGGTATGTTTTACAGTAGGAACTATCTTGGCACCTTTTGCTCCTAACATATCCACTCTTCTTGCCCTTAGAGTACTTCAGGGAATAGCCGTGGCTAGTACCCCGATTTCGACTAAGTTAATAAGAGATAAGGTCCCAATAAGCAAATTCCCTATTGGCTTGAGTATATATCTCTCAGCCTATTCTGGTGGCATGGCATTAGGCGCCGTGCTAGGACCAGTTGTAGCTGCAAGCGCAGGATGGCAGGGTAATTTCTACTTCTGTGCTCCTATTGCAGTAGTTCTGTTATTTGTATGCTGGAAGTTTATTCATAGTGATGAAAGTAAGAAGATAGATGAGCATGATCTTGCAGACAAAGAATCTTCAAGTGATATTCCTACAAAGGCCAAGAAGCAGGATAAAAAACTGCATATGGACTTTATGGGGATTATAACGCTGACTGTTACACTCGTCAGTTTTCTAATAGCAATAACATTTAGCGGGTCGATTGCCACTAATTTGGTAGCATTTGTAGTTCCTCTCATCATAGGAGTTATCTCTCTTGTACTTTTCATCAAAGTGGAAAAGCGAGTAAAATCTCCATTAGTTAACCTGAAGCTAGTGTTTCATCCAGTCATTTTAACTGGGAACATCATGATGTTGATGTTCGGTATTTTACAGTACTTCGTTATAACCGGCATACCACAATTGGGCTCTGCTCCTCCTCCATCAGGGTTAGGACTAGAACCATTAAAGGTAGGATTTCTACAGTTGTCTTTTGGTCTATCAATGATGATCTTTGGCCCAATTTTCGGATTGTTAATGGTAAGAAGAAGAGGACTTAATCTGAAATTGTTGGTACCGGGCGTTGTAATTACCGCTATTTCATTTTTATTGCTTTTGTTTTTCCACTCTACATCGCAATCTGTAAATCTTGCCCTCTTTGTATTCGGTACTGCTGGGGCGCTTCTACCAATGACATTGAACAACACAAACATTTTATTTACACCTAAAGAGTATACTGGAATATCCTCAGCTGCTACAAATATGATGAGAATTGTAGGAGGTGCAATAGGGCCAGTCATGACAACTGTAATTCTAGCATCTGTTACTGTCTCCGCTTCCGTTGATAATGTTGCGAAAAGTTACCCGAGTCCAGTCACATTTAACATTCTGTTTGGGGTTGGGGTTGCAATGTCTATTGCTTGTGTGTTTCTAGCTATCAGAATGAAACGCCTTGCTACTAAGATGGTGCCGTTGACAGCCAAGGAAATAACGTGAACGATTTGAGCTTAGAGTAAATCCTATATTAGGCACTCTCAAGAAGGTCGAGTACAGTATATCGATATTATATTAGATATTCGCTAGAAATAGATTTAAAAAAATAAAAAAGTAAAATGATGAATAGTATATCTTGAATCCCTTGTGAGCAACCTTCGGTAATTCCGCAAATGCAGCAATACCACATCCATTATTTGATTTTATTGGATTAACATGAGATTCGATTATCTGTCTGACTATAAGAATCGAAATCTAGCGATATTCTGGTCTTGACTATCAGTGAAAATCTTGACAAATCGAACTATTCTCAAATGAAATAACCTTGCAATAAGTTAGTTGAAATTATGGAAGTGACTGCACGCAGTATTAGACCTTTAATTCCTCTACCCTTTTATCACAGAATCGATGGAACGCTAATCAGTTTTGTGTTGGTTGATTTGCAATTAAGGGATTTCGGCGAGTCAAAGTAGAAACTGGATAGAGCTTAGGCAAGGGCGTCGAAGAATAAAGACACTATTGGAGGTAACTACGATGGAAAACCATATCATTGACCAGATTTGCCAGCCGACGATTATGGTGCTGGTGGTGGTGATGGTGGTGATGATGGTGATGATGGTGATGGTGATGGTGATGGTGTGATGCTCTCCTTTTTACCCCCTCTTGCTCCTAAAGCTATCGTCTCTACCCCTCCTATCAGTAGTACAGCTGCTAGCATAATGGCCAACAAACCCACACCAAAGCGGATAGGGTTTGCGATTATTAAGAGAGATATTATCACGCTTAACGCTCCCACGCCAATAAGCAAGCCCCTTGAGGATCCTGAGACGTCTTTGGAAATTCCATGAATAATCCTTGCAATACCGCTTAACAAGAGAGCCAATGCAGCTATAATTATCAAAAACGCTGTAGTACCTATTGGAAACTCCATAAGGAAAATCGAGAATGCTATCACCACTACCCCAAGCACGATATTAGTAGTACGTGTTTTTCTTGTGGGAGATAATGATGATACTCCAATCGCGATCCTTTCGATTCCAACGATTAGGAACACTATGGAAAGGATCAGAATTATTGTTAATATGGCAGCTGCTGGAAATATTACTAAAAATATTAGAACCACTACTGACAGAAGCACAGCTATTGAACCAAAGACAATCTGTAACATTCGCAGCCAGGGTGGTGATCTTACCACTTCCAATTTATAGATCAATTTCTTTTTCAGTTATATATATATGATCGTAAGGTTCTCTCCCTATATTCTTCATTGTTCTAATAAGTATTGAGAGGGCATAAAAATGCCAACTTACAAACAAAGGTCTAAACTTTCAAAAGTACAGTATGACTTTTATCATTGTACTAGCCTAGAATAGAGATGGTTGAAATTTCTCTACTAACGATGGGAATAGTAAGATCATGAATACTACTCAACACTTCTCTTATCTGTCGGGTTATAGTTTTCAATCGTGATTTGCTGCATTTCCCAATATCCTATTCATTGGATTGCCAGTCTCATTCTTTTGAACAAGTAATCATGAAGTATAGTCTCCCTTCAAGTGAACCTTACTAACTGGTTACCTCTATTCTGTTTGTGTGCAATTGGTCATCATTCTGCAGCTAATATCGTTGTAAGTAACAAATATACCCAGGCAATCCTTTGATCGTCTGGTCATGCTCTACTTGCATGCGTGGAGAATTTTTCTAGAAAATTAAGCGAAACTTTATAAACACTGTCCTTATTAACATTTCTAATATATGATAAAAAAGGCCGAATCCTCTACACATATGACCAGCAAAACAAAGAGTCTCATAGTACTGCTATCGTTCTCATTGTTCGTAGGAACTCTAGTAGCTGCCGTGCCTCTTCAAGCTGTCAAGGCGCAGCTCGACACGACAGCAGTTCAGAGTCTCATGAAAACAGGATATACTAACCAATTCCAAATAAACTTCAAAGGAAAGACATACACGGTCAAATATAGCATCGTAGGCGGCACGGTTGTCGGAATAGTACCAAACCCTCAGTTGAAAGCGGTGAATATTATTCTCAATCCTGGAAGTACACCCGGAACTATGACTATCCAAATACCTAGATTTGCTATAGATGCCAAAAATGATCAAGGTCAAGACATACCATTCAAAGTCACAATGGATGGCCACGGATTGAGCTGGAAACAAATTCAAAGCACGAATACAGACAGAGTACTAGCTCTTAGTTTCACATCCGGCAATAGACTTGTGGAAATTACTGGCACTCAATTCGGTACGGGTAAATAACTAGGTTAGTGCTCTTTCAGCACTAAACCGCACTATTACTTTTTTTTGACTGCGAAAAATACTTTGCTTCATCGATTCAGACAGGAGATGTAAATCAAGTTCTAATCTTTTCCTGCCCCAGCTATAAAAATTCATAATCGTCAAATAATCGCTCTAACCCCCTTTGAGAATAATTCATCTAAATATCTACTTAGGGACAAGCAGATCCACCGGTGTTACACTATAATGGAGTAGTATTACTTAACACACATATCGTTGTCATATAATTCCCTCTTCACTCTATAGATGTCATGCCTGCTTTTATGAGAAAGTATTTACTAATTCAGTCTTATCCAACAGCGTTTTTACTCTTTTGGGTAACGATTTAGTGTCTAAATTTGGTGTTGTACCAATAATTATTTGATTTACATCTTGATCTGTTGCGGGATACCAATACAAAAGCTGGTTCTCTTTATCCCATTCAACTTCTTTACTAGTTGCCCATAGTCTAAATTCAGGCGAATAATGGTAATGATATGGAACATAAATTACCGTTGGTGTACCTCTTAGTACTGCTCCATTTAGAATGATGGCTGCGTATTTGGATTCACTATCAAAAAAGAGCAATGTAGGCTCTGCAGAGCTACGCATAGGATATGGGCGCGCGATTACGTCTATGTTACGAGGAGTTCTATTTGGGCCAAGCAAAGAGTAATCCTCGAGGTTCCAGTTGTCCTTTCCTTCCACGGTATTATAGAGATCATAATTCCAATACGTTGTATTGAGAAGGTTGGATTCTATTTGAACAAATTGAAGGTCGATGAAGTCACGTATCTGTTCCGCTCCTTGAAATCCACCAAATTCTGTCATAAATGGAATGAGGTCGCGCTCAGTTGCGGCTTCGACCATTTGGGCGAAGATGTCAGGCCACTCTTGCTTGTATCTAGGCATGTTATCAGGAATTTTTGCAAAGGTGCCAAGGATGGCTAAGGGTTCATAATAATGGAATGACAAAACACCACGATTCCTTAATCTCTCAAGCGAGCTTGAATCTTTTGGTAGATAAGTATTGATATTCTTGGTAAGTACCTTTCCTTCTACCATCGTGTTGCGTATGAATCCTAAATTGAATGTGCGCTTTATACTGAAAGGAGAAGGGGCTGATTTAGGCTTATCTCCACGTTCAGAAAGAGTCCAATCTACACCTGGTTCAATAAACAAAAATATCCTGTCGTCAAATTTCCTGACTTCTTCTTCTACGTTAAGGTAGTATTGAAATAGAAGCTTCTGTTCAAAATCCTGAAGCCCGACAGGATGGGGCTCATTAAATGGCTCAACTCCCAAAATAGCCGGCTCTCCTTCTTCTTTTTGATTATTACTTGCAGATGATTTGAAAAATTTGAGAGTTTGTCCTATGGTCTTTTCTAGATGAGTCCTAACCGGATAATTCTGAAGCCCTGCTTCCTTATTCGTTAGGTTATTTTGCCAAAATGATTGTAAGGTGTTTTTTACCAATTTGTTTACGAGATATGCTACTTGCCACTTTTTATCTCTTAGATTTGAAGGCTGAGGACGCTTATGTTTTTCATCTATTGCTAATGCCCAATCTGGAAACCCATCACCGCCATAAATTTCGTGGGCTATGTCTTGATGAAAATCCAAAAGTACGTATAAACCTCTTGCATACAGTGTATCAATTATTTCTTTTACAAGACCAAGATATTGTCTACCCTCAGGCAAGATCTCATCTGGATTTGGATTCGGCTTTGGTTCGATTGCCTTCCACGATATTAATAATCGAATAATATTAAATCCAAGCTGTTTTAGGAGATCTAATTCGGGTTTTACTGAATCAATTTCTTTTTTTAAATCAAGTTGATTGATATTTCGGATATCTAGTGGTGCAATCGGAAGATATGGCGCAAGTTTACTTCGAGATCCAAAATTTACTCCACGAAATATAAGATACCTACCTTGAGAATCCCGAAACCATCTGCCATCTTTCGAAAAGCTACGCGCACTATCGATCAGTTCTGCAGTCTTCAGAGGCATTTTATATTGTGTTTTCTAAAAGAATCATGTCCTACTTATGTATTCTTATCGTTCTAAGCTGGAAATATCAACTAAGAATGCCATACCCTAGTATTATCAATTTTTCAATTATTTTGGCTAGACCATAAAGAGCTCGTCTATAAATAACAATTCGGTAATTCATGATTCGCGGGAGATGAGTTGTAGTTAATTAACATCACCTCTGATACTGATCACAGTTAATTCGGGTTTGAGCTTTAAATAGATGTCACATTGATGCTTCACATGAAATCTATTCCATAACTCCTGAGCCTCCCATATCTATAAATTGAACTAGCTAGGGAATCTGAATTGTATCTATTGAGAGCAGCTAATGGTATAGAAAATCCGCGTAAATGGTTCAGGATACTTCAAGTTGTTGTAGGTCTAATATGTATTTCATTATCAGTTGTTGTGATAGCGGAATCATCTTCTTTTGGGGCGTATTCGATAGTAATTTTCGCGTTGGTCGCTCTGATGATCATTGGCATAGAAAGAATCATTGCCGGAATTCGAGGAAAGGGCCTGAAAAAATCTTCTCGAATTATCAATATAGCAATAGGAGCTGCAATAGTAGGCTATTTGATCCCTGGAATTATAGTTCCGAGTTTTGCCATAAAATATATCGTACTAATTCTCGGATTTGGATTATTGGCTAATGGTGTTGTGAGAATCTTGGATGGTCTAAGGAATGACGAATATGAAAGGCGAACAAGAATATTTCGTACTGGCATAGGAGTGTTGAGCGCGGCAGTAGGTATCGTTGTTCTGGCCAACCCAAAGTTTGGATTTGTTCTTTTGCTGCTGATAGTATCCGTAGCTTTATTACTTACTGGCATAGAGCTTGTGATAGTGGGAACTATTGGAAAGAGAATCCGAACACACATCTAGTCTACCCAGTTATTTCGATTTGCCTTTTCAATTTATAAAGGGATTGTCACAAGATTAGCAATAGAAAGACTGGAAATTCGTGGCCTCGATTTTTAGCTATCACTGATATCTTTCAAAAAATATGACATAAATAGACTCTAGAGTCGAATTCCCCTATTTTTAACAATTTTTTAATCAAACGATCATGGTGCATCACCTCTGTACCAAGCCCCGCTCGTTCTTATTTTGAACGAAACCTTACGTTAAAGTTTTCAGTAATTTGATATCAATTTTTATTTGCATTTCCATCCTCTCCAGTGCTATCTTGACAACGCTTTATCAAAGCGCGATGCAAAGTCTAATTCTCTGAATGTTTCTTTGTTTTGCACCTTCTGACACATATTTACAATGCTAATAATTGTAGTTTAATTAACCGATTTAAGAACTTGTGAGTAGACTGGTATATTGCCATCCTCCAGAAGAGATTTTCTTGCAATAAATTATCTATTGTCAGGCTTTCGTTTCTTTATATGCTAGTCAAAGGCGAATGTATAGATTTCTTATTTGTCTTCCTGATTAATCAGCGCATGTCGTGTCTCAGACAATATTTCCTTTAGGCTGTCTTTAGTATCTGATCTACCTACAATAACTTCAATGGCTTCTACTACCGTGGTCTTCAATTCTGGTGTCGGAATAAACGCAATAATCGAAAGAAGTTCGATAATTGCATATTTTAATGAATCAACCCTTCCATCTAAAAACTCAACAACCTGCTTTGAATATACTAACGTGGACAGCATTTGTCGTTATGTACTTCTAATTCTTTCCTCTTTATCTGCAATGTAGCTATTCCATTTCTTAATTTATTCTCTTCTTGATTTAGCTGGTGTAAAGTTCGTTTAATCTCGCCGTATTTCTTAAGATCAGTAATTAATGAGTTAATGCTTTCTATTATCCCTGCTTCTATACCGCCTGGACCAATATACCTTTCAAATAGGTCTGCTGCAGCTATAATGTCCTGTTCTCTAACTCCCCTAATGAAGAGTCTTGATAATGCCCCGCCAAGCATGGGATGTGCCAATGATGCTACGCGCAACCTATTCACCTCTTGATTCAGTCTGTTGAATTCATCTCTTGAATTCTCAATCTTAGATTCAAATCCAAGTTTGTCATCGTACTGTTCGTCGATTTCTTGAAAGAATTTCTGTACAGCTATGTGAACTGATATGTTATTTGCAGCTGCTATCTCATTAATAGTACTCCATATTAATTTTAACTCTTTGAGACCAAATCCAATAGCCTCTAGCTCATTATATACAGACAGTGTTTGCCTATGAAAATTTATCCTCTGTTCAAGATCATTACAGGGTTGATGGGATTAAAGTTAGCGGAATTAGTTTTGGAGATACCGATTTATCTGTAACTTTAAAACGTGAGATAGCTGCCAACAATACTACTAGTAATATGTCATTGCCAGTAACGGTTATTGTAGTAAAGTTGCCGGTGAGTAATCTTACAGAAATACTATCAGCAGTCAAATCCTTACCGGACTTGGCGGCTTCGACCGGTAGCATGAATCCCTCGGGAGCGACAACAGGACAATCAGGTTCAAATATTCCAACTCCACTATTGTCTTTATTAAAGAATACTCAGATCGGCGCTGGTAGCATAGTTAATACAAATTGGACATTACCACAAACTGTTTCAATGGGGTTACTCGGCCCAGGGAATAGAGTGTCTGCTCCTAATGATATTATACTAGTGGCAGTCGCTCCGTTCCAAAGTGAGACCAATATGGCGACAATACCGTTACGTTAGTAGTAGTGTTATAATAATAACACTAAGCAGATTTACCAAGAGGTTAAACTGAGGACCACATTTATTGCGAATTACGTTTACATTTAGTTCTGAAATCGACGGCATTTTTGTAATTTCTTTGAAGTAATAGTCTCTTGCTATCTTCTGACAAAGCTCATAGTCCTTAATCGTAAGCTTTGTTGACGCTACCTTGGATAATTTCTCCTCTCCTGCTCTTTTCATGAACAGCGTTTTTCATTGCGGGTATTTATGATTTACCGGTATGATCGTAGTCCGGCCGACCAGTCATACTGTGGATTGGTCTACCTATCCACCTATACTGATCGTGTTCTCGAAATAAAGATACATGATGCTAATCCGATCAAACTTCCAGCTAGCATTAAGGAGGAGCACCTAGACAACCTTCTTGCAATTAGTATCTCATTCATTACTGGGTTAGCCGTTACGTTAAATCGTACATGGATATATAATCATGTACTAACCAGCTACAATAAGAGGATGGATATAACTACCCCATTTTTCGAAAGCCATTCTTCGTAGCTGCTATTCTTTCTCCTGATATTTGAATTAAGAGCAAGAAAAACCTACTAAATAGGCCGCACGCGAAATGACAATTATAACAATTTACAATAATAACAATATAAAAAGGAAATGTGGTTCGAGATGCGCAACAGAACTAAAGGCATACAGATGGAGCATTCATATATCAGTTATGCAATAACTATGATGAATATCTACTTCCACAGTCAAGGAACTGTATTTGGGATGATACACTCAGCTGTCATCAGGATATAGGAGGAGGCAAGGATTAGGGCAGTTAATTGCCGTTACCATTAGTAATGTATTTTAAACGCGCTCACCATTGGTAACAGTGAGTAATAGTGCCAGTAGAGAGGATACAAGTCTCAGAGTATGAGTGTGTTCGATGTGGTTACAAATGGATCAATCGGGTCAATGGACATGATGGACCAGTTCCACAAAAATGTGCTAAATGTAAGCGATTAGGTTGGAATGGAGGAGATAAAGATTTAATCAGTCCTACGGAAATGGGCCTACGAAGACGGATAAAATATTTTAAAAGCCTGTATGAATGTGCACCTCTTTATTGTGGTATCAATATAGACTGGCCTAATGGTTTATGTGAAAAATTCCTTGACATAAAACCACGACCAACCATAGAAGAGCTAGAACAAGTATTATATCCCCCAGGAGGGCTATGGCTAACTTCGCAGAATCAATTTACACATAGAGGCTTTGTTCCAGATCCAGATAGGCCAGGAAGGATGATTTACAACAAGGAAGAATATTTAAAAACCCTGAAGCAAGAGGCAAAAAAGCGTATTGAACTTATGCTGCAAGTAATGAAATCAAGAGAAATCAATGATTATGATCCTGCTGCTGTCATTAGCCAGCAGTAGAAAGAGCGGGAAGAGGCGAAGAACCAAATTAATAAATCGCATAAACAATTACTAGAAAAAATCAAAAAACGCCAAGGTCACCAGATAGATACTAAATATAGTATATACAAATTAAGTTAAGAAGTCGAGAATACTATCTATCATCCATTGCTAGGTTAATTAACGTTATATGATTACACACATATATTATCATGTTCATATATTATCATGTACCATCTATTCAAGTGTAGAATTGCATGCAGATAGCAAAATAATCTTTAGCAAAGTAATGCTATGCAATGAAACTTGATTTGCTTATAATACTATAACTTCTAGAATCAAATATAACTGTAGACCAGTGGAAGTAGTTTGTTATATGATGAGATAGATGTGTGGTATTTCATCATGCAAGCAATAGCATTGGTGTAG
>Ga0193723_1000631_pt1 | contig 13826 bp, 10 predicted proteins | sample H2m2metaG_FD_143042 | JGI IMG/M metagenome (GOLD analysis project Ga0193723, IMG submission 143042) | Soil microbial communities from a riparian zone of the East river system, Colorado, United States - H2m2 | ecosystem: Environmental > Terrestrial > Soil > Riparian zone | place: USA: East River... | reverse complement strand
CTAGTCGTAAAATCATGTGTTGCCCCTTATGCTACTCGAATGACATAGTTTAATGAAATATTTTTCATTCGGGTTTCATTACCCCCCGCGCCTTTGGCTTTACTGAAAGTTCCGTCAAGATCAAGGACACGCTGATCATTTTTATTCGCGCCAACCAATTCATAACCGGCCTGCCATGCAGGGATATTACCACCGTTCTGGAAGATCATCTGTAATGCGTGTTCGTGATAGCCAAACATATCGCCCTGGTAATCACCAAATCCGCGACCCGGATCCAAACCACGACCAGCATCATAACCACGAACAACTACCCCGCGAGTATCTGGAATGTTAAACACTCCACCACCGCCACCGAAGGTATAGCCAATTCGGTTGAACAGTGACTGATACTGTGATACGTTCAGCGCACGACCGTTACAAAGCATCAGGTTTCCGTGGTCAGAGTTGAATGCAGTCATGATAACACCACCGATAGGCATCGACAGATCAACTTCACCCATTGTCTGATATTTATTCCAGCCGTCCATGCTTCCCTGATATACTCCACCGGTAGTCACGGAGTTGCGGTCGCTTGCCAGTACAGCAGCATTCGCAGACAGCGCCCAGTTAGGGAGATCACCACGAACAGTGGTAGACAGTGCAGTAACGCCCCATTGACTGCCAGAAGCTTTCATGTTGATCAGAGTTGCCGGAGTAACTGCTTTATTACCAACCGCGCCCTGATTTACTTCACCCTGCGTAGCAAGCTGTATAAGGCCCGTAGCGTCGTTTGTAGCAGTCAGACGTACCAACGTATAAGGCGAGATTGCATAGCCTTCCCTGATGGTTCCTGCGCGTACCTGAGCGACCGTAGCCAGACGAACAAGGCCCGTCTTTGATTCGGTTGCATCTGCCTGTACCGGAACCAGTGCAGCGACCGCCTGTTTGACTTTCAAAGGAGTCATTGCGGTTGTGTCGTCGTTGCCTGCGGTTGCCTGAGCAGTCGTAGACAGTTTGGTAGAACCGGCAAGCGTTTCCGTAGCCCTGCGGGTGTTGAAAACAACATCCAGAGATCGCGGAGTCAGTGAAACAGTATCGTTTCCGACAGCAACTGCTTCTGCATCGGTTGCATACTTCGTATAGCCCCAAACAATCTGAGTTGCGCGGGGGTTGCCCAGGCGAGTAGCCAGGGTTAACGGGGTCACCGCTTTGGTGTTGTCTTTACCGGCGTTTACTTCATCCTGTGTTGCGATTTGCAGAACACCGGCTTTACCGACAGCAGCACCAGGAAGACCCACATCCTTACGCGCCCAGGATCCGATAGTAGAAAGTGCATCCTGCACATTTGTAATGGTTGCAGGCCAATCGCTATTCGTCGGATCGAACGTCACGTATTTTGATTTGTCGCTTACGTGATTAATTGTGTTATTCATTATCAATCCTTACGCGATTCGTTTAAAATAAAAAACATGGACAGGAGGATCAACAGGTAAATCGGATTCCCCTAACTTCGTCCAGTCGCCATAGCCCGGTTTCGCCTGCACATCAATGGTTCCCAACTGAGTGATACCGTTTTCAGTAACGTTAGTCACCGGATGCGGAACCGCATCAATAAAACGCACTTCCAGCATATCGCCATCAGTACCCTTGCGCGATACCATATCAAACACCTGCTCGTTATCTACCATATCCGAGAAGAAGTTATACACACGTTCACAGACGCTTGATGCGTTCGTGGTGTTATCGAATACAAACGGATAACCGTAAACGTGAATAGTCGCTTTCTCCAGACCCGGATCCACGTTCGCGACAATACCAGAGAAGGTGATCGTCTCTACCTGCTGGATTGCAATAGGTGGAGTGCTTTCGGTCGTGGTCAAAACCGCATTAAGCGGAATCTGCTGAGACATACTATACAGATCGTCGATTGCTGACTGTACGTTGAAATAATGAACGCCTCGACGGGTCTGATCCACATTTGGACCCCCGATAGTGCGCTTGCCCCCGATATCCGGCTGATCGGCTGTACCGGGGTCATATTGCAAGAAATCAGCCTCGCGAGAGACTACTTTAGCCCCTTCGCGAGTTTTTGAGATAAATTGTGTCATTATGCTACCCTTATCCACCTGTGGGCAGTAATATAAGGCGGAATCGTTTTGATTTTGTCCGGTACAGTATTGCCCTGGTTTACTTTGACCGTATCTTCCCGGTATTTAGTGTATCCTGGTCCTTCTGCATCCGGGTCCATCTGACAACCGCCCACGATAATGATACCGTTATCATCCTTCACCAGAACCTTATCAGTCGAGTGAATCTCTGGTACATTGATTGGCTTGATTTCCACGCCACGACTACCACCGGTTCCGCCTGATGTATGCGTAGGCTGATCTGAGCCGTCGAGGTCGTTATTGTTCAGTGCGAAGTCAGGATCCGAGATAGTCGAGTTCCATCCCGCAATAAACATGCCTTCAGCATACCGCGCCCAGATACCCAGGCCCATATATTCAGAAGGGTTTGCGCTGTTATGGGCATTCTCATAGATGGTTCCGACCGGCACGAACATATCGAACAGTGCCTGAATGTCAGTAATACGACCTTTGAACGGTTCAGCAACCACGCGTGCGGTCTTCTGAGAAGGGTTTGTGTAATCCGTATACTCGATACGGTTCATCAGCGTAAACTCTTCTTCGTTGTTCAGGTAGAACCTGTCGGTATGTTCCTTGATACCGCCAACACCTTCCCACTCCATCGTCGTTCCGATATCGTTGTTGTACCAGCGAACTTTAAGAATGTCTCCACTCTCGAAAGGCTGGCTAAACTTGAAGCCGGTTACGATAGAATCTTCCAGCACCAGGCTGTAATCCATACCAGATGGAACCCACTGACCTGAGTTAGCCAGACAGCTATCCTCGTCGTAGCCTTCTGCACCTTCACAGATGAATGACGGAAGGTCCGCATCTCCTGCTTTGGTCAGTTCGCGACCATTCAGCAACATCTCACACGAATTAGGGTTAACCAGCGTTCGGGTACTGATACCGAATTCAGCAGTAGTGAATTGCGTTTTGTTTTCCAGATCGCCTACCCAGATTTCACCGGCCTGACTAACGAGTTCCGTGTTTCCGGTCTCATACAGGCGCATGGTATGGGCTTCATACGTCGCACGCCAGGTAGCAATACCATCCATGTAAGTGACGAATTGAAGCGTGTCACCAGCGTTACACGGGTTCTTAAGGCGTACCCCATGACCATCCAGAGCAATCAACTCATTCTCTGCGGTGCCAATGGAACCATAATCAGAGTTCTCAGCTTTAAATCCGTTTTTATCGTCAATGAACAGTAAGTTACCACGATAATAAACTTCCAGAGCACGGATGTTATAAGAGTTTGCACCGAAAATATTTGGGAAATCGGTCTGGCCCTGTTCCGCGATAAAGGTTTCTTTCGCTACGGTTGCCAGATCGGAAGTGGTGATTTTGTCAACCTGTTTGTTCTCGACATATTCCCATTTGCCTGGCGCACAATATACGATTTCAACATCCATAAAGTCTTTATAGAGTTCGCGGGCTGTCGGTGAACCTTTGATTGTGTCGCCACTTGCCGGAACCAGTTTGACATTGTTGGTTGCCCACTTAGACCACACGTCACGCAAGCGGATCACTTTGTTATAATCTGCTACGCTACCCTTTGGAAGGTTGACGGTGATACGGTTGTTTGTGGTATTCAGCGCCCATGATTCACCAAATTCAGGGGAAAGCGAGGTATCCGAAAACGTTTTCCATGCGCCAGCGGGGTGAGGGATTTCCCCGTCACCCAGTTTGTTATACAGTTCGGTAAAGTTTTCGTTTGTCTTCTGACCACCACGGCGAAGATAATCACCGGTTCCGTCATCGACCACATTACCAATTGCTATTTCTTGTTTCATGTTGCGATCCCTGATTTAATGGTGTCAATCGCTTTAATCGTGAATTTAATCCGATCTTCGGTTGTCGATTTGACGTTTGCATAAACGATATCACCAGAACCCACGGTAAAATCCAGAGAATACATTTCATCGTCGCTGTTCTTCAGGACCGCATATTCGGTTGAGTAAATACCGCGTTTCACACGGTCAACCGAAATAAGAACCTCGGACATTTTAGTAACTGTGCCTGTCAGGTTTTCTGCGTAAACCAGAATTTTAGCGCCGCTGAATTCAGAGTATCCGAATAACGGGATAGCGGTCGGTGATGCTTTCAGAATTAGTCGGGTAGCATCAACGGGCATTGTTTTCGAACCAAACATCGATTCTACTGAATAATCCCAGGTCGTTACAGAGCCTTCCTTCTTCACACACCAGAGCTTAACCTGAGTATATGGAGAGGTGATATAGAGCTGGTCCTGCACCCCTTTGATTCCGTCTCCTACCTGCGGGCGAAACACCAGCGGGCGATCTACGGAAATGCTACCGTTACTATTTATGAAAAGGCATCCTTCGCCTGTCTTCCCGTTAGGGAGAACAACCGTAATCGGACCGGTCGCGGTATCCATATCATGCAGAGAACCCAGTTCAATCGGAGAGCCTGCGTAATAGGTGCGGGGCAACTTCTGATAGTAGCCGGTTGCGTGCAGGACCATCTGTCCAACACCTTCATTTGCACTAAGCAAACGGATATCGCCTAACGCATTATACAGGTTAGTGATCACCTCGTTCAGCTTCTGGCCCCCATCATAGAGGGGGTCGCCAGTTGAAGGGTTACCGACCTGACCAACGTCAATAAGTTTCTTGCCAGTTTGATAAGCCATTGTATTTCCTTAAAATTCGAAGACGATACTGACTTCTTCAGTCTGATCGAGTGAGCGAATAATTGGTTGTCGGTTTTCCATATAGACCATCTGACCGGAATCCGGTTCGAGTTGATCAACGGTGTAATACTGTTCAGTCGCCTTTACTTCAGGATCAGAAGGTTTGCTACGCTTGACCAGCGGATTGACAATAACGCTGATTTGACGAAAACCACGGTTACCAGGCAAAGACGCCTGCGGGAAGAACAACGAATCCATATAGGCCCGGAAGCGCATAGAATGCACCTTCATCCGATACACAAGGTCATACTGGTTCGGATACCATTTGATCACGTTGTCGTAACCCCAGCGTACTGGGTCTTCCTGCAACTCGCTCGGGAACGGAACCACGATATGTTCGTTCGTACACCGGTTGATCACCACGTCAGGCGGGATTGTGTAGAGATATTCCCAGATATAACCGTCGCCCATATCAATCCCGTTTGCTTCCCCGCGTGGAGGTTCGATTGATTCATGGGTCGGAGTCCAGACACCACCAATACGAACACACTCGGTCTTGCCGGTAATGCTTGAGATTGAACAGGATCCGATGTTAGGAACATCAACAACCCGATATACCATCCAGCCTTTACCGTAGTCTGTGCGGTTATATGGCGCGGAGTTCACGACCACAATATCATTCACATAGAAGATTTTCGGGTTAGATAGTCGGGTATCGCCCCAGTCCTTGCGCGGAATGATCGCATCGATCATTTCCGCTGGAACTTTTGTCATGCCAATCATATGGGTCCACATATCAACAATGCCGTCTGTATCGTCATTCGGATACGGAGGAGCAAAGTCAGGATCGGACTCGTTATCTGCCCATTGGTCTGTTCGACCAATAGACATATATATCAGGTTTTTATCGTTCGCGGCCCCGATCATTTCACGGAAGTTCATCATGTTTTCGGTACGAAACTTTCCCGTGATGACTGAACGATAGATGTTTTGCTGTGCCATTATTTTCCTACCTTTCTCTGAGTCGGGTTCGCCGGGTCGCGAGGATTACCAGCATCATCTTTAAGACGCTTCTCCACCAACCGGCGATACTGTGAGTATTTAACAGCAGAGCTATCAAACAGCGGACTATGATCGAAACGACGCTGTGAAGGAAGAACCCCATGGAAAGGTTTTTCTTCTACGTCATATTCATCAGGAACCGGGAATAACTGTCCGGCCTTTGGTCCAACATCATACAGAGGTTCGCCGGTCACCAGGTCAAACTGTTGATTTCCGTTACCGTCCATCTTAGCCACGCGATCCGGGTAATACTTCGGATAGCCACTGTCATAGCGATAGTTGCGCAAAATATCAACAATCGTTTCGCTGTGCGTCATAGACAACCCAGAGTTAATGAACACCGTCAGCATCGTGATCCCGATAAAGCCAAAGCCTACCGGATGAACAAAGCGTAACAGGTCGTCTTTATACCGGCTGGCTGGCAGATTAGAACGGATTTTCATCACGTAATAAGACCGACCACGGTTGATATAATCAATAGAGTTGTCCGCCATTTGTTTACCACGAACGCCACGAATCAGCATACCGGTAAACGTGGTTCTCTCTGATTTCACAACCTGACCTTCGACGAAGTTACCGATCACGTTATGCAGGGTCATAGACCAGCGCAATTTCCCGTTTTCGTACTGACGCTCGATGTAAGTCACGTTTGCCTTGCCGGTCGGAGTGTAGATTGTCCGGCCCACAATGTCCTGACTGATATTGGTCGAATCGACGATGATATCATATTCCAGGGTATTGGAGCTTTCGATCTCTACAGACACATCTTCGTTATACAGCAACCGGAACAGAAATTTATAACTTGCCTCGATACCCTTAGACGAATAGAAATCACTCGCACGGGATTCAAAGAACCGGATCACCTGATCGCGCTTCGACTTATCCAGGTAGATATTGCGTCGATTTACTTCAGACCACAAATATTCTACGCTGTCTTTTTCGCGTGGATATTTGTTTCGAACCAGATTCAGCAGCTTGTTATAGTAACTGTTCGTACCCAGCGAGACATATTGCAGATAGTATTCTCCGAACTTCTCAAAGAATTCCTGCTCCAGATAGCTTTGCGGAGCGAACCGGGTGATCATATGACTAAGGTCAGGATCAATCAATCCGGGCGCAATGTCCGGCGTAAACGGAACTTCACGAACCTGATTTAACAGGTTTGCGATCAGTAGCGTGTTGTCGGGTTTCCAGAAGATTGTCAGGCTATCGCGTGCGCGATAAGACAGTTCATAGAATCCGATGATTTCGCCTGAACTCTTATACAGCAACATCCCGTTGGTGTACTTCGAGAACCCGCTAAACTTCAGGTTGTTGATCTTCAGTGTCGCGTTGCCACGGTCCCAATACTCACGGTTAACACGTTTGGTTGATGCATATCCCTCGGTATCGGTAACGATGGTATATTCAACTTTCGGATACACAACAAGCGGCCTGTTATCGTTGGTGATCCAGTTACGGACTTCATCACGATAGAACCAGTTGTAGTTTGCCTCGTTGTAATATTCCTGCGCACCAAATGCCCAGACTGTTGGATCGTCGATGCTTGCCCGCAATGTTGCGAAGTTAATCGGAATGCTTGAAGTGTATCCAGGAGTCAGATCATACTTCACAGCATCACTCAGTTTATCGTCGCGGTCCAGTAAATCAACGTCTTTGATCGTGCCTGGGTATTTGAAGTTGCCGACAGAGATAAAAATCTCTCTACCATTCGTTGACATATTTGTGTATTTGTGGGTAATGAAGAAACGTTCTTCCTCAGTTTTACCATACAAACGAACAAATTTGCTCTGGTCTTCGTCCCACTGGTAAACGCCAGCGTCTTCAGACGGAACCACGTTATCCGGGTTGGTCGGGTCCAGGCGAGCGATTTTAACTTCACCGGTTATCAGCGCATATAGTTTGCCGTTCATCACGTCCATTTTCTTCACAACAACTTTATCGTTGTCGGTGACCTTATAAGAGGTCTTATCGAAAATACGCTCGCCAAAAGTCGGCGAACTCGGGTTGGTGTCGATTGGCGTGTTCTGTAATGAGATCCGGCGCAATACGTTCTTCGCTACCACATAAAGCCAGTCGTTGCTACATGCAATCGCTTCTGCATACTTCGACACATCACCAGGCAGTTTCGCAAAGGTGTTGTATGAGTCGATATCGAAATCAAGGCCGGTCTGGTTACCCAGTTTGGCAAAGGTGATATCGTCAGCAGAGAACCGCACATCATCAGCAGACCAGCGAGTATCCGTAGAGTTGCGACCATAGAACAAACGGTCGTAGCCCAGAACAAACGTTGTGTTACGGCTCTGGTAAGCGATGGTGCGCGATACCGGGTTGCCTACGCGGTCGTTAAACGCTTTGTAATAGTGCCAGGTCTGACCCTTATCGTTCGATACCTTCGCCATGTTCTGAAAGCGTTCGAACAGATATAAAATATCGTTTGACGAAACAAGGAACGTGCGATCAATGTCGTTACAGACGTGTTCGATGTGATCCTGAATTTCGTGATAGTTTTCCTGTGTCAGAATTTTGTTCTTAATCTGGCTTACGTCGCTGTACAGAGGGGAGAACACAAAGTCTTCCACCATGAGAGACGCCAGAATAACATCAGTGTTGAAGTTGACATAGCTCTGATTATTTTTTGAAAACTTTTCGTTGATGAACGAATCACTCGGAGTGAATTCGCGCATGGTTGAATAGCTGTATGCGTTCAGGTCAAAGGTCCACAATTCATCGCTGTAAACCCAGTCCGACATTTCAAACCCTTTGTGGGTAGTACGGATCCTGAATTTATACCGGTTGTTTGGTGCCAGTGACTCTGCGAACCATTCGTTCGCGTATGCGTATCCTAACTGATACCAGGACAGATCTTGATCGGGGATTACCGCACCGCCCGCGCCGCGAGTTTCAGCAAGTTCTACCACGTAGTAAAAATCTGTTCCTACACTGTCCCACTTCAGATGAATGAAGTTTGCAGCCAGCTTATCAACACGCAGACTCGTTATTGACGGTGCCTTGATCATTTGAATCTCCAATGACTATTATCATATCCATTATTTAGAAACGAAAAAAGCCCTGTCCGAAGACAGGGCCAAAGGTAATTACTGACTGATAGGATTCATTGTCAGCGACGTGTATTGCGGTCGCAAATCGTTTTCGAACACGATCAATGAGCCGTCTCGGGTAAAGATTGTTTCTTCTAATGGGGTAGCAGTTAACTCGATGTATGCAGCGCTGAATCTCTCTGCCGGTACGTTCAGAACGCCCAGATCAAAGCTGATAAAGTCGTTGTAATGCTCGATGTAACCTACCTCATAATATTTAGTCCGCGTTTCGCCAGGATATTTGTCGAAATTAGAACCGGTATAGGCCGCGATGGAAATATCCCCATCCGCGAAAGGCCCGATAACGATTTTCGCGTTACCCGAACTATCAGCATCAGTAGACGCATAACGGACGTTATACGACTCCCCAGCAGCGTTTGTATACAGGAAACCGCTGGAGACAACCGAACGAGGCGCAACCTGGTTTAAAAAGTGAAGACCAGACATAGGCGCACTGAAATAGTTATCGACTTCACGTAGCAACTGAATCGTTGCTGATGAACCGATGATTGACACATCCGCATTATCGACATAGGTCAACATTTTGGATTTACTGAATGACTTGTTGAAGATCTCAACGTTGTCGTTGTAATACTGGTCCACGGAAGAAATAACCTTACCGCGTAACCACTCTTCAGACTCAACCAGTTTACTGATATCGTATGTAACCTTGATTTTCTGCACAACGTACAGATAATTAGGGTCCAGAATCGACGGCGTGATCGGAGCCAGATTATATTTTGCCAGGTAGTTCTGCATATCTTCTTTCTGAACAGAAGTCAGACGCAAACCAGACTTAGGCTTGACAGAGATGAATGCATAACCCGGTTTGTCTTTGTCGGTGAAGCATTGCACGGCCTGAATAACAGAACCAAACCGGTGAGACAGGAATGATTCATAATCCGAAGCAGTCACGCAACGACGCTGGGTTTCTCGCATGATTGGAGCCAGTTCCCGGATACGTTCAACATCTTCCGGTTCACCACCACCATCTGCACCAACATAATCCCGCGATTCGCTCGGGTTTTCAACGTATCGACGTAAACAAAGTTCTCAGCACCGTTTGCATCCGCACCATTGGTAGAGATGTATTCGATCACCACAACAGAACCGTTTGCCGGTTTCAGACCACCGATATAATCAGCAGTTAGCGCACCACCAGAGACCTGCTGGCTTGTTTCACCCTCACCGAAATATACTTCGGTATGACCATCGACGGTTTCCCGCATATAAAACACGGTACTTGCACCAGTAGAGTTGACAATACTTTCGTTTGTCCAGTCGTCCCACTGTGCGCCGTTGATTGAAGTTCTCACCTGGCTACGGTCGATGTTTGGATCACGGATCAGGATGCTCGAACCATCATACACCAGTTCGGTTCTGACTAACCGGCCCTGCACAATGTTGATCGTGCTGGTATAGTTGTTGTCTTTGTCACGAACAATCACCACATCATCAGACACGACGAAAGGATAACTGTTCGTTTGTTTAACTGTACCGATGAATTTCGTCCCGCGTGGGATTCGAATTGTTGTCGGGTTCAGCGGGTTGCGTGCGGTGACCATGATCGCGGTATTCGCTGCGGTGCGGGAGTCCGGCATATAGCCAAAGTCCTGAGCGTGCTGAACAACAGAACTTCTCAGCGCTGCGGTGCGAATAAAGCTTTCAAACAGTGCAGTGTTACCCATTTGCTGAATATACAATGTTGCGTAAGACAGCAGATCCATCAACACGTTCATACGTGACGCAGGGAAGTCGTAATCTTTGAATTCATCCTGGCCGCGTAACCAATCCGTGATATTTGATTTGATCTCGTCGAACGTTGCCCCGATGAATTGATCGGGGATCTGATTTATTTGTTTCTTGAGCGTTGCCATTATTACCCCTCTTTATCGGGTATTTAGTACTTAATCATAGGGACGCAAATACTTATCGCGGGGAAGTTAATCGCCAGACCAATAAGAGACAATAGCTTATTTACGTATTGCGTGACTTTACTCAGCGCCAGGGTACAGATCTGGTTATAGGCAACCTTGCATGTATCTTTGAACGAACGAGAACTGTCAACAAAGTTCTTGTACAGTGATTTAGCGCCGGTCGCAGCGTTATCGAACAGTGTCAGCAGATCATCAAAAGCAACTCCGCAATAAGACAGGAACTGATTAATCTGGGCCATGATAGGCAGTTTCTTAAGCTGTTCAATCGCCAGGCTGTAAGTGTCTTTCATTGCGTCTTTCAGGTTCGCTATCCGGTCTTTGATCATCGCATAGGTGGCTTTGGTTTCCGCGATCACCTGATCGGCTGCTGCGATTGCAGTTTCATAAGCTTTCGTCGCTTCGTCGGTCACGGTCTCCCACATTCCAGCGAGGTATTGATTGAACTTGCGTTTCATTCCATCGCGTTCTGCGGTCTGTGAAGTCAGTTGCGACCATACCTGTTTACCCTGCTCGTAATAGGCTCGGATCTGTGCATAGGACTCATCAATAAACTGCTTGACCTTTTCCTGGGCCATCTGATACAAATCCATAGCGGTGAAGCCCGGAAAATTACCGCCTAAAATTACATCAAGCGGTTTGACCTGCTTCATGATGTTCCTGATCGCGAGTACAGCAGCCCAAAGAGGATTTGGAACAGTAGGAGGCATTGACCAGAGTTGCATCAGCCTTCCATACAGATCCACCAGAGCAACACAACCGTTCTGATACATTGTCAGACACCAGTCAAATAACGCCGTACACGCATCCACAAGGTCGCGTGCTCCAGCCTTGACGTATTCAACGGCATAGCGGTAAGTGCTCCCTATGGCCCCGTAGATTTCGTCTATGACCTCTTCATAAGTCTTCTTACCGGCTGCGATCACTGCATTGAAAGAATCTTTCAGATACTGAACAGAATTATCGCCGAAAATGAGTTCGCTGATGTTTATCGACACACCCAGGATCGTCACAGTCGGGAGGAAGTTCTTTATCATATCGAACGCACCGCCTACGATGTTCAGAGCAGAGTCCATAACATCACGGAAAGCTTTCATTGCTGCTTGCCATGCCTGTTGAGACAATGCCAGCGCACCGGCTGCGATCTCTTCCATTGCAATAGACAGACCGTCATACATGGTCGCTATTCCGTTACCATTCTTAGGCGCACCGGTCAGCATGTTGAAATACAGTTTAAAGGTGTCTCGGGTAGAGTTCCACGCAGACAGCATCGCATTACTGATGTTTGAGTAGGCAAAGCCCACGGTCGCAGGAATACACGATACCGAAGCAGCACGCATCAGCCGGACACCGGCACGCATCTCACTGGGCAACCCGTCAAATGATACCGGCTGTGCAGGAGGAACCGGAGGAATGCTTGTATCTGCATTCGTGTTGACCCGCATTCCTACATATTTGCACTGATGATTAACTGAATCGTGTTTCATGTACGCGATCCGGTCATCACCCCAGTAGAAATTGATACCGGTGAATGCTCCTGTGCTATCCTGGTACACCTGGCGCAAGCGCGGGTCGCACGCAGGACCGGAAGCCATATAACCCCCGCTATTCTCCACGCGATACATAGCCAGTTCGCCCGGATTCAGGTACAGATTAGACTTTGACAGGTCCGCGCCGTACCAGTCATTTTGACCGTTAATTTTGGTCGCCCCGATTGATGCGATATACCGATCGATATCCTGCTGACTGTTGAAGTAATAACCAATCTTAGGGACAAGGATCCCCGGAGGAATAACACCGGTTACGGGGTCCACGACAGGAGCATTAATCACCGGCAGATTCACACTGCGATGACCAAAAGGCTCTTGTGTGTACAGGTGCGTGCCAATAGGGATAATTTGTGTATCCCATTGAACACCGACAGCCGGATAACCTTCTGAATGACCTTCCCAGATTACTCGACGGTAAGAACCAGCAGGGATTTCAGCATCACAGGGATGCTGATAGTTTGCGACCAACTCATTAATTTTTGACTCATAATCCATGATCATGGTTAACCAACCTGTACCGTTCCACCTGTGATTTTAGTAAGACCACCAGAATCAATCATCGTTGACTCCATAGCCCGCATAGTGATGTTTTTGGCCCCCACATCGAAATCTTCTTCGATTTCCATCAGAGCATTTTTTGCAGTAATCAGAGCATCACGCGCAACGTGTATATTTGCATCTTCCTTGACATTGGCTGTCAGGGTCTGATTAACGTTAACCGTTGCATCTTTCTCTACGGTGATTTCTGCATTCTGTTTTGCGTGGACATAGACTTCACCTTCAACCGTCTGCTTGACGTTACCGCGAATAAATTCTGTCACGTTGCCGTCAACGTTGCCCATGTTGTAGATCAGCGCATCGCCCTCAATGACCACGCGAAGATTCCCTTTGATGTTTACGTTCCGACCGTTCTTGACGATCAGATAATCATCACCCACAATTTTCACAACGCGGGTTCCGTCCGGGCGCGTTTCTTCGTATGTCCCTGTCGGGTGAACACGGTTATAGCGTTCATGGCCTGGCGTGTCGTCGAACTCCTGAATGTGACCGGAGCGGGATTCAAACACCATGTTATACGGATACTCAGCCGCGTAAGATGATTCTGGTTCCGTGAACATAACGCGGGAATCGGTCGGGGTAAACGGATCTTCTGGATTCTGTGAAGTGTCAAGCACTACATTTGCTCGCAGAGCGCCAACACTCTGACCTTCTGGATCCGGGACCATCACGCCATATGATTCGAGGTTACCGGTCAGGATAATCTTCGATACCCTGGCGGACCTTCCTGGCGTCTGTGAGGCCCATACAGACTTCCTTAACTGGTTATAAGCCTTCTGCCAGTCTTTAACTTTCATCGCAGCCAGAGCCTGTGTGAACTTGCTTACGCCACCATATCCCATCTGGAAGCACATGTTCTA
>Ga0193723_1000630_pt1 | contig 13851 bp, 11 predicted proteins | sample H2m2metaG_FD_143042 | JGI IMG/M metagenome (GOLD analysis project Ga0193723, IMG submission 143042) | Soil microbial communities from a riparian zone of the East river system, Colorado, United States - H2m2 | ecosystem: Environmental > Terrestrial > Soil > Riparian zone | place: USA: East River... | reverse complement strand
TGACGTACTACTTCCCGCTCGTGGACGCTGACTCCGCGATGCTGCGGTTGCAGTGGGGAACGACCGTAGTGCCGTTGAAGATCAAGGTCATACAGTGAAGGTCGGCAAAAGTCTGTACGCAAAGAATCGCGTAGAGTGGAGACGCTGGCTGGCGAAGAACCACAAATCGGCACCAGAGATCTGGCTGATCTACTATAAGAAGGCGAGCGGCAAACCCCGCGTCGCGTATAACGACGCCGTCGACGAGGCGCTCTGCTACGGCTGGATCGACAGCATCCTGAAGCCGATCGACGAGCACAAGTACGCGCAGCGGTTCTCGCCCCGGAGGAAGACGAGCACGCTCTCAGACATGAACCGCGAGCGCGTGCGCCGGATGATCAAGGCCCGCCGCATGACCAAAGCGGGAATGGCCGCCATCGAGCATACGGGCAAGGGTCGGTCCAAACTTCCCACCGATATCCTCGACCGCCTGAAAGCCGACCTCGGCACCTGGAAGAATTTCCAGAAATTCCCCCCGTCCTATAAGCGGATTCGCGTAGGCTGGATTGACGCCGCGCGTCACAGGCGCGAAGTCTTTGAGCAGCGGCTGCGCTACTTCCTCAAGATGACCGCCCAAAACAAACGCTTCGGGATGGTACAATGACTCCGCTTCTCCTTGCGCTGGTTGTCCTGACCCAAGCCACCGATATCGAACGCGAAGCGGCGGCCGGCATTCTCCGCCAGATTGATTCGCTGGAGGCACGGCTCAAGCCGACCGAGAACGCGCAGCGCCTTGCCTTGCGCAGCGACGCCGCGCGCGATCGCGTGCTCGCACGCGTCGCGACCGTCTGGAGCAGCGAGATGCAGGGCGTATCGGACTGGATCGGCCATCATCCCGAAGTCGGCTGGCACGAGTTCCAGGCGGTCGACACGCTCACGAAGCTGCTCCAGAGCTACGGTTTCCAGATCGACACCGGCGTTGCGGGAATGCCGACGGCGTTCGTCGCGCGCTGGACCTCGCCCGCCGGCGCCAGTGGCCCCACGCTCGGCCTCATCGCCGAGTACGACGCGCTGCGGGGGACACAGGGCGACTTCCACGGTGACCAGCACAACGCGCAGAGCCCGGTGGCGTTCGCCGCGGCGCGCGCGCTCCTGGAATACATGGCCCAGGCGCGCGTCCCGGGCCGCGTCATCATCTACGGCACGCCGGCGGAAGAAACGGATCCGCCCGCCAAGGGCATCATGTGGCGGGCGGGGCTCTTCAAGGGGGCCGACATCCTGGTGCGCAGTCACTCGTCGGTCGAGACGCGACGCGATCGGCCCGGATTCGGCGTCTGCTGCCTCAACATCGACGCGGTGAAGTACACCTTCACCGGCCGTCCCGCGCATCAGCTCACCGCCTGGAACGGCCGCAACGCGCTCGAGGCGGCGGTGCAGTTCTACTCGGCGGTCGATCACCTGCGCTCCACCTGGCGCTCGGAGCACCGCGTCCAAGGCGTCATTCCGGAGGGCGGCATCGCGCCCAACGTCGTGCCCGACCACACCGTGGTCGATTACTTCATTCGGTTTCCGGACGAGGTCTACCTCGAGCACATCGCGCGAATGATGGACGACGCCGCCAAAGGCGCCGCGCAGATGACCGAAACCGAGGTCGCGATCACGCGCTACGGCGAGTATCGCGACGGCGTGACCGTCGCCGCGCTCGAGGAGCTCTTCTTTGCCTACGCCAAGAAGCTCGGCGCAGCCGGGCTACAGGAAGAAAAGGGGCGGCCGGCGGGATACGAGGAAACGGGCTGGGTGAGCAGAGAGATTCCGGGCGTCGGCATCACGACGCGGAGCTCGAGCTTCGCGAACCACACCTACGGCATGCGCGACGACACGTTTGGCGACATCGGTCATAAGGCATTTCTGATCGATGCGCAGATCGAAGCCGCCGTCCTATTCGATTTCCTGACCCATCCCGAGCTGCGAGCCGCGGTCAGCGAGGAGCACAAGACGCTGGCGGGGCTGCAGGGCCAGTACCTGGCCGCGCTGCGTCGGGTCTATGCGCCGGAGATCGGCGCCGACACCGCGCTCTCAAAGCAGAGCCGGGCGGAGATTCGGATCCCGCAGGTCGAGCGTCCCGCCCGGCCGTAGGCCCATCTCTTCGAGGAAGGCACTGCCACCCGCGTCGCGCCCAAACCGCCGCGCGACACGGGTGAGCACGAGCCGGTCGCGCGCGCGCGTCATGCCGACGTAGATCAGGCGTCGAGCCTCCTCGATCTCGTCGGTGATGCGGTTCGTCGCCGCCTGATAACCGGGGAGTTCGTAGTCCTCGACGCCGAGGATGTAGACGCGCGAGAACTCGAGACCTTTGGTCGAGTGCAGCGTGAGCAGATTGACGCGATCGGGCGCGAGCTCGACGCCTTCGGACGTCGAGAGCGCCACACGCTCGAGCAACCGATCGATCGATTCCTCGAGCGTTCCCTCACTCACGAGCGTATTGAGCCGGGCGACGGCGGTCGCATAGCGCTGCGAGGGATCGCGCTGCGACCGCAGCTTCGTCATCAGTCCCCGCCCGCCGAGGCGCGCGATCACCTCGTCGAGCGTGGGATCGTTGTCGGTTCGTGATGCTGCGTAGAACTCCAGTGCGTCGCTGTAGCGCCCCAGCGTGCGGTAGCGACCGATGCTGAAGAGAAGCTGGGACTCGGGGCTCGGGGGTCGCGACTCGAGGGCCAAGGCCAGGCCCAGGTAGTCCAGAACATTCGACAGTACGGCCTTCCGCGCCCGCACCGCGCGGAGCTTCTGCAGCTCGCGGTATACGTGTGCCAGCGTGATCGCGTCGTCGAGCGCGTGATGCGCCCGGCCGACGTCGATCCCGAAGCGGTGCGCGATGTCTACCTGCTTGGGACTGTCCTGGGTGAGCGAGCGCACCAGCGGGAACGTGTCATAGAAGGTGAGCGACTCGATGCCGCGTTGTCCGGCGGCGAGGCGCCGCAGCACGGGGACGTCGAACTTCATGCCGTTGTGGGCAATGAGAACGTCGCAACCGACAAAGGCGCGGAACTGCGTGAATACTTCGTGAAATGGCGGAGCGGCCGCGACATCGGCATCGGTGTAGCCGTGCACCGCTGTAGCCTTGGGGGAGATTGGGCGGTACGGATTCACCATCGAATGGAAGCGGTCCCCGATCTCGCCGTTCACCACGCGTGCGGCGCCGATCTCCACGACCCCGCACGTCGCGGCGTCGTTGTCCGTGGTCTCAAAGTCGAACGTGACGTAGCGATCGAGCGTGGTGTCGAGCCTACCACCTTCCAACAATTGGAGGGCTTTAAAGACTGTCAGCGCATCGGCGTCGATGACGGTGCCCGACGGTGTTGCTGGAAGTCTCCGAAATCCCGCTGCTGCCATCATCCCCCGCAATGCGATCTCAACGCCACCCCTTGGCGCGAACGATATGTCAGCGCCCTGCTGCATTTTCTCGGCGAGCTGTACAGCCTCCGGCCACGTCGCGGGATCGGTGAGCTCGTCGTGCCGTTCCTCGAGCTTGTTGCGATAGGGACCGACTGTCTGTGAGAGGATCTCCTCGATCACGGCGGGCAGCGTGCCGTGCGAGCGCGGCAGCGCGCGCAGGTTCTCGAGCTGATAGATCAGGCGCCACAGCTTGCGGGTGTCGGGATCCTTGGCCGGCCGGCGGCCGGCGAGCGTCCGAGCGGAGACCAGAAAGTCGGCGTTCTCGCTGAGCGCGGCCTCGACCTCCTGGAGGAAGTGCTCCGAGAGCACGCATCTGGCAAAGGTGTGCATCGCCGCCGGGTCGTCGGGATTCCGCACCACCCGCAGCGCTGCGATGACATAGCCGATGACCTCATCCTCGATCAGCGAGCGGCCGCGCGCGAGGCGGCAGGGAATCCCGGCCCGGAGCAGCCGGCCTTCGATGTGCTCGCCCAGGCGGTGCTTGCGGTACAGGATCGCGTAGTCGCCCCACGACAAGCCTGAGCTGGTGCGGTCGGCGCGCACGTCGTCGAGCAGCCAGGTCGCCTCGTCGTGTTCGTCGCGAAACGCGTGCGCCACCACCTCGTACGGCGACTCTCGATCGGCCGTCAGCTGCTTCTGGAAGATTTGCGGATTCTGCGCCAGCACCCGGCGCGCGGTCTCGAAGATCTGCCGGGAGCAGCGGCGATTCTTGTCGAGGATGACGGGCACGACATCATAGTCGCGGCGGAAGCGCTCCAACACATACGGATCTGCGCCGGTCCATGCGAAGATCGACTGTTCGTCGTCGCCGACCGCGAAGAAGTTGCCGTGCGGCTCCGCCAGGCGCTTCAGGAGATCGTACTGGACGGCGTTCACGTCCTGAAACTCATCGACCAGCAAATAGTCCCACCGGTCCGCGACACGCCCGGCGAGCGGCTCCGCCTTGGTGATCAGCTCGTCGAAGTCCACCATGTTGCGCGCCCGGAGCCAGGAGACGTACTCGCGAAACAGGCGCGCGTCGCCGTCGGTCAGGCGGTAGCCCTGGAAGCGGTGCCGGCTGAACAGCGTCAGCAGCTGGCCGCGCCGATCGAGCGGCACGTGCAGGCGGCTGAGAATCACCTTCTGGTACGGCTCGTCGGCCACGCCAAATCCGCGTTTCAATCCGGCGTCAGCCGCGAACTCGCGCAGCAACGCCAGGCAGAACGCGTGAATAGTCCCTCGCCCCACGTCGTGTGTGAGGCGACGGGCAAGCTCCTCTGCGGCGCGGTTGGTGAACGTGACGGCGCAGATCCGGTGCGGATCGACCCCGTTCGCGATGAGACGCTCGATGCGTGCGATGAGACAAAACGTCTTGCCGGCACCCGGACCGGCGACGACGAGTACGGGGCCGAGGGGCGCTTCGATTGCGCGACGTTGCTGGGGCAGGGGCGTAAAACTCATCTGCATCGTATACTAGGGCAGCAGGTGACGTCCGTCACGGTCCGGTACCCGGCTTCGCGCACCTTTGAGGGACGTGATCGACCTCTTGAGCATTCTTGTTCTCGCGGCGTCGAGTCCGATCCTGCCCGGGCCTCCAGTCCGGCTCGTCCTCGATTCCAGTTTGACCACGCGCCTGGGCGTGCTCGCCGGCGGGTTGCGCACGGAGGTCGTGCTCTGTCTCACCGGGTCGAACGATGGCCCAACCACGGTCGCGACCGGCTTCCTGATGCCCGAGCCGAAGGCCTCGAGTGCCGAGCAAGCGACGTTCGGCTCATGCCCCGCGACGTCCGTGGCGATGTGGCACAATCATCCGCTCGCGGGGCTGGCGGGGGGCGGCGATCCCAACGCGAACCCCCGTGACCTCTGTGCGCTCTCGGAGATCGACATCCACACCGCGGCTCGAGCAGCCGCGCCCTTCGTCGTAATCGCCGTCGACGCGAACACCTGGTGTTGGTGGAGTCACGACCAGGTCGCTAAGCTGGACGCGCAGCACGCGTTGCGCGGCGATCCAGTATCTGGTCAGATCGAGTCCCTTACCCTGGTGGGTCCGAGACCATATACTGCCGACATGCACTAGTTGTTCTTTGACCACGCGGGGCCTTGGCGAGATGCCAGGGCCCCGCGCTGTTTTTTTCTCACCGAGACAGGGGAATACATGAAGGGTCTACGAAGCAGCATTCTGCTACTGGCGTTAGTGCCGGCGGCGCTCGTTGGACAACAGGTTACCGTCGCCTCGTCCGCGCCGCAGCGGCTGCGCGTGACGACGACAAACGACGAAGCGGCTCGGCAGTTTTGGGCCGGTCTTACCGATACGCGCAACCTCTTCTTCAGCCGCGCCACGGGTCATTTCGACCGCGCCGCCACGCTGGATGGCAATTTCGGTCTGGCCCGTGTCATGCACGGCTGGGCCACGCCCGACCTGACGATGGACCAACGCAAGGCCGAGATCGACCGCGGCATTGCGTCGATGTCGTCCGCATCGACCGGTGAGCTGGTGACCGCGCTGGCCGTACGCGAATTCGTCGCAGGGAACAGGCGTCAGGCGCGCGAGCTGTTCGGTACCGCGAGTGAGCTGCTGCCCGGTGATCCCAACATCGCGTTCTTCACGGCGTTCGCGCAGGACGGTCCCGGTACCGGGATCCCGGCGTTGCGCGCGGTAATCGAGAGATTCCCCGATGACGCCCCCACCTACAACATCCTCGCCTACAACCTGTGGCAGACGGGCGATCGCGACGGCGCGATCACGGCCGTCAAGAAATACGTCGAGCTCGCCCCCGACCAGCCCAACTCGCACGACTCGTATGCCGAGCTGCTTCAGTGGGAAGGCCGATTCAGCGATGCCCAGACACACTATGCCCGTGCGATACAGTTGGACTCGAGCTTCAGTGAAGCGTATATCGGAAGCGCCGAGGTGTTGCAGCTGAGCGGCCGTGGCGCGGAGGCGCGTCGCCAGATCCAGCAGGCGATTACGCACTCCCCGTCGAAAGTCATCGCGGTCGGCTACAGCCGCGATTTGGCACGCAGCTTCTTCATGGATGGACTGGTCAAGGAAGGCATGGATCAGTTCGCCAATGCATTGCGTGACGCCCAGACGTTGAACCGCCCCAAACTCATTGCCCAAATCCATCAGGATATGGCCATTGCCGACGCTCAGTCGGGACGGGGCACGGCGATCGCGTCGAATCTTGCAGCAGCGACGCAGGCCGTGGGTGCAGATGATCCGATGCAAGTCGAGCTGACGGCGGCGGCGTACACCGTGGGTGGAGACATCAATGTCGCACGCCAGGCGATCCAGAAGTTCGCGGCACTGGCGCAGCCCGATAATCAGGTTGCAACGCGGGCCAGCGTCATGCGCGCGATCATCGCCTTGCGGGAAAACAAGCCGGCGGAAGCGTTGACCCAGCTTGTGGGGACGCCACTCGACGATCCGTGGGTGCGCACCCTGACTGCCGAATGCTATATGGCGGCAGGCAACCTCGCGGATGCGCGTGCCTTGAAGAACCAGGTATTGAATGATCCGCAGCTGAATTTCGACGACGGGTACAACATCGCGGCGCGTATTCGCGCAGCGAAGATCAAAGCCTAGGCTCTCGATAGTTTCATCCAGAACCCCCTCTCCACGTTGTGGAGAGGGGGTTCGTGTGTTTAGGATTCGGGAGCGGGAGAGGCGTTGCCCAATCGGCCCCCCGCAGGAACTCATCCTTCCAACAATGGGAGCGTCCAATGCAACAGGTCTCTGCAGTGCTCGTCATCGACATGGCGAACGATTTCGTCTATCCCGGCGGCACGATTGCCGACGCCGGCGGGCCCGAGTATCAGCAGCGGGCTCAAGCCATCATCCCGCGGCTTACGAAGCTGCTCGCCGCGGCGCGCGCGAACGGCATCCCGGTCATCTATGCGACCGACGCCCACACCCCCAAGGACAAAGAGCTCCGCAAGTGGCCGCCGCATTCGATGGCGGGCTCGCATGAGGCGGAGATCGTCGCCGAGCTCGCGCCACAGCCGGACGACGTCGTGTGGGGCAAGCAGACCTACTCGCCGTTCCTGAATCCCGAGTTCGAGAAGCTGCTGGAGGAGCGTGGGATCACGAAGCTCTACATCGCCGGCCTGCATACCGACTGCTGCGCGCGCCACACGTCGGGCGACGCGTTTCAGCGCGGCTACGACCTCGTCTGGGTCACGGACGGGCTGCAGGCGTTTACCGACGAAGCCCACAAAGCGGGGCTCGGCTACTTCGAGGCCTGGTACGCCACCGACGCGAAGAGCCAGCTGAAGACTGTGGACGAGCTGGTCGACGAGTGGAGTAAGACTCCAGTACTTACCTGAAGAAGACGAGCGATACGAGCACAAACAGCGGTAACAGAATCCCGCCGCTGTAACCCAGATAGCCGAAGAAGGACGGCATCTTCACTCCGTTCTCTTCGGCTATCGCTTTGACCATGAAGTTCGGCGCGTTCCCGATGTAGGTGTTCGCGCCCATGAAGACGGCCCCCGTCGAAATCGCGGCGAGGAGCTTCGCCGCCTCGGGGTTCAGTGCGATCGTGCCGATGTAGGCGCCGTGGGGCGCGACGCCCTGGAGACCAGCGGCGCTCGCGGCGAACGCGAGATACGTCGGCGCGTTGTCGAGCACGCTCGACAGCGCTCCCGACGCCCAGAAAAAGTGTGCAGGTTTGGTCAGCTCGAAATCGGGTCGCTGCGCCCAGGCATTGAGCATTTCGAGCACCGGCGCCATCGTCGCGAAAATCGCCGCGAACAACACCGCCACTTCGATGATGGGCCCAAAGGTGAAGCCGTTCTTGGCGCGCCGATCGCCCGACCCGGCGAAATAGCCGATCAGCGCCAGTAAGACGATCACGAGACTGCTCGCTGCCAGCACGATCGAGATGATGATGCCCAACAACACGAGAGTCTCGACGCCGCCCTGAATCCGCAGCGGCTCGTGGATCAGCACCTCTTCATGCTGCGATCCCGGCAGCTCCTTTTCGTCCTTATCCAGTGCCCATTGGTCCCAGAAGTTGAAAACCACGAGCAGGATGCCGTTGAGCGTGAGCCATTGGGGCCAGAGCCTGAGCGTCCAATCGAATGGCACGCCTTTCAGGTAGCCGAGCAGCAGCGGCGGGTCGCCGATGGGGGTGAGCAGCCCGCCGCAGTTCGCGACAATAAAGATGAAGAAGATGACGATGTGGGCGACGCGTTTGCGGCGCTTGTTGGCCCGGAGCAGCGGCCGGATGAGGAGGACCGACGCGCCGGTCGTACCGAGCAGGTTCGCGAGCACCGCGCCAAGCCCCAGCACTCCGGTGTTGACGAGCGGCGTCCCGGCAAGGGAGCCTTGAATGTGAATCCCGCCCGCGATCACGAAGAGCGCGGCAATGACGACGATGAAGCGCAGGTATTCGTGGAACTTCTCTTGGAGCAGCTCGGGTGCGGTGGTGCCGAGATACATGAGAATCGGGATGGAAATCGCCAGCGACACGAGCGCCTTGTTGCGATTGTGGTGCCACCACGACGGCACGACGAGGGGCGCGATGGCGATGACAAGGAGCAGCGCCACGAAGGGCAGGGCGGTGACGAGCGGAAGTTCGGAGCCGGGCATAAGTTGGCATCATGCTGCCGCTAGTGCTGGCGCTTGCGCAAGGGCCCCGCGTCGTCGAGCTCCAGCCGGGGATGGTCATCACCCGCTCGGTCCTGGTGACGCCAAAGACGTACCAGTTCCCCCGCGGGGCGGCGCCGATCGTCATCCGTGGCGACAACATCACCGTCGATTTCCGCGGCGCGGTGCTCGAAGGCATCAGCCCCGATAGCGCGCCCGACCTGGCGACCGACACCGCGATCGTGATCGACGGCGGCAACTCGGTGCGGATCGAGAACGCCCGAATCCGCGGCTACAAGGTGGGAATTCTCGCGCGCCGCACCCGTCGGCTCTTGCTCGCGGGTAACGACGTGAGCGACAACTGGAAGCCGCGGCTGTTCAGCCTGATCGAGCACGAGAGCTTGGTCGACTGGCTGTCGTTTCATCACAACGAGAATCGGGAGTGGCTGCGGTTCGGCGCGGGGATTTATCTGGAAGACGTAGACAGCACGGTGCTGCGTGGCAATGTCGCGCTTCGGGGCATGAATGGGGTGCTGCTGGTGCGTTCCCACGACGTGATGATCCGCGACAACAACGTCTCGTTCAACTCAGGTCTCGGAATCGGACTATATCGATCTTCCGACAACACGATCGTCCACAACCGCATCGACTACAACGTTCGCGGTTACAGCCATGGCCGCTATACCCGCGGCCAGGACTCGGCCGACCTGCTGCTGTTCGAGCAAAGCTGCCGCAACGTCGTCGCGTTCAACTCGATGACGCACGGCGGCGACGGGATCTTCCTGTGGGCCGGCCAGACGACGATGGATTCGGGCACCGGCGGGGCGAACGACAATCTCTTGTACGGGAACGACGTCAGCTACGCCACGGCGAATGGCGTCGAGATCACGTTCAGCCGCAACCGCGTCGTGGCGAACCGCGCCTGGGGCAGCGAGTACGGCGTGTGGGGTGGATACAGCTTCGAAACGGAGATCAGCGACAACGACTTCGCGGGCAACCGTACCGGAATCGCGATCGAGCACGGCCAGGACAACATGATCATCGGGAATCGGTTCGATCACGACTCGACGGCGATCAGGTTGTGGGCCGATTCCATCGAGCCTTCCGCCTGGGGCTATCCGAAGCACCACGACACCCGCAGCCGAGACTATCGGATTGTGGGCAACGAATTCAGCGACAACCGCACGAGACTGGATGTGCGCAACACGACAGGCCTGGATACGACCTCCACCACCCTCCACCACCCTCGACCATCCGTCATCACCCGTCTCATCGGCGACTCCATGACATTTCCCTCGTCCGACCTCTCCCGCCGTGATCGCGCCTCGATCATCGTAGGCGAGTGGGGACCGTACGACTACAGCGCACCCAGACTGTGGCCTCCTGTCGGCGATTCGACGCGTGCCATCCCGCTCAAGCTTGTGACTCTCGGTCCGCACGGACGGTGGCTCGTGGTGTCGGAGCGCGGCGCGGGGCTCTCGCGGAACTTCGGCGACATCGGCGACACCGTCGCCGTCATGCCGAGGGCCGACTCAGGTAGCGATTGGGAGGTGACGCTCGAGTCTCACGGTGTGCGCTTCTCGTATGGACGGTTCGAGCCGCGGATCGATTGGACGGTGCGCATGCTCGACTCGACCCGCGTCCTGCCCCGTCTGGATTTCATGTGGTACCGCCCGCCGCGCAGCTATGCATTTCTGCCCCAGGCGAACTGGTCGCTCGACGCGCGCGGCACTGTGACACTCGCGAAGGGGACGTACTCGGTACGGACGATCAGCGACGACGCGGTCCGCGTCTGGATCGACAGCGTCCTGGTGATCGACAACTGGACACCGCACGAATCACAGGTCGATTACGCGCCGCTCTCGGCCGGCAGGCACGAGCTGCGCGTCGCGTATCGCCAGGTGGATGGCTGGGTGGAGCTGCGCGTGGACATCATTCGGGGATCCGGGCGCAGCCCCGGATCCCCGGGGCCGCACTAGGGGGCCAGCGCCGTCCGTAGGAGTCGCGAGACTCGTTCCGCGGCAGGCGGATCGAGATTCGCGAGCACGATGACATCGTAGCCGCCCGGCAAATCGCCTTCCACCGCGGCGTTCAATCCCGGCGCACCGCCGGCGATGCCGACCATGCCGACCTCAGGTCCATTGGGGACTTTGTGTCCGCGCAGCGCGTTGAGCAGCCGCAGCAGATCGTGTGCGGTCGAGTAGCCGCCGCCCGCGGAGCTACCCTTCCCTGGCAGGAAATCGGAGTTGGGCCGGAGCGGCATGTCCAGGGCCGCATCGGGGCCGCCCCTCGTGTAGCCGGTCGCCGTGTTCGCCGGCCAGCGATCGACCCGCCAACTCCCCGTCTGCGCCATGCCGGCGGGCTCGTAGATATGGCGCCGCACGTACTCGTAATAGTTCTCGCCTGACAGTCTTTCGATGAGCAGGCCGAGCACGATGTAGCCGGCATTGGAATACTGTTGCTTCGATCCTGGCTCGAACTGCAGCGGCTCGTTCTTGAACAGCGCGAAATAGTCCTGCAAGCTCACGACGTCGTGGCGCGTCTTGCCAGGCGGCGCGGCGAAGATGTTGCCCTGGATTCCCGATCGCATCTCGAGGATCTGGCGGATCGTGACTTTGCCCGCGATGTCGGGATTGGGGTAGTCCGGCCACGCACGTGCCAGCGACGAATCGAGGTTCAGCTTGCCGTCTGCGGCGAGCTGCCGGATTGCGATCTGAGTGAAGAGCTTGCTGATGGAGCCGATGTTGAAGGAGGTTTCGAGGTCGTTCGCCCGGCTGGCTTCCCGGTCGGCCATCCCGTAGGCCCGTTCGACGAGCGGGGTGCCGTTTCTGGCCACCAGGATGACGCCGGAGAACTGTTGGGCGTTGGCGAGGCTGTCGACACGAGCCTCGGTGATTTGGGCGATGGCCGCGAGGGCGAGGAGGGCGATCATGCTACAAGAGACGCCCCACGCGCTGAAAGCGTCGCGCGTGAGTAGTATTCCCGCAGCCCCCAGCACAGAGAACCGCATGCCTGCGCCTATTCCTGCGAACACTCAGCATTACCTCGCCCAGCGCCTGGACGGCGCTCGCGACCTCTATCTCCTCGCCCTGGCCGTGGGGGAGCGAGACTCCGGAGCCGGTCCATTCGGCGCGATGATTCAGGAATCCCGGATGCATTTCGAGAGCGTGATCGTCGAAGCGCGGATGGCCGGGCTCGATACGACCGACATCAGCGGCATGCTCGGCAAGCAGCCGAAAGAACTCCTTGACAGTGTGAAGCCGGAAGTGCGGGAGCGGCTCGGATTGGCTCGGCCGAAACGCTAGTGGAATCAGTGATCATCGCCGGCGCCGGGCCGATCGGCCTGGCGTGCGCGATCTCCGCCAAACGCCGCGGCATCGATCCCCTCGTGATCGACGCCGGCGCGCTCGCCAATTCGATCGTCCGCTACCCGATCAACATGACGTTCTTCACCACGCCCGAGCGCCTCGAGATCGGCAATCACCCGCTCGTCTGTGCCGGCGCCAAGGCGACGCGCGAAGAAGCGCTGAAGTACTATCGCGGCGTGGCCCGGGCCGAAGGCTTGCGCGTGCGGTCGTTTACGAAATTGACAGGGAAAAATGAAGTTGAGACGCGATTGGGCCGTGAGCCGGTTTCGTACGACAAGCTGGTACTGGCCACGGGCTACTTCGATCACGTCAACACGCTCGGCGTTCCCGGCGAAGATCTGCCGCACGTGTGCCACTACTTCGACGAAGCCCATCTGTCTTACGGCCAGGACGTCGTCGTCATCGGCGGCAAGAACTCCGCGGTCGAGGCGGCGCTGCAGTTGTTTCGCGCCGGTGCACGCGTCACGATCGTCTATCGTGGCAAGACGTGGCCCAAGAGTGTGAAGTACTGGCTGCGCCCCGATCTCGAGAATCGTATCAAGGCGGGCGAAATCCAGGCTCGGCTCGGCAGCCAGGTTGCCCTCATCACCGACCGCGATGTGGTAGTGCGCGGCGCTTTAGGCAATGAGGAGCGCATTGCCGCAACCCGCGTCTATCCGCTGATCGGCTTCCATCCTGACTTCGAGCTCTTCAAGCGCATCGGCATCGCGTTCGATCCAGAATCGGGACGGCCCACGATCAGTCCTGACACGCTCGAAACGTCGGTCCCGGGCGTCTTTGTCGCGGGCAGTGTGACAGGAGGCAACAAGATCTCGGAGATCTTCATCGAGAACGGCCGATTCGACGGGGAGAAGATTTTTGGCTCATCGTCCGAGCGACGGCGTGCTCAGGACCTCTACCAAGGGATTAAAAGAGAAACGGGGGAGTAGTCCCTTCCCATCCGGGACACACGAGGGCTAACTTGCGGCTATGTCGGAACTCCGCACCGCCCTAGCGGACGCCCTCGGCCCGTTGTATCGGATTGAGCGCGAGGTACGGCCGGTCGGTGAGTACCGTCTCTTCGTGGCAACGCAGTCGCAAGACGGTGCCGACCTCCTCGTCAAAGTCCTGCCGGCCGCGTTGTCCCTCGGCATCAACGACCTCCAGTTCGAGCGCGCCGTCCTGCTGATCGGCGAGCGGCTGAGTCATCCCAATCTGGTGCGGCCCCGCGGCGCCGGCCGCGCCGGCGCGTTCGTCTACCATACGCGCCCCTTCGTTCCTGGCACGACGCTGCGCGCGTGGATCGGCAACAACGGCCCGATCCCGCTCGCCCGCGCCGTCGACATCCTGCGCGGCGTGTTGAGCGGCCTCGCACACGCGCACGACGCCGATGTCGCGCATGGCGAGCTGAAGCCGGAGAACGTGCTGCTGGCGGATGACGGTGTGCTCGTCGCCGACACCGGCATCGCGGGCGCGCTCGGCAAGCCGGCGACGCAGAGCACC